>Ga0209278_1001047_pt1 | contig 17667 bp, 18 predicted proteins | sample JI81BgreenDNA_FD_187504 | JGI IMG/M metagenome (GOLD analysis project Ga0209278, IMG submission 187504) | Wastewater effluent complex algal communities from Wisconsin, to seasonally profile nutrient transformation and Carbon sequestration -... | ecosystem: Engineered > WWTP > Effluent > Algae... | reverse complement strand
TGAGTTTGGCTTACGCCTGCAACTCGTCGAAATCCGACGACCCGAAAACACGACTTGAAGAACTTCGCAAGCAGCAAGCAGCGCTGACCACCGAAATCAAAAAGTTAGAAGCCGAGCTCGAAGCCTCGGGCGACATCAAAGTGGCCAGCAAAACCGTGGCTTTGACGACACTTGCTCCCACCGAGTTCAAAACCTATATCGACGTTCAAGGCCGTGTTGACGCCCGCGAAAATGTGGACGTATCGGCCGAATCGATGGGTGTTGTACGCAGCATCCTGGTTCGCAGTGGCGATCAGGTAAAGAAAGACCAAGTACTTGCTGAGCTAGATCAAAAACTTATTAAAAAATCAATTGATCAAGTTAAGACCCAACTTAACCTCGCTACAACTTTATTCAACAAACAAGAATCGTTGTGGAAACAGAAAATTGGTAGTGAGGTGCAATATCTCAGTGCAAAGGCTCAAAAAGAGAGTCTGGAGCAAAATCTTGCTGCACTCAACGAGCAACTCAATATGAGCCGCGTGAAGTCGCCTATCGACGGTGTTGTGGATGAGGTGAATTTGAAGATTGGACAAGCCGTTCAGCCTGGTGTTCCATTGGTTCGTGTAATCAACTACAACGACTTGCGCGTAGTGGCCGACCTCGCCGAAAGCAATATTGCCAAGGTGAAAAGTGGCGACAAGGTGAAAATCTTTTTCAAAGACCTCAATAAAGAAATTGATGCTACGGTGAGTTATGCCGCCAAGGCCATCAACCCCATGACCCGTACTTTCCGTGTAGAAGTGAAAATTACTGCCAACCAGCGCGACTACTACCCCAACATGATTTCGCAGGTACGTATCAACGACTACACCAATCCTTCGGCATTGATTATCCCGATAAACCTGGTGCAGAAGTCGGAAATGGGCGACTTTGTATTTGTAGCCGTGAAAAATGGCAAAAAATACACCGCCGAAAAACGCACCATCACCACCGGCCGCACCTACGGAGCCAATACCGAGGTAGTGAGCGGCCTTCAAGCCGGCGATCAGGTGATCTCTACGGGATACAACGACCTGAACGAAGGCCAGATCATCAGTTTCTGAACCCTTTAAGACCTACGCCTCATGAGCGAATTTAAATTCAAAGAGTTCAAGCCTACCAGCTGGGCGATCGACAACAAGGTGGCCATCTTCATCTTGTCGATCATCATCACCCTGGCCGGCTTGCAGGTATACAATACCATCCCCAAGGAGCAATTCCCCGAAATTGTTATCCCTACCATCTACGTGAGCACCGTTTATCCCGGCACATCGCCTGCCGACATGGAAAATCTGGTGACCAAACCCATCGAGAAGGAAATCAAGGCCATCTCGGGTATCAAAAAACTTACTTCTAATTCCCTGCAAGACTTCTCGAACGTGATTGTGGAGTTTGGCACTGAGGTAGACGTTACCGAAGCTAAGCAGAAGGTGAAAGACGCTGTTGATAAGGCCCGTTCTGAGCTGCCCACTGATTTGCCGCAGGAGCCTGTGGTGCTGGAAGTGGACTTGTCGGAGATTCCGATCATGTACGTGAACATCTCGGGTAATTTCGACCTGGCCCGTTTGAAGCTGTATGCCGACAACATCAAAGACCGCATCGAAGGCATCAAAAGCATCAACCGGGTAGACCTGGTGGGTGCTATGGAGCGCGAAGTGCAGGTAGATGTGGACATGTACCGCATTCAGGCCGCGCAGATTACCATGGACGACATCGAGCGTACCATCAAGTTCGAAAACATGACCATTTCGGGGGGTAATGTGAATACCGGCCCCATGAAACGCGCCATCCGTGTGGTGGGCGAATTTTCGAAAGTGCAAGAGTTGGACAACATCGTAGTAACGGGCATGTCGGGTAGCACAGTTTACCTGAAAGATGTGGCCACCATCCGCGATGGCTTCAAAGAAAAAGAGTCGTACGCCCGTTTGAACGGCGAAAATGTGATCACTTTGAACGTAATCAAACGTTCGGGCGAAAACCTCATCGCTACCGCCGACGAGATACGTGCGTTGATTGATGTAGAGAAGGCCAAATTGCCCAAAGACCTAAAGGTGACCATTACCGGCGACCAGAGCGTATTTACACGCACCACGGTACACGACTTGGTGAACACCATCATCATCGGATTTATCTTGGTAACGCTCACGCTCATGTTCTTCATGGGTACTACCAATGCCATGTTTGTGGGACTGTCGGTTCCGCTCTCGAGCTTCCTGGCCTTCTTGTTTATGCCGGGTATCGACTTCACCTTGAACATGATTGTACTCTTCTCGCTGCTCATGGCGCTGGGTGTGGTGGTCGACGACGCCATTGTGGTAATCGAAAACACCCACCGTATTTTCGCCAACGGCCGTAAAAACATTGTTCGCGCTGCAAAAGAAGCGGCCGGTGAGGTGTTCCTGCCCGTAATGGCCGGTACCTTAACTACGGTGGCTCCTTTCCTTCCGCTGGCCTTCTGGGGTGGTGTAGTAGGTAAGTTCATGTTCTTCCTGCCCATCACGCTCATCCTCACGCTGATGGCGTCGTTGTTGGTGGCCTACATCATCAACCCGGTATTTGCCGTGCAGTTCATGAAGCCCGAGTTCCACAAGGAAGACGACTTCGCGAAAAAAACCAAAAAACGCAGCCTGCAAATTGCCTCCTTGGGCTTCATCTCAGTAGCCGTTATCTTTTACTTGTCGGGCAATGTAGGCATGGGCAACTTCCTTGTATTTGTGGTAGGCCTCTTGTGGCTGAACCGCTACGTGCTCACCCCAGCCATTCATAAGTTCCAGGACAAGCAGTGGCCAGTAGCCCAAAACGCCTACGAACGTTTGTTACGTTGGGCCATTAGCGGTCGTCGTCCTGGATTCATCATTGGCGGTATGGTTGCCTTGCTGATAGGCACCATAATCGCCACCATCATGGCTGCCAGCAGTGGTCGGTTGAAAATAGAGTTCTTCCCGAACGGCGATCCAAACTTTGTGTATACCTACATCAACCTGCCCGTAGGTACCGACCAAGCCGCAACCGACTCGGTAACGCGTATCGTAGAAGAGCGAGTAACCAAGGCCGTGGGTAAAAACAACCCAATCGTAGAGTCGATCATCGCCAATGTGGCCATAGGTGCCGGCGATCCAATGGCAGGCGACCGTGCTGCCTCGCCCAACAAAGGCAAGGTAACTGTGGCCTTCGTAGAATTTGCCAAACGCGATGGCGAATCTACCGCGCCGTATATCGACAAAGTGCGTGAAGCCGTTAAAGGCTTGCCGGGTGTTGAGATTACGGTCGACAAAGAACAAAACGGTCCGCCCACAGGCAAGCCCATCAACATCGAAATCAGCGGCGACGACTTTGCCGTATTGGGTGAAGTATCGAACCAGCTGAAGCGTTATCTCGACTCGCTGCAAATTGCCGGTATCGAAGAGCTGAAGAGCGACCTCGAGGCCAGCAAGCCTGAGTTGGTGATTAGCGTCGACCGCGAGCGGGCACAGCGCGAAGGCATCAGCACCGCACAAATAGGCTCAGAGATCCGTGCCGCAGTATTCGGCAAAGAGGTGAGCAAATTCCGCGATGCCAACGACGAAATTCCCATTCAGCTACGTTATGCCGAGGCACAACGTTCGGATGTAGAGAAGCTCATCAACCTGCGCATCACCTTCCGCGACATGAACGCAGGAGGCGCCATCCGCCAGATTCCGCTTTCGTCGGTAGCCAAAATCGAGTACACCAATTCTTACGGCAGCATCAAGCGCAAAAACCAGAAGCGTGTGGTGACCATCAGCTCGAACGTATTGAGTGGCTTTACGGCCAACGAAGTGGTGTTTAACATCAACAAAGCGCTGGTAGATTTCGATGCCCCTGAAGGTTACACCATTGCCATGACCGGTGAGCAGGAAGAGCAAGCCGAAACCGGAGCTTTCTTGAGCAACGCCATGCTCATCTCCATTGGTCTCATCTTCATGATACTCGTTATCCAGTTCAACTCCATCAATAAAACCCTCATTATCCTCAGCGAAATCGTCTTCTCGATCATTGGTGTATTGCTGGGCTTCATCATCACAGGCATGCCTATCTCCATTGTGATGACCGGTATTGGTGTGGTTGCTTTGGCAGGTATTGTGGTGAAAAACGGTATCCTCATCGTTGAATACATCGATGTGATGCTCGAAAAACCAGGCATATCACTCAAAGAGGCCATTATTCAGGCCGGTAAAATCAGGATGACTCCGGTGATGTTGACCGCCTTCTCGACCATCCTGGGCTTGATCCCGTTGGCGGTTGGTTTGAATATCGACTTCGGCACGCTCTTCACCGAGTTGAATCCGCACATCTTCTTCGGTGGCGAAAGCGTAGCCTTTTTCGGGCCGTTGAGCTGGACCATCATCTTTGGTCTTACCTTTGCCACCTTCCTCACCTTGGTGCTGGTACCGCTCTTGTATTATATGAGCTACCGCAATCAAATTAGAAGAAAATTCATCTTGCGGAAACTAAAACGGTTAGCTTATCGTTAATACTCAAAATCTGCATAAGACATCCCGGTTTTAAACCGGTAGTTTTTCATAGGTTTAGTTTGGTTGACCCGGGCGTTGTGAAACGTCCGGGTTGTTTTTTTACGTACCAGCACGTAGCAGGGTCTACCCCAGTTATGGTATTTTTCATCAACTTTTGGATAAACGCTTCATTTTAGGGGAGTTAAGCCTACTTTTGCATCGAAAACTAAAACGTGAAACCGCTCCTTCGTCTCCTGCTTCTTTTGGCACTCGTGCAGAGTATGTCGGCATGCACCCGCGTACGTTGCGTGCAGGGTGGCGGCATACGCGAAAGCCAGGAGCGTAGCCTTGTTGGCTTTACCGGTATTCAGTTGCAGTTTGAAGGCAATGTAAACGTGAGCCAAGGCAACCGCTTTGAGGTGTTGGTAATTGCTCCGCCGCACATCCAAGCGCTTATCCAAACCCGCATTGTCGACGACGAGCTGGTGCTCAGCAGCGAACGCTGCCTGAGCGATGCCATTAAAGATGTAGACATCTTCGTTACCTTGCCGCGACTCACCAATCTCACCGTACGGGGCGATGGTCAAATCAACGGCTTGAATAAATTCACCGCCACTGATCTCGACGTTCAGATTGTGGGAGCAGGCAAAATCAAGCTGCTTGCCGAGTTGGCTTCGGTAGAAATTAAGATGAACGGTTCTGGACTCGTGAATTTATCGGGCAAAGCCGAAAGCAATTATGTAGAAGTAAAAGGTGCAGGCAAACTGCAGCTGTTTGAGTTGAACAGCGACTTCACCTATATCGATCTCGACGGTCCGGCCAGCATAGAAGTATATACCCGCAACAATTTAAATATCCGCGCCAACGGTAACGGAGAAATTTTGTACCGCGGTCGGCCCGAGTTGCAACACCAGCAGTTGGGCAATGCCCGCATCATGCAGGTGAATTAATACTTTGCCTTTCATGCATCACTATTCTCCGCATTTCTGCGGAGATTAAGCTCATTATTCGCCGCATACGTGCGGAGAATATGCGCCTCTTGGACGTAACTAGGCTGCAGCCACACTGCTCATAGGCAGCTTGGACTTAAATAAGCAAGATAACCTATTCAAATCCCTCGAAGGTACTACTTGGATGAATCTGGCAGCACTGCTACAGGTCGTTGAGGCCTTTGCCTTCGAATATGCGTTCAATTGCCTTTTCAATGCGGCCGGAGCGGGTGGCTGCTTGTTTGGGTTGAGAAAAATGAATTAAATAGCCCCTCTGCCTTCCTGGGGTGAGCGCATAAAAGGCATTTTTGAAAGCAGGCATTTGATCGAATTTGTTTTCGAGCTCCAAGGGTATATCAAAATCGGAGGTAACCTTCAACTGTGGCTTTTTCCCTGATTTTTCGATAGCAATGGCCTCCAAAACATAGGCTCTGATATGTGCTTCCTGCGCAAGTAGTTCCTGGAGATTTGTAAAACGTAGCTGACGCGCAGTTTGACTATGTTCGGTTTGTTGGGTGAGTAGTCTATGGGAGTCGTTAATAAGTACGCCCTTTGGAAATAACAAAGCGCCATAGTTATTGAATACATGCATCAAGACGATGTTTTTTCCGTCGGCGGTATAACACGGATGCATCCATTTAAAATCTTCCTGTAAACCACATTCAAGGAGCAAATTGCGCAAAAAACGAAGTTCGTTTTGCCATTGGTTTATTTTGCAGGCCGGAGTTGCACCCAATTTACATTGCATGCAGCCATCGAGTAGGTAGGTATCTACCTTGTGGTTGGGTACGGTTTTCATTGTGCTCCTTGTACCAATTTACGATCGTCGGGTCGGAAATACCACGATACTACGGTCAAAACAAGTAATAATACCGGCCCGAAATAGTTTACTGCCGCATCTCCTACTGCCAGATGAGAGAAAATGGCTCCCGACATCAAAAAGAAAAAGCCAGCGTAAGCCCATTCCTTAAGTAAGGCAAACTTAGGCAGAAGCACTGCTACTACCCCCAATAATTTCCAAATGCCAATGATGCTTAAAAAATAGGGTGCATAGCCCAGGGCATTCATCTTTTGCAACTCGGCCTCCAGCTGAAGCAGCTGCACTAGGCCCGTTGAAACCATTCCCAAACTCAGCCAGAGGGTGGCTACCCAGTAAATAATTTTGTCTCTTCTTTTCATGGTGGTTTAGTTGAATTGTTGCATGAGCTTCTGAAGCGCATTGTGCGCCATATTTATTCCGTAGGCAAAAGGAAGTTTGAGCAAATTATCGCGATCGGCTACCGACTTAAAGATAATTTTCATGCTCAGGCTGCTTTTATCTGGACCTATTTCTTCAAAGTCGAGGTATTCGAGCTGCACCGGAAACTCTCGGCTATCCATTTCGAAGGTGCGTACGATCGTTTGATTTTCAATTACCTTATGGAAAGTGCCGTTTGCACGAAACAGAACGTTCCCTTGTGCGTCGGTGGTTTCGAAGGCATAACTGCCATGGCTCCTGTGCTCGAGTTTTACGACTTTATTGCCCATCCACTGTTCAATCAATTCGGCCTCGGCATAGGCCTTGTAAAGCAGGTTTAGCGGCAAATCAAAAGTTCGGGTGATGAGCAATTCTTGCCTATCGGCTTCGGCTGTTAGTTTGGTTTTTTGTTCCATGAGGTTATGACTTTAGGCGATAAGCTTTCATCACTTGCTCGAGTGTATTAAATCGGGCATCCCAAAACTGTCGGAAAGGCTCTAAGAAGTCGGCTATTTCTCTCATTTTCGAAGGATTTAGGTGGTAATACATTTCTCTGCCTTGTTGCTCTTGCCTGAGCAACTCGCATGCAGTGAGTATGTGTAAATGCTTCGAAACGGTAGGCCTCGCGGTGTCGAAGTTGGCGGCAATCGCCCCTGCGGTCATCGACTGGGAGGCAAGTAGCAACAATATGGCCCTACGTGTTGGGTCGGCTATGGCCTGAAATACGTCACGTCGTAGATTCATTATGCAGTCATTTGGCTACAAATATATATGTAGTCATTTAACTACGCAACTAACTCGCGTAAGACTTACGTGTTTCTGGATGTTTGTAGTGCCAAGTTGTGTGCTGAGTATTTGATTTGTCGTATTGCGCTCGCTCGCAAATGGTCGTACTCAAAAACTGCCTCTTACCTCAACCTATTCGCTCATTTAGGAAGAGTCTCGCTAATGTCGGCGGTGCTTGGGGTTCCTGTTCACTTAAATCATCGACGACACATCTACCAAATACCCGCTGGGATCTTGCAGCAACATTCGCCGCTGCCCGTAAAAGGTATCTTCGGGAGCTTGAATAACTACAAAACCACTGGCTTGGGCCAATCCATAAAGTTCATCTACATTGGGCACCACTAAGGTAATGTACGAGCCTGCCGACGGCCCTCGCCAAGCTTCTGGCACCAATTCGTTGGTCTTATCGATAATACCCAACTCCAGCTTTTTGTCGCTTGCTATAAGATGTACAAACCAATCGCTATCGTAATCGACCCTAAAATCAAATAAAGTAGTGTAAAATAGCTTGCTCTCTGGCAAATGCTCCGAACAAATGTTAATCAACAATCGGTTTACTTTCATCACACGTTTTTATGAAACGAATTATTCAAAATTAGGGTGCAAATATTAGGCGGTTGTTAAACTTCAGGCACAGCTAGACAAAAACCTTCGATTGGTATGACTAGCTGTCCACAAGCCAAGCATCACGAAACCCGGTATACTTTAACCCCCAAGCATGCGCATCAAGAACAGGAAAGTTAACTAAGAAATCTACTATTTAACTTTTAGGGTTTAAAGTTAAATAAGACACAAACTTATTTAAGTTTCTCGCTAAAAAACCTGTTTACCAACTTGTAATAGCGCTACTAGTGGTTAAAAAGGGTAAAGTACTCCTCAAAAAAATACATTCTGTTTCTTTTGGCACCTGTCATTTCATGAAGAATCCCGAGTCTGGTAAAATCTTCGATTAGTTTATAGGCAGAAACACGAGAAATAGCGAGCTGGTTGGCAATCCTATCCGCATCTACCACGGGTTGTTGAAATAGGTAATCCAGCAGCGACTTGGCTACATGCACTTTTCTCCCCAAAGTATAAATACGTTTTTCTTCACAGTCTTTTTTCAGTGCAATGATGTTGATCAAGGTCTGAATTGAGCTTTGACACGTTTCAATCACACCATGCAAGAAAAATTTAACCCAAGCCAACAATTCGTTTTTGGTTCGCACGGCTGTGAGTTTGTCGTAATACAACGTCCGGTTCTTTTCAAAAAAATCCGACAGATAAAGGACAGGTTGCTTAATAATTCCTTTTTCCACCAAATAAAGTGTAATCATTAGCCTGCCAATCCTGCCATTCCCGTCTAAAAAAGGGTGAATGGTCTCAAACTGGTAGTGAGCCAAAGCAATTTTCATAAGATCGGTTAAGCCTGTGTCTTCATCGTGCAAAAAATTCTCCAGGTCGCCCATCAACACATCTACCTCTTGCCACAAGGGAGGAATAAATGTTGCCACCGACAAGGAGGCTCCTCCTATCCAGTTCTGACTTCTACGGAATTCACCGGGCTGTTTGTGCTCACCACGTGCTCCTTGTAGCAGAATACGATGCGCTTGTTTGAAAAGACGTGAACTGAGTGGCATCTGAGGAAGTAAAGTTATGGTTTGGTTGAGCGCTTGAATGTAATTGTTTACCTCTATCCAATCGTCACGACGTTCGGGTTGTATGTCATCTTCCGCCAAAATAGCCTCTTGCATATTGGTTTGGGTGCCTTCAATACGACTCGAGACCGTGGCCTCCTTCACTACATACATACGGATGAAGTGGTCGATATTGGGGATTTGATGGGCATAAGCATCCAACTGACCTATAGCAATGGCCGCCTTCTCCGATAATTTGGTCAGCTCACGATCGTCCCACGACCAATAGCCTTGGATTCGCACTGGCGAAAACGCCCTATAGTTGAGCTGCTTGGTTAAAATTCCAGCCTCAAACCTATGTATTTGGTAAGTAGCGACTTGTGCCATTGACAAACCTTATTTAAGGATAAGACCCCAAAGTTAATTAATCCTCACTTTATTTAAACTTTTCCGCTTAAAGTTAAATAAGGAGCTGCGCTATTTAAGTTTAACGCAATAAACTTAAATAAGTCGTTACACTTGAAGTTCTGTTGGTTAAGGGGAGCCCTCCGAAAATCGGCTATAGCCCTACGACTTGCGCGCCCATTCCTGCTTCAGGAGGGCATATTGGTATTCGCTGCCCCATTTCCCTTTGAAAAAAATGTTCTCAACAAAGTGGCCTTCACGCCTAAAACCGAGGCTCTCGAGCAGGCGGATGGAGGCAGTATTCTCCACATCTACGGTTTCTACCACCCGATGGATGCCCAGATTGGCGAACAGAAAGTCTAAAATGCCTGAGAGCGCTTCTTTGGCATAGCCCTTTTGTTGCTCCTGTGGATGAATGCTTAAGCCCACCTGGGCAATGCGCACATCGTTTGGGTAGAGTTGGATGGCACAGTCGCCGAGGAGCCGACCCGAGAGTTTGCTCTCAATGGCATATTGCACCCATTCGCCGGCCGTTCCGTAGCTTTTGGTGCTGTTTTCTTCGATAAATCGTTTGGCCTCCTCCCAACTAAACACATCAAAGCCTTGGTATTGGGCCACTTCGGGCTTGCTGCGGTAGTCGTAAAAATCGGCTAAATCGTCCAGCACCAATGGCCGAATATACAAGCGAGGGGTTTCGAGCTGCAAATCGTGCATGGGGTAAAGGTAAACAGCCAGAATTGAGTTAGCTGCTACGTTCTTGTAATTCCAACAAGCTCCGCTTCAATATATCCCTTTCGTTGCTTTCATTGGTTCTAAAACGGAGTAATGGGAAATTGTACTTTGCCAGTACTTGCTCCTTGAGCTTATCTCTTTCGGCTTGTTGAGTGCCGACTTTATGGTATTCAAAACCAGCTACTGCTATCGGGTAGTGTGTTACCTTTTTGCCATCCACCCCTAAATGTGGTGGCCGAGGCTGCTCGGTTAATTTAAAATTGAGTTAGGGTGAACTCAGCTATTAGCCAATTGTGCTCTCAAGCAACGAAACAGCTTCAGTAGGTGTTAAAACTGGAAGTGCGCTGTTTTTATAGTCTTTGGTGTCGCGGGTTACAATAAACTCAACCCTTTTCACCGATTTTGCACAGTTGTACTGAATGGCATCTTCAAAATCCTTAAATTCTGACACCAAAGCTTTTTGAATAACAACATTGGTAACATCTATAACCTCCGTCCAAGTATTCAATTCGTTCAACAGTTTTAGCGTTACGGCGTGTGAGCGCGACTGTCGAATGATGTAATAGATGTTGTTGAAAGAAACAGCAGAAACGTAAATCGTCAGCATCTGCTTTAATGAATAGTCAAAAAGCCTTGCTGCATCTCGGGAAAAGGGTTTTCTGTCGGCCAAAAAATCAATAAGCACATTGGTATCGAGGAAAATGGCTTTCATAATTTATACTTCTTGGCCAAACCTCTGGTCACCTCTTTTTTATAATCAAAATCCTCAGGCAGTTCAATAGCGCCCATGAGCTTCAAAACGCTGGGTGAAATACCTGCTGAACTGCCTTCTTTCGCCGTAAGCGACAGGAGGTAGTTCTCTACCAGGCCAGACAAACTTTTGCCCTTTTGTTTCGCATATTTCTTTGCGTCCGAGATTACCGCGTCGTCTATTGTCAAGGTTAGCTTAGTCGTCATTACACGTGTATTTCTTATCACAATTATACGTGTTCAGGTAAATTCTACCAAATTTATTGCCTTTATTCAACCATAAGCTGTGTGAATGCCTGTAAACGAGAAGGGTTGGTGCACAACGACAAGCATTTCGCCCTCTCGTTACGCGTAAAAGTGCCCTCATCATCTTTTTCATTTTCGTGCCTCCGTTACGTTGTTAAAATACGCGGTCGAAACCAGCTCCATTCCATTGGTAAACGCCCCTATCGCCCGAAGCAAAGAGTAATTGGCCCTTTTTGTCTTCGTAAATCTGCCAAATGTGATTCGTGGCCAACTTCGCATCGAGCGTAAAGTTCTTCATGGCTGTTCCGTCGTAGCGCCACACGCCTGTATCGCGGTCGCCAAACCAAATGGTGCCGTTGGCATCTTCGGCCATGGCAAAAACGTGCATCAAGGTGGCTGGCAATCCCGGAAACGCAAAAATGTCGCCTTTAAAAAGATCCATCTTTTCGGAAAAGTGGACAATGGAATCCCCTTCTAAAAGCTGTACGCCTATGCCGTTGTTGCCTATCCAGAGGCGGCCCTTCGAATCTTCCATAATGCTGCGTACGTGCATGTATTTCGAAACACCGTCGAAGTGCATGCTCTTGTCGTTGATCCACCGAAAGTTGGTGCCGTCGGTATAACTCACCCCGGCATAATGCGCCATCCACAGGCCACCACGTTTGCTCTTGACCATGGCGGTAATTCCGTAGTCGAGTGGCTTGCCTTTTTCCGGCGGTGGGCTCGTAAAGTGCAAACTCTGCGCTTTTCCCTGGTCGATACGGATGAGCTCGTTTTTGCGCCTGCCCGGAAAATAGAGGTCGGTTGTACGCACCAACCACGCCGATTGTGCTGGCTCACCCAGCAGTTGGGCTGGAGCTGCCGTAGCCACTTCGTGGAATCTTTTTCCGTCGTAATAACACACACCACTGCTGGTCCCAAACCAAATGCGCCCGCTTTTATCTTCTTGGATGGTGATGACTTGTTTGCCACAAAAACCATCCTCGGGGGTAAAGTACTGGAATTTTGCCCCATCGAATTTACAAACACCCTCCTGGTCGCTACCAAACCAATAATTGCCTTGGCTATCGTGTAAAATCGACCGAATACCGCTTGTAAATTCGAGCGTATCGGCCACGGCCGTGCCCGCCTCGTGAGGAGATTGCCTGCCGTTGGACGGATTGGGATGTTCTGAGCAGGCGGTATTTACGAGCAAGCTTAAGCATGTAGCTAGCACAAGGGTATATCCCATGGTTGGTTTGGTTTAGCTTGGTTCGGCGTGGCGTGTGGGCTGAAATGCCCTTCGACCACTCTCCTCAACGCGAAAAAAGCAATACAATTGCCACAGCCCAGAAATCCAAACGCCGCTACCACACAAAGGGGTGGTTAAGGTGCACTGACCATTAACTTGGATAGCCGATGTGAAAAATTTGGTGCCTAGAGGGCCATTACTTTTCGATACCGGAGTACTTTGGGTAAATGGCGCGGTAACCAAATAGTCGTGCAACGGGGGCCACCGTATTCATGAGTATATTCTGTACCCCCATCGGTAGGTCGGCGAGGTAGGACTTACTATCCAAATATTTCAGTGATACCAACTCCTGCACCAAACCGTATTTTCCATTTTTACTTTTGCCATCTGCAGCCAAGCCCACCAAGTTTTCGATCAAATAGTCAAAGTCTAAGGCTGGGGTCACGGTGTGTATGTACACTACCGTATCGTCGTCGTCGTTGTAGTGATTGTGGGGAATGTTCTTGGGAAAGGTTATTTTTTCGCCAGCCGTAATTTTCCGGGTTTGTCCTTCAAAAAAAACAGTCAATTGTCCCGAGATTACCTCGAAGGTTTCGTCTTGCAGTACGTGGTAATGTTTGGGGACAAGCTGCCCCTTACTTTTGATCGATGCTTTCATCGAAACACGTGCTCCGTTTGTGTCTTTGGCCGTTTCTATAAAGGTATAAGAGTCGCCATTGGTTGGGTTGGTGATGGTTTGACCTTGTACTGGCATGCTAAAATTTTAGTTTAGGGTTATCGTTTGTAAATATAAGTACCCAGTACCATTTCGTGCTTGGCGGCCGCATCGCCTTAGCAGCAAAGCTGCAAATTGCCGCGCGTGTTGTTACCCCGCAACCACTCCATGAACCTGAACAATGGAAAAATCGGATTTCATCCTCCAACCGATTCTACAGCCCGCATAAGTAACGAAGCAACCGCCGCAGTTTAATTTATAGGTGTGCAAATTTCCAGCAAAAACCCGTCAATATCTCGGATGTAGCCTACTGTTTGTCCCCACGGTTTTTGCCTGGCTGGTTCAGTTACGAGTGCCCCAAGTTCAACCGCTTTGTTTAGGATTGCCTGAACGTTATCGGTAACCAAAGCCAATTCAATTCCGAAGGGCTTATTGAATCGGGAACTTTCTAAAAAACCGTTCTTCAGATTCGAATGAGCTAATTCCTTTGAAACAAATGCAATAGTTGTTTCTCCGGTGAGCAACTCGCCATAGTCATTTTCTGGTGTTATAAATTTCCTTTCAAAGCCAAATGCCTTTTCATAAAACTCAACTGATCTGATTACGTCGCTAACGTACAAAATGGTGTATCCTAACTTTACCATGGAAAAGTGTATTGAACATGAAATATAGCTTAATTAACTTATTCAGGGCTTTTCATGCATTCTGAAATGCTGATATAATTCGTGGTGCTCACTGTTTACTGCCTAATGAATGCAAATCACTCGTTTTTACGATAACCTACCCAATAACGCCCAATCGCAAATAGGGAGCTCTATAGAATCTCTCGGGGCGCATAAACCATGGATTTCTGTATGTGGCATTGCACTTTTTCGTCTTGTATTTTATACTTTTTGCTGGAATAAAAGTGTATTCGATATTTCAACTTTAAACTTGTTTCAAACCGAATGCAGGCACAAATCTTAAGACTACTACAAGAAGACTACCTACCGCTAAAAGCATCACAAAATAAACTTAGTGTTCCTGTTATTGCTCGAATTTATAAGAAGATGAAGGTGGGCATAAAATTTCCTGGTGTTCAAATTAGCCAGGGAGTTATCATTAATGGCCATCACCGCTATATTGCATCTTTGCTGTGTAAGTGCCACATTGAACAAGTTCCTTGGGTAAAATCACCATCAATACCTGAAATTCAGTGGTCTGAAGTCGTACTGGTGGAAGAGGATTGGGATACAGCAGCTCAAGTGCTAAAGCACAACGAAGATGATGCCCGATACAATGCCATTTCCGTTGAACAACTCAGGGCTCTGTTGAAATAATCCTTAACTTTGTTTGATGTTCGTGTTTTTAGACATAGATGGCGTTATGGTTCCTGCTAAATCATGGAAAAGTCCTCCGCTTTTGCCGGATGGCTTCTACCAATTTAGCGATGACGCTGTGCGCGTGCTTCAGGGGTTAGTCGCTGATAACACTACCCTAGTACTTACCACTTCCCACAAATCAAGGTTCACCTTGCAACAGTGGAAAAACATATTCGAACGAAGAGGAATTCGGCTCACTCGATTGAAGAAATTGGATACCTCTACACCGAACCTGAACAGAAGAGAAGAAATAGTGCGTTGGATGAATATGAACGGAGTTCCTCAAGTTTTCATCATCATCGACGATGATAAATCGCTAAACGATCTTCCCAACACCTTAAAAGACCAATTAATCCTAACCAATTCCACCGTTGGTTTAACCGATGCACATGCGGATGAAATCAAAGCGAAATTGAAGCAACAGTACCAATTGGTTGAATAAAATAGCTAGCTATTTGCCTGCCTATTTTTGGGCCTTGTATTTCGTGCTTAAAAATCCATCGGCGATGGGTGAAACTAGGGCATGATTATCCTGCCATGCAACATACACTTGTCCGGCCCATTGTTTAATCAAATGCATACACGCCTCTGCCGAGCTAACGGCAACAAAGTCTTTGGTGGTGATGTTCCCCCTGTACATGGGTGCAGGAGGAATCAGGATTTCGTTGGGTCTATCGGCTTTGTAAGCGTTTAAATAGTTGCTGAGTACGGGAGAGCTTTGATAATCCCAACGTATTTTCTTTTCGAGCATTAAGTTCAGCCTGGTCAAATGGAAATGATTGCTCCACCGACCATGTATTTCTGGATGCTGTAAAGCATGTGCATCCACACTTAAAAACCGGAAGATCAGGTTCTCGGCCTGGCTAAAGTCGATTAGTTCCAAGCCGTACTGGTAATGGTGCATACAGTCGAAAATCCCTTGCTCAAAATCTGCCCCACAACATTGGCATGGGCCCGTTTCCGAAAGCAATACACCATTTTTGCTTGCTTGTGCTATGAAGTCTTGCATGGTCTCACGTTAAAGTTGTATCTGCATTTTGGACTTTGTACGGGCAGCTGAGGTCCAATTTTAAGTCGTTCATGTGTTTAAATTCTCTGGTTTCAATCGTTTTGCAGCCCAAAGCAGCAACTAAATTATTGCATTCCAGAACAACAAAATAGAATAATTCTTAGCTACCAAAAGGAGGGTGTGATTAGTTTCGAAACACTTCGAAGAGCGTGGCTGCCGGCGGATCGGGGCTTAGGTGAAGTCCAAATTACAGTGTGGGTGTACTAAGCCAGCACATACGGCGTTTTGCCTGCCAAAAGGTATATTTGATTGCAAATCGTCCGCCTGCTTAACCCTTAAACCCTCTCCTGAGCATCATGCAAAACACCCGCGCCACCCTCATCGGCAGCAGCATTCTGGCTATCGGCTTCATCCTCGGCATTGTACTCATCGGCAACACCTGGCGAAGTACTTCCTCGGCCAACCAAAACATCACCGTCACCGGATCGGCCAAACGGCTGCTCACCTCCGACATCGGCGTACTCCGTGCCAACGCCAGCCTCGAAATGGGCGACCAACTCGAGGCCTACCGCGCCATCACCGCCCAAAAGCCCATCATTTTGGCCTTTCTTCAGGAAAAAGGCATCGACCCTAGCTCGGTGAAGTTTTACCCCGTGTTTAGCTTCCCCAACTACAACTACAACCAAAACGGTCAACAAACCACCCTGCGCGGCTACCAGTACAGCCAACGTTTTGAGCTGAGCTCGAAAGACGTAAAAAAGATTGAAGCCCTTTCCCAGGAACTCGGTGGCCTCATTGAGCAAGGTGTAAACGTGAGCATCGAAAGCACCGAGTATTACTACAGCAAAATCGGCGATATCAAAATTGAAATACAGGCCGAAGCAGCCAAAGATGCCGCCGAACGCGCTGCACGCATCGCCGAGGCCACGGGTCGTGAGCTAGGTCCGCTTACAGGCGCACGCATGGGTGTGTTGCAAATCACACCGGTAAACAGCAACCTCACCTCCGACTACGGCGTAAACGACGCCAGCAGCATCGAAAAAGAAATCACGGCGGTGGTAAATGCTACCTTCCGAATCGAATAAATAAAGCGCCCGAGGGCGCTTTCTGTATGTAAAATTGCTTACGGTAAAAACTCGGCCAAGGCTTTGTTGAAGCCTGCGGCGCTTTCGAACTGCACAAAGTGCCCAGTTTTAGGCAACATCACCAATTTGTGGTTGGGGATACGCTCGGCGACTTTGGCCACCTCGGCGGTGGGTCCGCCATTCAAAAAGCGGTTGGGGATGAGCTGGTCGTTTTCGCCAAACACCACCAATACGGGCATCTTGAGCTGCGGCAGTAGGTGGTAAACGGGTTCGTTCACCATGCCTTGCACCCCCTTGGGGATGATGTAACAGTACCAATCGAAGTCGGCGGCGCTGCGTATGGCAAGGCGGTCGCGTATCATGAAATCGGCTTCGGGTGGGAAGTTGTAAAAGTTGCTATGGTAGCTCTGCACGATGGCTTTTGCGGGGGTGACTTTGGTGCCGCGGGCGGTCACAATTTCACGAAACCAGGCTTTTTCACCGGCATCGAAGGTTTCTAAGCCTGCGGGCGCTACCAACACCAGCTTGCTGATGCGCTGCGGGGCCTTGAGGGCTGCGGTGATGGCAATTTGTCCGCCCATGCTGTGGCCGACCAGCGTGAAGTTGCCGATACCCAGGGCGTCGGCGAATTGTAGCAGCACCCCGGCGTTAAAGGCCATGCCGCCTTCGTAAGGCCCCTTGGCTGAGCGGCCGTAGCCGGGCAGGTCGATGGCGATACAACGGTACTGCTGCGCAAAGTAGTCGAGCTGCTTCTTCCAAGCGGGGGCGTACGAGCCGAGGCCGTGCACAAACAGCAGCACGGGCTTATCGGCCGCACCGGTTTCCATATAGGCCAGTTCGATGTCGGCATCGAGGCGTAGCTTTTTCACCACATAGGGATACTCCAGCTCGTCCATGGTTTTGAGCGGCTTGTGGGCATAAGGCTGCGCAAAAAGTTGAGCCGACAGCAGCAAAAAGAGGAGGGTGAACGTTTTCATAGCCGTTAAAAGATTAACCAACGATACACCAACAG
>Ga0209278_1001045_pt1 | contig 17674 bp, 13 predicted proteins | sample JI81BgreenDNA_FD_187504 | JGI IMG/M metagenome (GOLD analysis project Ga0209278, IMG submission 187504) | Wastewater effluent complex algal communities from Wisconsin, to seasonally profile nutrient transformation and Carbon sequestration -... | ecosystem: Engineered > WWTP > Effluent > Algae... | reverse complement strand
GGAACAGGCAAGATGCCTGTTCCACAAGATGAAAATTCATCTCTTGTGGAAGGGAACAGGCAAGATGCCTGTTCCACAAGAAGAGAATTCATCTCTTGTGGAAGGGAACAGGCAAGATGCCTGTTCCACAAGAAGAGAATTCATCTCTTGTGGAAGGGAACAGGCAAGATGCCTGTTCCACAAGAAGAAAATTCATCTTTTTGTGGAAGGGAACAGGCAAGATGCCTGTTCCACAAGAAGAGAATTCATCTTTTTGTGGAAGGGAACAGGCAAGATGCCTGTTCCACAAGAAGAGAATTCATCTCTTGTGGAACGGGCATCTTGCCCGTTCTTAAGAATAGTACAATATGTCAGATTCAATAAATATGGGTAACAAAAAGACAAATAAAAGTGAACTAACCCTGCAATTTCACGCTAAAAAAATGCTGTCTGACTACGTAACTGCTGTTACTTGGTCGCCGGATGGCAAAACTTTAGCAGTCTGTTCCGCTGCGGGCGAAGTGATGTTAGGGACTGTAGGGGCAATGAATGAATTGTCCTTGCAACCGCTACAAACTGCTACGGGTAAATCAGCCGATTGCTTGTCTTTTTCACGCGACAGTCAATTCCTAGCTGCTGGCGGACAAGATGGAAAAGTGCGAATTTGGCGCGTTAATTCTGGGGAATTAATTGCTAATTTGGACAACCAGCGCGTCTGGGTGGACAAGTTAGTTTGGAGTCCGAACTGCAATCAGTTAGCTTTCAGTATGGGCCGCTGCGTTCAAGTTTGGAATGCTGATGATGATGTTGTTGAAGTAACGCTGAATTTCGACTCATCATCTATCCTCGATTTAGCATGGCATCCTGTTGTTAAATATCTGGCAGTTAGCGGCTATCAAGGTGTCAAAGTTTGGGACGGCGAAGACTGGGACGAAGACCCGCACGTCTTGTCAGTACCGTCTGCAACAGGTGCAATTTCTTGGGATACGTCAGGGAAATATTTAGCTTGCGGTAATATTGACAACACCCTAATTGTTAATGAATGGGGCAGTTCTCAACCGTGGATAATGCAGGGTTTTCCGGGGAAAGTTCGGCAGTTAGCTTGGTCGGGTAAAACTAATTCTTTGGGTGCACCTTTGTTAGCTGCTTCGAGTTCTCAAGGCATTTCTGTCTGGGAAAGAGACGCTGATGAAAGAGTCGGTTGGGAAGGTTGGGCGTTAGAAGTGCATGAAAAAGTTGTAAATGCGATCGCCTTTCAACCTACCACATTTTTATTAGCTTCTGCAGCCGCAGATGGTCAAGTTTGTTTGTGGTATGAAGCAGAACAATTGCTGCAAATTCTCAAAGGTGCAGAGGGCGGTTTTTCCTGTCTCGCATGGCATCCCGAAGGCCAGTTTCTCGCGGCTGGCGGCTGTGGAGGCGAATTGCTGGTTTGGTCAAAGTTTATGCGTGGCAAAGGCTTCGGGGGGCGCTAAGTTCGCATAGGTGCCGGTTTGACCAAAACATAAACAATTGAAAACTTTAGGATTTACCCACGGATGCCGAGAAACCGGCTTTTTCGAGCGTCTACTTCGTTGCATACCGCATCGAGTAAAAAACCCGGTTTCTAAGCGTCGAAGTGCGTCCTGGAGTGTTATCCTCTCTTTCTTGTCAAAATCCCTTGACTGGGACTCAACAGCAAAGCTACTAAAAATAACCCAAAAACAACTAATACAATTGCGGCACCAGAAGGCATATTCCAATAATAGCTGAGATACATACCAGTCACGCTAGCTATAATCCCAATAATAGCTCCTAATCCCATCATTAAATGTAACTCTTTGACTAACAAATACGCCGTCATTCCCGGCCCGATTAACAGCGAAATTACTAACAGCGCTCCCACGGTTTGCAAACTCGCAACAATCGTCAGCGTAATCGCCGAAATCATCCCCAAATAAATCCAGTTTACAGGCAAACCGCACGCTTGCGCCCCCAGGGGGTCAAAAGTATAGAATAGCAGTTCTTTGTAAAAGATTTTAACGATCGCCAAAATAATCAAAGTTATCACAAAAGTCTGCTGCACGTCAGCAGGTGCAACTGACAATATATTCCCAAACAAAAACCCATCTAGGTCTAATTTTGTTGTCCGCAACAGGCTAATTAAGGTGACGCTAATTGCTAAAAATGTCGATAAAATTAAGGCCATGACTGCATCAATTTTTAGGCGCGATTGGGATTGAATCCACGCCATAATCACGGCGCTGATAATTCCCGATATAAAGGCACCGATCGAAATATTGAAACCTAAAGAAAAAGCTACGGGCAATCCTGCTAATACTGAATGGGCAATCATGTCAACCATCATTCCCATTTGCTGTACAATTAGGTATGAACCGACAACGGCGCAGAGAATTCCTAGCAAAATGCCGACGGCGATCGCATTTCGCATGAACTCGAATTGTAGCGGCTCAATTAGTAGGTTTAACATTGAATTAGGTTAATAATAGGTTTTTTTTAACTACAATCAATTGCACAGGCGGGACGCCCGTGCCACAATCAATTGCACAGGCGGGACGCCCGTGCCACAATCTACTTCACAGGCGGGACGCCTGTGCCACAATCCACTTCACAGGCGGGACGCCTGTGCCACAATCTACTTCACAGGCGGGACGCCTGTGCCACAATCAATTGCACAGGCGGGACGCCTGTGCCACAATCCACTTCACAGGCGGGACGCCTGTGCCACAATCAATTTTAAAGATAAATCTTTTTTGGCTTACGCTGACACTAAACTTAAATCGTATCCATAGGCTTTTTGAATATTGGCTGCGGTGAGCACTTCCTGGCAGGAACCGCTCGCAATTAACTGCTTGTTGAGCAATAATAAATTGTCGTACTGTTTTAACGTTTCGCCTAAATCGTGACTGATTACTAGCAATGTTTTATTTTCTGCTTTTAGTTCGGCAAAAATATCGAAAATAATTTCTTCGGTTGCTTTGTCGATCGCGTTAAAAGGTTCGTCGAAGAAAAATAAATCGGCTTGTTGGGCGATCGACCTTGCTAAAAAAATCCGCTGTTGCTGTCCGCCAGACAGTTCGCCAATTTGTCGATCGCGCAAATCCCACATTCCCACCCGCAGCAAAGCGGCTTTGACCAATTCTTGGGACTGCTTCGAGGGGCTGCGAAACCAGCCAGTCTTAACGGTTCGCGCCATCATCACCGCATTCCACACCGTAATCGGATAATCCCAGTCAATTTGCGATCGCTGGGGCACATAAGCCACCCGCGATAACTGCTGCTTCAACAACCGCCCCTGATATTTCACCAAACCGCGACAAGCCGGGATCAATCCCAGCATCGCTTTCACCATCGTGCTTTTCCCCGCGCCGTTGGGGCCGAACACACCCGTTAATTGTCCGGGATCTAACTGGAAATTCACGCTGTTGAGGGCTGCAATTCCGCGATAATTGACAGCCAAGTCTTGCACTTCTAGCATAATTAGAGATTTTGAGAACGATTCTTGTTCGTAGCTACTACAATAGGATAACTCGAAAAAGCAATAATGATTATCGTTCCAAAGGTGAAAATGTTAAAGAACTTGCCTGGAAAAACCCGCAGATTTTGCGGTGCCACTGTTTTGGCAATTGGCTGCGGGCTGGTTGGCTGCAGTGGAGGACAGAACGCAACCAATCCGGTGTCAGAGAGTCCCGCCGCAACTCAAACTCCAGCCAGTCAGGCCGCCAACTTGCCCAAAGTCGTCGCCACGACTGGCGTTATCTGCAACCTAACTAGAGAAATCGCTCAAAGTTCGATCGACACCACCTGTCTAATCAAGCCGGGAGACGACCCCCACGCCTATCAAACTAAGCCGGAAGACCGCAAAGCGATTGAAACCGCAAATCTGATTTTATACGGCGGCTACAACCACGAACCCAGCATCATTAAGTTAATTGAATCTAGCAGTAATTCCGCACCCAAAATCGCCGTACACGAACTCGCAGTTCCCAAACCGCTGATAGGCGAACACGAGCACGAACACGGCGAAGAGAAAGCGGAAAATGAAGCCCATGCAGAAGGCGAAAAAGTCCCTGACCCTCACGTTTGGCATAACCCTCAAAATGGCATCCGTATGGTAGAAACAATTCGCGACCAATTGATCGAAGTTTCTCCCACCAATGCTCAACTTTATACAAAAAATGCAGCCGCCTTAACAGATGAGTTGCAAAAAGTAGATACTTGGATCAAAGCTCAAATTGCGACTATTCCAGCCCAAAAACGCAAGTTAGTAACAACTCACGATGCTCTGAGTTACTATGCCGATGCTTACGGTTTGGAGATGGCTGGAGCTTTACAGGGTGTGACGACAGAGGAACAGCCCACCGCCGCAAGAATTGCCGAATTGTCCTCAGAAATTAAGAGTACAGGAGTGCCGACTATTTTTGCCGAAACTACAACTAATCCGAAGTTGATGGAGACTGTGGCGAGGGAGGCAAATGTCAAAATTTGGGACAAGGAACTTTACAGCGACGAGTTGGGCGGCCCCGGCACCGGTGCTGATACTTATCAGGGAATGCTGAAAACTAATACTTGCACGATTATTTCTGGCCTCGGCGGCAATTGTACTTCCTTTGCAGGAGAAACTGCACCAAATCCCAAACCATAGACTTTCTAAAGTTCGCCTAGCAAGCACCTTACATTTGCTGGATACGCAGCAAAACGCAGCGTTTGCAATCGCAGGGGTTTTCGATTGCAAACGCTGCGTTGGCTGCGATGACTTTAAGGTGAATTTTGCTCCTCGGTACTGGGGGGGTTTTGGCCAATTCCCAATTGCTTCTTAGAGGATTTTAAGTCTTTCCAAAGCATCTTAATATCTTTATAGGCTTTCTCAGCACTAATTTTCCCCCCTGTTTCCAGCGAGCAAATATAAGTTATTTTTTGAGCAAACTCCTGCAAATTGGCATTAAACGCCAAGTTTTCTGGCGTGAAATCACCGTAGTAGCGATTGCGAGGATGTAAAAAATCTTCCCGCTCTTTCATTGCCCCCTCCTAATTTAACTTTTGGTATTCAACTTTTGGTTCGGTCTCTGCTTTTAATAGCACTATTTGTACTCTGTATCGCGGCGCCAACTTGCTTCTATTGTATTGCGTAAGTAGCAATTGTGCTTTTTCGCTCTGTATTTAGTCTATTAATGCAGTCTTAACCTTAAGTTAGCTTTATTTTAACCTTTCTTTAACCTAAAAGCAAAAAAATTGGGAAATGCGCGGTTCGCATCTCCCTTTAGAGATATTTGGCAGTGGGTGATTAACCTTTTCTGAAGCCGAATATTTATTTGTTGCACTCGCAGCCTGTATGGCCGCAGCCTTGGCCGTTGGGGTGTCCGTCAGCGCAAGCACTGGAACAATATGTTTTGCCGTCTTTTTCAATGGCTTCGCTGGGGCTGACAACGCACGAACATGAAGGGCAGGCACATTTTGTTTGGGTGGCGGTAGTCATTTGAGCTTCTCCTGGTGGGGTTGTTTGTCTATACTTATATATGAACACATATTCAGATATAAGTCAAGGGAATGTAAAATTTTTGTTACAAAAGGTTTGCCGATCACACTAAAATGAAAATGAGAATTAAAACTAGCCGGGAAAAGATGTCACCCAACTCTGCTGTTAACGGAGCGATAAGTCAGTCTCACGAACAAAACGATACACCAATGTGCGATCGACCGCACCTAGTGGACAGTGTACGGGCCGGGGACATCCAAACACAAGTGCTCAACACCGCAAAAGCTCAGCGGATGGCTGAGTTTTTCAGTCTTTTGGGAGATGCGAATCGCCTGCGGCTACTGTCGGTTTTGGCAAAACAAGAACTGTGCGTGTGTGACTTAGCTGTGGCGTTGAGTATGAGTGAGTCAGCAGTATCGCACCAGTTGCGGGCTTTGCGGGCGATGCGGTTGGTAAGTTACCGCAAGGTTGGGAGACAAGTTTTTTATAGTTTACTCGATCGCCACGTTTTTGAACTTTACCAAGCAGTCGCCGAACACTTAGACGAAACCTAATCTTATTCTCCTTGGATGGTGTGGCCCGTAGCTACCACAGCTTGTTTGATTGACTCATCAGAAGCTTGGGCTTCAACAGTAACAGTCTTAGCTGCGACATCCACATTGACAGTAGCTTCGGAGTCAACAGTTTTGATGGCTTTGGTAATTGTATCACCGCAGCCAGAACAGACGATCGAGGGAACCTTAAGTAGTATTGCCATAATAAAAGCCAAATATTGTAGATGACAGTGTTGATTGTGCTTTTATTTTAATCTAATTTCGCTTTCCCCGCAAAAGTGCGCCAGAATAAATTCTGACCCTACAAAAGCCAAGTCCTGCGGCGCCAACTAATGACTAAGGATATCATCTCCGATCGAGCGATTAAAAGGGCGGGTTTTTGAGATTGTTAATTATTGGCAGATATTGTGGGTGAACCCGCCCCTACCGTATTAGGGGTAATCGACCGGACATAATATGACTGATGACTGATGACTGATGACTAATGACTGATGACTAATAACTAATGACTAATGACTGATGACTAATGACTTAATATCTGGTATGCACCGGCCAACGGCGGCGGCTACAGGCCGTAAACTCGCAACTAAATCTACCATATCTGGTAAAGAAAGAGCTTGCCGCGCGTCAGAAACCGATTTTTCTGGTTGCGGGTGACATTCAATAATTAATCCGTCTGCACCGCAAGCAACCGCTGCTTTGGCGAGTGGTGCGACTAATTCTCGCTTGCCGACGGCGTGAGAAGGGTCTACAATTACTGGCAAATGAGTTAACTGTTTGAGGGCTACGACTGCACCTAAATCTAATACATTCCGGGTGTAATTGTCGAAGCTGCGGATGCCTCTTTCGCACAGAACTACATGAGGATTTCCGTGACTGACAATGTATTCGGCGGCCATCACAAATTCTTCGATTGTGGCTGACAAGCCGCGTTTTAGCAAAACTGGTTTTCCGGCTTGACCGATCGCCTTTAGTAACTCGAAGTTTTGCATATTCCGACTGCCTAATTGCAGCATATCAGCATAGGTGACAACTGGCTCAATTTGGGCGATCGACATTACCTCTGTCACCACGGGCAAACCGTAACGCCTGCTGACATCGGCTAAAATTTCCAGTCCCTCAATTCCCATCCCTTGGAAAGAATAGGGAGAAGTGCGGGGTTTGTAGACTCCGCCTCGCAAAGCTTGCACGGAGGCGGCGGATAGTTGGCGGGCAACTGTTTCCATTTGTGCGGAACTTTCTACGGTACAGGGGCCACCGATGATTAATAATTCTGTGCCGCCGACTGAGACTGTTTCTGAAAGTTTGACAATTGTTTGGTGTTCGGGATGAGATTTGGTTACGAGTTTGGCTTCTAACATGAGGATATTTTCCAGCAAAATTAAGTGGGTGGTTGACAACAAAAAACCCGGAACTTTTAGGAGTTCCGGGTTCGTGCGAAAAGACAGCGCGACAATTTACCCAGAACTCTTGTTGGGCCAAAAATAAAAGCTGTAGTACCAGTTACTGAATAATGTCATTGCTGTTTTCGCTTGTACTCGATTGGTTGTTGGGGAAAGAAGTAGAAAAAACAAAACCGCAGGTGTTAATCTGCGGTTCGCCCGGATGTTCACAGTGAATTGCAAATTCACTCCGGGCGAACTTGGCTGTACCAAAAATAAAAATAGCTGTTGGCTGTGAACATAGCTGAAGTGCTGCGATTTGTGGATTAAACACAATACTATTCGACAAGCTAGCACAGGGAGACTGGGATGTCAAGCATTGTTTGCAAAATGTATGGAAACGGCAATGGCGTTTAACTCGGCGCGGTTGTCGTTTTTTGGCTATGTCTGTTATTATATCGATATAGGGACAAGGCGACAAGTCCTTATATCGACAAGCGACCCTATCCGATCGCGCGCCTGTGTGTCAGGCTAGACACATAGACAAATCGATATAGCGATATGGAAACTTTGACTACAAGTAAAACTGTGTCCGTAAAAATCTATCTACCTGAAGAGACAAGAGCCAAGTTCAAAGCATCTTGCGCCATGCGTAGCCTCAGCATGAATGAGGTTCTGTTGGAGTATATCGAAACTTGGTTACAGGAAAACGAACCCGTTTTAGAGCCAAAGCCCCAGCGCGTCAAGACGATCGCCAAAACTGAGGAAACACACTGATGACAAGCGAATTTCTTCATGTGGTAGCCGCCACGTGATTTATCTCGCGCAAATCAATCGAAAGCATCTCAAATCTCAAATCCTTGCGTCCCCCGAATTTATCTCGCGCAAGTCAATCCAAAATCCAAAATCTAAAATCTAAAATCGAATGACCGATCGACTATATCGAATAAATGGCATCCTCGAACCAACCGCGAGGGACAAATGCTGAGAGATTCAGACAACCCAGAGAAATCTTGGGAGGATTTAGAAGCGGAACTGCTTCCTCACCGTCCTTTTTATGCCCCCGGCGAGACTGAAATTGAAAAAGACCTTTATGCTAAGCGACGATGTGCTCAGCATAAAATGAAGGCTGAAAAACGCCCCGATATTGCAGGCCGTTCTTATTACTACTGCACGGAGACAAATAATGATGACTAACTCGAATTACCGACTGCTACCTGCCAGAGATGAGTATGTGCAAGTGTCTATCTATCTCAATCGGGTGCATTTAGACGGATATACGCCCGATCGCGCGATCGCACAATTGATCGAAATGGGTTATGCTCCTATTTTGCAATATCAGTGGAATCCAAAACGAAATGAGTTTGATTTATTTGCTCTGATTCACGATCGCCCGATCGCCGATTCACTGATGGATAAACAGGCTTGTGATGCTCTCTGGGCTGCTTTTAACCAATCTTCGCTTTACGTGATTGGTTGCGAGGCGGCGCAAAATTCTAACTGGCTAGCGGCACGCAGCTTTAATGATCCGCGCCGTCACGCTACGCCGGAGGAAATCGAGCCTCTGGAAGCAAATGCTACGGCCGCTGCTTAATATTTTAGTCCTGAGCGCAACTGGCACAAAAAAGGTATGTAGTTGCGTTTAAGCGCTCTTAATATCTATGAAAGAGCGCTCTCTTGGCAACTATGTGCCTCAAAAATCTTTAACTACTTATGGTTGAATGAAAATACCGATCGCATTATGAACTCTCGCAGCAGTTGACGGAGGTCGATCGAGCAAACTACCTCCCAAATACAAACCCGTCGAACTTCCCCCATCCAAATTTAAAGCATCCACAGCACCCATTTGCTGCAAAATCTGCGCCAGTTCTGCGAAATTTGGCCCCGCCCCGCCCGCGCGATTGTGCACCGCTACAATCAGCAAATTCCCCGCAGCATTTCGCCCGATCGCACTTCTAATTGCTGTCTGTCTAACAAACGCATCGCTAAACCCTTCCGCCTTAGCATCCAGCACAACTTGACTGTTTTGTACCAACACCGGGCCACCGCCGATAATGTAAGGAAAACGGTTGAAATCAGCAGGAAAAGTGTTAGTTTCCAAACGCAATAAAGTGCCGATAGAAAGTTCAGATGCCGGGAACAAATCGGCACGCAAAGCCAAAATATAACCGTTAGCTGGAATGGGAAAAGTTGTTGTTCCCGGCGCACCTCCGGGGGATTGGCTGACAACTCTATCGCCAGCAACTGTCACAACTATTTCATTGCCAGACAACGGAGTATAAGTTGTTCCCCAATCAGAATTGTAGCGACCGATTCCCGGTTGTACGTAGGCACTATTGAGATGAGAAACAGGCAAAAGTTGATTGGCCGGAGTCATCACAGTTTCTTGCAAAGTTAAACGATCGATCGCAAATTCTCCCCGATCGTTCCACGCGATCGCCCCCCGGTTCAATATCGGCCCGGAAAGCCATTTATTGTCGCGCCGAATTGCCCCTAAAGCTAAGCGATTAATTCGATTAAAAAACCCTGCATTAATCGCCGCAGCAGCACCGGAAACTTCGGCTGTTTCCAATAAAGGTGCAGTGCCTCGATCGGCAGGCGGATTGCTGAGAATTGGTCGAATTTTCACACCCGCTTGACGCGGATTAACTTCTAACCAAACTACCGGAAAACGATCGGTTCCTAAATTCTGATACTGCTGCCGCCACTGCACACCGGGCGCCCAAACGATGTTTTTTTCTACTAGCGAATCTGGCCGAATGTCGATAACTAATCGATTGGGATTTCCCAGGCCCAAAACTTGCGGCCGCCAACCTAAAGGAATCTTCACTTTGACTTTGGTTCGATCTCCGTCAGGTTCGACTTTTAGTGATAGCAATTGTTGGCTGGTTTGAAAAGTTTCCTGAAGTAACGCCGGATCGACTTTGGCATCGATCGCGATCGACCATTCTTGACCGGCGATCGGCGCTGCGGGCGTTATTGGCAGCGGGAGAGCGGGTTTGGTCGGGTCGTCTGGTGTTTCGAGGTTTGGCGCTGCGCGGAGGTTTGGCAGTGGGATAGCGGGCTTTGTGGGGTCGTCCGGGGGGTTGGGTGTGGGTGTCGGCGACGGGATTGGTTTATTGACAAAGTTGACTTGCCAAGGGGCGGGTCGATCGATATCTACTACAATGCGATCGCCCGATTCTATTTCTGCTTGCCGAATTCCGGTAACACTTGCAGTTTGAGAAGTAATTTTTAGAATATTCCCATCAGCAGATATCTCCCAGCCCGCAAGTCTAGCAAAATCGGTAACATCTAAGTAACGATACGGGCCTGTTGCCCAGGTTGCTAAGCTTTGATCACCGGTTAAAGATACCGAAAACCACTGCACAGGTTGTTTGGTACTGTCGGCGCTGCTAAGCAAATCCACTCCCGCACCTTGCATCAATCCAACATCAGCAATCCAAGTTCGGAAATTCGCAGAAGTGCTGTTTGCCGGCTGCTGAGTCCAACTTAGGGGGAGAATGCGGCCGTTTAGAGACACTTGGCGGCCTTGTTTGATTCTGGAATCTGGCGGTAGAGATTGAGCCAAAAACCTATATTCCGACAGGGAATGAATTCCCTGTCTCATAGCTGAAGTCCTCTCAAGAGGACTATCTGTCAATATTTCAGTCGGTTTTAACCGACTTTCGCTATCAGCCAGGGAATGAATTCCCTGGCGGGATCTCGAAGCATGAATCAAGCCAGCCTTTTCCCCCTCTTGTGCTCTTGCGGGTTGATTCCAGACTAAAGACGGGACGATCGCCATTACGGGTAAAATCGAGACTAACAATATTAGACGCCAATAGAAAAAATTACGTTTCACAGCTTACCACTCACAATTTCACTTCTAAACACATGGGGATTTAGAAACCCGGAAAATCCGTATGTCTCTTCTTACTCAACGGCACTAATTGCCCTCAAGCCTTACTACAAAAGGCTCACACCGGAATAGAAATCACAAACTCCGAACCCTCCCCCAAAGAAGAATTCACGAGTAACGTACCTCCATGTTTTTCCACCACAATTTGATGGGCGATCGACAATCCTAATCCCGTTCCTTGACCCACAGGCTTGGTTGTGAATAAGTGGTTAAAGATATTTTCTTGGACTTCCTTCGACATCCCCACTCCATTATCCTTAATCCGAATCAAAACCTGATTGTTGTCTTCGCTCAGAGCAGTTTGAACCGTGATTTGATTAGGTATGGCTTTAATTTCACTAAAACTGCGCCCCTTATTTGACTCCTCCAGAGCATCAATGGCATTAGCCAGTATATTCATAAATACCTGGTTTAACTGTCCGGGAAAGCATTTCACTAGAGGCAATTTACCATACTCTCTCACAACTTCAATGGCAGGGCGGAACTCGCTGGCTTTTAAACGGTGCTTGAGAATTAGCAGAGTGCTCTCTAGTCCATCGTGAATATTGAAAGAAACTGGTCGATCGCTATCAGCCCTAGAAAACGTTCTCAAACTTGTACTGATATTGCGGATGCGCTCGACTCCCTCCTGCATTGAACCAATCAATTTGGGCAAATCTTCTCGCAAATACTCCAAGTCCATATCCTCTATTTCGGCTTCAATTTCCCCTCCCGGATTGGGAAATTTTTCTTGATACAAATCAATCAAATTGAATAAATCCCCCACGTAGTCTTGAGCAGGTTGCAAGTTGCCGGCGATAAAGCCTACGGGATTGTTAATTTCGTGGGCTACCCCTGCGACTAAATTTCCCAAAGCAGACATCTTTTCACCCTGTACCAATTGCAACTGCATCTGTTTGAGATTCTGAATAGACTGCTCCAGTTTTTGGGCATAATCCTGAGATTGTTGATAAAGCTGTTGAGATTGCTGATACAAGCGGGCGTTTTCCAGCGAGATGGCAGCTTGGGAGCAGAGGATGTTGAGGAGGGCGACGCGATCGCCAGTGAATGCCCCCGTCGTCAGATTATTTTCCAAATACAGAATTGCCATCATTTTGCCTTGATGGATAATCGGAGTACATAGGATACTCTTAGGTTGGTGCTGCTTGATATAGGGATCAGAAGCAAATATCAATTCAGTCTTGACATCATCGAAAACTAGGGTTTTATTGCTACGTTTAACGTAATTAATCACAGTCTGGGGAATAGATTCGCTCTCCTCAATCCCAATAGTTTCTTGCAGAAGACAGCCTTGGCGATCGCTACAGTGGACGGCGATAGTCCAGTTGTCGTCTTCTTTTAAAATTAATACTCCTGTTTGAGCGCCTGCATTCTGAATCGCCACTTCCATCAGGGTAGTGAGCAATTGTTCCAGCTTAATTTCGCTAGACAAAGCTTGATAAGCTTTGATAACAGTTGGTAAATCTATGACTGTGGTACTCGTACTGCCAGCAATTGTTTGGCGATGAATAGAAATCAATGAAGTCTCATGGGAGGTAGTACCTTTCTCCAATGAACGAGCGTTTTCCTGTTTGAATATAGGAGCCAGAAGTTCGGGATAGCGTTGTTCTAGAGCGTCGATTTTTGCTTTCGCTCCCCAACGAGCATAAGCATAGTAAGCATCTATTAAATATACCTGGGCAACTTTTTCTTTCCCCCATGCCAGGTAGAATTTAGCAGCCAATTCATTCGCCAGAGCTTCTTCGTTGAGATAATCGTTTTCTTTAGCCAGAAAAATGGCGCGATCGTATGCCTCCATCGCCTGCACATTCTCACCCAGCACTCGGAACAGTTCGGCTTCCACTAGGTAACATTTGTGCGAAAAATTCATGGGGGCGTGATGTGCCCATTTATGAAGGGTTTCCTGGTTGCTTCTCACTTTTTGCAGATGTTCTTGTTTCTCTTGGGATGAACCCACATCGCTACAAACTCCCAGCCGTGCTAGAGAGTCATAAAAATAGAATATCGGCACATTAAGCATACCCATAACCGCGTCTAAATACTGTTCGGCTTGCCGAGCATTTTCTAAAGCTTGCTCGGTTTCTCCAAACAGGTAACACACAAGCAATTTATGGAAATAAAAATAGTGGAGTCCGTTGCGATCGTTTGCTTGGATGTGAAAGGGGAGCATTGTTTCTTCATTGTAAGCATTTCCCACAAATTGACAGGGATTTTCCGATCGCCCCAGCAGATTTAATAAAGCCTGATGAACGATTTTAGTATAATTTAAAGCTGCTTCTTGTTTAAATTGAACCAGCGCATTGCAGTAAGTCGCCACCTCCTGTTCGAGTCCCGCAATTTCCCGACCGATTAAATATGAATATTGAGAGATTTCTTTGGCAGAATATCCTAATTCTAGCTCTCCTGTTTCCAGTCCTCTGGCGTAACCCTCTTTTAAAAGAGGGATGGTTTCTTTAACATGATGTTTACCATGTATGATGTGAACGCCGACTGTATAATATACTTTAGTTTTGAGATAATTAGCATTAAATAAATCTACAATATTTAACGCTAGTTTTCCAAATTCAAACCCTGTTTCAATGTCTTGAACTACACCGCTTAATACCAATCCATACAAGCCGTAAGCAAAAGCAGATAAGGGAGCATTGCCATAACTAACCGACAAATTAACCATTTCGACAATAACCAGTGGCAGGAGAAGTGGAGCCGTGATGTAGGCTGGAGAAACTAAACCTGATAAAATTCGCAAGGCTGCTTGTTTTTGGAGATTTTCCATTTCTGGCAAATCAATAAAGTCGGCAATTTTTTTGCCAGCAAAAAGTGATGCGGTTTGTCCTAGTCCCTGCTGAATATCTGCCGGAGTTGGATTTTTTGGGAAGCAAATTCCCAAGAGTTTGAGAACTGCTAAGCCCATTTCAACGGCTTGTTGAGGTTTGACTTGCGCCGTACAAGCAGAAAGCTCGATTTCATAAACTTTGACCTTATCCAGCAGCGTTTTGGCATTGTGCAGGACTAAAGCTGCTAATTCCTCCATTTCCTGAAAATCATAGCTCAGGTATGCGGTTTCGGCCGCTAATACGTGCAGTTCCAGGGCTGTTTCATAGTGAGTGTGCCAGCTATCGGGAGCTAGGATTTGCCTGCCAAAACTTAAATATTTGCGTGCTGCAGCATAAGCAGTAGAATTCTTCGCCTTGCGTCCAGCGATTAAATTCAACTCAGCCAGTTGGTAACGCTCTGTTGGCTCGGTAATTAAATCAACACCATAATTCAACTGGTTGACTATATTAAAAATTTTCTCTTCTCTTTCTGTTGTTGGAGTATTAATCAACAAAAGTTGACCAATATTGAGGTGAGTGGATTGTTTCTGGGATTCTGGAATCAAAACGTAAGCTGCTTGCTGTACGCGATCGTGCAAAAATTTGTAATAACAGGAGTCGGGATTCTGGAACCACGAGTCAGAAGTATTGCTTTCTTCTTCTGAATTCTGATTTGTGAATTCAAACTCCTCTGAACTGAAAAATTTATAAACTTCAGTTAGTGGCAGAATCAACCCTGCTTGCAAAGCTGGCCACAAGTTGGCTGCCGTATCTGAAGAAGATTTTTCACACACTACCGCCAGCGTTGCCAAATCGAATTCGTTGCCAATGCAGGCCACTAACTTTAAAACTTCTTGCGTCTGGATCGGCAACTTTTGCAATTGAATCGCCATGAACTCGACAACATCATCTGTCAGAGCTAAGGTTCGCACTGTGGCGATATCGCACTGCCAATACCGCTCGTCAAAATTAAAGGTAATTAGCCCATCTTCATGCAAAGATTTGAGAAATTGTGTGCTGAAAAATGGATTGCCTTGGGTTTTTTGATCGACCTGTTCTGTTAAGGGCATGGCCAACGCTCTAGAACAAACTAAAGTATCGGCAATCAAACAATTCAAATTGACGCAATCGAGCGGCGCGAGGGTGATGGTGTTTACAGTAGCTCCCGTTTGTTGAATTTCGGATAATGTCAGCATTAAAGGGTGTACCGGACTGACTTCGTTATCTCGATACGCTCCAATTAACAAGAGATACTGCCGATCGCGATCGCTCATCAGAAGTTGAATCAACTTTAATGAGGCTGAGTCGGCCCATTGCAAGTCATCTAAAAAGATGACGAGGGGATGTTCTTTGGTTGTGAAGAGTTGAATGAACTTCTCTAATAACCGATTGAAGCGATTTTGGGCAGCACTGCCCGAAAGCTCTGGTGCGGGTGGTTGCTCTCCGATAATCCGTTCTAGTTCAGGAATTACCTCAACGATTACCTGAGCATTCTCGCCCAATGCTGTCATAATTTGAGTCTTCCACTGTTCAACTTTAGCGTCGGTTTCACTCAACAATTGACCCATTAAATCGCGAAAAGCTTGTACAAAAGCTGAGAATGGTTGGCTGCGTCCAAATTGGTCGAATTTGCCTTTGATGAAGTAGCCTCTCGCTGCGACAATCGGTTTGTGAACTTCGTTGACGACGGCGGTTTTGCCAATACCTGAGAAGCCAGCCACCAGCATCATTTCGGCGCTTCCTGCACTCACGCGATCGAAGGCTGCTAGTAGGGAGAATACTTCGTTCTCTCTACCATATAATTTTTCGGGAATGATGAAGCGATCGCACAAATCTCGCTGCCCTAGCTTAAAAGAGGCGATTTCTCCAGTTTCTTGCCACTGGTACAAACAAGTTTCCAAATCAAACTTGAGTCCTAGAGCACTTTGATACCTATCTTCAGCATTCTTCGCCATCAGTTTGCTAACAATTTCAGACAGCACCAAGGGAACGCTTTTGTTAAGGTGATGAACTGGGATAGGCTGCTTGGCAAGGTGACAGTGTACTAACTCTATCGGATCTTCGCTTGGGAAAGGCAACTGTCTCGTCAGCAGTTCGTAGAATGTAACTCCCAGAGAGTAGAAATCCGTGCGGTAATCAATGCCTCGGTTCATTCGCCCAGTTTGTTCGGGAGATATGTAAGGTAAAGTGCCTTCGAGGAGGTTGGGATTTTGAATTTCTTGGGTTTGGCGCGGCAACAGGGAAGCGATGCTGAAGTCAATCAGCTTAACTTGTTTGCTGACAGGGTTAATTAAAATATTGGCAGGTTTGAGGTCTTTATGGATGACGTGGTGGCGATAAAGTCCGTCAAGCGAGTTGGCAATTTGAATGGCAATGGGAAGAAACTCGTTAATAGGCAACCCTTCCAGAGGTTCCTTGCTGGCGAACACTAGACTAGCGAGGTAGCTATTTAAGGAAATTCCGCCAAAGTCTTCCATCACCAGAGCATAGTGGTTATGGTATGTCTCCAGGCTGTATGCCTTGACAGTGCCGGGGATCTCTAAGTTTTTAGTAATGACAAACTGATTGCGGAAGTGAACGAGTTCGTGGAAGCGGGGAAAGTCATTTCGCAGCAGTTTGATCACTACGGGCTGCCGATCGGCAGACCGACGGGCACGATAAACTAGAGTTCGATTGCCTGCGTATATTTGCTCGTTAATCTGATATCCTCGCAAAATATTTGTTATACTAGCCATACCTACCTATTCCTACTGCTTCTGTCAAGCCTGAAGCTTTTTAGAGTTACTATCTAATATTTTCGCTCTATCGGCCGTGCTATTGATTAACTATATTTAGTTTAATCTACTTTGTAGCTCAAATTATGAAAATGCAATTTTTAAAACAAGACTTAATATTTGAGGTAATAAATGTTGATAAGGGATTTGATACTAAGTAGAAAATCAAGGATGCTAACGCTGATTGAATGACAGCAGTTCATTATTGAAGAGGAAGGTAAGACGCTAAGGAATGAGAATTAAATAACTTCCACTCTTGAAAGTGGGATGGGCTCTTATAGCCCGTCCACTCATGACGGGCTATAAGAGCCCATCCCACAATAACAATTAAAATTGTAAGTTATTTAATTCGAGATCCTAATTAATAGAATGAAAAATATATAGCCATTCTCAGTAACATGATGTGCACGCTTGATCGGCGAGCCTTTGCCTCCGTGGGCATAGAGTCTAAGGCATACATCGCCAAGATTGAGAACTGTTGTAGTGAAAAAATCCTGGCCTAGCTAAGTCAATTAACGAGGAGTTTTGGTATTAATTCCGACACGGTTGCGGTTATAAAATCTGCATCATCAAATCGCCTCAACGAATCAAGAATCAAGCGCGTCTGTAGACCATAAAGTGTCAAAAAAGTTTGTGGGTAAAAAAATACAAAATAGGCTTAGGGAAAATTGTCAACCTTTTTGGGCTAGGCATCTTAGCCAGGGTTCTGAACATCCCTGACAAGACTTGCACCCCAACTCTGAGTGTAATGGGTGAAATTTTATCAATTTTTTGATAAACTTGATGTTCGCG
>Ga0209278_1001043_pt1 | contig 17689 bp, 18 predicted proteins | sample JI81BgreenDNA_FD_187504 | JGI IMG/M metagenome (GOLD analysis project Ga0209278, IMG submission 187504) | Wastewater effluent complex algal communities from Wisconsin, to seasonally profile nutrient transformation and Carbon sequestration -... | ecosystem: Engineered > WWTP > Effluent > Algae... | reverse complement strand
GGCTTGGAGTCGCGGCCGTTTCGCGTGGAGCCGCCGCCTTTTTTCTGTGCCATGCTGCTTTCTCCTTAGGCCGAGATCGAAGCGATTTCGATTTCGGTGAAATTCTGACGGTGGCCTTGGCGCTTCTGGTAGTGCTTGCGACGACGCATCTTGAAGATGCGGACCTTGTCGTGACGCCCGTGGGCGACCACCTTCACCGTGACCGTTGCGCCGGAAACCAAGGGCGTGCCGACCTTGAGCTCGCTGCCGTTACCGACCGCCAGAACCTGATCAAACACGATCTCTTGGCCCACGTCCGCAGCAATCTGTTCTACTTTAATTTTCTCGCCGGCAGCCACGCGATATTGCTTGCCACCGGTTTTTATGACCGCGTACATATGAACCTCGTTGAATCAATCCACCCGGGCTGTCCCGGGGAATGCTCGGCAGACCCAATTCCGCCGAACCGCGAAGTGTAGCACGCGCCAAGGAATCCCGGCAAGACCAGCGGTCGAGACGTTCGGGCTTCCTATAATTTGGGACTTTTCGCCATACCCCCTCGGGTGCCGCCCTTGACCGCTTCAAGTCCCTCGTCTTCCCCGCTGGCACTCATCCAGCCCGACATGCAGCGCGTGGACGAGGTGATCGCCACCCGATTGACCACCGATGTTCCGCTGGTGCGCGAGGTGGCCCAGTACATCATCTCGGCCGGGGGGAAACGCCTGCGTCCTGCCCTGCTCCTGCTGGTCAGCGGCGCCCTTGATTGCCGTCACCCGGACCGGCACACGCTCGCGGCGGTGGTGGAATTCATCCACACCGCCACGCTGCTGCACGACGACGTCGTGGACGAGTCAACCCTGCGCCGGGGCCGAGCGACCGCGAACCAGCATTTCGGCAACGCGGCGAGCGTCCTGGTGGGCGATTTTTTGTACTCGCGTGCGTTCCAGATGATGGTGGACGTGAACCAGATGCGCGTGATGCAAGTGCTGGCCGACGCAACCAACGTCATCGCCGAGGGCGAGGTCCTGCAGCTCATGAACATGCGTGACGCCAGCATCGACGAGGCGACCTACCTGCGGGTCATCCGGTCAAAGACGGCCAAGCTGTTCGAGGCAAGCGCGCGACTGGCGCCCATCCTCGCCGGGTCTGATACGCACACCGAAGCCCACTGCGCCGCGTACGGTCAGGCGCTGGGCACCGCGTTTCAGGTCATTGATGACGTGCTCGACTACGAAGGCAGCGCCGACGAACTGGGCAAAAACCTCGGCGACGACCTGCGCGAAGGCAAAGTTACGCTGCCGATCATCTGCGCACTGCGCGCCGGCAGCCCCTCCCAGCGCGCGGTGCTGACGCAGGCGATTGAAGCCGGCGCGGCCGACCGGCTTGACGACATCCTGTCCATCATTCACGAAACTGGGGCGCTGCATGCCGCCCGCGCAGCGGCCAATGGTGAAGCCCAGCGCGCCATCGACGCAGCAAGGACGCTGCCGACCAATGACCACTCGGCGGCGATGCTACAATTGGCGGCTGGACTGTTGGAGCGACGCTCCTGACGGTCCCCGGGCCCCACAAGGCCCAGCGGGGTGTAGCTTAGCCTGGTAGAGCGCTACGTTCGGGACGTAGAGGCCGGAGGTTCGAATCCTCTCACCCCGACCAAATACCAGCCCGCGCATGGATACCATGCGCGGGCTTTTTTCTTGGCCAGGTCGCCACTGGGCACCCCGGCGGCCGCGCTGGTCGTATCGAGCGGCGTTTTGACGACAACGCGCGTCAATGATGCGCTGCAAGTCGTTGATTTCCGCTAGATTACGCCCTTATGGCTTCGGTAGACACCCCCACCCACGATACCCCCTCCATGGCCCTGCCCGGGCTGGGTCGTGCCCTGGTGTCGGCCGGCAAGCTCGGACAGAAAGCGGCTGAGGACCTTTACCGCAAGGCGCAGAGCAGTCGCACCAGTTTCATCGCCGAGCTGACCGGATCGGGTGCGGTATCTCCGGTGGATCTTGCGCACACCATGTCAGTGGCGTTCGCCGCGCCGCTGGTGGACCTCGACGCGGTCGACTTTCAGCGACTCCCCACGGGTCTGCTGGACAGCAAGATTTGCGCGGACTTCCGGATCGTGGTGCTGAGCAAGCGGAACAACCGCCTGATCGTCGCGACCGCCGACCCATCCGACCAGCAAGCCGCCGAAAAGATCAAGTTCGCCACCCAAATGGGGGTCGACTGGGTCATTGCTGAATTCGACAAGCTGAGCAAGCTGTGCGAGTCGCAGAACACATCGGCCAATGAGGCGATGGAGAACATCGTCGGCGACGTCGAGTTCGACGACCTTGCCGCAGAAACGGCCGTCGCCGACACGCAGGAGAAGGCCACCGAGGTCGACGACGCGCCGGTGGTGAAGTTCCTGCACAAGATGCTGATCGACGCGTTCAACATGCGCGCGTCGGACCTCCACTTTGAGCCGTACGAACACCAGTACCGCGTTCGCTTTCGGATCGACGGCGAGTTGCGCGAGATCGCATCGCCGCCGGTCGCCATCAAGGACAAACTGGCTTCGCGGATCAAGGTCATTTCGCGGATGGACATTTCTGAGAAGCGTGTGCCCCAGGACGGGCGCATGAAGCTCAAGATCGGACCGGACCGGGTGATTGATTTCCGGGTCAGCACGCTGCCCACCCTGTTCGGCGAAAAGGTGGTCATCCGTATCCTCGACCCCAGCAGTGCGAAACTGGGCATTGATGCCCTCGGTTATGAGCCGGAGGAGAAGGAGCGCCTGTTGCACGCCATCGGCCGGCCTTACGGCATGGTGCTGGTGACCGGTCCCACCGGCTCGGGCAAAACCGTCTCGCTTTACACCTGCCTGAACCTGCTCAACAAGCCGGGGGTGAACATTTCGACGGCGGAAGACCCGTCCGAAATCAACCTGCCCGGCGTCAACCAGGTCAATGTGAACGAGAAGGCCGGGCTGACTTTCGCGTCGGCTCTCAAGGCATTCCTACGCCAGGATCCTGACGTGATCATGGTGGGTGAGATTCGCGATCTGGAGACCGCCGACATCTCGATCAAGGCGGCCCAGACGGGCCACCTCGTGCTGTCCACGCTGCACACCAACGACGCGCCAACCACGCTCACGCGGATGATGAACATGGGGATTCCCACGTTCAACATTGCCTCGAGCGTGATCCTCATCACCGCGCAGCGCCTGGCACGCCGCCTCTGTGGCAATTGCAAGGCACCGCTGGATGTGCCCCGCAAGGCACTCCTCGAGGCAGGGTACAAGCCGGAGGAGTTGGATGGCACCTGGACGCCCTACCGCCCGGTGGGCTGCTCGGCCTGCAACAACGGATACAAAGGCCGGGTGGGTATCTACCAGGTGATGCCGATCAGCGAGGAGATCCAGCGGATCATCCTGCGCGGCGGCAGTGCGCTGGACATTGCACAGCAGGCCAGCAAGGAAGGCGTGCGCACCCTGCGCGAATCGGGCCTGCTCAAGGTCAAGCAGGGCATGACCTCGCTGGACGAGGTTCTCAGCGTGACCAACGAATGACGGTGCCCGGGCGGCACCACCACTGAGGGACAGCCATGGCGACGGCGGCGACGACCAAACCCACCAAAGATTTCGTCTTCGAATGGGAAGGCAAGGACCGCAACGGCAAGCCGGTGCGGGGCGAGACGCGCGCGGGCGGAGAGAACCAGGTGCTGGCCATGCTTCGGCGCCAGGGGGTGATCCCTTCGAAAATCAAAAAACGGAAGATGTCGTCGGCCAAACGCATCAAGCCGAAGGACATCGCGCTGTTCACCCGTCAGATGGCGACCATGATGAAGGCGGGTGTGCCGCTGCTGCAGTCCTTCGACATCGTGGGCCGCGGCAACGCCAATCCCAGCGTCACCAAGCTGCTCAACGACATCCGCTCCGACGTCGAAACCGGCACGTCGCTCAGTGCTGCCTTCCGCAAGCACCCCCTGTATTTCGACAACCTGTACTGCAACCTCGTGGAAGCCGGTGAAGCCGCCGGTATTCTGGAAGACCTGCTCGACCGGCTCGCGGTCTACATGGAGAAGACCGAGGCGATCAAGTCGAAGATCAAGTCGGCGCTCATGTACCCGACGTCGGTGATCATCGTTGCGTTCGTGGTGGTGGCGGTGATCATGATCTTCGTGATTCCGGCGTTCAAGGAAGTGTTCACCTCCTTCGGCGCCGATCTGCCCGCGCCGACGCTGTTCGTCATCGGCATGAGCGAGTTCTTCGTGAAATGGTGGTGGCTGATCTTCGGCGGACTGGGTGGTGGTTTCTACTTCTTCTTCCAGGCCTGGCGACGCAGTGAAAAGGTCCAGCAGTTCATGGACCGCATGATGCTGAAGATGCCCGTCTTTGGGCCCCTGGTGGAGAAATCGGTGATCGCGCGCTGGACCCGGACGCTGGCCACCATGTTCGGTGCTGGCGTTCCCCTCGTGGAAGCGCTGGATTCCGTGGGTGGCGCGTCAGGCAATTCGGTCTACGCCCTGGCGACCGAGAAGATCCAGGCTGAGGTGTCCACCGGCACCAGCCTGACCATGGCCATGACGAACGCGAACATCTTTCCGTCGATGGTGCTTCAGATGTGCGCGATTGGCGAAGAGTCCGGGTCCATCGACCACATGCTCGGCAAGGCGGCCGACTTTTACGAGGCCGAGGTTGATGACATGGTCGCCGGCCTTTCCAGCCTGATGGAGCCGATCATCATCGTCGTGTTGGGCACCATCATCGGTGGCATCGTGGTGTCGATGTACCTGCCGATCTTCAAGCTCGGTCAGGTGGTTTGATGGTCGCGGAACTCGCTGGGGCGCCGGCGGTGGCGCTGCTGGGGGTGCTCGGCCTTTTGGTGGGCAGCTTTCTCAACGTCGTCATTCACCGGCTGCCGCGCATGATGGAGCGGCAATGGGCCGCCGAGTGCGCCGAGATGCAGGGCGCTGAAGCGCCAGCGGCCGAGCACTTCAACCTGGTGGTGCCTCGCTCGCGGTGTCCCCACTGCGGGCACCGCATCCGCTGGTTCGAAAACATCCCGGTGCTGAGCTTCCTCGCGCTGCGGGGCCGGTGCAGCGCCTGCGGCGCGGCCATTGGCGTGCGCTACCCGGTGGTTGAGTTGGTCACCGGCGCTTTCTTTGCGTGGTGCGGCTGGCGGTGGGGCCTGAGCCTGGTGGCGCTGTCGTGGTGCGGGTTCGCCGCGGTGGTGCTCGCTCTGGCCGCGATCGATTGGGACACCACGCTGCTGCCCGACGATCTCACCTTGCCTTTGCTGTGGGCCGGATTGCTGGGCGGTGCGCTGGGGATCACCGGTGTGCGTCTGGACGACGCTGTGTGGGGCGCGGCTGCCGGCTATCTGTCGTTGTGGAGCGTGTACTGGGCCTTCAAGCTGATCACCGGCAAAGAGGGCATGGGTTACGGCGATTTCAAGCTGTTCGCCGCCTTCGGCGCCTGGTTCGGCTGGCAGGCGCTGGTGCCGATCATCCTGATGGCTTCGGTGATTGGTGCCGTGGTTGGTATCGCCATCAAGTTCCGTGGTGAACTGCGCGAAGGGGGTTATGTGCCGTTCGGCCCGTTCCTCGCCCTCGGCGGCCTCACCGCCATGGTGTTTGGCCCGGGCGCGATCCTCGCCGCGGTGGGTCTGTGACGCGCTGGCGTATCGGGCTCACTGGGGGTATCGGCAGCGGCAAGAGCACGCTGGCGCGCCTGCTCCAGGGCGCGGGTGCCGACGTGATCGACGCGGATGCGCTGGCACGGGCCTGCACCGCGCCCGGGGGAGCGGCCATGCCGGCGATCGAGGCGCGCTTTGGTGCAGATGTCTTGACGCCGGAGGGCGCGCTCGACCGCGACCGCATGCGCGCGCTGGCATTCGCCCAGCCCGATGCGCGACGGGCGCTCGAAGCGATCGTGCATCCGCTGGTGGGTCGAGCCATCGATGACGCCGTCCGCGCGGCGCGCAGCCGATGCGTGGTGTTGGACATCCCGCTGCTCGCGGAGTCGGCGGGCCGTTGGTCCGCCCGGCTTGATCGCGTGGTGGTGGTGGACTGCGAAGAAGCCACGCAACGCCGTCGCGTGATGGCGCGCAACGGATGGTCGGCGCCCGCGGTCGACGCCGTGATGGCCCAGCAAGCCAGCCGGGCGCAGCGGCGGGCCATCGCCGACGTTGTGGTGGTCAATGAAGGGGAGTCGATCGATCCCCTCCGGGCCCAGGCGCAGCGGCTGGCCCAACGCTTCGGGCTATGATGGGCGCCCCTGTGGATCGAAGCCCCGCGCCGCGCCCGTGATCCTCTACGAATACCCTTTCAACGAACGCATCCGCACCTACCTCCGGCTGGAACACCTGTTTCGCCGACTGGCCGAGCTGATGCCGCGCGATCACGCGCTGGACCACCATTTCGCCATCCAGACGATCTTCGAGATCATGGACGTCGCCTCCCGCGCCGACATGAAGTCAGACGTCCTGAAGGATCTGGATCGCCACAAGCAGGTGCTCAACGGCTACCGGGGCAATCCGGCGATCTCCGAAAAGGCGCTGGACGAGGTGATTGCGCAGATCGACGATGATTTCGCCCGCCTGACCGGCCTCGCCGGCAAGACGGGGCAATCGCTGACCGACAACGACTGGCTGATGGCGATCCGCAGCCGCATCGGCATTCCGGGTGGCACCTGCGAGTTCGATCTGCCAGCCTACTACCACTGGCAACACCGGAGTGCCGACCTGCGCCGGGTCGATCTGGTGGGCTGGGCGCAGGCGCTGGCACCGCTGGCCGACAGCATCGGACTCCTGCTGCGGCTCATGCGCGACGGCGGCGCACCGCAAAAGGTGGTGGCACCGGGCGGTCAATACCAGCAGAACCTGCCGCAAGGTCGCACGTTCCAGCTGCTGCGCGTCCGGGTGGACGCTTCAACCGGCCTGATCCCGGAGATCAGCGGCAACCGCTTGATGTTCTCGGTCCGCCTGATGCGCCAAGGCGACGACGGGCGCCTGCAACCCAGCCACGACGACGCCAGCTTTGAGCTGGCCCTGTGCGCATGACGCTTTCGCCACACCCCCACCGTGTGGTGCGCTGCCCGCGCTGTGGTGGCGACAGCCTGTACGCGCCCGACAATCCGCACCGCCCGTTCTGCAGCGAGCGCTGCCGCCAGATCGACTTTGGCGCCTGGGCGAGCGAGCAGTTTGCCCTGCCCCAGCGTGACGCGCCCGACCCGGGCCACGACGGGCCAATCGGCTGACTGCCTCAGCGGGCGGCCGCTTCCTCGGCCAACCACGCCAGCACGGGCACCGTGCCCGGCAACACCGGCTCGCAGCCCACCGGCAAGCGCTCCCAGCGGGCCTGTTGGCCTTCATGCATCTGCAAGCCGCCGGTCCAGTCAAACACCTTGCAGAAATGCAGGCGCACCAGGGCGTGCGGGTAGTCAACCAGTTGTTCACGCCACGCGTGGGCCGCGCCGATGGTCACGCCAATCTCTTCCTGCAGCTCCCGGCGCAGGGCCTGCTCCACCGATTCCCCCGCCTCCAGTTTGCCGCCGGGAAACTCCCAGAAACCGGCATACACCTTGCCCGTCGGGCGCGAGGTCAGCAGGAAACGCCCGTCGGGGTCGATGAGGATACCCACCGCCACGTCAGTCACCGGACGCTCGGCCCGCGGCTCGCCGCCGGGCGCATCCACCACCAACAAGCCGCCGGTGCTCATGCGGCGTGGGCGCCAGCGAAGTCGCGGGCAAACTGGTACGCCACCCGGCCACTGCGCGAACCGCGCTCCAGCGCCCAGACCAGCGCTTTTGGACGCGCCGCCTCGACCGCCGCTTCCGGCACACCGAACGCGCGCAGCCATTGCGCCACGATGGCGAGGTATTCGTCCTGGCTGAACGGATAGAAGCTGATCCACAACCCGAAGCGCTCGGAAAGCGAGATCTTCTCCTCCACGCCCTCGCCCGGGTGCACCTCGCCATCGGCCGTATGGGTGTACGTGAGGTTTTCCTTCATGTACTCCGGCAGCAAGTGGCGGCGGTTGCTCGTGGCGTAGATGAGCACGTTGGCGCTGGCGGCGGACACCGAGCCATCGAGGATCGACTTGAGCGCCTTGTACCCGGGCTCGCCATCTTCAAAGCTGAGATCGTCGCAATAAACGATGAATTTCTCCGGACGGGCCGCCACCACGTCCACGATGTCGGGCAGGTCCACCAGGTCGGCCTTGTCCACCTCGATCAGCCGCAGGCCTTGAGACGCATAGGCGTTCAGGCAGGCCTTCACCAGCGAACTCTTGCCGGTGCCGCGCGCGCCGGTGAGCAGCACGTTGTTGGCGGGCAACCCTCGCACGAACTGCTCGGTGTTGCGCTGGATGCGCTCCTTCTGGCCGTCGATTTCCTGCAGGTCGGCCAGGGCCACGGCCGCCACATGACGCACCGGCTCAAGCGCACCATGGCCGCTGCTGCGCTTGCGGTAGCGGAAGGCCACAGAGGCGCCCCAGTCGGGTTCGCCCAGCGGGCTTGGCAGCACCGCCTCAATGCGGTCGATGAGGGCCTCGGCGCGCGCCAGCAGGCGCTCGAACGACGGGTTCATGAACGGTAATCGGCGTTGATGGTCACGTAATCGTGGCTGAAGTCGCACGTCCACACCGTCTCGGCCGCGCTGCCGCGGCCCAGCCCGATGCGCACGTCGATCTCTGCCGGCTTCATGGCCGCAGCGCCGTCGGCCTCGCGGTAGTCGGGGTGACGACCGCCGCGCGTCACCACGTGCACATCGCCGAGCCAGAGATCGATACCCCCCACGTCCAGGTCGTCGATACCCGCATAGCCGACCGCGGCCAGGATGCGCCCGAGGTTGGGATCGCTGGCGAAGAAAGCGGTCTTGACAAGCGGCGAGTGGGCCACGGCATACGCGGCCTTGAGGCACTCGGCGCTGTCGCGGCCGCCCTCGACCCGGATGCTGATGAACTTGGTGGCGCCTTCGCCATCGCGCACGATCGCGTGGGCCAGTTCGCGGGCCAACGGAGCCAGACCGGCGATGAGCGCGTGGCCGGCCGGGCTGTCGAGGTCGGTGATCGGCGCGAGGCCGGCGCGGCCGGTGGCGATCACGACGAAGGAGTCGTTGGTGCTGGTGTCGCCATCGACGGTGATCCGGTTGAACGACACGTCCGCCAGGCGACGGGCCAGCGCGTCCATCAGACCCGGGGCCACCGCAGCGTCGGTGGCGAGGAAGCCCAGCATGGTGGCCATGTTCGGCCGGATCATGCCGGCGCCCTTGGCGATGCCGGTGGCGGCGATCGCCTGCCCGTCGACCACAAAACGCCGGCTGGCCGCCTTGGGCAGCGTGTCGGTGGTCATGATGCCCTGGGCGGCGGTCAGCCAGGCCGCGCCGCTGTCGCTGCCGGCGCCGGCGGCGTGGGCCAGCGCAGCGGGCAGGCCAGCCAGCAAACGGTCCATGGGCAGCGGCTCCATGATCACGCCGGTGGAAAACGGCAGGATTTGTTCGTGGTTGACGCCCAGGCTGCGGCCCAGCGCGGCACAGGTCTGGCGTGCGTGGGTCAGGCCGCTTTCGCCAGTGCCGGCATTGGCATTGCCCGTGTTGATCACCAGCGCCCGCACGCCCTGCCCGCTCGCCAGATGCTCGCGGCACACCTGCACCGGAGCGGCCGCATAACGGTTGCGCGTGAACACAGCGCCCACGGCGCAACCCTCTTCGAGGAGAAACACCGTGAGGTCTTTGCGGGCGGCCTTGCGAATGCCAGCCTCGGCAACGCCGATGCGCACGCCGCGCACCGCAGCAAGCGACGCCGCATCGGGAATGGACAGGTGAACGGGCATGGGGACTCCGGAAAAGCGCCGCCACGCCGCGTGGCGGCCGGTCAGGGACGGGGGCTCAGTCGAGCTTGCCGTGGCAGTGCTTGTACTTCTTGCCGCTGCCACACGGGCACGGTTCGTTGCGCCCCACCCGGGGCACGTCCGCCCGCGCCGTGGCGGGATCGGCGGTGACTTCCGGCTCGCCGGTTTCGGTGGGCGCGGTGTAGGTCACGTTGCTGATCGACTCCGCCTTCTCTTCGAGCTGCTCGGCCGCCTGCTCGATCTGCTCGGCCGACTGCACGCGCACGTTCATCAGGAGACGCGTCACGTCGTTCTTCACGGTGTCGAGCAACTGCGCAAACAAGGTGAACGCCTCGCGCTTGTATTCCTGCTTCGGTTGCTTCTGGGCGTAGCCACGCAGGTGAATGCCTTGGCGCAGGTAATCCAGCGCGGCGATGTGCTCGCGCCATTGGGCGTCGATGGTTTGCAACAGCACCACCCGCTCAAACGAGGTGAAGCTCTGCTCACCCACGAGCGCGACCTTGGCGTCAAACGCGGCCTTGGCCGCCGCTTGCACGCGGGCGACGATCTCCTCGGGGTCCATCTCGTCGGCCTCGCTCACCCACTGGGTGACCGGCACGTCAACGCCCCACTCTTCGCGCAAGGACTTCTCCAGCCCCGGCAAGTCCCACTGCTCCTCCACGCTGCCCGGCGGCACGTGGGCGTGCACCAGATCGGCGAAGCAGCCGTCGCGCAGCGCGTCGATCTGCTCGCGCAGCGTCGTGGCGTCCAGGATCTCGTTGCGCTGCTGGTAGATCACCTTGCGCTGGTCGTTGGCCACATCGTCGTACTCGAGCAGCTGCTTGCGCACGTCGAAGTTGCGGGCCTCGACCTTGCGCTGGGCACTCTCGATGCTGCGGGTCACGATGCCGGCCTCGATGGCCTCGCCTTCCGGCATCTTCAGCCGGTCCATGATGGCGCGCACGCGGTCGCCCGCGAAGATGCGCATCAGCGGATCGTCCAGCGACAGGTAGAAGCGCGACGAACCGGGATCGCCCTGGCGGCCCGAACGGCCGCGCAGCTGGTTGTCGATGCGGCGCGACTCGTGGCGCTCGGTGGCGATGATGCGCAGCCCGCCCAGGCTCTTCACCTTGTCGTGGTCGGCCTGCCACTGCGCGCGCAGCTGCTCCACCCGCGCAGCGCGGGCCGCCTCCGGCAGGCTGTCGTCGGCCTCGATCGCAGCCGTCATCTTTTCCAGGTTGCCGCCCAGCACGATGTCGGTACCGCGGCCAGCCATGTTGGTGGCGATCGTGATCGCGCCCGGCCGTCCCGCCTGCACGATGATGTCGGCTTCCCGCGCATGCTGTTTGGCGTTGAGCACCTCGTGCGGCAGCTTGGCCTCGCGCAGCAGCTGGGAAATGATCTCCGAGTTTTCGATCGACGACGTGCCCACGAGCACCGGCTGGCCTCGCTCGTGGCACTCCCGGATGTCGGCGATGGCGGCTTGGTATTTTTCGGCGGTCGTCTTGTAGACCCGGTCGAGCTGGTCGTCTCGCTTGCTCGGGCGGTTCGGCGGAATGACCACCGTTTCCAAGCCATAAATTTCCTGGAATTCGTAGGCCTCGGTGTCTGCGGTGCCCGTCATACCGGCGAGCTTGCCGTACAGGCGGAAGTAGTTCTGGAAGGTGATCGACGCCAGCGTCTGGTTCTCCGGCTGGATGGCCACACCCTCTTTCGCCTCCACGGCCTGGTGCAGGCCGTCGCTCCAGCGGCGGCCCGCCATCAAGCGGCCGGTGAACTCGTCGACGATGATGATCTCGCCGCCCTGGTTCACGTAATGCTGGTCGCGGTGGTAGAGATGGTGGGCCTTGAGCGACGTGACCAGGTGGTGCAGCAGCGAGATGTTGGCCGGGTCATACAGCGAAGCGCCCTCGGGAAGCAGACCCGCCTGGCTCAACAGGCGCTCGGCGTTTTCATGGCCCTGTTCGGTCAGGTGGATGCTGTGCGCCTTTTCATCGACGGTGAAGTCGCCGGGCTTGATCACGCCTTCGCCGGTGCGCGGGTCGGCCTCGCCCTCCTGTCGGGTGAGGTGCGGCACCAGGCGGTTGATCGCCACATACATCGGCGTCTGGTCCTCGGCCTGACCGCTGATGATCAGGGGCGTGCGCGCCTCGTCGATCAGGATCGAGTCCACCTCGTCCACGATGGCGTAGTTCAACCCGCGCTGCACGCGATCGGCCGACTCGTAGACCATGTTGTCGCGCAGGTAGTCGAAGCCGTACTCGTTGTTGGTGCCGTAGGTGATGTCGGCGGCGTAGGCGGCCTGCTTGTCCTCGCGGGGCATCTGCGGCAGGTTGATGCCCACGGTCAGGCCGAGAAAGCCGTAAAGGCGACCCATCCACTGCGCGTCGCGGGAAGCCAGGTAGTCGTTCACCGTGACGACGTGAACGCCCTTGCCGGTCAGGGCGTTGAGGTACACGGGCAGCGTGGCGGTGAGCGTCTTGCCCTCGCCGGTGCGCATCTCGGCCACCTTGCCTTGGTGAAGGGCCAGGCCACCGATCATCTGCACGTCGAAGTGACGCATCTTCATCACCCGCTTGCTGGCCTCGCGGACCACCGCGAAGGCTTCGGGCAGCAACGCGTCAAGGGCTTCGCCGTCGGCGATCCGTTGCTTGAACACCGCGGTCTTGCCGCGGAGCTCGTCGTCCGACAGTTTCTCGAACTGGGGCTCCAGCGCGTTGATGCGCTCCACCGTCTTGCGGTACTGCTTCAGCAGGCGATCGTTGCGGCTGCCAAACAGCTTGGTGAGGAAATTCGTGGCCATGGATTCGGGGCCCGCGGCACCCGCGACAGGCGGGGCGCTAAGCGCTGGGGGAGGGATCGGATCCCGGCGGGTTGACGGCCTGATCACAGGCTGTCGGCCACACCGGGCGAAGCGGCGATTTTAGCGGCCGAGGGCCACTGCTCAGGGGCGCTTGGGCGGTGCCTGTGCCTGGGCTTGCCGCACGGTGTCGCCGGCCGCCAGAAACTTATGGGGGTCCTGCGGGATACCCGCCACCAGAACCTCGAAATGCAGGTGCGGGCCGGTGGAACGGCCGGTGGAGCCGATCTCGGCGATCAGCTGGCCGCGCTTGACCAGATCACCTGCCTTCACGTGCACCTTCGACGCGTGCGCATAGCGGGTGACCAGCTGGTTGCCGTGGTCGATATCGATCAGGTTGCCGTAGGCCGCGTGGTACTCCTGCGCGATCACCACGCCACCCGCGGCGGCATAGATCGGCGTGCCGACCTCGCCCGGAAAGTCCAGTCCGGTGTGCATGGCCGACTGGCCGGTGATCGGATCGATGCGCCACCCGAAGGGCGAGCCCTTGTCCACGCTGGGCACCGGATTGGCCGTCGGCACCATGGATTGCTGAATGCGAAGGTCGAACAGGCGGGACTCGGCCGCCATCAACCAGTCGACCTGGCTGCCCGCGGTGTGGTCGAACCGATCCAGCGCACCACTGAGCTCTTCCAGACCGATGTTCCGCGGGGCGATCAAGGTGCCGCCGGCACCCGGGGGTGCCTTCACCTCGGCCGGGTTGAGGCCGGCGAGTCCGGCGACACGCTGGCCGAGGGCGTCCAGCTGCACCATGCGGGCCTGCAATTCGCCGAGCTTGCGGGCCATGGCGTCGAGGTTGGCGCGGAGGTAGGCATCCCGCTCGCCTGCGGTGTTCTGGTGGATCAGTCGCGCCACCGACGCAAAACCGGGCCAGCCTTGGCGAACGCCCTCCAAAAACACCCAGTGGTAGATCGTGATCGAACCCAGCATCAGCAACACGGACGCCATCACGCCCGCGCCCAGCAGCTTCCAGCCGCTGAGGTGCAGCGCTTGGCGCTTCGCCATCCAGGCGTCCGTGATAATGATGTGCACCCGTCGATCCTTTGAACTGCGGCCGCTCTCGCGGTCTGTCACATGGCTCTGCCTTCCCCACCGCGCCGCGTTTTCAGCCTCGAGCAAGCGGTCGATGCCGCTGCCCCGCTGGCCGCGCTGCAGGAGCGCCTGCGCGCCTCGCAGTGGTGCCTGGAACAGATCCAGCCCCTCATGCCCGCGCCACTGCGCACGCAGGTGACCGCCGGGCCGCTGGACGGCAACGAGTGGTGCCTGCTGGTGCGCAGCGCCGCGGCCTCGGCGAAGCTGAGACAACTGCTGCCCACATTCGTTCAGGCACTCGCTCAGCGGGGTGCGCAGGTTAGCGCAATCCGCCTCAAAGTCCAAACGCCCACCCACGGGCGATAAAGGGTGGTGCCGCTTGTCTGGATCGAACAGACGACCTATCGCTTACAAGGCGATTGCTCTACCAGCTGAGCTAAAGCGGCGCCGGAACGTGAGATTCTAGGACGTCACTTGACCCGCTTGAGTTGCGGTCGGCCACCCGGCCGCCCCGTGCCGTTGGGCGGCTCGGGGGGTGGTTCGTCTCCGGCGTCGGAGGGGACGGCCTGCAGCGGCGGCCGGGACGGCTCCGGCGGCGTCCGCGGCGCAGACACCGGGACAGCGGCGACCGGTGCCGGCGCCGGGAAGGCCATTCCCTGGCCGTTCTCGCGCGCGTAGATGGCGATCACGTGGGTGACTGGCACGATGATGTCGCGCGCCACGCCCCCAAAGCGCGCCTTGAACTCGATGAACTCGTTGCCCAGCCGCAGGCCGCTGGTGGCGTCCATGCTGACGTTGAGCACGATCTCACCGTTCTTCACAAACTCCGCCGGCACCTGCACCGACGCATCCACGTGCACCGCGATGTAGGGCGAAAAGCCGTTGTCGGCGCACCATTCGTGGAGCGCGCGGATGAGATACGGGCGGGTGGACGGGATGGGCGCGTCAGCGGCGTTCATGCGAGGGTGCGGTGGGTTCGGCGGCTCGCGTCAGCGCGGCGTCACTTGCGCATCACCTTTTCAGACGGCGTCAGCGCTTCGATGTAGGCCGGGCGCGAGAAGATTCGCTCGGCGTACTTGAGCAGCGGCGCGGCGTTCTTGCTGAGCTCGATGCCGTAGAAATCGAGGCGCCACAGCAGCGGCGCGATCGCCACATCCAGCATAGAGAAGTTATCGCCCAGCATGAACTTGTTCTTCATGAACACGGGCGCCAGTTGCGTGAGCCGATCGCGGATGTGCGTGCGGGCCTTTTCCATCGCCTTCTCGTTGCCCTTGGTCGCGCGGGATTCGAGGGTCGACACGTGCGTGAAGAGCTCTTTCTCGAAGTTCAGCAGGAACAGGCGCACGCGGGCTCGATCAACCGGATCGCCCGGCATCAGCTGCGGGTGCGGGAAGCGCTCGTCGATGTACTCGTTGATGATGTTCGACTCGTACAGGATGAGATCACGCTCCACCAGGATCGGCACCTGCCCGTACGGGTTCATCACGCTGATGTCTTCGGGCTTGTTGTACAGATCCACATCGCGGATCTCGAAGTCCATGCCCTTTTCGAACAGGACAAAGCGGCAGCGGTGGGAAAAGGGGCAGGTCGTGCCCGAGTACAGGACCATCATGGCGCAGTCTCCTTAAAGCAAAAAACAGTGGTTTGCAGAAGTGCCCAGCGGGCACGGCAAACCACTGCGTTCGGGCGCGGCGCCCCACGGGCGCCACGGGACCGGATTACTTGATGTCTTTCCAGAAAGCGGCGTTGAGGCGCCAGGCCACCACGGTGAACGCAGCCAGGAAGATCATCACCCACACCCCGATGCGGATGCGGCTGTTTTGGGCCGGCTCGGCCATCCACTGCAGGTAGGCGACGAGGTCACCGACGTTCTGGTCGTACTCGGCCGGGGTCATGGTGCCGGGCTTGACTTGCTCCCAGCCCTTGAGGACCTCGACTTCCTTGCCGTGGCTCATCACCTTCTCGTACACCGGACGGCGCTCACCCTGCAGCTCCCACAGCGGGTGCGGCATGCCGATGTTGGGGTAAGCCTTGTTGTTCCAGCCCGTAGGCTTCGTGTCGTCACGGTAGTAGGTGCGCAGCAGGGTGTAGAGGTAGTCCACGCCCGGGCCTTCGCGGCTCGACTTGGAACGCGCCACCAGGGTGAGGTCCGGCGGGTTCTTGCCGAACCAGGCCTTGGCTTCGTTCGGGTTGATCGACGCCTTCATGGTGTCGCCGATCTTGTCGGTGGTGAAGGTCAGGTTCTCGGCGATCTGCTTGTCGTTCAGGCCGATGTCACGCAGGCGGTTGTAGCGCATGAAGGCGGCCGAGTGGCAGCCAAGGCAGTAGTTGACAAACAGCTTGGCACCGTTTTGCAGGGCGGCCATGTCGTTCGTGCGCTTGGGCGCCTTGTCAAGCGGGATGCCGCCACCAGCGGCCAGAGCGGCGCTTGCCAGTCCCAGCGACAGCGCGAGGCCCAGAAGGATTTTTTTCATGTCAGGGTTCTCCGAATCTCGCGGGCGTTCAGTGCGGCTGGAAGGTCACGCGGCTGGGCACGGGCTTGAACTCGCCCAGGCGGCTCCACCACGGCATCAGCAGGAAGAAGCCGAAGTAGAACAGGGTACCCACCTGAGACACACGCTCGCCGATCGGCGACGGCGGCAGGACGCCGAGGTAGCCGAGCACGAGGAAGTTGACCACGAACACGCCGTAGAGCCACTTGTTCCACGTCGGGCGGTAGCGGATCGACTTGACCGGGCTGTTGTCCAACCACGGCAGGAAGAACAGGATGATCACGGCAGCGCCCATCACCACCACGCCCCAGAACTTGGCGTCGATGGAGAGCATGGCGGCGCTCAGGGCCACCGCACCGATCACGATCGCGCCCTTCAGGGCAGCGGCAATCTGCGCCTTGAGCACGCCCAGCAGCGCACCCAGCACCACGCACGCCACGAGCACGTACATCATCTCGGCGGTGATCGCACGCAGCATCGAATAGAAGGGCGTGAAGTACCACACCGGCGCAATGTGCAGCGGCGTCGTCAGCGGGTCGGCCGGGATGAAGTTGTTGTATTCCAGGAAGTAGCCACCGAACTCGGGTGCGAAGAACACCACGGCCGAGAAGATCATCAGGAAGACCGACACGCCCAGGATGTCGTGCACGGTGTAGTACGGGTGGAAGGGGATGCCGTCCACGGGTTTGCCGCTGGCGTCCTTGTTGGCCTTGATCTCCACGCCATCGGGGTTGTTCGAGCCCACTTCGTGCAGCGCAATGATGTGGGCCACCACCAGACCGAGCAGCACCAGCGGCACGGCGATCACGTGGAAGCTGAAGAAGCGGTTCAGGGTGGCATCGCCGACCACGAAGTCACCCCGGATCAGCAGGGCGAGGTCAGGGCCAACGAACGGGATCGCGGAGAACAGGTTCACGATCACCTGGGCGCCCCAATAGGACATCTGGCCCCAGGGCAGCAGATAGCCCATGAACGCCTCGGCCATCAGGCACAGGAAGATGGCGCAACCGAACACCCACACCAGCTCACGCGGCTTGCGGTAGCTGCCGTAGATCAGGCCACGGAACATGTGCAGGTAGACCACCACGAAGAACGCCGAGGCGCCGGTGGAGTGCATGTAGCGGATGAGCCAGCCCCACGGCACGTCACGCATGATGTACTCGACCGAGGCGAAGGCGAGGTTCGCGTCGGGCTTGTAGTGCATCACCAGAAAGATGCCGGTGACGATCTGGATCACGAGCACGAGCAGCGCGAGCGAGCCGAAGAAGTACCAGAAGTTGAAGTTCTTGGGCGCGTAGTACTCGGCCAGGTGCTCGTTGTAGAGCTTGGACAGCGGGAACCGGTTGTCGATCCAGTTCAGCGCCTTCGCGCCCATCGGCGCGTCGGGGGAGATCTCTTTGAATTCAGCCATGGGGTGCCTCTATGTCCGAAAGCGTGAATCGGGGCGGGCGGGCGCTCAGGCCGCCTTGTCTTCGCCGACGAGCAGGATGTTGTCGGAGAGGAACTGGTGGGGCGGCA
>Ga0209278_1001042_pt1 | contig 17707 bp, 19 predicted proteins | sample JI81BgreenDNA_FD_187504 | JGI IMG/M metagenome (GOLD analysis project Ga0209278, IMG submission 187504) | Wastewater effluent complex algal communities from Wisconsin, to seasonally profile nutrient transformation and Carbon sequestration -... | ecosystem: Engineered > WWTP > Effluent > Algae... | reverse complement strand
GCATATAGGCTTGCATATCGCTCACCTTGTAGTCGCCTATTTGGAGAATAACATCGCCTGCCTTCAAGCCTGCTTTAGCTCCAGGCTTACCTTCGGTAGCCCCGTCAATTTTCACCCCTTTACCTTCGTAGAAATAATCGGGCATTACACCTAGTGTAACCTTAAATCGAGGAGCACTACGGCTATCGGCATCACTGGTTTTGGTAAACGCAAGTTTTTCAGCCGCTGGTAATGCGTCAATAATCCTGAGCATATAAGCGAGTACTTCAGCTTGGCCATCAAAATTAATCTTATCGGCATCGTCCTCTGGCTTGTGATAATCGCGATGCGTACCCGTAAAAAAGTGAAGTACGGGAAGATTTTGTAAATAAAAAGAAGTATGATCGCTTGCGCCATTGCCAGATTCGGTAGTTTTTACTTTGAGTGGACCAGCAAGTGAGTCTACCACCTGCTTCCAAAAAGGCGATGTTCCTGTACCATTCACACCCAACTGTAAAGTGGCCGTGTCGAGTCGTCCAATCATGTCCATATTGAGCATGCAACTCACCTTATCGAGTGGTATGGTTGCATTTTTGGCGAAGTAAGCCGAACCGAGCAGCCCGAGTTCCTCTCCCGAAAATGCTAGAAAGAGGTAGTTGAAACGTTTGTCTTGTCGTTCCTTTAAAACGCGTGCCAGCTCTATCAAACCTGCAGTTCCGCTTGCGTTATCGTCGGCGCCGTTGTGAATGGCTCCTTTGCCTGCATGAAGCGACCCGCCCAAAGAGCCATCGCCGAGGTGATCGTAATGCGCACCGATAACTACTGTATACGAAGCACCATTATCAATATAGCCTGCCACATTATGACCCGTAGTGCTCGTTTTAATGATTTCTGTGCTAAATGCAGCCACTTTGGGCAGTTCCGTCTTTACCGGTGCCTTTATGCAAACGGCAGGTAAACCAGCCGATTGCGTTCTTCTGTCGAGCCGCATTTCTGGGAGCATGGTCGTAGAATCAGTTCTATAAAAAATCACCCCAACAGCACCTAAACTTTTGGCTAAAACTACCTTGGCTTCAATGGTTGCATCGGCACCAAACTTACCGTGTGGGTTGTTTCCATCGGGAATGCCTAGTTGAACTAAAGCTATTTTACCCTTCACATCTATGGTAGCAGGATAATCGTCGTGCGACAGTTTGACATTACGGATACCATAACCCACCGGTACAAGTTTACCTGTTACCGTTCCGCTAGCACTACTCGGGAGCACCAAATAGTCGTCGTCGGCACGAAGGCGCATCTTACCGAGCTTAAGCTCACTTTTACCAAGCTCTTGTTTAGAAGTAAATGTGAAAGCCTGGTACCAGCTCCCAGCATCACCGGCTGGCTTCAAGCCTATTTCGGCAAACGACTTACTGATGTAGGCCTTGGCCTTTTCCTCACCACGCGTACCGGTTAATCGGCCTTCTAGACTATCGTCGGCCAGATAATACACATGGTAACGCAAGCGCTCGGTGAGCGTGGCAGTTTGTGCGAAAAGCTGGTTGCCCAGCAGCAGTAAGGCGAGTATGAGGAAACGAGAATTCATCCGAAAATTGAAAAGTTCATCTGTAAAATTACCACGATAAAAAATAGCAAGAAAATCAGTTTCATGGTTCGCGGCGAGATGGAGTGACTCAATCGCACCCCGAATGGGGCCGCGAGCACTACCCCTAAAGCCATGGGCAATACTGCTGGAAGCGCTAACCAGCCTATTTGCCACTCGCTTACTTGCCAAGCAGGTAGACTTGTGGAATAAAAAAGTAAAGAGCTGGTGGCCATCAAAACTATGGCCCCTAGCGAAATGGACGATGCAGTTTTTATGGGAAAATTAAGGCGATCGGCCAATAGCGGTACCATCACCACGCCACCGCCTAAGCCACTCATGGCCGACACAATTCCGCTGAAGACTCCCACTACTACCAGCTTCCAGGGCGAAACTATCGCGCCACCTTTTAGGTCTTTAGGTTCCTGTTTGAGTAATAGCCTTACGATGAGGGGTATGAGCAGCACGGTAAAGAACAAGGCAAACTGTTCCCGTTTGTACCAAGTCGCGCCTTGAAGAAATATGGTGGTTGCCAGTGCAGTTGCTGCACCTCCACCTCCTACCAGCAGAACCTCTCGCAAATAGAAATTTTTACTTCGAAACTGCTTCCATGAGCCCGAAAGCCCTGAAATGAGCGTTAAAAACAAGGAGTTTCCAATTACAAAAACGACAAACTCATTGTTGTGACCACTGTAGGCGGCATAATATGCGGTAAGCACAGGTACGTACACCGTCCCTCCACCTACGCCCAACAAGCCGCCTATGAGACCACTTAAAAGGCCAAAAAGTAAGAAGACTACGAGTTGCGCTAATTCAGGCAAACTCAGTTGAGTTTAAGAATTTGTTTGTACCGATTATCGTCGCTCAATACCGACAAAGCCTCTTTTAACTCTGGGTCGCTGCGGAAACTCGCACGAGTGCGGCCTTGCTGATAATAATAACGCGAGGCAATTTCCTGTTCCATGTAACTTTTGATTTCGTCGCTATGCTTTTGCACATCCATTTCTTTGTCGTGCTTTTGTTTAGCCTTCAACGACTCGTAATCTGCTTTTATGGCCTCAAAATAATTCTCCTTAACTGCCTTCGCCTTAAACTCCTCGAGCGCTTTTTCACTCTCGGTGGTGTAGTCGTAGTCTTTGTCTTTGATGTAGGCCAGGAAATCGGCATAAATAGCGTCGGTAATTTTAAATTCCTCTGGCTTTGCTAAAGTTGGATTTTTTGCACGGTACAGCGTGGCATAATCGAAAATATGTCGCTTTACCACGAGGCTCACCGTAATGTTGGCAGGTGCTTTTTCTTCGATAGCGATGTCGGGCGAAACACCACCGCCATCGTACACAATTCGTCCGTTTTTGGTTTTGAAGGCTACGCGCAACGAGTCTGCCTTCTTCACAGGCCTATTCTGGGCGTCTTTTTCAGAGTAGTCGATGGCTTGAATACAACGTCCACTAGGAATGTAGTATTTAGCTGTGGTGATTTTCACTTGGGTATTGTATGTAAGCGGACGTACCGTCTGCACCAAACCTTTACCAAACGACTTTTGGCCAATCACTACACCTCGGTCGTAGTCCTGAATTACCCCAGAGACAATTTCAGAGGCCGATGCCGAAGCTCCATCAATCAGCACTACCACAGGCATATTCAAGTCAATGGGGTCGTTGGTGGTGCGGTACGACTTATCCCACTCTTTAACTTTTCCTTTTGTATCAACCACAAGTGAGCCACGTGGAATAAAAATGCCGCTAATGCGAATGGCTTCGTCGAGTGAGCCCCCAAGATTGCCACGCAGGTCAAACACCAGCTTTTTCATGCCTTGTCCTTTCAACCTGGCTACAGCATTGGCAACTTCATTGGCTGCATTGGTTCGAAAGCCGCTTAAATTGATATAACCGACTTCGCTATTTAACATGCCGGTATAACTCACGCTTTCTACCTTAATTTCTTGGCGCATGAGCACTTTTTCGAGTATGTTCTTCTCCCCAGTGCGTTGAATTTTCACCTTCACCTCGGTATTCGGCTGCCCTTTGAGTAGCTTACTCACGTCGTCGGTTTCTTTCCCTTTCACTGGTTTGCCATCAATTTCAACCAAAATGTCACCAGCCCTCAAGTCGGCTTTTTGCGCTGGGAAGTTTTCATACGGGTCGGCAATGATTACATCTTCCCCTTTCTTAGAAATAAGTGCACCTATTCCGCCATACTGCCCTGTAGTCATAAATCGGAAGTCTTCCATTTCCGATTCTGAGATGTAATCGGTATACGGATCGAGGCTTTTGAGCATGGCGTCAATACCTGTACGCATAAATTTGGCAGGCTCAATTTCGTCGACATAATAGGTGTTCACCTCACGGTAGAGTGAAGCGAAAATTTCGATGTTCTTCGACAGCTCGAAATAATCGGTTACGAAAGCGAAGGAGCCAAAACTAACAACGGCAATAGAAAAGCCAAGGAGTATTGTACGACCGCGGCTGCTGAGGCGAGAGAAAAAATTGTTCATCATACGAATATAAAAATTAGGGTACCGGATCATAACCATGGCCACCCCAAGGATGACAACGGCTGATACGGCGGATTGTTAGCCACCCACCTTTGAAAAATCCATATTTCGTAACGGCTTGAATGCCATATTCCGAACAGGTGGGGTGATACCTGCAGGCATTCGGCAACCAAGGCGACAACAAGACCTGATATGCTTTTATCAAGCCAATCAACAGAAACTTCAAGAAGCAGGTGGATTAAGCACTTCTGCAAAACGATGCAAGGCAAACACCAACTGTTTGTGCAGGGTGGCGTATGGCAGCTCCGTCTTTGCAGAATAGCTAACTAAAAATACGACTTGTTTATTGCCGGCAGCTAGTTGATCGTAAAATTTAGCTTTGTTTAACCGGTACACTTCGCGCAGCTGTCGGCGAATGCGATTACGGTCGTGCGCACGCTTGAATTTCCGTTTAGGAACGGAAATGACAATTTGTGCTTGGGCGGGTAAACTCCCATCGGTTATTTCGAGATAGCGGAAGCTAAACGGATAAATAAAAAAGGAAGAACCACTAGCGAACAGAGCATCCAGGTAGGATTTTCTGCAGAGGCGTTCTTCCTTTTTGAAAGTAAACATAACGGCAAGCGCCTTTGGGCGCAACCGGATTAGGCTTTGTGGCGTTTCTCGCTGGAAACAGAAAGTTTCTTGCGACCTTTAGCACGACGACGTGCCAATACTGCGCGACCGTTCGCACTTGCCATACGGTTACGAAAACCGTGCTTATTTCTTCTCTTCCGTAACGAAGGTTGGAACGTCCTTTTCATCTCCGAGCGTTTTTAACAGGACTGCAAATATAGGAGTACCCCTTTGAAATCCCAAACCAGATTGAAAAAAAAATCGTCATACAAAAAAATAACAGGAAAAAGAGGGACATCCTTGTCCTTTTATTTGGTGAATGCTCTTGAAACCGCTTAATTTTCAACCGCATATGGCCTACCCCTTGCGTGATACCACTTTGGCAGACTGCCACCAGCTCTTCGAAGATCTGGCTCAGGAAAACCGATTGAGAATCGTGGAGTTGTTATTGATGGTTCATGAGGCCAATGTGACCGATCTGCAACTACGCCTAAAACTAGACCAAGCTTTGATTTCGCATCATCTCAAGGTGCTGAGCGACGGCGGCCTGGTGAAAGTGCGAAAAGAAGGAAAGTTTAGTTTTTACAGCATAGACCGGAATAAATTGTTGCGTATCATGACGGCCCTTCACTTTTTGCTCCGCACTTAAATCATGTGTCATTTTCTGCTGACTACTCAACGATAGATTGGCTCACTTCATCGAAACCAAAGCAAATCGAGTATCCTTTTTAAATTTTGTCCTTAACCTTGTATTTATGTTCGAAAACTTACCCAGCGCCCCCTTTGCTGAAGCACTAGAAGCCGATACCAACGGCGTTCTACTCGACGTTCGTACGCCAGCCGAGTATGCCGAAGGGCATCTCCCCAACAGCAAACTCATGGATATCATGAATGCAAGCTTTCAAAGCGATATTTTGGACCTTGATCCCGATAAGAATTATTATGTGTATTGTCGCTCGGGTGGGCGAAGCAGCCAGGCTTGTATGATACTGTCGTCGGCAGGTATCGGCAAAAAGCTAGTTAACCTGCAGGGCGGAATTATGGCCTGGCAAGGAGATGTAGTTCGGTAGATTAAATTAGTTCAAAAAAAAGAGGCTGTTCAAAAAGATGAACAGCCTCTTTTTATGGCTCATAAATATCAATTCAGCTCAATATCAAATTGAACCAGGTCTACGAACTGTTTCAATCTATTGTCAATATCCGATTTGGCAAGTTGCTCTAGGCGCTCTGGTCCAAATTTCTCCACGCAGAAAGAAGCCATCGCCGATCCGTAAATAATTGCGCGCTTCATATTGCTGAAAGAAATATCACGCGTTTGTGCCAAATAGCCAATGAAGCCGCCAGCAAACGTATCGCCAGCTCCGGTTGGGTCGAATACTTCTTCAAGTGGCAAAGCTGGAGCAAAAAACACATCGCTACCATGGAAAAGTAGCGCTCCATGTTCGCCTTTTTTGATTACCAAAAACTTGGGACCCATGGCCAATATCTTACGCGCTGCTTTAACCAATGAATATTCACCCGAAAGTTGACGAGCTTCTTCGTCATTAATCGTTAGCACATCTACCATAGCGATAGTTCTCTTGAGTTCTTCGAGCGCAATGTCCATCCAAAAATTCATAGTATCCATCACTACGAGCTTCGGCCTGTTGGTCAATCGCTCCAATACCGTTCGCTGAACGGTTGGGGTAAGGTTGCCAAGCAGTAAAAATTCACAATCCTGGTAACTATCGGGCAGAATCGGATCAAAATCGGCCAAAACATTCAATTCGGTAGCGAGAGTATCTCGGCTATTCATGTCGAGATGATATTTTCCAGCCCAGAAAAACGATTTCTCTCCCTTTTTTACCTGCAGTCCTTCGGTTTTGATTCCTCTACTATTGAACTCTGCGATCTTCGCAGCTGGGAAATCGTCGCCGACTACCGAAACTAACTTGATGTTTTGGGTATAAAACGAGGCAGAAAGCCCTGCATACATGGCCGCACCGCCTATTATTTTGTCAGTTTTACCGAATGGGGTTTCAATTGCATCAAACGCTACGGTTCCAACAACAACAAGACTCATAGATTTAAATTTATTTTGGTCGCAAATATTGCACATTAAATCTTCATCTACTAATATTGCAGTCCTTTAAGCGCCCAACCAAAAATGGGCTCCTTAAAGTCCTAGTTCACCTAAAATATTTTCCTCGGTAGCTCAGCTGGTTAGAGCACTTGACTGTTAATCAGGGGGTCGTTGGTTCGAGCCCAACCCGGGGAGCAAAGGCCGCACGAAAGTGTGGCCTTTTGCATTTAAACATTTCTGCTCAACTGGTTAGCGTCTCACACTTGCGGGATTAATCAGGGGGTTCCCGAAGTCTCGGGACGCGTCTTGGTTAATTCTGAAAACTCTATGCAGAAAACCAGGAAAAGTATAACTTCTTCATTTTCAGCTACACCAAAAGCTCAAGATGAATCGAACGAACAATTAATTCAGCATGAATGGCTGTCCTCACTAAAGCCTATCTAGTAGCTCAAATGTGCAATGGCTACTTCTACGTTCGGCTTCAGAATCACCTTGGCCGATACACTATTGGTTATTAAGCAATTCTGCTCGGCCTTTTCCAAAATGCGCATGGCGCGTTCTATTTTCGACTCATCGTTGATCAACAAACTCGGGCGTAGTTCAACTTCCGTCATCTTAAACTTACCATCTACTTTACTCAAAATTCCTGTGCCCTCACAATCAAAAGCATCAAATTCGAGCTTCGAAAACCCTGCAATAGCCAGAAAAGTGGTCATAAAACAACTCACTACCGAGGCTGTGAACAAATGTTCGGGACTCCATATGCCGGCTACTCCTTGTTCAAACTCTGGCGGCGTGGCTACTTGAATTTTATCGTTGAGCTCGGGAGAAATTAGGGTGCCTATACGGCCTTCATTCCATTTTAGGTTGACATTGTAGTTGTGCATGGCTTTGTGTATTATCGGATACAAATATCTACTATAAATTCACATTCTTTTGTAACCTAAGTCACGTGTCAGCAAAATTCGTTCAGAGCGCTGCTCAGCATGTATCTTCGTTTTGTGAAAAGACGGTTTCTTCTCTTTTGGATTGTACTCTATACCCTTGGCGCTTGGTTTAGCACTGGCTTCCATCATTTCGACGAACACTTTCAAATCATTGAATTTGCGCAGTATAAGCTCGGTTTCAATACAGCCGAAGAACTTACCTGGGAATTTCATGAGCGCATGCGTCCTGCTTTGCAACCTGCACTTGCTACGGCAGGCCTAAGCACGATGAGGGCCTTGGGCCTACAAGATCCTTTTTATCAACTTTTTGTTTTTAGATGGCTAACGGCATTGCTTTCACTCGCAGCGGCCATTCTCTTTTACCAACGCATGGCCCCAAGTCTGACCGACCGTTATAAAGTTTGGTTTTGGTGGCTTAATCTGGGTTTATGGGCACTAGTTTTTAGTCGACTTCGGTTTTCTTCGGAGGCTTGGTCGGCCATGGCTATGTTGGTAGGGCTAGTGCTGGTCAACAAGGAGCGGCACAACAACAAACTTTTTCTCGGTGGACTAGTTCTGGGGCTGGCCTTCGTGCTGCGGTTCCAAGCAGGAGCGTTTGTTGCAGGGATTGGTTTGTGGATGTTGCTGATTCAGCGTAATACTTTTTGGGGACTAGCTGCCGCATTTGTTGGAATCCTGGCTGCAGTGGCCTTGGGCGCATTGGTCGATCGTTGGTTTTACAACGAATGGGTATTTACGCCATGGCACTATCTTGATTTGAACATATTGCAAGACCGGGTTTCAAACTTTGGAGTAAGTCCCTGGTACTACTATTTCACCGAGTTCATGGCCTTCGGTATTCCACCTTTTAGTGTGATACTGCTACTTCTAGTACTTCTTTACCCCATTTTTTATCCTAAAAGCAGCGTAAGTTGGTCGGTTTTGCCCTTTGTCGCTTTACATATCGCTGTTGGTCACAAAGAAGCCCGCTTTTTATTTCCTGCCCTTGCCTTTGTACCGTGGATGGTCGTGGCAAGCATACCACCCTTACTCGATCGTTGGCCCGTACTGGCCCCATTATTCGGCAAGTCTAGTCGACGCCTTTTTGTAGTTGGCAATACCTTGGCCTTATTGGTCATCTTATTTAAGCCGGCCGAAGCCAATATGCAACTGTACCGTTGGTTGTACAGCCACTATGCCGGTCAAAAGGTGCTACTATTGGGGTTGAACGACATACCCTACGAGCATGAAAATCTACAGGTAAAGTTTTACCGCGATACGCTCTGGCATCGGCAGCGGTTTGAGCTCGACAGCGTTCTGCCAGCAACTCAATTCGAAGAGCGTTTGCTGCTAGTGAATCATGCCCTTACCTTCGACAGCAATAAATTTGAGCGGCTGGCTGGCGAGGAGCTGTATCGCGATATGCCCGCTGCGCTGGCCCAATTCGAGTTTAACGGCTGGTACCGCCGCTCCGACAAATGGCACGTTTACCGCCTGAAAGCGTCAGACTGATTTTAGCATTCTCGCCAGTTCCTTTTTCATCGCTTCGGTGCGCAATTCTTGTTCTCGAACCCGGGGAGGAGCAATACGTTGCTCACAATCGCTCAAACTACATCTCTCACAAGTTTCGCCTACCGTCTTTACGGGAAGATCGTTCCAGAAACGGACTTTCTTTTTGGTAGCAGCGTTTAAGCGTAATCCCAAACTGATGCTGCTATCGGTAGGCTGCCAGGCCGATGCAGCAGTGGCTACCGTAAATACCAAGTACTGATTTTCGCTGTCGGCATAATGCGACTGCTGTGCGCGACATAAGATGTTTTTACCCTCAGTGGCTAATGCGTCGATGGCTGTAAGGGCTACCCAGCGACGACAATAATGTTGATTGAGCATGGTTGCATGCGGGTTGTGTTGCCCCGACAAATGCAGCTCCTTAGTAAGGCTATACCCATCGGCCGAACCGCCTTTTTCGAAACGCAAGAAAAAAAGCTCACCCAGGCCAAAACGAGCAGGAAGCAGCGAGGTCATCCGATGTAATAAAGTCTCGGCCGAAACCCCATATTTTTCCATCAAGTGGGGCAAAAAGTCGAAATCGAAGGTCTTATTTGCAAAAAAAACAGTCAAATCGGCCTCCAAACGGTCGGCTGGCAAGAGCAGCACGCTCGAAAAATAGGATGCCTTAAAGTTATTGAGCACCTGTTCGAACGATTTCACCTCTACCCACGAGGCCGTGTAGCTTCGAATTTGCAAGCGAAGTGCTTGATATCCTAACTCTCGGCCAAGCGCAAATGCTCGTTGTTCATTACCCAAACGGTGGTGCAAGAGTAGTCGGGCAGGCAGCCCCGGGATAGTGAGTGACCGCAGCTGTTGTAAAGCCGGTTGCGCTTCAAATCCCGTATAGCTGATACTGTAGTTGTAGTCCCGCTGCAAAATGGTCTCGAGCAATACTGGCGTTAAGGGCAGGGTATCGAGATTCTTTTCGCGCCTAAAGGTTGCAGCCGCCACCTCTATTTCCTCGAAGTAGTTGTCGTTCATTTCCTGAAACGACCGCAGTACGGCAAAATAAAAGCCTTCGAACCCCAGCCCGTAATTGCGACTGAGCTCGATGAGTGTGCTCACAAAAGCCGAAAGTTTGGAAGGAGCACCAGCCAAAAGCTCAAGCAAATCGGCCGGTTCTACACCGAAAATATCGAGAGGCAGGTCGGATAGTACATTACTCTGCAAAAGTTCAGAAACCGCCGCCAATCGTCTATCGAGTTGTAGCGATACCAGTTGGTCGTACGGAACTTCGAGTACCTCTGCGAGCTGGGATATTTTATCGGCCTTTGGGTATTTGCGGGCCTTTTCTATCTCGTTTAAATACGAAATAGAAATACCCGTTTGTTGAGCGAGCTCAGAAAGAGACAGTCCTTTGTCGAGCCGTAACTGCCGCATTTTTAAGCCAAAGATGAGCCGGATATTACTTTCACTCAGGGCCATTAGGAAATTTTAATGTCTAAAAATAGCCTAAAATTTGCTTAAAACTAAGTTTTAGAAAATTTTCTCTCTTAACGAATAAATTATATTTGGCGAATATTCGCTATTAATATAATTTCGCTATCAACAAAAAAGCAATGAACAACTTCACAACCTCAACCACCACGCAATGGATGGAGCAATGGCTTCATCATCCAGCTTATATACAGTTCATGCACGGTTTGTTTCGCACCTTCGAACACCGCCGTCAGGAACTACTCCTGCAGCGCGCTGTACAACAATCGAAATTCGACGAAGGCGAACGCCCCCAGTTCCCTAAAGAAACGGCTACCATCCGCCAAAGCAACTGGCAGGTTGGGCCCATACCTGCCGACTTACTCGACCGTCGTGTAGAAATCACCGGCCCTGTAGACCGCAAGATGATCATCAACGCACTGAATAGTGGTGCTAAGGTGTTTATGGCCGACTTCGAAGATGCCTCATCGCCACGACTCGATCAAATGCTCGAGGGTCAGGAACAACTCTATCGGGCTGTTCGCCGCCAAATCGACTTCACCGATGCCCGAGGAAAATCGTACAAACTTTGCGAAAAACCAGCCACGCTTGTGGTGCGACCTAGAGGTTGGCATCTCGATATGCAACCGAATCCTTTGGGAGAATACCCCATTTCGGCCACTTTATTCGATTTTGGCACCTACTTCTTTTTGAATGCCGAAGTGTTGCTTCAGCGCGGAAGCGGGCCCTACTTTTACCTCCCCAAGCTCGAAAACAGGCACGAAGCTGCCCTTTGGGCCGATGTGTTGCGTTATGCTGAAGCCAGTCTGAAGTTAGCCCCGGGTACCATCAAAGTGACGGTTCTTATCGAAACCATAACGGCAGCCTTTGAGATGGAAGAAATCCTCTATGTACTCAAAGACCATATTGTAGGACTGAATGCCGGGCGATGGGATTACATATTTTCGATCATCAAAAAATTCCGCCTCGACCCAGCCTTCATACTACCCGACCGTAGCGCTGTAACCATGCAGCAGCCGTTCATGAAAGCATACGCTACGCAGCTCGTGCAAATTTGCCACAAACGCGGTGCACACGCCATAGGCGGCATGAGCGCCTTTATACCCAGCAAAGACGAACAACTCAATCGCCTTGCTTTTGAACAAGTGCAAGCCGACAAACAGCGTGAAGCTGCGCTCGGCTACGATGGCACTTGGGTGGCACATCCGCAATTGGTACCCATTGCCCGGTCGGTATTCGACGAGCAGTTGGGCAGCAATCCGCACCAAAAGCAGCACCTTCCCGAAGGTCATATTAGTCCAACTGCGCTCATTACCGTGACCAGCCATACACCTATAACCGAAGCTGGCGTACGAACCAATATCCGTGTAGGTCTACAATATTTAGCCTTTTGGATGGCTGGGCAAGGTGCTGTAGCTATTCATCACCTTATGGAAGATGCCGCTACTGCCGAAATATCGCGTGCACAGCTGTGGCAGTGGCTGCGACATCAAGTGCAGCTAGAAGATGGCAGCACCTTTAGTCGAGCCCGCTACGACGAACTGCTCAACCAAGAATTGCAGCAGCTTCAAGCAGATTTGGTGTCTCATCCGCAGGCATTTCAACGACTACCGGAAGCCTTTCGCATATTCCGAAAAGTGACCCAGCAAGCAGAATTCGCTGAGTTTATCACCCTTGAAGCTTATCCATACCTCTAACTTTTTTATCCCTATACCCATGACTATTCAAGAACAAACCGAACAACTTCAGCGTGAATGGAGCGAAAATCCCCGCTGGAAAGGCATCAAACGACCCTACACAGCAGCTGACGTGGTGCGCCTACGTCCCAGCCTGTTAATAGCCCACACTTTGGGCACCGCTGGAGCCGAAAAACTTTGGTCGAAATTGCAGCAACAGCCCTATGTAGCAGCCTTAGGTGCGTTAACAGGCAACCAAGCCATACAGGAAGTGCAGGCAGGCCTCGATGCCATCTACCTGAGCGGATGGCAGGTTGCAGCCGATGCAAATCTCGCGGGTGAAATGTACCCCGACCAAAGTCTTTATCCCGCCGACAGCGTACCAAAGGTGGTAAAACGTATCAATAATGCCTTGCTGCGCGCCGACCAAATACAGCGACTGGATCGCGACAACGAAGTGGATTATCTTGCCCCTATTGTTGCGGATGCCGAGGCCGGATTTGGTGGTAATCTCAACGCTTTTGAACTGATGAAAATGATGATTGAGGCCGGTGCCGCAGGCGTGCACTTTGAAGATCAGTTATCGTCGGCCAAAAAATGTGGCCATTTGGGAGGTAAAGTTTTGGTGCCAACCAACGAAGCCATCAACAAACTTGTTGCAGCCCGTTTGGCCGCCGATGTGATGCATGTGCCCACCGTGCTCATCGCACGCACCGATGCCGATGCAGCCAACCTGTTGACTAGCGATATCGACCCTGTTGATCAGGAGTTTTGCACAGGTGAGCGCTCGGCCGAAGGTTTCTACTATGTTAAAGCAGGCCTTGCGCAGGCCATTGCACGCGGTTTGGCCTATGCGCCTTATGCCGACCTCATTTGGATGGAAACCTCTAAGCCGGATCTTGCAGAAGCTAAAGCTTTTGCCGACGCCATCCATGCCGTATTTCCCGATAAAATGCTCGCCTACAACTGTTCGCCCAGTTTTAACTGGGCTGCTAAACTGAGCGAAGAAGAAATGTTGTGCTTCCGTGAAGAACTTGCAGCCTTAGGCTATAAATTTCAATTTATCACACTAGCAGGATTTCACGCCCTGAATAGCTCCATGTTTGAGTTATCAAGAGCCTACCGATTGAGAGGCATGACAGGCTTTTCGGAATTTCAGCAGCGAGAATTTGCGCTTCAAGAACATGGATTCAAGGCTATCAAACATCAGCGTTTTGTGGGCACCGGCTATTTCGATGCCGTTCAAGAAATAGTAAGTTCAGGCACTGCCTCTACGGTAGCACTCGCCGGCTCTACCGAAACCGAACAGTTTCACTAACCCCATAGCTACCAAGACGCTGGAACTTTGTAGCCAAAAAACCCGGTACTACCGCTGGACGTAGTATCGGGTTTTTATTTATTGTTTTGTATATTCGGTGTTACCAAATTCGTTTACATGAAACACTTTTGGATACTCCTTTTTGTTGGCTTATCCCAGCAAGCCCTTGGTCAACACGTTTACCCACTCAGCCAACTTCCCGACGGTCTATCGGTAGATAGCCTAAATGCGCATTATCATAGCGCACTAAACGTAGACCCGTCGCAGGCCGTATTTCCAAACGATTCCATTTTTCTTGAAAAATATGCAGCGTTTTTAGGCGACCTGGCGCAACAATTAAAAAGCGATGGCGTGGAGTTAAAATATAAGCTCAACGGATTTCTCATGGTGTATTTTCATAAAACTGGGCAAGTAGCGTATTTCTTGTATCAACTCAATGCCAGCTGGCCACCCGAGAAATTGAAGTTATTCGAAAGCTCTGTTGAGCGTTTTATTCAAACAAACAAACTAGACTTGAGTGCCAACACACCCTTTCGACAGTGCGGTGGCGTAACCATACCCAAAAATGTAGAATAGCTCAGTTAAACATAAAAAAGGCCTGCTGTTGTTAGCAGGCCTTATCCTTACAAATATCTTTTTTCTACCACGTTTAGTTCACCATCGAGCTCATAAAGCCGAGGTTGACCGGTGGGAATTTCAAACTTGAGAATTTCGTCGGGCGTCATCTTCTCGAGGAACATCACCAAAGCCCGTAGGCTGTTGCCATGAGCAGCGATAATGATGTTTTTGCCAGCACGGAGTTTGGGGGCTATTTCTGCTTCGAAGTACGGTATTACCCTATCGGCAGTATCCTTCAAACTTTCACCACCCGGAGGAGCAATATCGAACGAACGTCGCCAAATCAGCACCTGCTCATCGCCATATTTTGCTGCTGTATCGGCTTTGTTGAGACCTTGTAAATCACCATACATACGTTCGTTTAATGCTTCGTTTCGCGTTTCCGGAATTTCGGGGTGATTTGCGCTTTTGAGCGCAAGACGTAAGGTATTTTGAGCGCGCTGTAAGGAAGAGGTGTAGGCTTCATCGAATTTAAAGCCGACCAGCTTATCACCAGCAGCCGTTGCCTCGGCTTCGCCCTGAGCCGAAAGAGGTACGTCTACCCAGCCCGTAAAACGATTTTCAAGATTCCATTGCGACTGTCCGTGTCGGATAATTACAAGTTGTGCCATATAGGGTATCAAATAAATATCAAGTCGGTTACCCGTCCGTTTCCAAAACGGGCATTTATTTTATCCAATAGTTGTGTTTTGGCATACATCAGCTCTTGCCGCAGTGCTGCAGAAGAGATGCGCACCAATATTCTACTGCCGTTCAAGTACAGTGATTCGGTTTGTCGCGCACCCTCAGGACCTAGAAGTTCGTCCCAAAGTTGGTGCAACTGCACTTCATCGAGTTTGGCTCGCATCTGGTAACGCGACACGAGCTGTTCGAGGAGCTCACCTAAGGGTTGCTCTTTGCCACGTATGGCCATTACAGATGGCGTTCGGCGTGGTACGAAGAACGAACAAGCGGCCCGCTTTCAACGAACTTGAAGCCTTTTTGGTACCCAACCTCTTCGTAGTGTTTAAAGAGCTCAGGGGTGATAAATTCTGCCACCTCTAAGTGCATTTTAGTCGGTTGCAAATATTGCCCAATCGTTAACACATCGCAGCCATGCGCCACCAAATCGTCCATAATTTCGTAAACCTCTTCGGGGGTTTCACCCAAACCAACCATAAAACCCGTCTTGGTGCGCAGGCCATACGCTTTTATTCGTTGAATTTGCTCGAGGCTTCTTTCGTATTTGGCTTGTGGCCGCACAGTGCGATACAAACGCTTTACGGTTTCCATATTGTGCGACACCACATGTGGCCTTTCGGCAAGGATGGTTTCTAGCGCCTCCCAGTTACCTTTTACATCGGGGATCAACGTCTCCATAGTGGTATTGGGAGCTTCCTTTTTGATTTCGCGTATGGTGGCGGCCCAAACGCCAGCACCACGATCTTTGAGTTCATCGCGGTTAACTGAGGTAATTACAGCATGTTTTACTCCCATCAATCGAATGGCTTCAGCCACTCGGTAGGGTTCGTCGAGATCCAATTCGGTTGGTCTACCCGTAGCAACAGCACAGAACGAACAGCCACGTGTGCAAACGTTGCCCAGTATCATAAAAGTTGCTGTGCCTGCACCCCAGCATTCACCCATATTCGGACAGCTGCCACTTTCGCAGATCGTATGTAGCTTGTATTCGTCAACCAGCTGCCTTACACGCAGGTATTCTTTGCCGGTAGGCAGTTTCACACGTAACCAATCGGGTTTTTTGCGGCGTTGTTCGCGAATATCCAGGACGAGAGAATCAGACATAAAGCAAAATTACGGAATTACCACCGCTTCCCGAGTTGTACCCCGAGATAGAGTGAAAGGAAAATTTTACGGTTTTCGGCGAACGCCATGATGGGTACTTCTTTCGGGAAAATATCGGCCACGAGTCCGCATTCCAGCATACGTACTTCTTCTGTGAAGTCACCCCATTCGAACATCAAGCCGCTTTTGAGGTAAATACCCGGCTGTACGCGTATCTCATTCAAACCTTCACGAAAGCGTGAACCGCCGTAAATGTTGTCGGCAAAATGTTTCGATGGATCGTAACGTTCGGTGCGTGTGGTAAAAAAAAGTGGATCGTTTGGCGAGATTTGGTAAAGTACATCGAGGTAAACTGGCTTGAGCAGGGCAATGGCCGCGCCGCCACTAACATGATAGCGCACTTCTACGCCTCGCTTCTCACCCTTATCAAAAATAACTTTATGCATGCCGTAACCGATATGCGTGGTAAACAAGTCGTACTGTTTACCGAAAGTATACGAACGTGGATTCTGAAAAAACTGATTTTGAACCTTCACCTCTTTGGGGTGTTTGGTGCGCCACAAATCAAACTCAAACACACGATCGAGGTTTTTAGATTTACTGATTCCGTATTTACCTCCAGCATGCCAACCTAGGGTGTGCAGCCCGCCTCCACCACTCGCAAAGCGGAAATAATTGAGATTTGCCGGCTCAGGACTCTCCTGCGCCTGAGCGAACCCAGTCACCAATAAAAACAGAAAGGCCCAAAAAAACTTCATCATAAATTCAAACCCTGCGGGGCAACAAAAGTTCTCTAATTTAGCAAATTATGAACACAGCCGAACTCATTTACCAAGGGGAATTGCGTACCTCACTCAAGCATATACGCTCCGGTCAGGAAATTATTACAGATGCACCCATCGACAATCATGGAAAAGGAGAAGCATTTTCACCAACAGATTTGGTGGGTGCCGCATTTCTGAGTTGTATGACCACTGTCATGGGAATAGCAGCCAATACGCATGGCATCGACTTAAGTGGACTGGAAGGAACCGTAGTGAAACATATGGCGGCTAATCCAAGAAGAATTAGTGCCTTGGAAGTAGACTTGTACTTTCTTTTGATGTACAACGAGCACGATCAAAAAATTATTGAACATACGGCCAGAACTTGCCCAGTAGCTTTGAGCCTACACCCTGATTTGGTGCAGACCATTCGTTTCCATTACGGCAAATCAAAAAACGGCTGAAACAGCCGTGGATGAAGTTAATTAAGTACAGGTATTGCCTCCGGTCGCACGTCGAAGTGGGAGGCGTTAAAAATACACTTGCCTTCATGCACCAAAAGCAACTGTGGCGATTCGTGTACCACGCCAGTGCGTTCAGCGAGTGCATTCGAGATATCTCGGTGAGCAATTAAATCTAAATACACCACTTCTACCTCTTCGGGTATTTGGTGGCTACCACGTTGCATGCGCCCTAACGCCGCAGCACTAATCGAACAGCGGGTACTGTGTTTAAAAAACAACACCGGCTGTTTATACGAACGTTCGAACCAGCTGTCGAGCTCCGACAGCTGCGTAAGTTCGTGCCAAGCCATGCTTAAGCTCTACTGGCTGGACGCTCGGTTTCTGCTTTGGTAAAAGCAGGACACTGGTTGCGGTTGCAGCTGCTCATGGCTAAACC
>Ga0209278_1001041_pt1 | contig 17713 bp, 15 predicted proteins | sample JI81BgreenDNA_FD_187504 | JGI IMG/M metagenome (GOLD analysis project Ga0209278, IMG submission 187504) | Wastewater effluent complex algal communities from Wisconsin, to seasonally profile nutrient transformation and Carbon sequestration -... | ecosystem: Engineered > WWTP > Effluent > Algae... | reverse complement strand
CTTCATAGTCCGGATAGTTGACCGTTGCTACCGGCTGCGCCTGTTCCTGCGCCAGCGTCTCGTGCTCGAAGCGCAGCGAACGATAGGGCAGATGGCCAAGCCGGTGATGGAAATATTCGTCGATCGGCCCGGTCCAGACCAGCTGATCCCAGCTGATCCGCTCGGGCAGGTCGGCATAGCCCTGGCCGGTCATCACGTCGATCTGCGGGTGATTGAGCATCGTCTGGAACATCGCGGTATAGCCCTGGTCGGGCATGCATTGATGCGTATCGGTAAAATATCGGTCATCGGTATTGGTGCGCGCCGGCACCCGGGCCGCGACGCTCTTGTCCAGATCGCGCGGATCGACCCCCCATTGCTTGCGGGTGTAGCCCTCGAAGAACTTCGCATAGAGATCCTCGCCGACCTGCGCGACCACGGTATCGCGCGAGTTGCGGATCTCGCCGACATCGAGTGCGACCGACTGCAGATAGGCCTCGGCCTCGGCATCGGTAGTGAGGTTCAGGCCATAAAGCCGGTTCAGCGTCGTGCGGTTGATCGGCATCGGCACCAGCTGGTCGTCGACTTGCGCCAGCACGCGATGCTCATAGGCGCGCCATCCGGTGAAGCGCGACAGATAATCCAGGATGTCGCGGCTGTTGGTGTGGAAGATATGCGGGCCGTATTTGTGCACCAATATGCCGGCCTTGTCGTGATGGTCATAGGCATTGCCGCCGATATGATCGCGCTTGTCGATGACCAGCACCGACTTGCCCGATCCCGATGCGATGCGTTCGGCCATCACCGCACCGGCAAAGCCGGCGCCGACGATCAGCACGTCATAATGGCGGTTGCGGCTCATCGGGCGCGCCGTGGTGATCCGGGCGATCTGGGGCGCGACCAGGCCGTTCTGCAGCTGGCGGGAGATCCTGGCGACGGTCCCGTCCCAGCTCTTGTCGGCAAGGCACGCCTCGGCTTCTGCCCGCCAGGCAGCCCTGGTGCGCGAATCGGCGCTGAGCAGGGCCTCGCAGGCGGTCACGAAGCTGCGCGCATCCTCGGCGATGCGGATGCTGCCCAGGTCGCCATAGCTGCTGACGACATCGGCAATCGCGGTCGAGACGACCGGAAGGCCGCTCGCCATATATTCGGGCGTCTTGGTCGGGCTGATGAACCGGGTCGAGGCGTTGAGCGCAAAGGGCATCAGCGCGATGTCCCAATGCACGGCATAATCGGGCAGGCGCGCATAATCGCGGCCGCCCAGCCAGTGAATATTGGCGGCGCGCGGCAGGTCATCGGGGCTGATCTTGACCACCGGGCCGATCATCACGAACGACCAATCGGGCCTCAGCGCTGCCAGTTCGGCAAGCAGCGCAAGGTCCATGCGCTCGTCGATCACGCCATAAAAGCCAAGGCGCGGGCGCGGCAGATGGGCCTGATCCTCCGGTTCGGCCGTGATCGCCGGATCGCGCGCGAAATGGGCGATGTCGACGCCGGAAGGATAGCAATGGATATTGGCATGCCGCCCGCGCCGCGCTTCGTACAGGCTGCGTCCGCCGCACAGCACCAGATCGGCGCGCGCCATCAGCGCCGCCTCGCGCTGGACGATATCGGCCGGCGCAAAGGCGAAATTGGCCAGCTCGTCCATGCAGTCATAGACGGTGAAATCGGGCAGCATCGCCTCGCTGAACGCCAGCATCATCGGGGTGTAGTACCAGAAGACCAGCGGCGCCGACCGGCTGGCCATCTCGCCCTGCAGCAGCGTCGCCAGAGCGCGATCGATCGCCGGGCCATCAAGCCCCGCCGGCAGCACGGGCACGATGCGCACCACCGATCCTTCGACCATGCCGCGGTCGAGGCGCGGGTGTTCGCACGCCAGATCGAAGCGCGGTTCTTCCCAGTACAGCACGTCGAAACTGGCGGCCAGCCGCGTCATGATATGCTGTGGCCGCTGGAACACGAGGTCCCAGCGCAGGTGGGAGAAGCAGACAATCACCGGACGCGCCGAGGGGGCAAGGGTCTGGCTGTGCTGAAACGGGCGGTGCATCGGGGGTCTCCGGATCGAAGTGGTCGCCTGCCCTGGAACGGGCAGGCGCGTCGCAAGTGGACAGGACCGGCACCTAGCCGAGCGCGAAGCGCAGCAATCTTACATAGGTGAAGCTTCCGCATTTTGGCCCGCAGGCGGGCAATTCGGCCCGTTGCTGACCCATGTTATTGGGCGGCGGCGCATACTGGCCCAGCTTGGCACCATCGCGCCGGGACACCCCGCCCCGGCCCTATGGAGTAATGGCCATGACCGATTTTCTAGGCTTTCCGCTGTTGGCGCTGTGGATCATGGGCGCGCCGCTGGTCGGTGCGCTGATCAGCCTGGCAATGCCCGCACCCCGGCTCAACACGATGCCCCGCAACCTGCGTCGCGAAGAGCCGATCGGCAACGCGGCCCATATGACGACGACCCACCCCAACACCACGATCACCTGATCTGTAGCCCCGGAGCGCGGCGTTCCGGGGCTGACGGCACCACAAGGAAAATCCTGCATGTTCACCCATAACAAGCGCCTGCAATATACCGTGCGCGTTTCAGAGCCGAACCCGGTTCTGGGCTCGCTGCTGCTCGAACAGTTCGGCGGCCCCGATGGCGAACTCGCCGCGGCGATGCGCTATTTCACCCAGGGGCTGGCCGAGGAAGACCCGGGCCGCAAGGATCTGCTGCTCGACATTGCCACCGAAGAGCTCAGCCATCTTGAGATCATCGGCTCGATCGTCGCCATGCTCAACAAGGGCGCCAAGGGCGATCTGGCCGAAGCGGCGCTCGAAGAGGCCGATCTGTACCGGTCGCTGACCGCGGGCGGCAACAGCCACACCCAGGCGATCCTGTACGGCGGCGGCCCTGCGCTCACCAATTCGTCGGGCGTGCCATGGACCGCAGCCTATATCGATTCGCGCGGTGACCCGACCTGCGACCTGCGATCGAACATCGCCGCCGAATCGCGCGCCAAGATCGTCTATGAGCGGTTGATCAACGTTACCGACGATCCGGGCATCAAGGATGCGCTGGGCTTTCTGATGACGCGGGAAATCGCGCACCAGAAATCGTTCGAAAAGGCGCTGTACACGATCGCCGACAATTTCCCGCCGGGCAAGCTTGCCGGGATGAGCGAATATGACTCGCTGTATGTCAATGCCTCGACTGGCCCCGGTGATACCGATGGCCCGTGGAACAGTGGCGACCAGTGGCAGCGCATTGACGACATGGAGGCGCATGGGCCAGTCGATGGCGGCGACGGCACCGCTCAGGTCGAACTGCCCAAGGATCAGCTGCGCAGCGTGATGGCCCTGGCCGAGCGCACCGCATCCGACCCCAGCGCCGATCCGGTGACCGGGGCAGAGCTGGGCATGAAGCAGCCCTGACCTGTCGCGAAACCTGATGCACATGATCCACCCCGTCCCGGTTCCGGCTCGTGATTGAGCCGGCGTTTATCGGCATCGCCGCCAGCCTTGGTGCTGGCGCGATGACCGGGCTGGGCGGGGTGGTGGTTATGCTGGGCGGCCCGCCCGACGCCAGGCGGCAGAACCTGCTGATGGGTTTTGCCGCAGGCGTGATGATCGCAGCGGCGTTCTTCTCGCTGATCATTCCGGGCATGGAACGTGCCGAGGCGACCGGATCGTCGCGCGAGATGGCGGCGGTGATCGTGATCGGCGCGGTGCTGCTGGGGGCGCTCGCCATGGCGCAGCTGGGCCGGGTGATCGATGGCGTGGCGCGGCGCAGACTGGTGGCGGCAGGCCCCGCCTGGGCCGGGGATGATGCCGAACACCGGCGCATCCTGTTGTTCATCCTGGCGGTGACGCTGCACAATATCCCCGAAGGCACGGCCGTCGGGGTCAGCTTCATGTCCGACGATGCGAGCCTTGGCTGGGCAACCGCGCTCGGCATCGGCATCCAGAACATTCCCGAAGGCATGGCGGTCGCCGCTGCGCTGTCGACATTGGGTTGGGGCCGGATGCGCTGCATCCTGGCCGCGCTCGCCACCGGGCTGATCGAGCCGCTGGGCGGCGCGTTCGGCGTCGCCATCGTTCAGCTCTCCACCGCCGCGCTGCCCTGGGCGCTTGGTTTTTCGGCGGGCGCGATGCTGTTCGTCGTGATGGCGGACATCATCCCCGGCACCAGCCGCCGGATCGAGCACGGATCGGCAACCCCTGCGCTGATGGCGGGTTTGGCGATCATGATGTTTCTTGACGTGACCCTGGGCTGAGCCGGGCGCGCACCCCCTTTCCCCCCAAGAACGAAGGACCCGCCCCATGACCATATCCAAGATGCAGGAAGCCCAGTTGCCGGGCCTTGAGGAAAATCTCGACCCGCAGCCCGAATGGCAGCCGCGCTATCCGGGCTCGGGCCGGCTCGACCGCAAGGTGGCGATCATCACCGGCGGCGATTCGGGGATCGGCCGCGCGGTGGCAGTGCTGTTCGCGCGCGAAGGCGCGAATGTCGTGATCTCCTATCTCGAAGAGGATGTGGATGCCGAGGCCACCGCCGAGATGATCCGGCAAGAGGGTGGCAAGGCGGTCATCATTGCAGGCGATATCGGTGAGCGCGACCATTGCCGCGAGATCGCGGACCTCACCATCCGGACATTCGGGCGAGTCGACATCCTGGTCAACAATGCCGGTGAACAGCATCCCGACAAGGACATAACCGACATTTCCGAAAAGCAGCTCAAGCGCACCTTCCAGACCAATGTCTATGGCATGTTCTACATGGTGCAGGCGGTCATGCCGCATCTCAAGGCGGGCGCGGCGATCATCAACTGCACCTCGGTGACGATGTACAAGGGCGCAGACGAACTGCTCGACTATTCGGCGACCAAGGGGGCGATCACCGCATTCACGCGCAGCCTGTCGCAGAACCTGGTGGAAAAGGGCATCCGCGTGAACGGCGTTGCGCCGGGGCCGATCTGGACTCCGCTCAACCCCTGTGGCGGCGCGAGCGAGGAGAAGCTGGCCCATTTCGGCGAATCGACGCCAATGGGCCGACCGGGCCAACCCAACGAGGTTGCGCCTTGCTTCCTGTTCCTGGCCTGCGAGGATTCCAGCTATATCAGCGGCCAGGTGCTGCACCCCAATGGCGGGGTGATCGTTGGTAGCTGATCTGCGACGAACCGTGCCGATCCTAACCTGTGCAAGAGCCGCAGCGGGGCTGATTCCGCCAAAATGCTCTAGCGGTCCGAAGCGCCTCTCTTCCCCAAGGACGCGCAACCGCCATGCAGGAAAGGAAGTCCAAAGTGACTGATAAATATCAGAACTGGAATGACAGCGACAGCAACCGCAACGGCCAGCGTCCGCAGGAGAACGATTATGCCCGTTCGGCCAGCCATCAGGGCGGCCATGCCGGCCAGGGCCAGCCGCAGCAGCAGGGCGGCGCGCATCAGGGTGACGGCTGGGGCCAGCGCGGCCAGGGCGACTATCAGCCGTCCGGTCAGCAGGGGCGCGATCAGCAAGGCGGGTACAACCAGGGTGGTGGCCGGGGCCAGTCCGGCCAGAGCCATCAGCAGGACGGCAGCAACTGGCAGCATGGCGGCTATTATGCCGATCCGGCCAAATATGGCGGTGGTGCCGGTGCTGAAGGCCAGGGCGGCGGGGGTGGTTTCGGTCAGTCCGGCCAGGACCATGCCCAGGTTGGCGGCTTTGCCCAGGGCGGCGGCTGGGGCGGTGCCGGACAGGGGCAGGACCATGCCCGCGGCGCTGGCCAGGCTGGCAACCAGGGCCAATCGTTTCAGGGCCAGTCGTTTCAGGGCCAACCTCATCAGGGCGGTCAGCAGGGCGGCAGCGGCGGGCATCAGCACCAGCATGATCCGCATTACTCAAGCTGGCGTCAGAAGCAGATCGACCAGCTCGACCGCGATTACGAACGCTACAACCAGCAGCGCCAGAGTCAGTTCGACCAGGATTGCACCGATTGGCGGTCGAAAAATCGGCCCTATGACGAGCGCGATGGCGCCAGCGCGTCCGATTCGCCCTCTGGTTTGGGAAAGTCCGGTAAGGGCGCAACTTAACGCGTGTTAATTACGGTTGAATATCAAACGGTTGCGGGGGGCGATTTGCCCCCCGTTTCTTTTCGGTCCGTCGCGAATCCCGCACTAACATAAACCAGTATAAGGACTCTGTGCCCCCGGACTGAGAGGTTGCTGCTGGAGGGATAACCAGAAAGTCGCCAACCATGAATCTTTATGCGAGCTTGCCGATCGCGTCACCGTCTCACACCCGACAATGTTCCAGCTCGGTCGAACCGCGCTGCGACTTCATCCAGCAGGGCGACACCGTGGTCCGCCCACGGCTGGTGCTGGAAGGCTGGGCTGCCGGGTACCGCATTACCTTTGATGGCCGCCGTCAGCTGACCAACCTGTACCTGCCCGGCGAGATCATCGGTGTGTGGCGCAGCAGCCAACCCAGCTTCTATCACGCGGTGATGTCGATCAGCCGTCTGGCGCTGATCGAATTCAGCTCGCTGCCCGAGGTCGAGGTGGTGGAGATGGAATGCGCGCTGATCGAGCGGCAGCTGGAGAACAGCATCTTCCGCCTGGGCTGCCTCAATGCGTACGAGCGCATGGCGCACCTTTTCCTCGAACTGGGCGAGCGGCTGGCGATGCGCGGCCAGGGCGAAGCCAATGGCTATCACATGCCGCTGACCCAGGAACTGCTGGCCGATCTGGTCGGCATATCGTCGGTGCACGTCAACCGCACGCTGCAGCAGATGCGGGCCGATGGCGTGATCCGGCTGGTCAATGGCCGACTCGAGATTCCCGACCGCGAGGAACTGGCCGATCAGGTCAACTATCAGCCGCTTTTCTAGACCCGTTTCTGAACCCGATCGGGCGTGCGCCGTACTCTTGTGATGGAACAGGCGGAAATCTGGGAGATCGTGCGCACGCCGATGATCGTGCTCGCGCTGGTCGCGATGGCGCTGGTTGCGCATCGGGTCATCATGTTCGTCGCCGGGCGGATCGCGCGACGTACCGACACCAACCAGGATGAAGCACTGCTCGCCAGCCTGTTTCACCCGCTGCGCGGGATCATGATCGCGCTGCTGCTGCTGGGCACCGGCAGCCTGGCCCATCGCGGGGACGATATCGCCGACACGGTGCATGCCATGGTGCGGATCGTCATGCCGCTGCTCTGGGGCTGGCTGGTGATCGCGATCATCGGCTTCGTCCACGGCTATATCGAGGCGCGATCGGATGTCAGCGCGGCGGACAATCTGGCGGCAAGGCGCAGGCGCACCCGGGCCGACATCTTGGCCCGCATCGCGATCGTGATCGTCGTGCTGGTCAGCATCGGCCTGATGCTGCTCAAGATCCCTGCGGTGCGCGAGATCGGACTGGCCCTGGTTGCCTCGGCGGGCATTGCCGGCCTTGCCTTTGGTGTCGCGGCGCAGCCCCTGCTCAAGAACCTTGTCGCGGGCATCCAGCTTGCCTTTACCGAGCCGGTGCGGATCGACGATGTCGTGGTCTATCGCGGCGAATGGGGCAGGGTGGAGAAGATCACGCTGACCTATGTCGTGCTCAAGATCTGGGATGATCGCAGGCTCGTCATTCCGGTCTCCAAGCTGCTCGAGGAGCCGGTCGAGAACTGGACGCTGCAGACCAGCCATCTGCTCGGCACGGTGATGATCCAGGTCGATCACGCCGCCGATGTCGACCGCGTGCGCACTTTCGCGCTGGATGCGGTGCGCGATCATCGGCTGTGGGATGGGCGTGCAGCGCAGTTGCAGGTGACCGACATGACCGCCGATATCGCCGAACTGCGCATCCTGATGAGCGCGCGCAACGGCAGCGAACTGTTCGATCTGCGCTGCGATATCCGCGAGGCCGTGCTGCGCTTCATCGCCACCGAAATGCCCGAGGCGTTGCACCGCAACCGGTTGGCGATTGAGCCGTTGGAGATCGCATGACCATAGACTGGATCGCCATTGCCGGCACGATCGGCGCCTGTGCCTCGGTGGCAAGCTTTACCCCGCAGGCGTGGAAGATCATCCACACCCGTTCGACCAAAGGGCTTTCACTGGGCATGTTCGCGCTGACGACCCTGGCCTTTGCCGCATGGACGACATTCGGATTGCTCAAGGGCGAATGGGCGCTGATCATCCCCAACGCGATCTGCCTGTGCTTTGCGCTGTTCATCCTGTGGATGATCGCGCTGCCCAGGCACCATACCGAAAAGGTCGCCGAAAAGCTCGACCCGACTGCCTGAACGGCGGTGCCGGGCCATTCCGTCGCGGTATAATCAGCCGGGCCGGCTGATCAGCGCCTGAAGATCGGGATGCGACGCGACCTGCTGTTCGACATAGCGCGCCGCCTGGTCGGCCTGCTTGCGGCCAAGATGCCAGTCGAGAATCTGCATGCCCGGCACGATCGGCGGGCTCAGCAATATGTCGCCCTCGCGCAGCATCGATCGTGACGCGATGCGGCTGGCGACCACCATCGACCGCTGCATGATCTCGACGATCGAGGGGAAGTCGCTGTCCGACTTGCGCCGCAGCAACAGGTCGCGGATCAGCTGCCCGCGCCGCCGGAGCGACTGGTACGCCGCCTTGATCCGCCAAACCTGCCCGGCCTCGCCCAGCGTGACGACGATATTGGGCCCGGACTTGAGCGCGCGCATCGTCACCACCGGCACATTGTCCAATACGCCGCCATCGACCAGGATATTGCCATCGGTGTCGATAAACGGCGGAAGGATCGTGGGCAGCGATCCCGAGGCGCGCACCGCGTGCCACAGCGCGCCGCGACGGTGGACGTGCAGGTCGTTGGTCGACAGGTTGGTAGAAATGGCAAAGAAGTTGATCGGCTGGTCGGCAATATCGGCATTGCCATAGCGCGCCTCCAGCTCGGCATCGAACACCGCCGGGTCGAGCAGGGAATGGATCGGTACGGTAAAGCGCCGCATCGCCTTGGCCCCGATGAACATCGCTTCCATCTGGTCGAGCGTCTGCGGTACCGACAGGCCCTGGGCAATCGCCGCGCCCATTGCCGCGCCGGCGCTGGTGCCGCCGATCAGGTCGATCGGCACGCCTGCCTGCTGCAATCCGCGCACGATGCCAAGATGCGCGCAGCCCAGCGCGCCGCCGCCCGCCAGCACCAGCCCGACCGCGCGTCCGGTGAGAAAGCGCGCGACGCGGCGCAGATCGGCCTCGCTGTCGAGCGCGACATGATGGTGCAGATGCGGATCGCGCCCCGACAGCCAGGCGGCGGTCCCGCGGATCGGCTGTTCAGCGGACTCGCGGATCATCAGCAGCGTGCGGTTGGGCGGCTCGATCGCCGCGCAGCCCGCCAGTTCCAGCGGGTTCATCGCCGGACTCGCGCCTGCTTCAGCGATCATCAGCAGGCCATCGGCATTGCGGCAGACCAGCGATCCCCATTCGGGGTCGCCCGAGGCATCGATCACCAGATAGCCGCGCCTGGCCTCATGCTCGCGCAGCCAGGCTTGATAGGCGCTGGCCGGGCCCGGCGGCACATCGCTTTCGCGCACCAGCATGACCTGCCGGTCATCGGGCACGGTAGCGCGGATCGTGTCGGTCAGCCGCTGAAGCAGCATCGGATCGACCCGGCTGGTGCCGCAGGGGACCACCGCGATCACGCGCGGCAGCCGCGCTTCCATTGGCGGAGTCTTGGCGGTGACGGCGGCAAGCCGCTGCGTCACGGCGGTCAGGATGGCAGGAACCAGCTGCGGATAGGCGGCGACCACGGCATCATAGCTGTCGCGGTCGAGCACCATGACCAGGCTGTCGCGGCTGGCCTGCAGCGTCGCCGTCCGGGTTCCTCCGCCGAAAAAGGCAAGTTCGCCGACCGGTTCGCCCGCCTCGATCTGCGCCACCGCCTTGGTGCCGGTCGGCGTTTCGATCAGTACGCGCAGGCGTCCGGTTTCGAGGAAATAGAGCGAGTCCGCCGGGTCGCCCTGGCGCACCAACAGGCTGCCTGCGGCCAGTTCCAGTCGCTGCGCGCGCTGGCTCAGCGCATCGATGGCGGCCTGGTCGACGCCCGCGAATAGGCCGGACTGCATCCAGTCGCGCAGCGTCCCTTCCGCCCCGCCGTCATCCGCCTGCCCCGTCACCAAGCCATCCTCTCTTGCGCCGCTGAACCCTTCAGCCCTGTCGGCTGCACCGGCCAAGCCTAGCCGAGCTGGTTGAAAAACAGAAGCGTGTCGGCAGTCAAGGGCTGGAATGCGACGACCCGAGCAACGCTTTGGCCGGTCATCCCTTGATGCTGTGCTGGCCGGGCCGCCCCCAAACCGCCTCTTGGTCCGGTCAGCAGCCTGATTTCCCCCCTCAATGAAAATCGGCAATCCGGCGGACAGCAACAGGAGACCCAGGATGAACATGCAGGACAAAACGCTCGAGCGCGGGCAGGACACCATTTCCAGTGATCGCGTGGATGGCACCGCCGTCTATGGCGCCGACCGCGAGAAGATCGGCAGCGTGACCAACATGCTGATCAGCAAGCGCGAAGGGCGCGTGACCGACGTCATCGTCTCGGTCGGCGGCTTTCTGGGCATTGGCAGCGAACTGCACAGCCTGCCCTGGTCGAAGCTGAGCTATGACACCGAACTCGGTGGCTATCTGGTGAACGTCACCGCCGATCAGCTCAAGGATGCGCCGCGCTTTTCCGAAAGCGACCGCGACCGCGCCTATGACCGCGACTATCAGTCGAGCGTCTACAATTACTGGCAGGTCCAGCCCTATTGGTAACAGCAAAAAGGCCGGAGCAGCGATGCTCCGGCCTTTTTCTCAGCCCGCAGTCTTGCGCACGAGCAATTCTTCATAGCGTTTGCGTAACGGCTCCGGGATCGGCTTGGGGCCGTTCTTGTCGGTGAGCACCAGCGTCGAGACGCATGTGGCGACGCACACGCCCTGCTGGAAGGCCGCGGAATAGATGTCCCAGCTCGACGATCCGATCCGCCCTATGCCGCTCATCACCTCGACCGGGTCAGGGAAATGCGCCTCTGCGACATAATCGATCGACACCGATGCGATCAGCCAGCGTTCACCAGGCTGGCGGCGTTCCAGCCCCAGATTGCGGTTGAACCGGACCCGGCCATTCTCGAACAGGGCCGCCATCGCGACATTGTTGATATGGCCGAGCGGATCAAGATCCTGGAAACGCGTTTCGGTGACCGTGCTGAACGGATAGCTTTCCGGATCGCGCTGCCAGGATTCTGATCTGGGCATTCAAATGGTCCTATCAGCCGCTCAGAGCGAGCGACCGATCAGCTCCTTCATGATTTCATTGGTGCCGCCGAAGATCCGCGTCACGCGCGCACCGCGCCAGGCACGGGCAATCGGATATTCGTTCATATAACCGGCGCCGCCGTGCAACTGCAGGCACTTGTCCATGATTTCCCACTGCAATTCGGTGTGCCACAGCTTGGCAGCGGCGCCTTCGACCGCGGTCAGTTCCTTGGTCGCGTGGCGGTTCAGCGCCCAATCGAGATGCGCCCAGCCGACCTGCAGTTTGGTCTTGAGGTCGGCCAGCACGAAGCGGGTGTTCTGGAAATCGAACACCGTCTTGCCGAAGGCCTTGCGGTCCTTCACGAACGCGACGGTATCGTCATAGGCCTTTTGCGCCGAAGCCTGGGCCGAAACGGCGATCGACAGACGTTCCTGCGGCAGTTCGCTCATCAGATAGATGAAGCCCTTGCCTTCTTCGCCAAGGCAGTTGGTCATCGGCACGCGCACATCGTTGAAGAACAGCTCCGAGGTATCGGCAGCGTCCTGGCCGATCTTGTCGAGGTTGCGGCCGCGCGCGAAACCTTCGCGGTCGGCTTCGACGAGGATGATCGACACGCCCTTCCATGCGGGCTGCACTTCGGTATCGGTCTTGGCGCAAACCAGGATCAGGTCGGCATTCTGGCCGTTGGTGATATAGGTCTTGGAGCCGTTGATGACGTAATGGTTGCCGTCCTTCTTGGCGGTGGTGCGGATGCCCTGAAGGTCAGAGCCCGTGCCCGGCTCGGTCATCGCGATCGCGGTGATCGTCTCGCCTGAAACGAGGCGCGGCAGCCACTTCTGCTTCTGCTCTTCCGACCCGTACTGGACCAGATAGTTGACCACGATGTCCGACTGGAGCGAGAAGCCGAGCGGCGATCCGCCGAAATACGCGGCTTCCTCGTTGACGATGGCGTTGTAGCCGAAGTCCAGACCCAGGCCGCCATATTCTTCCGGCACGGTGGGGCACAGCATGCCAAGTTCGCCAGCCTTGGGCCAGATTTCACGTGGAACAATCTTTTCCTCGTCCCATTTCACCGCATTGGGGGCGACCTCTTCCTGCATGAAGCGGCGGACGGTCTGGCGGAAGGCCTCGTGATCGGGCGTATAGGCGGTGCGGGCAAGGGCATCGAGCGACATGGCTTCTCTCCGGTGAATCTTCGTCCGCACGATTCATGCCGCGCGGCAGCGTTGCAAGGTCTAGCGCGCCGTTGACGTAAACGTCAATCGCAATTTAATTGCGCGGTTAAGACGGTTCAGCTCTGGCTGCGGCCACGCGCCATCACCGCCAGCCGCGCCTGTTCGACGGCTTCCGGCGCGACCTGACCATTGGCAGCGGCGGACCGTTCCGCCTCCAGCGCCAGTCCCTCACCGAATGGCAGCGCATAGCCATGATCGATCAGCGCCTTATAGCCCGCGACCATGGCCGGGTCGATATTCGCCATGTCGCGGGCCAGTGCGGTGGCGGCAGGCAGCAGCGCATCGGGTTCCACCACGCGGTTGACCAGCCCCCAGCGTTCGGCGGTGGCGGCGTCGAGGAAATTGCCGGTCAGCGACAGCTCCTTGGCGCGCGAAATGCCGATCATCCGCGACAGCTTCTGCGACAGGCCCCAGCCGGGCATGATCCCTACCCGGGCATGGGTATCGGCAAAGCGGGCATGGGTCGATGCGATCAGCACGTCGCAGGCGAGCGCCAGCTCGAACCCGCCGGTGATCGCAACGCCGTTGATCGCGCCGATGACCGGCTTGGCGCATTGCTCGACGGCCTTGACCGGATTGCGCTGCGGATCGGTGGCATTGGCGGCACCCAGACCGTCGGTGCTGGCGCCCAGTTCCTTGAGGTCCAGCCCTGCCGTGAAGGCGCGCGTGCCTGCCCCGGTCAGCACCACCGCGCGCACCGCATCGTCGCGGGCGACGGCCAGCATCGCCTCGGCCAGTTCAGCGCGCAGCGCGGACGAAAGCGCATTCATCGCCTCGGGACGGTTCAGCGTCACGACGGCGACGCCATCGGCGATATCAGTAAGGACGAGGGGCATTTGTCTCTCCATTTTGACGGTGATTCTCCGCCGTTCTGTGACGGCTTGCGCTATTATTCGGCTATCGGGTGGGCAAGGCGCATGATACTCTTCGCCACGGGGGTTCTTTCTTGCGACGGAGTAAACCAATGGCTCATCGTCTGCTCGCCGCGACCACGCTGCTGATGCTCTCTGCTGCCGGGCTAGCGCAAACCCCCGGACCGCTCAAGCGGGACGAGATCGTCGTCATCGGTGCCAGGCTGGATGAGCTCAAGGCAGCGGTCGAACGCTGCGCGGCGGGCGGATGCACCGTGCGCGAGGATGTGATCGCAACGGTGCGCTATGCCGAGGCGGAGTTTCGCGAAGGCAATTACAATGATGCCCGGGCCGCGCTGGGTCGGGCGGTGTCGCGCACCAAGAAACAGGCCGATAGCGATCCCTTTGCCGTTGCCGAGCTGCACACGGCGCGGGCAACCGTCGCCTGGCATTATGGCGACCAGCGCGAGGCGCTGCGTGCGACCGGTGCGACGACAAGGCTGCTCGACCGCCACGCGCCGCAATCGAGCAATGCGCTGATGGCGCGGATGCGGCTGGTCCAGGCGCAGTATCAGCTCGATAGTCCGGCCTTCAACATCCAGCAGCTCAAGGACCTGTCAGAGGACGCGGCGCACGCCAATCAGCCGCTGATCGCGATGCGCGCCGATCTGGGCCGCGCGGCCATGCTGTACCGGAGCAAGAAGCGCACGGAAGCGAAGGAACTGCTGGATGCCATCCAGGCGAGCGACCTTCCCCAGGCCACGACGATGCGCACCGCAGCGCAGATCCTCTCGATGCGGCTTGCCGCCAGCGAAGGCGATGTCGAGGCGGTCGAGGCGCTGATTGCCAGGCTGACCCAGGAACAGAAGCGGCAGGGGCCGTTGCTGGTCTGGGCACCGCCCATGCCGACACCTTATGGGCCGGGCGGCATGCCGATGGTCGACCGAACGGGGGTCGATACCGGCCGGTCATCGGATTACTATCCCTTTTTCTGGGTGGATATCGGCTTTGCGATCGGGCCCGATGGCCGGGTAGAATCCGCCGATGTGCTGCGCGGATCGAGGACGACCGACTGGGCCAAGCCGCTGGTCAAGGCGATTTCCCAGCGGCGCTACACCCCTGCGGCGGATGTTGACGATCTGGCGGGTCGCTACCGTGTCGAACGCTTCACCCTGACCGCACCGTTCGTGACGCCAATCAATTCGCTGATCCGCCGTCGCGGTGGCACCAAGCGGTTCGAGCAGATCGACCTTACCGTTGCACCGCCCAAGCCGATTGCTGCGCCGACCGTACCGAGCTGAGATTCCCGTTGCTGCGCCGGGGCTTGCCTCGGCGCGGGCCTTGCTACACAGTGCGGGTGCCGATGGGTCGCGCTTCAGGCAGGGGAGCACCGCCGTGTCCCGCGCACAGCGCTTTCTGGAACGGTTCCGCTCGACGGTCGGCGAGCAGAACCCGCTCGACATTCTGCACGAGGACGTTGAAGGCTTTGGCGCATTGCTGGCCGAAGCGCCCGAGGCGCTGGCCGAGGCGCTGACGCAGGATGCGGGCCGCGCCCCTGCAGGTCCTGCCTTCGTCAATCCGCGCGCCTATGCCTCTGCCGCCTGCGATGCCGATGGCACCATATTGATCGCCGATCCTGCCTTTGCCGCCTGGGCCGCGCCGCTCAACCGGGGGCGGGCAGAGCTGGGCGCGCTCAGGGCCGGACGCGCGAGCGTCTCGTACCTGCTCGAGGATAAGGGCAAGTTCATCGCAGTCGCCGCCGCCCCGCTGGCCGCTGCGCGCCACTGGCCGCTGGCAGCAGAGGTGCGGCGCGCGCTCGAACGGGGGGTGGCGGACTATGCGCTGGTCGCGCATCTGCCGCCGACGCTGCAGCCGCGCGGGCTGGCAACGGCGGCGCGGCTGTTCGGCTTTTCGGCGCGCGAGGTCAGCATGGCCGAAGCGCTGGTGCGCGGCGGCGATGTGCGCGAGGCGGCGCGGATGGAGGGCATCGGCTATGAAACCGGGCGCGATGCGATCAAGTCCGCCATGGCCAAGGCGGGGTGCCACCGCCAGGGCGAGTTCGTCGCCTTGTGCCTGCAGATCGAAAGCGGCGAGCAGCCCGGCGATCTCGCCATCGAACCGGTGCTATGCGACATATTCGGCCTCAGCGAACGCCAGGCCCGCATCGCCGACACGATCGCGCGCGGGCTGACGCGCGAGGAATGCGCGCAGCGGCTGGGCCTGTCGGTCAATATCGTCAAGGCAGAGCTCAAGGCGATCTTCGCGCAATGCGAACTGCAATCGGTGGTCCAGCTGACCACGCTGGTCGGGCATATCCAGGCGGTGGCGGCATTGGCCGAGGCGACCGATATCGACCTGTCGGTGGCGACGCGCGGGGCAGAGCCGCTGCGCCTGTTGCCCCGCCGCGACCGGCCGGGGCGCATCGCCTTTGCCGACCATGGTCCGCGCGAGGGCATACCGCTGATCTGCCTGCACACCGCAACCACCGGGCGGCATCTGCCGGCCACGGCGATCGCGGCGCTGCAGGCAGGCGGCATCCGGCCGATCACGCTCGACCGGCCCGGCTTCGGGCTGACCTCGATGGTCGAGGGCGATTATCTGGCGCACAACATGCTCGATATTCTCGAGATTCTCGATGTGCTGGGGATTGCGCGCACGTGCATCCTGGCGCGTGGCGGCACGATGGTGCTGGCGCATTTCGCGGTGCAATATCCCGATCGCTTCGATCGTGCGGTGGTGCTCAATCCCGAACCGCCCCCGGTGCGCGACGGGCGGCTTACCGGCCTGCACGGCCATGTCAAACGGCTGGTCTATTCGCGCCCCGGGCTGGTCGCGCCGCTCGCCACGCATTTGTCGCGCCGCGCCTCCGCGCGCACGGTGGAACGGCTGGTGCTGCAGGTCGTGGGCGGATCGGCAGCCGATCGCGCGACGCTGGCGGACCCCGAAATCCTGGCGGCCTATGTCCGTTCCACCCAGCAGAGCGCGATGCAGGGCGGCGCAGGCTTCCTGGCCATCGCCCGGTCGGAACCGCATGATACCGTGCAGCCGCTCGCCGACGGCAGCGTCATCACCATCCTGTGCGGCGCGGAGGACAGCATGTATTCCGCGACGGATTCCCTGCCCTATTGGCAATCGCTCTGGCCGGGCGCGAAAGCCGAGATCGTGCCCGGCACCGGACGGATGCTGCTGTTCCAGCGAACCGACCTTGTTGCAGCGGCGCTGCGGGCCGATGCGGGCAGTTGACGCGGCATGCTGCGCAACATTTCCTGGTGACTGGACTTGCCCAATCCGTACCGTCACGGCTATGCAAGACCCAGCGGGGCGTCATCAAACCATCAGGCCGGATCAAGCGGCAGCACATAATCGGATCAACCAGCGGACGCAGGCTTGCGCCCGCCAGACAAGGGCCTGTCGATGAGCGAGAAGAGCAACGTCCAGTTCACCGAGCGCGAGGCGCTGCATTTCCATTCCGCAGGTCGTCCCGGCAAGATCGAGATCATCGCATCCAAGCCGATGGCGACCCAGCGCGACCTGAGCCTGGCCTATTCGCCGGGCGTTGCCGTGCCGGTGCGCGCCATCGCCGAAGATCCTGCCACCGCTTATGACTATACCGCCAAGGGCAATCTGGTCGCGGTGATCTCCAACGGCACGGCGATCCTGGGCCTCGGCAATCTGGGGGCACTCGCCTCCAAGCCGGTGATGGAAGGCAAGGCGGTGCTGTTCAAGCGCTTCGCCGATGTGGATTCGATCGATATCGAGGTGAATACCGAGGATGTCGACCGCTTCATCGAATGCGTCGAGCTGCTCGAACCCAGCTTTGGCGGCATCAACCTGGAAGATATCGGTGCCCCTGCCTGTTTCATCATCGAACAGGCGCTGAAGGAGCGGATGAACATTCCGGTCATGCACGATGACCAGCATGGCACCGCGATCATCTCCGCAGCGGGTCTGCTCAACGCCTGCTATCTGACCGGGCGCGAGCTGAAGGACGTCAAGATGGTGGTCAACGGCGCGGGCGCGGCGGCGATCGCCTGCACCGAGCTGATCAAGGCGATGGGCGTGCCGCACGACAATGTGCTGATGTGCGATCGTTCGGGCGTGATCTATCAGGGCCGCGAGGACCTGGACCAGTGGAAGTCGGCGCATGCCGCCAAGACCGACCGGCGGACGCTGGAAGAAGCGCTCGACGGCGCGGATATCTTCCTCGGCCTGTCGGCAGCCGGCGCGCTCAAGCCCGAAATGGTGATGAAGATGGCGCCTTCGCCGATCATCTTCGCCATGGCCAATCCCGATCCTGAAATCACCCCGCCTGATGCCAAGGCGGCGCGGCCCGATGCGATCATCGCCACCGGCCGGTCGGATTATCCCAACCAGGTCAACAACGTGCTGGGCTTCCCCTTCATCTTCCGCGGTGCGCTCGACGTGCGCGCGA
>Ga0209278_1001040_pt1 | contig 17715 bp, 14 predicted proteins | sample JI81BgreenDNA_FD_187504 | JGI IMG/M metagenome (GOLD analysis project Ga0209278, IMG submission 187504) | Wastewater effluent complex algal communities from Wisconsin, to seasonally profile nutrient transformation and Carbon sequestration -... | ecosystem: Engineered > WWTP > Effluent > Algae... | reverse complement strand
GCCATCGTGACGCTGGGCTTCGGCGAGATCGTGCGCATCTTCATGCTCAACCTCGACCGCCCGATCAACCTGACCAACGGCCCCAAGGGCATCAGCAACGTCGACGCCGTGTCCGTGTTCGGCCACAGCATGTCCCGACCGCTGGAGATCAATCTCGGCAGCTTCAGCTACACCTTCCAGTCGGTCACGCTGTACTACTACCTGATCCTGTTCTTCGTGGTGATCGCCGTGATCGTGGCCAGCCGCCTGGAGCAGTCGCGCATCGGTCGCGCCTGGATGGCCATCCGCGAAGACGAGATCGCCGCCAAGGCCATGGGCCTGAACACCCGCAACCTCAAGCTCGCCGCTTTCGGCATGAGCGCCACCTTCGGCGGCGTCTCCGGTGTGCTGTTTGCCTCGCTGATGCGCGGCGTCTACCCCGAGTCCTTCATCCTGATGGAGTCGGTGATGATCGTGGCGATGGTGGTGCTCGGTGGCCTGGGTCACATCCCCGGCGTGATCCTCGGCGCGCTCGTGCTGGCCGGCCTGCCCGAGCTGCTGCGCCACGTGGCGCACCCGCTGACGGCCATGACCGACGGTCGCCTCGGGCCCGAGATCCTGCGCCAGCTGCTGATCGCCCTGGCCATGATCATCATCATGCTGCTGCGTCCGAAGGGGCTCTGGCCGTCGCCCGAGCACGGCAAGTCCCTGTCTAAGTGAGCGGAGGCCCGGCATCATGAGTGAAACCATCCTGAAAGTGGCCAACGTCTCCAAGCGCTTCGGCGGCCTGCAGGCCCTGAGCGACGTGGGCCTTGAGATCAAGCGCGGTCAGGTCTATGGCCTGATCGGTCCGAACGGCGCAGGCAAGACCACGTTCTTCAACGTGCTCACCGGCCTGTACACGCCCGACAGCGGCAGCTTCGAGCTCGCCGGCAAGCCCTACACGCCCTCCGCGGTCCACCAGGTCGCCAAGGCCGGTATCGCCCGCACCTTCCAGAACATCCGGCTGTTCGCCGAGATGACCGCGCTGGAGAACGTGATGGTGGGTCGCCACGTGCGCACCCATTCCGGCCTGCTGGGCGCGATCCTGCGCACCCCGGGCTTCAAGCGCGAGGAGAAGGAAATTGCCGACCGCGCCCGCGAGTTGCTCGACTACGTGGGCGTCGGCAAGTTTGCCGACTACCGCGCCCGCACCCTGAGCTACGGCGACCAGCGCCGGCTGGAAATTGCCCGCGCACTCGCCACCGACCCCCAGCTGATTGCGCTGGACGAGCCGGCGGCCGGCATGAACGCGACCGAGAAAGTGCAGCTGCGCGAGCTGATCGACCGCATCCGCAACGACAACCGCACCATCCTGCTCATCGAGCACGATGTGAAGCTGGTGATGGGCCTGTGTGACCGCGTCACCGTGCTCGACTACGGCAAGCAGCTGTCGTCCGGCAGCCCGGCCGAGGTGCAGCGCGACCCCAAGGTGATCGAGGCCTACCTCGGCACCGGTGGCCATTGACATGCAGCGCCCCCGCCGCGCAGCGCGCGAACCCCTCAAGGGGGCGACACCACCGCCCCGGCCAAGCCGGTTCCGCGGTGGTCCGCGGTGGCGCAGTTGGTATCCCTGTACCGCAGCTTCGGCCGGTGCGGTCGCTTGAAGGAATTTGACATGGCAAACACGCTTCTCAAGATCAAGGGCCTGAAGGTGTCCTACGGCGGCATCAAGGCCGTCAAGGGCATCGACATGGAGGTCCGTGAAGGTGAACTGATCACGCTGATCGGCTCCAACGGCGCCGGCAAGACCACGACCATGAAGGCCGTGACCGGTTCGCTGGCCATGGAGGCCGGCGACGTGGAATACCTGGGCCAGAGCATCAAGGGCAAAGGCGCCTGGGACCTGGTCAAGCAAGGCCTGGCGATGGTTCCGGAAGGTCGCGGTGTGTTCACCCGGATGACCATCACCGAGAACCTGCAGATGGGTGCGTACATCCGCAGCGACAAGGGCGGCATCGACGCCGACATCGAGCGGATGTTCACCATCTTTCCGCGCCTGAAAGAGCGCAAGGATCAGCTGGCCGGCACGATGTCGGGCGGTGAGCAGCAGATGCTGGCCATGGCCCGCGCGCTGATGAGTCAGCCCAAGGTGCTGTTGCTCGATGAGCCCTCGATGGGTCTGTCGCCGATCATGGTCGACAAGATCTTCGAGGTGGTGCGCGACGTGTACGCCCAGGGCGTGACCGTGGTGCTGGTGGAGCAGAACGCCCGCCGCGCGCTGCAGATCGCCGACCGTGGCTACGTGATGGACTCCGGCGAGATCATCATGACCGGCAACGCGCGCGACATGCTGGACGACCCGAAGGTGCGAGCCGCCTACCTGGGCGAGTAAGACAAACGGGGATTTCTGGCGGCGCGGCGGCGCTCCTGCGGCCGATGGACGCAGCCCGTTTGGCCGCGCCGTGGGGCGAGTCGCCCTTGAGGTGGTCGCGCGTGAGCGCGGCAGGGCGTGGTCCCATCCCTACAATCGCGGGTTGCGCGCCATCGGGCGCCCAACCCGCTTTTCATTCATGACCCCTGCCAACACCCCCGAATCCGCCGCGCCCGTGGCGCCCGACGACAACCAGCTGATCGCCGAGCGGCGCGAGAAGCTCAAGGCGCTGCGGGAGGCGCAGGCCCGGGGCGAGGGCGTCGCGTTCCCCAACGACCACAAGCCGGCGGACCGCGCGGAAGACCTGTTCGCCCGCCACGGCGAAACCACCAAGGAGCAGCTCGAGGCTTCGCCGGTGCGCGCCAGCGTGGCTGGGCGCATGATGCTCAAGCGGGTGATGGGCAAGGCCAGCTTTGCCACGCTGCAGGACGCCTCCTTCGGCCCCAGCGGGGGCCGCATCCAGATCTACCTGAACAATGAGTCCGTGGGGGAGGCGGTGCACAACGCCTTCAAACACTGGGATCTGGGCGACATCGTGGCCGCCGAAGGCGTGCTCTTCCGCACCCGCACCGGCGAATTGACCATCCACGCCGATCGCATCCGGCTGATCACCAAGAGCCTGCGCCCGCTGCCCGACAAGTTCCACGGCGTGCACGATCAGGAGATCAAGTACCGGCAGCGCTATGTCGACCTCATGACCGACGAGGGCGCGCGCCAGCGCTTCGTCACCCGCAGCAAGGCGATCTCGGCGTTGCGCGGCTTCATGGTTGAGCACGGCTTTCTTGAAGTGGAAACGCCGATGCTCCACCCCATTCCCGGAGGCGCCAACGCCAAGCCCTTCATCACCCACCACAACGCGCTGGACCAGGAGATGTTCCTGCGCATCGCGCCCGAGCTCTACCTCAAGCGCTTGCTGGTGGGCGGCTTTGAGCGCGTGTTCGAGATCAACCGCAATTTCCGCAACGAAGGCATCTCGGTTCGCCACAACCCCGAGTTCACCATGATGGAGTTCTACGCGGCCTACTGGAACTACCGCGACCTCATGGACTTCAACGAGGCGCTGATTCGCCATCTCGTGCGCACGGTGCGTGGTGACGGCGAGTTGACCTATCAAGGGCGGTCCGTCGACATCGACTCCCCCTTCGAGCGGCTCACCATCCGCGACGCGATCGTGAAGTACACCGATGCCGGCGAGCGCGTGGACGACCGTGACTGGCTGATCTCGCGCCTGCGTCAGCTCGGTTTGAGCGAAGAGAAGGAGCAGCTCTCCACGCGCAGCCTGGCCAGCCTGCAGGTGATGTTCTTCGAGGAAAAGGTCGAGGACCAGCTCTGGAATCCCACCTTCATCATGGATCATCCGACGGAGATCTCGCCGCTGGCGCGCGCCAACGACACCCGCCCGGAGATCACCGAGCGCTTCGAGCTCTACATCACCGGTCGCGAGTTCGGCAACGCCTTCTCGGAGCTCAACGATGCCGAGGATCAGGCCGCCCGTTTTCATGCGCAGGTGGCAGCGAAGGACGGCGGCGACGACGAAGCGATGCACTTCGACGCGGACTACATCCGCGCCCTCGAGTACGGCATGCCCCCGGCGGGTGGCTGTGGCATCGGCATTGACCGCTTGATGATGCTGTTGACCGACAGCCCGAGCATCCGCGACGTGATCCTCTTCCCGGCGCTGCGCCGCGAGCAATGAGCGGTCGCGCGAAGCGCCCGGCCTGGGCGCCGCCGCTCAGAAGTTGAGCCGCAGGATCGCTTTGCGCGGGTCTTCGGCGAGGGCCAGCAGGCCCTGGGTCAGCCAGTCCAGGTGGGCCTTGGCGTCGGTCCCGAACTCGCCGCTGGCATCCGGCAGCATGGCCACGACGATGCGCAGCTGCAGGCTGGCCCCGCTGGGCAAAGGCCGGTGTTCTTTGAGCCCGCTCGCCACCAGCCCGGTCGCGGCAGCCAGCGCCTGTGGGCTCCGGATCGGCCCTTCCATCAGCCACGCCAGCGTGGTGTCGCCCACGCGGGCGGCGGTGTCGATGTCCCGGGCCTCGGAGCGCAGCAGCGAGGCCGCCAGCACCAGCGCTCGGTCGGCCACCTCACGGCCGTGGCGGTTTTGCAGGTGGTCGTGGTTGTCCAGGTGCACCAGCAGCAAGGCACTCTGGTGTCCGTGGCGTTGCGAGCGGACGAGGCTCTCGTGCAGCCGTTGCAGGAAGTGGTGGCGGTAGGTCAGGCCGGTCAGCGGCTCGGTGAGCGTGAGCGCCCGCGCGCGGACCTGGGCTTCGTGCTGCAGCGACGATCGCTGCAGCAGCGCATAGATGAGGACCGGCGCCTCGATCGCCGCGGTGATCACCATGCCGTACTGCGACAGGAAGTCGGATTCCAGCAGATTGAAGTTGCGCAGGACCGGAATCAGGCTCCCGAGCAGCACCGGGCACACCCCCAGCGCCACCCAGCGCGCCCAGCGGTCGCCGGCCTGCCAGGCGCGCAGCGTCATGGCCAGGCCCAGGCCAATCGTCACCGCGCCCAGTGCCGTGCTGGCGTGCAGGCTGGCGTCGCTGGGCGCGGTCACGTCCCAGGCCACGACCACCAGCCAGACGAGGCACACGAGCGTGGTCAGGCCGCTCAGCGTGCGGCCCACCCGGCGCGGCTGGATCACCTGCCTGAGGAACAACAGCCCGGCGATCCCGACCAGCGGCAGCAGGCAGAACTGCGAGGCCTGGTTCCAGCGCGCGCTGTCCGGCCAGAGGAACTGGCCACCCACCCCGAGGGACGCGGCCAGCGACAGCCCGAGCAGCGAGATGTAGATGGCGTAAGCGGCAAAACTGGGGTCGCGGAACACCACCGCGTTGGCGCTGGCGACCACCACCAGCAGCAGCGCCATGCCGAAATAGGCGCCGAGCAAAAATTGCTCCTGGATGCGCTGTTCGCGCAGGTCCCGGTGGTCGCGCACCCACCATGAACCCGAGAACGGCACGCGCGCGTGCTCGACCCGCACCCAGTATCGGACCGTGCGGTACTGGTCGGCGTCTAGGCTGAACACCGGGTAGCGATCGGGGCTGGCCCAGGCGCTCACCGGCAGGCGGTCGCCGGCGTGCTGCACCGCCCACGATCCGTCCGCGGCCTGGTGGTAGACGCTGATGCGGTCGGTACCGGAGCGGGCGAGTTCCAGTTCCCAGCGCGCTTCGGCCGTGCGCAGCTGAACATCAAACCGCAGCCACAGCGCGCTCCCCTCGGCCACCTGGAATCGCTCGCCGCTGCGAAGTGGCCGCCAGGCCAATGTCGTCTCTTGAGATGCCAGTGCCTGCGCGTTGAGGCTTCCGGTGGAATCAATCGCCACCCACATGTAGAGCTCCAGCCGGTGGCGCGCCTGGTGGCCGTCCAGCACCAGCACCCCGGCCTCGGCCATCGCCGGCGGCATGGTCACCAGCCCGAGCAGACACAGGATGACGGCGCCCAGATGGGCCAGCGCGCCGCCAAGAAAGGCCCGGCGCGGGCCGGGCCATGCGGTGGGGTGGGGCGGTTTCATCCGCCCCATTCTGGGGACTCAGCCGGGCGACACCCTCAGGCGTATCCGCGGACCGGCGCGCGGACCGGTTCGTGGGCCGGTGTTCCTCAGGCGTAATCCGCCAGGGCCTTGCGCATTTTTTTCATGGCCGCCACCTCGATCTGGCGGATGCGTTCCGCGCTCACGCCGTACTCGGCCGCCAGCTCGTGCAGGGTCATGCCGCCGGAGCCGTCGTCGTTCACCTTGAGCCAGCGCTCGGTGACGATGCGCCGGGCCCGGTCGTCGAGTTCACCGAGCGCGCGGGCGATGCCCTCGGTGGCCAAGCGGTCGCGCTGGGCCGACTCGATCACCGCGGTTGGCTCCTGGGTGGCGTCGGCGAGGTAGGCGATCGGGCCAAAGGCGTCTTCGCTGTCGTCGCCGGGCAGCGGATCGAGCACCACGTCGCCGCCGGCCAGGCGCGTTTCCATTTCGCGCACCTCGTCGGGCTTGACGTTGAGGTCGCGCGCCATGCGGCCGACCTCCAGGTCGCTCAGCACCTCGCGGTGCGTGTCGCCGTCCAGCGCCTCGGCGCGCATCCCCTGCTTGCGCGAGCGCAGGTTGAAGAAGAGCTTGCGTTGCGCCTTGGTGGTGGCCAGCTTGACCATGCGCCAATTCTTCAGGATGTACTCGTGGATCTCCGCCTTGATCCAGTGCATGGCGTAGCTCACCAGCCGCACGCCCTGGTCGGGGTCGAAGCGCTTGACGGCTTTCATCAGGCCCACGTTGCCTTCCTGAATCAGGTCGCCCTGGGGCAGGCCGTAACCAAGGTACTGGCGCGAGATCGACACCACCAGGCGCAGGTGGGACATCACCAGGCGGCCCGCTGCTTCCAGGTCGTTGTGGTCGCGCAGGCGGCGTGCGGCGTCCTGCTCTTCATCGAGCGTGAGCAGGGGCAGGCGGTTCACCGCGGCGATGTAGGCGTCCAGGTTGCCCAGCGGCGGCAGCGTGAGCGAGCGGCTGGCCCACGGCGACGCCACGGCCACGGCGGCCGCGGGGGTGGCGGGAACGAGCGTATGGGACATGGCAACCTCCTTCGGTGGTGCAGGATTTGATGTTAGCACTCTCACTGTTCGAGTGCTAATCGGCGGAGTTTGAACCGGTTCCGGGGGTGATGACGCCGGGGCTGGCGAAATACCCCCGGGTTTTCCCGGAAATTCAATCAAACGTTTGATTGAATTGGCTACACTGAGTTCCATGTCTCCGCCCCCCGTCCCTGGTGATGCTTCCTTTCCCCGGCCACCCGCCGCCCGCGCCGACGGCGAGGCCAGCCGCGAGCGGCTGGTGCTGGCCGGCCTGCGTTTGTTTGCCGAGCGGGGCTACGCGGCCACCTCGGTGCGCGACCTCGCGCAGGCCGCCGGCGTGAACGTCTCCGCCATCCGGTACTACTTCGGCGACAAGGCGGGCCTGTACCGCGCGGTCTTTTTTGAGCCGATGGGCGACCCGGAGGCCGACATGGCGCGTTACCGCGATCCGGCGTTGGGGCTGCGCGAGGCGCTTGACGGCTTCTACGCCATGTTTCTGGAGCCCTTGTGCGACACCGAGGCAGTGCGCCTGTGCATCAAGCTGCGGATGCGTGAAATGGTCGAACCCACCGGCCTGTGGGAAGAAGAGGTGGCGGTGGCGATCAAGCCGATGCACGACCTGCTGTGCCGGGTGATCGCTCGCCACCTCGACTGCCCGCCGCAGGACGAGCCGGTGCAGCGGTTGGCCATCTGCATCGCCGCGCTGGGCATCCACCTGCACATTGGCCACGACGTGATGCGCGCCATCGCCCCCGACCTGCCGCACGGCCCCGCAGGCGTGTCGGCGTGGGCCGATTTCCTGGCCACCCAGGCCGAGGCCATGGTGGAGCGCGAACGCGCCCGCCGGACCGCGGCCGCCACCCCGCCCGCCGCCTCGGCACCTCCTTTCTCTGCACCGTCACCACCATGAGCGATCTGCCTCTTTCCGGTTTGCCCGCGCGGGCTGGCCGCCCCGCCCGCCGGGCGCTGGCCGCCGCCGTTCTCGCGTGGGGCGTCGGCGCCGCCCACGCGGTTTCCCCCGCCGTGCCCGCGACGGCCACCACGCCTGCGCCCCCGCCGTCCTGGCTCGCGCCCTTGCCGGCGGCCGCCGGCGTGGCGGCCGGCGCCGCGTGGTGGTCGCAGTTTGACGATCCTCTGCTGCCCGCGCTGATCGACGCCGCGCAGGCGGTCAGCCCTGACATCGCCAGCGCCGCCAGCCGCATCGCGCAGGCCCGCGCGACGCGCGTGGCCGCCGGCGCGGCGCTGGGCCCGCAACTCAATGCCAGCGCCAGCGCCTCGCGCGCCCGCGCCGACCTGTCGCAGCCCGCGCCCGCCACCAGCGCCCAGGTGGGCCTGGCCGCCAGCTGGGAAATCGACCTGTTGGGCGGCGCCCGGGCCGAGCGCGACGCCGCGCGGGCCCGCCTGCAGGCCGCCGAAGCCGACGCCCACGGCGTGCGCGTGGCGGTGGCGGCCGAGGTGGTGGACGCTTACTTGAGCCTGCGCGCCTGCGAGGCCCAGGTGCGCCTGGACGACGAAGAGGCCCGGTCGCGGGCCGAGAGCGCGCGGCTGGTGGCGCTGCGCCGCAGCGCCGGGCTGGAGTCGCCCCTGGTGGCCGATCAGGCCGAGGCCCAGGCCGACAGCGCCGCGGCGCAGGCCACCGAACGGCGCGCGCAGTGCGACCGCACGGTGAAATCGCTGGTGGCGTTGAGCGCCTGGGACGAGCCGATGTTGCGCGAGCGGCTCGCCGCGGGCACCGGCCGCGTGCCCGCGCCCGCCACGCTGGTGGTCGGCGGCGTGCCGGCGGTCGCGCTGGCGCAGCGGCCGGACCTGTTCGCCGCCGCCCGCGAGCTGGAGGCGGCCGCCGCCGATGTGGACGCGCGCGAGGCGGATCGCCTGCCGCGGGTGAGCCTGAGCGGTTCGCTGAGCGCCGCCGCCCTGCGCACGCAGGGCCTGCGCACCGACGGCACCGTCTGGTCCTTCGGGCCTTTGCAGGTCACGCTGCCCCTGTTTGATGGCGGGGCGCGCCGCGCCAACGCCGATGCCGCCCGCGCGGCCTACGACGCCGCGCGCAGCGACTACGCCGCGCGGCTGCGGGTGGCCGTGCGGGAGGTGGAAGAAGCGCTGGTCCGCCTGGACGCGGCCGACCGCCGCCGTGAACCGCTGCAGCGGGCCGCCGAACGGTTCGAGCGCGCCGCCGTGGCGGTGCAGGCCCAGGCCGACAACGGCCTGGCCAGCCGCCTCGAGCTCGAAGACGCCCGCCGCAACCGGCTGGCCTCGCAAGCGGCGCTGATCGAGCACCGCCGCGAGCAGACCGCCGCGTGGGTCGCCCTGTACCGCGCCCTCGGCGGCGGCTGGTCTTCGGCGCCGGCCCCGATCGCTGCCGCGCCGCCCGCCGCCGGCCCATGAGGTCTGGCCGCCTCGCCACCCCCGCTTGACGCCAGTTCTGTTCTTGCCCCTTTTCCGCCCCCTTTCTGACCCCTTTCCGCCGACCCTTCCGGGAGCCTGTCATGTCGTTGCCCGTTTCGTCCTCATCGTCCCCTGTGGCCCATCCGTCCGGCCTGGTCGCCCGCGTCCGCCGGGCCGGCGCGTCGCCCGGCGCCATGACCGCCGTTGCCGCGGCGCTGGTGTCCGCCCTCGCGCTGGGCTGGGTGCTCGCCGCCGGAGAATCCCGCGCCCAGGCGCCGGCCACCCCGGCGGCCGCGGCCCCGGCCAAGCCCGCCCTCACGGTGCAGACCGTGGCGCCCCAGTCGGCCACGCTGCCGGTCACGCTCGCCGTCAACGGCAACGTCGCCCCTTGGCAGGAGGCGCTGGTCGGCGCAGAGGCCGCGGGGCTGAGGCTGATCGAGGTGCGCGCCGACGTGGGTGACCGCGTGGCGCGCGGTGCTGTGCTGGCCCGCTTCGACAGCGCCCCGGTGCGCGCCGACCTGGCGCAGGCCGAGGCGGCGTTGGCCGAAGCGCGGGCCACGCTCGCCGAGGCCGCCGCCAACGCGCAGCGCGCCCGCGGCATTGCCGGCAGCGGCGCGCTCAGCGAGCAGGCGGTGCAGCAGTTCCTGGTCGCCGAGCAGACCGCCGCGGCCCGCGTGGCGGCGCAGGAAGCGACCGTGCAGGCCCAGCGGTTGCGCCTGGCGCAGACCGAGGTGCGCGCGCCCGACGCCGGCGTCATCAGCGCGCGCAGCGCCACGGTCGGTGCGGTGGCCGGTGCGGGCCAGGAGTTGTTCCGGCTCATCCGGGGCGGGCGGCTGGAGTGGCGTGCCGAGGTGCCGTCGGCTGACATCGGCCGCGTGCGGGCAGGGCAGGCCGCGCGGGTGACCACGCCCAGCGGCGCCGTGGTCGAAGGCGCGGTGCGGCGCGTGGCGCCCACCGTGGACACCGCCACCCGCAACGGGCTGGTGTATGTCGATCTCAAGCCCGGCGAGAACAGCGATGTGCGGGCCGGCATGTTTGTGCGCGGCAGTTTCCGCTTTGACAGCGCGCCAGCGCTCACCGTACCGGCCTCGGCGCTGATCCTGCGCGACGGGTTCGAGATGGTGGTGCTGGTGGATGGCGAGAGCCGCGCGCGGGCCAGCAAGGTGCGCGTGCTGGGCCGCGAGGGCGACCGCGTGGCCATCGACGGCCTGCCGGCCACCGCCCGCGTGGTGGTGCGCGGCGGCGCCTTCCTGACGGATGGCGACCTCGTGCGCGTCGTCGACGCGCCGCGTTCCTGATGCACCGACGGAGCCTGCCATGAACGTTTCTGCCTGGTCCATCCGCAACCCGATCGCGGCGCTGATGGTCTTCGTGCTGCTCACCCTGGGCGGCGCGCTGGCCTTCCAGTCCATGAAGATCCAGCAGTTCCCCGACCTGGAGCTGCCCACCATCACCGTCACCGCCTCCCTGCCCGGCGCCTCGCCGTCGCAGATGGAGACCGAGGTGGCGCGCAAGCTGGAGAACTCGATCGCCACGCTGCAGGGCGTCAAGCACATCACCACCCAGGTGCAGGACGGCGTCGCCACGCTGACCACCGAGTTCCGTCTGGAGAAACCCACGCAGGAGGCGCTCGATGAGGTGCGCGACGCGGTCAACCGCGTGCGCGCCGACCTGCCGGCCGACCTGCGCGACCCGCAGGTCAGCAAGCTCAACCTCTCGGGATCGCCCATCCTCACCTACACCGTGACCAACCCGCGCATGGATGAGGAGGCGCTGAGCTGGTTCGTGGACAAAGAGGTCACGCGCGCGCTGCTCGGCGTCAATGGCGTGGGCTCTGTCGCGCGCGTCGGCGGGGTGACCCGCGAGGTCCGCGTGGCCCTGGACCCGGCGCGTCTGCTCGCCCTCGGCGCCACCGCCGCCGACGTCTCCCGCCAGCTGCGCGCGGTGCAACAGGAATCGTCCGGTGGACGGCTTGATCTCGCCGGCGGTGAGCAGGCGGTGCGGACCATTGCCACCGTGCGCTCGGCGGCCGAACTGGCCGCGCTGGACATTCCCCTGTCCGACGGCCGCCGCATCCGGCTCGACCAGGTGGCCACCGTCACCGACACCGTGGCCGAGCCGCGCAGCCTAGCCATGCTCGACGGCAAATCCGTCGTCGGCTTCGAGATCACGCGCAGCCGCGGCGCCAGCGAGATCGAGGTGGATGCCGGCGTGACCCGTGTGATCGAGCGCCTGCGTGCGCAGTACCCGGAGGCGCAGTTTGAGCAGGCCTTCAACTTCGTCGACCCGGTGGTGGAAAACTATGACGGCTCGCTGATGCTGCTCTACGAGGGCGCGCTGCTGGCGGTGATCGTGGTCTGGGCCTTCCTGCGCGACTGGCGCGCCACCTTCATTGCCGCGGTGGCCCTGCCCTTGTCGGTGATCCCGGCGTTCATCGGCATGTGGGCGCTGGGATTCAGCATCAACGTGGTCACGCTGCTGAGCCTCTCGCTGGTGATCGGCATCCTGGTGGACGACGCGATCGTGGAGATCGAGAACATCGTGCGCCACCTGCGCATGGGCAAGACGCCCTACCAGGCGGCGATGGAGGCCGCCGATGAGATCGGTCTGGCCGTGATCGCCACCACCTTCACGCTGATCGCCGTGTTCTTGCCCACCGCGTTCATGAGCGGCATTCCGGGCAAGTTCTTCAAGCAGTTCGGCTGGACGGCGGCGCTGGCGGTGTTCGCCTCGCTGGTGGTCGCGCGCATGCTCACGCCGATGATGGCGGCCTACCTGATGAAGCCCATCGTGCAGCGCGGAGAGCCGGCCGACGGGCGCGTCATGAGCGCCTACATGAAGGCGGCCGCCTGGTGCCTGCGGCACCGGCTGGTCACCACGCTGGGCGCCGCCGCGTTCTTCGTCGGGTCGATCAGCCTGATCCCGCTGCTGCCCACGGGTTTCATCCCGCCGGACGACTTCGGCCAATCGCAGGTGCGGCTGGAACTGCCGCCGGGCAGCACCCTGCGCGACACGCTCGCCGTAGCCGAGCAGGCGCGCGAAATTCTCGGCCAGAACCCGCACGTCAAGAGTGTCTATACCACCATCGGCGGCGGCGCGTCGGGCACCGACCCGTTCATGGGCGGTGGCATGGCCGAGGTGCGCAAGGCCACGCTCACGCTGCGCCTGACGGCGCGCCAGGACCGCCCGGGCCTGAAGAAGCAGGCCATCGAGAACGACATCCGCACCGCGCTGCAGGTCCTGCCCGGCGCGCGCGTGAAGGTGGGGCTGGGCGGGTCGGGCGAAACCTACGTGCTGGTCCTGTCCGGCGACGATGGCAACGCGCTGGCCGAGGCCGCCCGTGCCGTGGAAAAGGACCTGCGCGGCATCCCCGGCCTGGGCAACATCGCCTCCAGCGCGAGCCTCGTGCGGCCCGAGGTGGTGGTGCGGCCCGACCCGGCCCGCGCCGCAGCCGCCGGCGTCACCGCTGCGGCGATCGCCGACACGCTGCGCGTGGCCACGAGCGGCGACTACGACAGCAACCTGGCCAAGCTCAATCTGGCGCAGCGTCAGGTGCCGATCGTGGTGCGCCTGGACGACGCCGCGCGCCGCGATCCGGCGCTGCTGGGGCAGCTCACCGTGCCCGGCCGCGACGGCCCGATCGCGCTGGCCAACGTGGCCACCATCGGCTTCGAGAGCGGCCCGGCGCAGATCGACCGCTATGACCGGCAGCGCAACATCAATTTCGACATCGAGCTCAACGGGCAGCCGCTGGGCGAGGTCGCCAAAGCCATCAACGCGCTGCCCAGCCTGCAGCAACTGCCCGCGGGCGTCCGTCAGGCCACCATCGGCGACGCCGAGGTCATGGCCGAGCTGTTCACCAGCTTCGGTCTGGCGATGCTGGCGGGCGTCTTGTGCATCTACATCGTGCTGGTGTTGCTGTTCAAGGGCTTCATGCAGCCCGTGACCATCCTGGCCGCGCTGCCGCTGTCGCTGGGTGGCGCGTTTGTGGCGCTGCTGATCGCCAACAGCTCGTTCTCCATGCCCTCGCTGATCGGTCTGATCATGCTCATGGGCATCGCCACCAAGAACTCGATCCTGCTGGTGGACTACGCCATCATCGCGCGGCGCGACGGCATGTCGCGCTGGGACGCGCTGCTTGACGCCTGCCACAAGCGCGCGCGCCCGATCGTGATGACCACCATCGCCATGGGCGCCGGCATGATGCCGATTGCGCTGGGCTGGGGCGCGGACCCCAGCTTCCGCCAGCCCATGGGCCTGGCGGTCATCGGGGGCCTGATCACCTCCACCGTGTTGAGCCTGCTGGTGATTCCGGTGGTGTTCACCTACGTGGACGATCTCGCGCAGGCCGCGCTGCGGGGCTGGCGTCGCCTCACGCGATCGGGCGCGCCGGCGACCTCAACCCCCGCCGCGCCCTGAGCCGGGCGCCGTGGTGAGCGCGGTGAAGGCTGTGCGTCAGCGTGGGCCGCGGCGGTGTTCCAGCCACTCGAATGCCGCCATGCCCGCCAGCATGGCCAGCACAAACACCACCGCCTTCACTTCGCCGGTCGCCAGCGACACCAGGCCGGGCCCGGGGCAAAAGCCGGCCAGCCCCCAGCCCACGCCAAACGCGAGGCTGCCGATCACCAGCCGACGGTCGATCTGGCGCGCCGTGGGCAGGTGCATGGCGCCGCCCAGAAAGCTCTGGGTGCGCCGGCGTGCCACCGCATAGGCCCCGACCGCGACCAGGATGGCGCCGCCCATCACGAAAGCCAGCGACGGGTCCCACGCCCCGGCCAGGTCCAGGAAGCCCTGCACCTTGCCCGGATCGGTCATGCCCGACAGCAACAGACCCAGACCGAACAACAGGCCCACCGCAAACGCGGCCATGGTTTGTTTCGCTTGCATCACGCCACTCCTCACAACACGTGCCGCAGCACGAAGACGGTCAGAAAACCCGCGGCCATGAAGGCCAGCGTGGCCACCAGCGAGCGGGGTGACAGGCGCGACAGGCCGCACACCCCGTGGCCGCTGGTGCAGCCTGCGCCGTAGCGGGTACCGACACCCACCAGCAGGCCCGCCAGCACGATCAGGCCCGTGCCGGCGTCGATGCGAACCGGCGGCAGACCGCCGGGCGAGAGCAGGGCGTACACCAGCGGCGCGCTGAACAGGCCCGCCAGCAGCGCGACGCGCCAGCCCACATCGCCGGTGCGCGGCCGCACCAGCCCGCCGACGATGCCGCTGATGCCGAGCACCCGGCCGTTGAGCAGCACAAACAGCGCGGCCGCCAGTCCCAGCAGCAGGCCCCCGGCCAGCGAGGCCCAGGGGGTGAAGTTCGCGAAATCGATGGTCATGGGTCTTCCTGGGTGGTTTGGGGTGGGGTGGTTCCGTTCAACGGGCGCAAAACTGCTGGTACAGGGTGCGGATGACGGCGAGCGCCTGCGGGCTGTCGATGCGGTAGTACACGTGCTTGCCCTCGCGCCGGGTGCTGACCAGCGCCTCCTCGCGCAACACGGTGAGCTGCTGAGACAGCGTGGGCTGGGTGATGCCCAGCGCCGCTTCCAGCTCGCCCACGTTGTGCTCGCCCTGTGACAGCTGGCACAGCAGCATCAGCCGGTCCGGGTTGGCCAGCGCCTTCATCAGGCGGCTGGCCTCAGCCGCCGCGGACTGCATGTGATCGAGGTCGAGTTTGATGGAGGTCATGGTTTCGCTTTCACGATCAATAGTATATTGAAAAATAGATTGTTTGAAAGCATATTGAACCCAAACCCGTTCTGAAAGCTGCCCATGACCCCGACCACCACCGATGTGTGCGCGCCGTTCCAGTCCCAACCCGTCAACCCACCCAGCCCCGGTCAGCCTCGGGTCGACAGCTGGTTCGATCCGGCCACCTGGACCGTCACGCACCTCGCGCACACCGGTCGCGGGTCGGATGCCGTGGTCATCGACCCGGTGCTGGACTTCGACCCGGCCGCCGGGCGCACGGGCACCGGCAGCGCGCAACGCGTGCTGGACGCCGTGGCGGCCCTGAACCTGCGCGTGGCCTGGATTCTGGAGACGCACGCCCACGCCGATCACCTGTCGGCCGCCGACTGGCTGCGCGGACGCCTGGGCGCGCCGGTCGCCATCGGCGAGCGCATCACGTCCGTGCAGCGCACCTTTGAGGGCCTCTTCAACCTGCCCGCGGGCGCGCCGGGCGGGTCGTTTGACCGCTTGCTGGCCGACGGCGAGGTGCTGGTGGCGGGTGATCTGCGGGTGACGGTGATGGCCGTGCCCGGCCACACGCCGGCCTGCGTGGCCTACCGCATCGGCGATGCCCTGTTCGTGGGCGACACCCTGTTCATGCCGGATGTGGGCAGCGCGCGCTGCGACTTTCCCGGCGGCGATGCCCACGCGCTGTATGCCTCGGCGCGCCGACTGCTGGCCCTGCCGGGCGACACGCGACTGTTCGTCTGCCACGATTACCCGCCCGCCGGTCGCGCGGTGCGGGTGCAGACCAGCGTGACCGAGCAGCGCGCGTCCAATGTGCACCTCCACGATGGTGTGGACGAGGCGGCGTTTGTCGCGATGCGCCGCGCCCGCGATGCCACGCTGTCCGTTCCGGCGTTGATCCTGCCGTCGGTGCAGGTCAACATCCGGGCGGGTCAGCTGCCGCCGCCCGAGGCCAACGGCCGTCGCTACCTGAAGGTTCCGCTCGACGCGCTGTGAGCGTGACACACGATTTCGTGATAGCCCTGTTCACAGTGGGGCGATACCATCGGCGCGCCTAATCCGCGGCTGGCCGCCATCGCGGCCACTGGCGAGCCCCCACCCGGGGCGGCGCCCCAGGTTTTCACGGAGTACCCCCATGCCTGCCCCCACGCTGGCGCTACCGCGCCTGTCCGGCCTGTTGGCCTTTGCTTTGCTGATCCCCGCCCTGCTGTCGGGCTGTGGCCGCCCGGCCGAGGCCCAGGGTGGCCCCCCGCCGGCGATGCCGGTGAGCGTGTCGCCCGCGGTGCAGCGCACCGTCACCGACCTCGAGACCTTCAGCGGTCGGCTGGAAGCCGCCGAGTTTGTTGAACTGCGCCCGCGCGTGGCCGGCACGGTGGAGCGGGTGCATTTCACCGACGGCGCCGCCGTGGCCCGTGGTCAATTGCTGTTCACGATCGATCCGCGTCCGTTCGAGGCCGAGGTCGCCCGTGCCGAAGCGCAGCTGGCGGCCGCCCGCGCCCGCGCCGAGCTGGCCCGCAGCGAAACCGCCCGCGCCCAGCAGCTGCTGGCAAGCCAGGCGATCTCCCGGCAGGAAGCCGACCAGCTGGCCGCGTCGGTGCGCACCGGCGAGGCGGATGTGCTGGCCGCCGAAGCGGCCTTGCGGGTGGCGCGGCTGAACCTGTCGCACACCGCGGTGCGCGCGCCGATCGCCGGTCGCGCCTCGCGCGCGGCGGTCACGGCCGGCAACCTGGTCAGCGAGCAGGTGGTGCTCACCACGATCGCCGCCACCGGCCGCGTGCACGCCTATTTCGACGCCAGCGAACAGACCTTCCTGCGCGTGAAGGCCGCCGGCACGGCCCAGACGCCGGTGCGTCTGGGCCTGGCCAACGACGCGGGCTTCCCGCACGCCGGCACGCTCGACTTCGTCGACAACCGCCTGAACCCGCAGACCGGCGCCATCCGCCTGCGGGCGAGCTTCGACAACCGCGACGGCCGCTTCGTGCCCGGCATGGCGGCCCGCCTGTCCATGGGCACCGGCGCGCCCTACAGCGCGGTGCTCGTGCCCGAGCGCGCCATCGGCACCGACCAGAACCGCAAGACGGTGGTGGTCGTCGGCGCCGACGGGCAGCCGCAGTTCCGCGTGGTGCAACTCGGCGCGCTGCAGGACGGCATGCGCGTGGTCCTGGGTGACGCCGTCAAGCCGGGCGAGAACGTGGTGGTCGAAGGCCTGCAGCGCATCATGCCCGGCATGCCGGTGCAGCCGCAGGTCTTGAAGGTGGACGAGAAGGGCATGCCCATCTTCCCGCCGCCCGCCGCGCCGAAGCCGGCCCAGTAACCGGAGCGCCCGCCATGGACATCTCCCGGTTCTTCATCGACCGGCCGCGGTTCGCGGCCGTCCTGTCGATCTTCATCTTCCTGATCGGCTCGCTGGCGATCTTCCAGCTGCCGCTGTCCGAGTATCCCGAGGTCGCGCCGCCGCAGATCGTGGTGCGCGCCCAGTTCCCCGGCGCCAACCCGCGCGTCATCAGCGAAACCGTGGCCACGCCGCTGGAGGAGCAGATCAGCGGCATCGAGAACCTGCTGTATTACGAATCGCAGGCCACGGCCGACGGCGGCATGACGCTGACCGTCACCTTCAAGATCGGCACCAGTCCGGAGGCGGCGGAGACCGCGGTGCAGAACCGCATCAACCGCGCCCTGCCGCGCCTGCCCGACAT
>Ga0209278_1001038_pt1 | contig 17751 bp, 17 predicted proteins | sample JI81BgreenDNA_FD_187504 | JGI IMG/M metagenome (GOLD analysis project Ga0209278, IMG submission 187504) | Wastewater effluent complex algal communities from Wisconsin, to seasonally profile nutrient transformation and Carbon sequestration -... | ecosystem: Engineered > WWTP > Effluent > Algae... | reverse complement strand
AGGGCGGCGCGGGTGGCGGAGTCCTTGCCCTCGGCCAGCACCGTGAGCGCCGCGGGCACGGCGCCGGCCACGCGCTCGACGTGCGGCGCAAAACCCACGGCCGTGGCCAGGGCCCGCTCGAGCTCGGCGGCGTCGACGATCCAGGCCAGCTCGGCCACGCCCTGCACCCAGGCCGAGAAGTGCAGCGCGGCGGCGCCGTCGTCGCCCTGCACCTGCATGTCGAGCACGGCGGTGCGGGCATCGGCCGGCATGGCGTCCCAGACCTTGAGCTGCTGCAACAGCGCCACCGAGGCGGCGTTGAGCGCGTAGGCGCGCACGTCCTCGGCCGCGGGCGCCGTGGCCGGCGCCAGCAGCGCCACACGCAGGCCCTGGCGCGACAGCGCCAGCGCGGTGGCCAGGCCGACGGCGCCGCCGCCGCGCACCAGCACGTCGTGGCGGGCACCAGGGGCACCAGCGTGTGCGGCGGGGCTGGAAGGCGTGGGGGGCGTCGGCATCGGTGTCGCAGGCAGCCCAGCATCGTAGCAAGGGGCCCCGGGCACAATGGGGTCACGGGCTCGTGCACCCTGGCCGAACCCGACCCCGCCCCACCCCGCCCGCCTTGAACGCCCTGCCCGACCCCACCGCCACGCGCCTGGCCGCGCTGGCCATCCACCCCGTCAAGTCCTGCGGCGCGCTGGCCGTCGACCGTGCGGAGCTCGTCGAGACCGGCCTCGACCTCGACCGCACCTGGATGGTGGTCGACGAACACGGCGACATGCTCACGCAGCGCGAGCTGCCGCGCATGGCCCTGGTGCAGCCCAGCCTGCGCGGCAGCGAGCTGGTGCTGCGCGCGCCCGGCATGCTGGCCCTGCACCTGAAGCTCGACACCGTGGAGGCACCCACGCGCGTGCAGGTGTGGGACGACGTGGTCAAGGCCTGGGACATGGGCGCCCTGGCCGCGCAGTGGTTCAGCGATTTCCTCGGCCACCGGCTGCGCCTGGCACGCTTCGACCCCGAGGTCGAGCGCACGAGCAGCGCCCAGTGGACGGGCGACGTGAAGGCGCTCAACACCTTCAGCGACGGCTACCCGCTGCTGGTGGCCAACGCGGCCTCGCTGGCCGACCTCAACACGCGGCTGGCCGCCGCCGGCCACGCGCCCGTGGGCATGGCACGCTTCCGGCCCAACCTCGTGCTCGAGGGCCTGCAGCCCTGGGACGAGGACCACCTGCACGAGATCCACATCGCCACCGAGGGTGGCCCCGTGACGCTGCGCCTGGTGAAACCCTGCGTGCGCTGCAGCATGCCCGATGTCGACCCCGCCACGGCCGAGACCGGCACCGCGGTGGCGCAGGCGCTGGCCGGCTTCCGCGCCGACCCGCGCATGAACGGCGGCCTCACCTTCGGCATGAACGCGGTCGTGGTGGGCGGCTTCGGGCTCACGCTGCGCACGGGGCAGGCGGTGGCGCTGCGCCACGCCTTCGATTGAGCGCCGCGCCCGCCGGCGGCTGGCGCGTGCCGACGCCGCTGCTGTTTGCCGCCGCCGTGCTCATCTGGGGCACGACCTGGCACGCCATCCTCTACCAACTGGCCGGCTCCACGCCCGAGTTCGGCGTGACGCTGCGCTTCGGCCTCGCGGGGCTGGTGGTGCTGGCCGTGGCGGCCTGGCGCGGCGAGGCGCTGCGGCGCCCCTGGCGCGAGCACGGCGCGCTGGCGCTGCAGGGCCTGTTCATGTATTCGCTCTCGTACCTGTGCGTGTACCACGCCGAGCAGCACGTGCCCTCGGGGCTGGTGGCCGTGGGCTATTCAGCCTCGCCGCTGCTGGCGGGGCTGGGCAGCTGGTGGCTGTGGCGCACGGCGCTGTCGCGGCGCTTCGTGCTGGGCGGCGTGTGCGGGGTGCTGGGCGTGGCCGCGGTGTTTGCGCCCGAGTTGGGCGCCGCCGGTGCGCGCCCGAGCGCCGGTCTGGGCCTGGTGTTCACGGCCGCGGCCGTGGCGCTGTCGGCCGTGGGCGCGTTGAGCGCCTCGCGCAACCGCGAACGCGGCCTGCCCTTCTGGACGGCGCTGGGCTGGGGGCTGGTCTGGGGTTCGGCCGCCTCGGCCGTGGTGCTGCTGGCCAGCGGCCAGCCGCTGGCGCTGCCCACCGCACCCAGCTGGTGGCTGTCGCTGGCCTACCTGGCGGTGGCCGGCACGGTGGTGGCGTTTGCGTGTTTCCTGGCGCTGCAGCAGCGGCTGGGGCCGGGGCCGGCGGCCACCGTGGGCGTGATGACACCGGTGGTGGCGCTGGCGGTGTCGGCGCTGGCCGAGGGTTACCGGCCCGGCCCGCTGGCCTGGGCCGGCGGGGCGCTGGCCATCGTGGGCAACGTGCTGATGCTGCGGCGCGGCTGATCCGCCGCGCCTGCGGCGCTCAGTCGGCCTTGTCGGCCGGGAAGGGCGGCGCCGGGATGAACTCGGTCTCGCCCGCCACCTGCGGAAACCGCGCCGCGGGCCCGCCCGGGCCGGTGGCCCAGGCCGCGGCGGCCTCGGCCAGGTGCTCGCGCCGGGTCGCGACGAAGTTCCACCACAGCAGGCGCCGGCCCAGCGGCTCGCCGCCGATGAGCACCACGCGCGCGCTGCCCTCGGCGGCCAGCAGCGGCTCGTCGCCGGGCGGCAGCAGCGCCAGGGTCTGCGGCGGCACGGCTTCGCCGTCGAGCGTGACGGCGCCGTCCACCACGTAGACCGCGCGCTCGGCCGCCAGCGGCAGTGGCAGCGCGTCGCCCGCGGCCAGGCGGATGTCGAGGTACAGCGTGGGCGAGCGCACCGTCACCGGGCTCGTGGCGCCGAAGGCGCTGCCCACCAGCACGCGCACGACCGCACCGCCCACCTCCAGCTCGGGGATGGCCTCGGCCGGCGTGTGCTCGAAGCCCGGGGCCATGGCCTCGTCGGCCTCGGGCAGCGCCGCCCACAGCTGCAGGCCGTGGCTGGTGTGGGCGCGGGTGCGCAGGTCGGCCGGCGTGCGCTCGCTGTGCACGATGCCGCGGCCGGCGGTCATCCAGTTCACGGCGCCGGGCTCGATGCGCTGCACGGCGCCGGTGCTGTCGCGGTGCTCCATGGCGCCGTCGAACAGGGTGGTGACGGTGGCCAGGCCGATGTGCGGGTGCGGGCGCACGTCGTGGTTGTCGCCCGGGTTCACGGCCAGCGGGCCGAAGTGGTCGAAGAAGATGAACGGCCCCACGGCCTGCCGCGCCGCGGCGGGCAGCAGGCGGCGCACGACGAAGCCGCCGCCGAGGTCCTTGGAATGGGGCTTGATGAGCGTGGGGGCCATGGCGGGCAGTGTAGGAAAATCGCGGGTCCACCCCTGTTCGCTTCCGCCCGCCTGCGGGCCCTCCCCCTGAAAGCACCCGCGACATGAGCCTCAAGTGCGGCATCGTCGGCCTGCCCAACGTCGGCAAGTCCACCCTCTTCAACGCCCTCACCAAGGCGGGCATCGCGGCCGAGAACTACCCGTTCTGCACCATCGAGCCCAACGTCGGCATCGTCGAGCTGCCCGACCCGCGGCTCACCAAGCTGGCCGAGATCGTCAAGCCCGAGCGCGTCGTGCCGGCGATCGTGGAGTTCGTGGACATCGCCGGCCTGGTGGCCGGCGCGAGCCAGGGCGAGGGCCTGGGCAACCAGTTCCTGAGCCACATCCGCGAGACCGACGCCATCGTCAACGTGGTGCGCTGCTTCGAGGACCCGAACGTCATCCACGTCGCCGGCAAGGTCGACCCCATCGCCGACATCGAGGTCATCCAGACCGAGCTCTGCCTGGCCGACCTGGGCACGGTGGAGAAGAGCCTGCACCGCTACCTGAAGGCCGCGCGCTCGGGCAACGACAAGGAGGCCGCCGCGCTCGTGAAGGTGCTCGAGAAGTGCCAGGCCGCGCTCGACCAGGCGCAGCCGGTGCGCAGCATCGAGTTCAGCAAGGAAGAGCGCGCCATCCTCAAGCCGCTGTGCCTGATCACGGCCAAGCCGGCGATGTTCGTGGGCAACGTCAGCGAGACGGGCTTCGAGAACAACCCGCTGCTCGAGCAGCTGCGCGCCTTTGCCGCCAAGCAGAACGCACCCGTGGTGGCCATTTGCGCCAAGACCGAGGCCGAGCTGGCCGACATGGCCGACGAGGACCGCGCGATGTTCCTGGCCGAGATGGGCCAGGACGAGCCCGGCCTCAACCGCCTGATCCGCGCCGCCTTCAAGCTGCTGGGCCTGCAGACCTACTTCACGGCCGGCGTGAAGGAGGTGCGCGCCTGGACGATCCACATCGGCGACACCGCCCCGCAGGCGGCCGGGGTCATCCACACCGACTTCGAACGTGGCTTCATCCGTGCGCAGACCATCGCCTACGAGGACTTTGTTTCCTTCAAGGGCGAGCAGGGCGCCAAGGACGCGGGCAAGATGCGCGCCGAGGGCAAGGAGTACGTGGTCAAGGATGGCGACGTGATGAATTTCCTGTTCAACGTCTGATGGCCGAAGGCCCCGGGGCCTCGAGCCCCGCTCCGGCGGGCCTGTCGGCCTGGCGGCTGGCGGCACTCACGGCGCTGGCCTACGCCGCCGTGGGCGGGGTTTCGCTGCTGCTGGCGGGACCACCCGGGTATGCCGCGCCGCTGTACCCGGCCGCCGGCATCGCGCTGGTGGCCTGCCTGATCGGCGGGCCGGCCGCGCTGCCTGGGGTGGCGCTGGGTTCGTTTGCCGTCAACGCCGGCCTCGGCTCGCTGCGTGGTGCCGACGACATGGTCACGCTGTGGCTGCTGCCGGCCGTGCTGGCCCTGGGCGCGGTGCTGCAGGCCCAGCTGGGCGCGTGGCTGATGCGCCGCCACGTCGGCCCGCCCCTGGTGCTGAACGCACCGCGCGACATTGCCCGTGCCGGCCTGTTCGGCGGCCTGCTGGCCTGCACCGCCAGCCCCACGGTGGCCACTGCGGCACTGGTCCTGGTGGGCGTGGTGGGCCGCGACGAGTGGCTCGCCAACTGGGCCACCTGGTGGCTGGGCGACACGCTGGGCGTGCTCATTGCCGCGCCGGTGGTGCTCACGCTCGTGGGCCGGCCGCGCGCCGACTGGCGCCCGCGCCGGCGAACGGTGGGCGTGCCGCTGCTGGCCGCGCTGGCGCTGCTGGCCGTGGCCATGCACCAGGTGCGCGCGCTGGACAGCGCGCGCCAGCGCGACCGCTTCGACTACGACGCGGCGCAACTCGCCGTGCAGGTGCAGCAGCGGCTGGGCGAAGCCCTGCACGCCTTGCAGGCCCTGCATTCGGTGGCACGGGCGGCCGGGGCACCCCCCAGCCCGGCCCAGCTGCAGCAGGCCTCGGCCTGGTGGCTGTCGCAGCAAGATTCGCTGCAGGCCGCGGGCGTGGGCCTGCGCGTGCCCGAGGCGGCCGTGGGCGAGCTCGAGGCCCGGGTGCGGCAAGAGGGCCTGCCGGAGTTCCGCATCTTCGACCGCGACGACGGCGCCGACCGCCGCGCGCGCGGCGAGCTGATGGTGGTGCGCCACCTGGAGCCGCCCGAGCGCAACCGTGGCGCCTTCGGCGTCAACTCGCTGTCGATCGCTGCGGCACGGCCGGCCATCGAGGGCACGCGCGACAGCGGCGAGGCGCGCGTGAGCGCCGCCTTCCGGCTGACGCAGTCCGACCGCGACGAGCCCGGCGTCGTCGTCTACCAGGCGCTGTACGCCCCCGGCGACCGCGAGCCGGCCACCCCGGCCGAGCGCCGCGCGCGCTGGACGGGCACGGTCTTCGTCACCCTGCGCACCGAGCCGGCGCTGGCCGGGCTGGGCCAGGCAGCCGCGGCCCGCCTGTCGTGGTGCCTGGTCGACGCCGACCCGGCCGCACCGGTGCGGCGGCTGGCCAGCGGTGGCTCGGCCACCGTGTGCGACGGGCCGGGCGCTGCCGCCCCCTTGTTTGCCGAGGCGCCCATCGCCTGGGCCGGCCGCCAGTGGCTGCTGCGCATGGCGGCACCCACCGCCACCAGCCCGGCACTGGGCGAGGCCGGCCTGCTGAGCCTGGTGGGGCTGTCCGCCGTGACCCTGCTGGGCGCCCTGCTGCTGGTGGTGACGGGCCACACCCGCCGCACCGAGCTGGTGGTGGCCGCCAGCACGGAGCAGTTGCGCGCCGAGGTGGCCGAGCGCCGCCGTGCCGAAGCGGTGCAGCAGGAAACCCGCGAGCGCCTGCAGGGCATCCTCGACAACGCGCCGCTGGGCGTGCTGTTCCTCGACGCCCAGGGCCTGGTCATCGAGTGCAACGCCCGCTTCGCCGAGATGGCGGGTGTGGCGCCCGACGCGGTGCTGGGCGACTCGGTGCTGGCCCTGGCCCACCCCGACGACCGCGAGTCGCTGGCTGCGATGCGGCGCGACCTGCTGCGCGGCGCCGCCACGCGCAGCGTGGCCACCTTGCGCCTGCGGGCGCCGGGTGCGGCCGTGCGCTGGACGCCGGTGCGCGTGATCACGAGCGCGCTGCGCGACGACAGCGGCCAGGTGCTGCGCGTGGTGGCCGTGGTCGAGGACGTGGCCGACCAGCTGCGGCTGGAGGCCTCCGAGCAGGCACGGCTGCGCGCCGAATCGGCGAACCGCGCCAAGAACGAGTTCCTCTCGCGCATGAGCCACGAGCTGCGCACGCCGCTCAACGCCATGATCGGCTTTGCCCAGCTGCTGGGCCTGGACCGCGAGCCCGCGCTGGCCCGACACCAGCAGGACTGGGCGCAGCAGATCCAGCGCGCGGGCTGGCACCTGCTGGAGCTGATCAACGAGACGCTGGACCTGTCGCGCATCGAGTCCGGCTCGTTGTCGCTGGCGCCGCAGCCGCTGGACCTGCGCCGCATGGCCGAGGCCGCGCTCTCGCTGGTGGCCTCGGCCGCGGCGCAGCGTGGCATCGGCCTGGAGGTGAGCGCCGACCCCGGCGTGCCCGCCGGCGTGGGCGACGCCACGCGCGTGCGGCAGGTGCTCACCAACCTGCTCACCAACGCCATCAAATACAACCGGCCGGGCGGCGCGGTGCGGGTGCACGTGTCGCGCACGGGCGACCACCAGGTCGCGGTGGCCGTGGCCGACACCGGCCTGGGCATGGACGCGGCGCAGCAGGCGCGCCTGTTCCAGCCCTACGACCGCCTGGGCCGCGAGGGCAGCGGCATCGAGGGCACGGGCATCGGCCTCGTGATCTCGCAGCGCCTGCTCGAGCTGATGGGGGGCACGCTGGCCGTGGAAAGCCAGCCCGGCCAGGGCTCGGTGTTCACCTTCACGCTGCCGGCCACCGACGAGGCGGCGGCCGACGAACCCGACGCCGCGGAATCGCTGCCCGCCCCCTACGCGCAGCGGCTCGTGCACTACGTGGAAGACAACCCGACCAACGTCGAGGTGATGCGCGGCATCCTGGCGCAGCGGCCGCAGGTGCGGCTGGAGGTCTCGACGCTGGGTCTGGACGGCCTGGCCGCCATCCGCCGCGAGCCGCCGGACCTGATCCTGCTCGACATGCAGCTGCCCGACATCGCCGGGCCCGAGCTGCTTCGCTTCCTGAAGAACGATGACACGCTGGCCAAGATCCCGGTCATCGTGGTCTCGGCCGACGCCACGCCCGACCACGTGCGCAGCGCCCTCACGCTGGGCGCGCTGCACTACCTGACCAAGCCGCTGGACGTGGCATCGTTCCTCGCGCACGTGGACGAGGCGCTGGAAAGCATGGAGACGCGCTGGGCATTGTGAGCGATCACTCCCGCTGAAGTAACCGCTGAACGTGAGATTTGGCGCCAGGGTGCGGATGGCATCGTCGATAGCACTCACCCCTTTGGAGTGCTAATATTCTCGGAACTTCCGGTCTTGGAGGGCCTCCGAGTCACCATGAACAACACCGCTTCCACCGCGCTTGCCGTCCGTGATCCCTGGTCGCTGGTGCCCCCGCTGGGCAACCTCGACGCCTACGTCTCGGCCGTCAACCGCCTGCCGCTGCTGCAGCCCGCCGAAGAGGTGGAGCTCGCCCGCGCGCTGCGCGAGCGGGGCGACGTGCAGGCCGCCGGGCGGCTGGTGCTGAGCCACCTGCGCCTGGTGGTGAGCATCTCGCGCCAGTACGTGGGCTACGGCCTGCCGCAGGGCGACCTCATCCAGGAAGGCAACGTCGGCCTCATGAAGGCCGTCAAGCGCTTCGACCCCGACCAGGGCGTGCGCCTGGTGAGCTACGCGATGCACTGGATCAAGGCCGAGATCCACGAGTACATCCTCAAGAACTGGCGCATGGTGAAGGTGGCCACCACCAAGGCCCAGCGCAAGCTGTTCTTCAACCTGCGCTCGATGAAGCAGCAGCTCAAGGCCGGCGCCGGCGAGGACAGCACGGCCGAGACCTTCCGCAACACGCTCACGCCCGCCGAGGTGGCGCACGTGGCGCGCGAGCTCAAGGTCAAGCCCGAGGAAGTCATCGAGATGGAAACGCGCCTGGCCGGTGGCGACACCGCGCTGGAAGCCCAGGCCGACGACGGCGAGGAGGCCTTCGCCCCCATCGCCTACCTGGCCGACGAGACGCAGGAGCCCACGCAGCGCATCGAGGCCCGCCACCGCGACTGGCTGGCCGGCGACGGCATCAGCCAGGCCCTGGGCGTGCTGGACGAACGCAGCCGCCGCATCGTCGAGGAGCGCTGGCTCAAGGTGCGCGACGACGGCCACGGCGGCATGACGCTGCACGAGCTGGCGGCCGAGTACGGCGTGAGCGCCGAGCGCATCCGCCAGATCGAGGTGGCGGCGCTCAAGAAGATGCGCAAGGCGCTGGCCTGACGGCGCCCTGCCCCGCTCCGAAAACCGGCCGTCAGGCCGGTTTTTCGTTGAGGAGCAGGCGCAGGTCGTGCGCCAGCGCCTCGGCGCCGCTGCCGTAGCGCGTGAACAGGCGGATGCGGCCGGCGGGGTCGAACACGTAGCTGCCCGCGGTGTGGTCCACCGTGTAGCTGGTGTCGGTCTTGCCCGGCACCTTGTTGTAGAAGACCTTGAAGGCCTTGGCGACGGCGCGCGTTTCTTCCGGCGTGCCGCGCAGGGCCACGAAGCCCTTGTCGAAGTTCTCGACGTAGGCCTTCAGCAGCTCGGGCGTGTCGCGCTCGGGGTCGACCGTCACGAACACGCCCTGCACACGCTCGCCATCGGCGCCCAGCTGCTTCTTCACGGCCGCCAGCTCCACCAGCGTGGTGGGGCACACATCGGGGCAGTGCGTGAAGCCGAAGAACACCACCACCACCTTGCCCTTGAACTCGGCCAGCGTGCGGCGCTGGCCGTCGGGGTCGGTGAGCTCCAGGCCCTGCGCGTACTCGGCGCCGGTGATGTCGATGGCCTTGAACGAGGGTTTGGACGACGACGCACCGCCCAGGCCGGGCAGCGGCGCCTTGTCACAGGCCGCGAGCAGCGGCCCCAGGGCCAGCGAGAGGATCAACGTGCGCCGAACAGCCATGGGCTCAGGTAGTGGTCGAGCAACAGCGCCGCGAACAGCAGCGACAGGTGCCAGATGGAGAAGCGGAAGGTCTGGCGCGCCAGCGCGTCGGAGTAGTTGCGCCACAGACGGAAGGCGTACCAGATGAACATCGCGCCCAGCACCACGGCCGCAGCCAGGTAGACCAGGCCGCTGAACCGGAACACCCAGGGCAGCAGCGTCGCCGCGAACAGCACCACCGTGTACAGCAGCACCTGCAGCTTGGTGAAGTCGGCGCCGTGGGTCACCGGCAGCATGGGCAGGCCGGCGCGGCGGTAGTCCTCGACGCGGTACAGCGCCAGCGCCCAGAAGTGCGGCGGCGTCCAGAGAAAGATGATCAGGCACAGGATCATGGCCTCGCCGCCGACCTCGCCCGTCATCGCTGCCCAGCCCAGCACCGGCGGCATGGCGCCGCTGGCGCCGCCGATGACGATGTTCTGCGGCGTCAGCGGCTTCAGCACCACGGTGTAGACGATGGCGTAGCCCACGAAGGTGGCCAGCGTGAGCCACATGGTCAGCGGGTTCACGGCCACGGCCAGCAGGGCGCAGCCCGCGGCGCACAGCACGCTGGAGAACAGCAGCGCCTGCCGCGTGCTGAGCTCGCCCTTGGCCGTGGGCCGCCAGGCGGTGCGCGCCATGCGGCGGTCGATCTCCTGCTCGACCAGGCAGTTGAAGGCCGCGGCCGCCGCGGCCACGAGCCAGATGCCGGCCGAGGCCAGCGCCACCAGGCCCCAGCGCGGCCAGCCGGGCTCGGCCAGCAGCATGCCGATGAGGGCGCAGAACACGATGAGCTGCACCACGCGCGGCTTGGTCAGCGCGCTGTACTGGCGCCACAACGAACCACGCGGGGTGGGTGCGGCAGGGGCGGCGATGCTCTGGGCCATGGTTCGCGAGGTCAACCGCGCATTCTAGGCAGCGGGGCGCAGCGCGCCGCGGGCGGGCGTCACGGTGGCGGCCTGCGGCGCGGCCAGGCGCGCCAGCAGCAGCGTCATCAGCAGCACCAGGGCCGCGGCGCCGGCGGAGTGGCCCAGCGCGGCGATCAGCGGCCAGCCCAGCACCACGTTCGACAGGCCGCTGACGACCTGCAGCGCCAGCACGGCACCCAGGCCGACGGCGAAGCGGCCGGCGGCGGCATCCTGGGCGCGCCGCGCCCACAAGGCCCAGGCCAGGCCCGCCAGCGCCACGGTCACCACCAGCGCGCCCAGCCGGTGCGCCATGTGGATGGCCACCTGCGAGGGCACGGTGCGCAGCACGCCGTCCTCACCGCCCAGGCCGCGCAGCAGCGTGAAGCCGGTGGCGAAGTCCATCTCCGGCCACCACTGGCCATTGCAGGTGGGAAAGCCCGTGCAGGCCAGCACCGCGTAGTTGGTGCTGACCCAGCCGCCGAGCGCGATCTGCACCGCCAGCAACGCCAGCACGACGCCCGCCGCGCGCTTGAGCGGCCGTGTGTTCACCAGCGCCAGCGGCTGCTGCCGCAGCGCCGCGTGCTGCGCCGCCAGCAGCGCCAGCAGGAGCAGCCCGCCCAGCAGGTGCAGCGTCACCACCGCGGGGTAGAGCTTGAGCGTGACCGTGTACTTGCCGAACATGCCCTGCACGATCACCCACACCAGCGTCACCGTGGGCCACCAGGGCGAAAACGGCAGCCGCTGGCGGCCCAGCCAGCTGAACACCGCCATCACGAGGATGAGCACGCCCACGGTCATGGCCAGGTAGCGGTGGATCATCTCGATCCAGGCCTTGCTCCAGGTGACCGGGCCACCCGGCGCGGCCGTCTGCGCGGCGTGGATGTCGGCGCGTGCGCCCAGCGGGCTGACCTCGCCGTAACAGCCCGGCCAGTCGGGGCAGCCCAGGCCGCTGTCCGACAGCCGCGTGAAGGCGCCGAAGACGATGAGGTCGAAGGTCAGGAACAACGTGAGCGCCGTGAGTGCGGCCATGCGGCCACGCGTGTCGGCACCGCGCGCGCGCAGCCACCACCACGACAGCGGCAGCGCCGCCAGCACCAGCGCCAGCAGCAGCAAGCGCGCCAGCGGCGCCAGGTCGACGAGGGCCTGTTCGGTGCCGTTCATGACGTTCAGCGCCCGGCCTGGTCCCAGCCCTTGGAGGCGCGCATGAGCTTGCCCAGGTCGCGCATCACGCGCTGCGGCTCGGCGGCCACGGGCATGCGCATCATCCACTGGCCCAGCGGGTCGACGACGTAGAGGTGCTCGTCGAGCGCGTGGCCGGCGGCCGGCGCGAGCCACTGCGCCAGCGCCTCGCGCGGCGCGCGCAGGATGGTGGCCGTGGGCGCGGCCTCGAGCGCGGCGCGCAGTTCGGGCTTGAGCGCGGGGCGGGTGCCGGCGTCGTCGGCCACGAAGACGACCTTGTCCAGGCGGTCGGCGTCGCGGCCCAGCATCTCGCGCAGCTGGCGCTGCATGAAGAGGCGCTTCTCGCAAGCCTCGTCGCACACCGGCGGCATCACCACCACCAGCAGCCACTGGCCGCGCAGCGTGGCCGGGGCGACGGCGGCGCCGTCGAGCGTGGCCAGCGGCAGCGTGGCCGGCAGTTCGCGCGTGGGCAGGATCAGCTCGCCGTAGTTCGTGCGGCCCTCGGGCCGGATGACGAAGTAGGTGAAGTACGACGCGATCACCGGCGACGCACACACCAGCAGCACCAGCAGCATCTTGAAGCGGCCGCTGCGCGTGCGGCGTTCCTGGGCCTGCGCGGGCTCGGCCAGGTCGGGCGTGGCCATGCTGTGCACGGTCATGGCCAGCGGTTCGTCAGTGGGGGTGGCGTTCGGGGGCATGGTCGGGCCGGGCGGGCCGGATGAACTGGAACCAGACGAAGAGACCGACGGTCAGCGCGCTCAGCGCGAACCACTGGAAGGCATAGCCGTGGTGCTTGTCGACACCGCTGGCCACGGCGGGCCAGTCGCGCTGCAGGCCGTCAGAGGGCGTGCCGGGCGGTGCCTCCTGGATCAGCACCCAGGGCCGCAGCGCCAGCCGCTGCTCGAGCGCAAAGGCGCCGATGTCGAGATTCTGCCGGAGGGCCCCGCCGGAGGCCTCGCCCAGCTCGTACAACCGCGGCACGCGGGGGGCGATGCGGCCCTGCACCTGCACCTCACCCGCCGGCGTTTCAAAGGGCGCGAGGCGCGTGCGGTCCTGCAGGTCGCGTGGCAGCCAGCCGCGCTGCACCAGCACGGCGCTGCCGTCGGCCAGCTGCAGCGGCGTCACGATGTAGAAGCCGGTGCGGCCGGCCATGGGGCGGTTTTCCAGCGCCACGGTGGCTTCGCTGCGCCAGCGGCCCTGCAGGAGGGCCAGGCGCTGCTCCACGGCGGGCACGGCGTCGGCACGGCGCGGCAGCTCGTCGCCCGCCAGCGCGGGCAGCGCGGCGCGCTCGGCCTGCGTGCGCTCCAGGGCCTGCTTCTCGGCGGCGCGGTCCAGCTGCCACACGCCCAGGCGCGCGGTGAGCAGCGTCATCCCGAGGGCAGCGATGGCCAGCACCGGGTGGATGCGGCGCCTCATGGCCACGGCCCCTGCGCCGCGCCGGGATAATCCCCGGCCATGAAGGTCATCATGGTGCTGGTGCTTGTCGCCGTCCTGGGGGCGCTGGCCAGCGCCGGTTTCTTCATGCTGCGGCGCGACCCCAACGCCGAGGGCCAAGCTGCCAGCGGGCCCGACCGCCGCATGGCGCGGGCCCTGGCCTTGCGCGTGGCGCTGTGCGTGGCGCTCTTCATCCTGGTGCTGTTGGCCTGGGCCCTGGGTTGGGTGCGGCCCGGCGGCTTGCCCGTGCCGGTGTAGAAACGAACAACGCCGCGGAGTGTGCGGCGTTGTGCGGAGGAAGGCGGGCACCGTGCCCGCCGCGTTGGCGTCAGAGCCAGTACACGAGGATGTACAGGCCGAACCAGACCACGTCCACGAAGTGCCAGTACCAGGCCGCGCCCTCGAAGCCGAAGTGGCGCTCGGGCGTGAAGTGGCCCTTCATCAGGCGCAGCGTGATGAAGGTCAGCATCAGCATGCCCACGAACACGTGGAAGCCGTGGAAGCCCGTCAGCATGTAGAAGGTGCTGCCGAAGATGCCGCTGCTGAGCTTGAGGTTCAGCGCGCTGTAGGCGTGGAAGTACTCGTAGCCCTGCACGCACAGGAAGATGGCGCCCAGGGCCACCGTGATCCACATCCAGGTGATCGTCTTGGCGCGCTGGCCGGCGATCAGCGCATGGTGCGCGATCGTCAGCGTGATGCCGCTGGACAGCAGCAGCGCCGTGTTGATGGTGGGCAGCCAGAACGGGCCCATGGTCTGAAACGGCTCCACGATGCCGGCCGGCGAGGCCGTGGCACCGCCACCGGCGCTGGGCCAGATGGCCTGGAAGTCGGGCCACAGCAGCTGGTGGTTCAGGTCGCCGAGCATGGGCAGCGTGAACACGCGGGCCCAGTACAGCGCGCCGAAGAAGGCCGCGAAGAACATCACCTCGCTGAAGATGAACCAGCTCATCGCCCAGCGGTACGAAACGTCGATGCGCTGCGAATACAGGCCGCCTTCGCTCTCGGAGATGGCCTGGCTGAACCACTGGTACATGACCGTGAGCCACACCACCAGGCCGGCAAGCAGCACGTAGGGCGCCCAGCCCGAGCCGTTGACCCACTGGCCGGCACCGAGGATGACGAGGAACAGGCCGAAGGCCATCATCGCCGGGTGGCGCGAGGGCGCGGGGACGAAGTAGTACGGGGTCTGACCCGCCGGGGTGCTGGCTGACATGGCTTGTGTTTCTCCTCGAACCCTCAGGACTGCTGGAACTTGAATGCGTTGGTATCAGGTGGCGACGCCGCTGCCCACCACCCAGCGGACGAGCAGCACGAGCGCCACGACAAAGAGCGCGGCCCCCATGAGGCCGCCGATGAGCAGGTGCACCGGGTTGAGCTTGCTCACGTCGGCGCCCATGTCGCGCGAGCGGCGCACGCCGAAGAAGCTCCAGAACACCGCACCCATGGTCTGCGCGAACGACAGCGGGCGCTGCGTCGCGTCGGCCAGGCCGCTGCGCTCGTTGCTCACGAACCCGCCCCCACGAGCACCGGCACGGCCACGGCGGCCTGCTTGCCCACGGTGCCCGCCGGCTCGGCCGGCACCTTGCCGCCCACCTCGAAGAACGTGTACGAGAGGGTGATCGTCGTCACGTCGCGCGGCAGCTTGGGGTCGATGACGAAGGCCACCGGCCACTCGCGCGATTCACCCGGCTTGAGCGTGTACTCGTTGAAGCAGAAGCACTCCAACTTGTTGAAGTGCGGGCTGGAATGCTTGGGCGCGTAGCTCGGGATGGCCTGCGCGGCCATCGTGCGCTTCTGGATGTTGGTGAACTCGTACATCACGGTCGCGAGTTCGCCGGGGTGGACCTGGATCGAGCGCTGCGCGGGCTTGAAGTCCCAGGGCCCGCGCACGTTGGCGTCGAACTCCACGGTGATCGTGCGCGTGGTGTCGACCTGGCTGTTGGTGGTCTGGCCGTGGCGGCCGGTCCAGGTGCCGTTGGCCTGGCGCTGCTGCGACAACGTGAGCACGTTGATGCCCAGGGCCTCGCAGATGGCGCGGTACATGGGCACCAGCGAATAACCGAAGCCGAACATCAGCAGCACGATCAGCAGCAGCTTGCCGAGCATGCGCCGGTTGTCGGCGAGCAGACGCTTCATGGTCCTGGGGCCTCCTTCAGCCGCCGAAGAACGCGATGCGCACCATGAACCCGCCCGCGAACGCCGCGGCCAGCGACGCCAGGATCAGAGCCAGCCGCCGGTTGGCCTTGCGTTGCTCGGGGGTGGGGGCCATGGTGCCGTCGCCTCGTGGATCAGCCCACCACGCGCGTGGCGGTGGCGTCGAGCTTGGGCGGGGTCTCGAAGGTGTGGAACGGCGCCGGAGACGGCACTTCCCACTCCAGGCCCTCGGCCGCTTCCCAGGGCTTCTGGGGCGCGGGCTCGCCCTTGCCGCGCATCATGGGCACGACCACGAACAGGAAGAAGTACACCTGCATCAGACCGAAGCCGAAGGCGCCGATCGACGCGATCATGTTGAAGTCGGCGAACTGCATCGGGTAGTCGGCGTAGCGACGCGGCATGCCGGCCAGCCCGAGGAAGTGCATCGGGAAGAAGGTGACGTTGAAGAAGATCAGCGAGCCCCAGAAGTGGATCTTGCCGCGCGTCTCGGAGTACATGACGCCGGTCCACTTCGGACCCCAGTAGTACACGCCGGCGAAGAGGGCGTACAGCGAGCCGGCCACCAGCACGTAGTGGAAGTGCGCCACCACGTAGTAGGTGTCCTGCAGCTGGATGTCGATCGGGGCCATGGCCAGGATCAGGCCCGTGAAGCCGCCCATCGAGAACACGAACAGGAAGCCCACCGAGAACAGCATCGGCGTCTCGAAGGTCATCGAGCCTTTCCACATCGTGGCCAGCCAGTTGAAGATCTTCACGCCCGTGGGCACCGCGATCAGCATGGTCGCGTACATGAAGAACAGCTGGCCGGTGACGGGCATGCCGGTCGTGTACATGTGGTGCGCCCACACGATGAACGACAGGATGGCGATCGACGCCGTGGCGTAGACCATCGAGGTGTAGCCGAACAGCTTCTTGCGCGCGAAGGCCGGGATGATGGCGCTCACGATGCCGAAGGCCGGCAGGATCATGATGTAGACCTCGGGGTGCCCGAAGAACCAGAAGATGTGCTGGTACATCACCGGGTCACCACCGCCGGCGGGGTTGAAGAAGCTCGTGCCGAAGTGGCGGTCGGTCAGCGTCATCGTGATCGCGCCGGCCAGCACGGGCATCACCGCGATCAGCAGGTAGGCCGTGATCAGCCAGGTCCAGCAGAACAGCGGCATCTTCATCAGCGTCATGCCGGGCGCGCGCATGTTCAGGATCGTGACGATGATGTTGATCGAGCCCATGATCGAGCTCGCGCCCATGATGTGCATCGCGAAGATCGCGGCGTCCATCGACGGGCCCATCTGCAGCGTCAGCGGCGCGTAGAGCGTCCAGCCCGCGGCGGGTGCGCCGCCGGGCATGAAGAACGAACCCGCCAGGATCAGCGCCGCCGGGATCAGCAGCCAGAAGCTGAGGTTGTTCATGCGCGCGAAGGCCATGTCGCTCGCGCCGATCTGCAGCGGGATCATCCAGTTCGCGAAGCCCACGAACGCCGGCATGATGGCGCCGAACACCATGATCAGGCCGTGCATCGTGGTCAGCTGGTTGAACAGCTGCGGGTTCACGAACTGCAGGCCGGGCTGGAACAGCTCGGCGCGGATGCCCAGGGCCAGCACGCCGCCGATCATCAGCATCGCGAAGCTGAACAACAGGTACATCGTGCCGATGTCCTTGTGGTTCGTCGCGAACACCCAGCGGCGCCAGCCGGTGGGCTTGTGGTCGTGGTGGTCGTGCGCGTGGTCGTGGCCGGCCACGTGGCCATGCGGGGGAAGGACTGCACTCATGGTTCGGATGCCTCGGGGAATTCAGTCAGTCACTTGCGCGCGGCCACGATCTCGGCAGGCTGGATGGCCTTGCCGGTCTTGTTGGACCACGAGTTCTTGGTGAAGGTCACGACAGCGGCGATCTCGGTGTCCGAGAGCTGCTTCCAGGCCGGCATGGCGCCGTTGGCCGCGCCGTTGAGCAGGATCTGGATCTGCGCGGCGGGGTCGTTCAGCACGATGGCGCTGCCATCCAGCGGCTTGATGGGGCCGGCGCCCTTGCCGTCGGCGCGGTGGCAGGCGGCGCAGTTGGCGTTGTAGACCTTCTCGCCACGGGCAACGAGGTCGGCCAGCTCCCAGGTCTTGCTGGGGTCGTCGGCCTTGGCCTGCATTTCCTTCTTCTTGGCATCGACCCAGGCCGTGTACTCGGCCGCCGTCACCACCTTCACGTGGATGGGCATGTAGGCGTGTTCCTTGCCGCAGAGCTCGGCGCACTGGCCGTAGAAGTCGCCGGTCTTCTCGGCGCGGAACCAGGTGTCGCGCACGAAGCCGGGGATGGCGTCCTGCTTGACGCCCAGGCTGGGCACCATCCAGGCGTGGATCACGTCGTTGGCGGTGGTGACGATGCGCACCTTCTGACCCACGGGCACGACCATGGGGTTGTCGACCTTCAGCAGGTAATCGTCACCGGCCGGCTTGCCTTCGTCGGACATCACGCGGTGCGAGGCGTCGAGCGCAGACAGGAAGGCGATGCCCTCGCCTTCGCCCTTGAGGTAGTCGTAACCCCACTGCCACTGGTAGCCGGTGGCCTTGATGGTGAGGTCGGCGTTGCTGGTGTCCTTCATCGCGACCACGGTGCGCGTGGCCATCGCGCCCATGGCGATGACGATGATGAAGGGCACGATGGTCCAGGCGATCTC
>Ga0209278_1001035_pt1 | contig 17794 bp, 17 predicted proteins | sample JI81BgreenDNA_FD_187504 | JGI IMG/M metagenome (GOLD analysis project Ga0209278, IMG submission 187504) | Wastewater effluent complex algal communities from Wisconsin, to seasonally profile nutrient transformation and Carbon sequestration -... | ecosystem: Engineered > WWTP > Effluent > Algae... | reverse complement strand
TATATATGATTTTTTCTTTTACTCACATCGTACCTATTGTCAGCACAACTGAGAATTGTCAAAATAGAAAGTATTATAATAATGCGAAGTGTCATTTTAAAGTTTCGCACAACGGCCGGGTATTGCCGAAGTGCAGGGAATAGAATTCCGTCCGCCCCGGCTAACTGATGCTGAGTAAAGATAAAAAAGATGATGATATATTCTACAGCTAAATAGATATGGTCAAGCTGGATATGCAGATGCACAATGAACAGAAAGATGAGACACAGCTACCGTCAGCCTGCATTTTGGCAATACCAATGTTGTACGCATACCCTTCTTGTCTGTTGTACAGTGTCAACTGAATGTTTCTTGTCAGCCGAATTAAAAGACTGTTGCCTGTGCGTTGGGCAAGGCAGGTTGTTTGGGCAGGTTGGCTTTGTGTGTCGCCTCGTGTGCCTGCCCAAAGTACCTGACTTGCAGCGTTGGCTAATAGGAGAATGTCAACCCTGCACCAAAACCCATGTCGCTGTCATAATGTGTCCGCAAGGAAAAGTTCCGGGTGAAAATATAATTTAGTCCTGTCATAAATTCTTTGTAAGTATTAACAATAATGCAAGGCCAGGCCATTTTGTTGCAGACACTCATAACCTGAATGGTGATGCTGTTCCATGTCCTCAGTTTTTTAAAACAAAAGGAAATTCAACTTTTATTTTCTCCCAAGCCACCGCAATCTTACCTGTATTATCCTTCCCTGTTTCAATAAAGTATTGTAACCGTTCTGTGTGTTCAACTTTTGATGGCTTTACTTTTAATCTTATAATATCATCCTTTTCATCATACTCTGATGCAAGGTGCTGTTTCCAGTGTTTATTAATAATAATAGTCCACTCCTTTTCTCCAGGAATAGTGAAGAAAGCATATTTACCGGCTGGTATTCCCTTTCCGTTTACAACAAAGGCTTTTGGCATTTCCAATGTTGTTGCATCATGAGCACCGGTTACCCATACTTCATCAAAGGGAACCAGGCCACCCCAAATAATTCTTTTACGAACACCTGGCGAATGGTAATTGATTTTAATGCTATCACCATTAATGAGGGCATAAGCCATTGACTTAATACTTTTCTTGGTTGTATCTTTTATTAAATTAGGGTTATAACAAAATTCTTCTGATTTCTGAGCAGTGGCTGTTGTATAAATCAGAAAAAAAATAACAGATACAATTGCAGTTACAAACGACTTCTTCATAATTTATTATAGTTTTATTGCTTTGAATAGTTGAACCTCGCCGAATATTGTTTTAAAATTTTGCTTTATTCCAGAAAAATTAAATCCCGCATCGCTTATCAATGAGGGCATCAAGCCTTTTGCATTAGCGCTGGTTGGTTTAAACCCGTCTAAACCACGAATCATATTAAACAGTATGCGTTGAAGCCATGATTCTGAACGGCCGAAATCAGCTATAATCATTTGGCCGCCTGTTTTGGTTACTCTGTACAATTCTGCAAGTATTTTTTGCTTGACAGTAGTTTCTAAATGATGAAATACCAAACAGGAAATAATTCGGTCAAAACTGGAATCCGCAAAAGGGAGTTGTTTCCCATCATAAGCTATAAGATTTATGTCTAGCTTTTTCTCTCCGATTTTTTCAGTAGCCTTTTTTAAAATCGTCTTATCAATATCAATCCCTGTTATACTGATTGAAGGGCGGTGCTTTTTTGCCATTATGGTAAGGGTAGATGTTCCGCAACCAAAATCCAGTACGGTGGCATAGTCAGTGAGGTATGATGTGTTTATCAACGCTTGCTTAATGCTTTTTTCAGGCATGGTAATTCCAACTAAGAAATCATATAACGGAGTAAGCCATTTAAATCGTAATGCTGATACAAATTTTGATTCTTTCATAAAGCAGTAATAATTAGTGATTATGCCCCGCCATCGGGTCTGCTCCCTTTTTAAATACAAATTCGCTATGAAGCAAATATGCACCATTTAATACAACTATATCTCCTTTTTTTAATCCTGATTTGATTTCAATACGGTCATTACTTTCCAGTCCTGTTTGCACCATCACACTTTTAAACGTGTTGGCGCCTGTTTGTATCCAAACCGTGGCGCCTTTACCATCCCTGATTACCGCATCAACAGGTAACGTGAGTGATGTACGTTGCGGACTTTTCAATAGTACATAGGCAGGCATGCCCGGTTTCAATTGATTGCCGGCGTTAGGAATCGAAACACGTATGAGATTGATTCTTGTATCAGGATTGATTTCCGGATTTACAAATTCAATGCGTCCTTTGATTTCTTTATTATCAAAGTCAGGAAGCTGAACTGTAGCCATGCTGTTGCTGTTTACTTCTGCCATTTGCGATGTGTACACCTGTGCTTCAGCCCATAAGGTTGAAAGATCAGCCAGTTTTACAATGGTGCCGCCTTCCATTACATAATCTCCTTCACGAATATCTAACTGTGTCATGTAGCCGCCGGCAGTGCTGTAAAACGTTGTGGTGGGGGTGGCTTTCTTTTTTTCAGCCAGTTCATTGATCTGTGTTTCACTCATGCCCCATAAGAGCAATTTGTTTTTAGCGCTTTGGATTAACTGATCAAAATCAATCACGGTTTCGGCAGCAAAGGTTTTTTTCTTATCTAATGCAAGAAGATATTCCTGTTTGGCATTGTTCAACTCCTCACTGTAGATTTCATACAACGCTGCACCTTTCTTTACATAGTCTCCCAAATTTTTATAATACAACCGCTCCACTCTGCCCATCACTCTTGAACTTACAGAGGAAGCTTTCATCTGATCAAAATTCAAGGTTGCCGTTAACACCAACTGATCACCAATGGTTCCGTTGCGGATGGTATCTGTTTGAATATTGCCCAACTGCATCTGCTGTTCACTTAACTGCAGTTCATCTTTTTTCTCACCGTTCTTTTTATTTACAGGAGTGAGATCCATTTTGCAGATGGGGCATTTGCCCGGTTTGTATTCCACCACCTGCGGATCCATGGAGCAGGTGTAATAGGTATCAGGATCTGCAGCTACATTGTTTTTATTCTTACAAGCTGCAAGAATGAATAAAGTAATCAGGGTAATAATAAAATATCGCATGATCAGTTTTTTATTTTTATAAAGCTCTCGCTGTCCATCAGGTATTGTGCATTCGCCGCAACAGAATCAGTTGTTGTTAATCCGCTCAGCACCTGAATATGTTTTTGATGGATGATGCCTGTACTGATTTTTGTGGCTCTGAATCCGCCATTGGTTTTTTGAAACACCACTTTGTCCATACCCAATGAAAGAACCGCTTCTTTGGGTAACCAGAACGCTTCTTTTGTATTACCAAATACCGTGGCTTTTACCTGGCTGCCAACCGGAATCTTTAAACTGCTGTTATTGAAATACACTCTTGCTGTTAAGGTTTTACTTTCTTTTCGATAGAAGGGTTCAATAAAGTCAATGCTTGCCCTGAAGTCTTTGTTAGGTGCAGTTTCAGGTACAACCCGTACAACATTACCGGTTTTCACCAATGATTGATTGTCGCCGTAAATATTGAGCACCGCCCAAGCTTTATCAGGATTGAACACAGTAAAAACAGATTGCCCTTTCTGCACATACATTCCTTCTTTCAATGAAAGTTCTTCTGTGATCAAAGAAATATCCCGCATGGTACCGGATTGTGTATTCATGCTGCCGCCATTGGTTGATTCATGAATATGACCGTTGTACTGACTGTACACAGCAATGGTTAAAGATGGTTTTCCTGATTGTACTACCTGCTGCAATTGTTCTTTACTCATACCCAGCAACAATAGTTTTTCTTTTGCGGCTTCAATCATTGTTGTATTGTCCGGATCGTTTTTCAGGAGGAATAAAAGATTCTGTTGTGCAGTTAAAAGTTCAGGGCTGTAGATATCAAGAATGCGCTGCCCTTTTTGAATTTTTTGATACCGGTAGCGTACATACAATTTTTCAATTCTGCCCGAAACTCTTGCTGAAATACTTCCTACCTGTCTTGTATCATAAGCAATGTTGCCCAGTGCTTCAATCTCTATCTGTTCACCCCGCTGTTCAATGGTTGTAACAGGAATGGAGGATACTACAAATTCATTGGTAGGTTTTAATAAGGATTCCAGTTCAACATCTTGATTGGCCTGTTTGGTTTCCATCTTTACCAGGTCCATACCACACTTGGGGCAGGAACCCGGCTTATCACTAAACACAGAATCCTCCGGCATAGGACAGGTGTACATATCTTTTTGATGATGTGCATGATCTCCTGTTTCCATTTTCACCAGATCCATACCGCACTTGGGGCAAGAACCGGGTTGATCACTGAACACAGAATCTTCCGGCATAGGACAGGTGTACTGTGCCTTCACCACTTCTGTGTTGTGTTGTGTATGCGAGACCTGCTGTTTGTTGTTGCAGGCTATTGCCATCATCAGGAGCCAACTGCTTATAATAATTAATTTCTTCATTGTATGATTCATTAACTCAATTGATATTGTAACATCATGCCATCATCTTCATGCTCCAGGTTATGACAGTGAAAAACAAATTTGCCGGGATTGTTTTCAAACGGAACAAGGATGCTTACTGTTTCGCCGGGCATTACCAGTACGGTATCTTTCCATCCGCTTTCAGAAGCAATAAGGTTTCCTCTGCCGCCCGTTCGTTGCAACACTCTGAAGAATACACCGTGCAAATGCATAGGATGCGGTTCATCGCCTTTGCTGTTGTTAAACACCCAAATCTCATTGGTATTAGCCGCTACATTTTCATCTATGCGACTGCTTTCATAAAGTTTACCGTTGATGCGGTGGCGCATCTTCATACCATCATTCATCGGGTAACCATGATGCTCCATCGCATTGGAAATTTCAAAGGTTCTTGTTCTTACTGCCGAGGATGAAGGAATGGTATTGATCACAGAAAGATTAGCAGGAACGGTAAATGCATCAGTAACTGCTGATGTTACTTTAAATTTCATGATGCGGAAAGATTGTACGCCCTGTGCATCACCACCGTGTGCAAATTCTTTGCTGACTAAATATAAATCTGTACCTGTTGCTGTTCCGCTAAAATTCACCAGTACATCCAATCGTTCGCCCGGTGCTATGAGTATTTCTTTTACTGTTACCGGATTACTCAATAATCCGCCATCATTACCAATGATCACCATGTCGGCATTATTGCTAAAGGCCAGGTTATACACTCTTGCATTGGAACCATTCAATATGCGTAAACGATAGTAACGGGTGGCTACTTCCGTATAAGGAGCATACACTCCGTTAACAACAATAGATTCTCCCATATAACCTGCCATGATTTCTTCCATAGAGGGGTCATAGGTAATGCCGTTGTTGTTGATGCGTTTATCCTGAATGACCAATGGTATTTCATAGGGACCCGATGGAAGATTTAATGCTGCTTCTTCAGCATCATTGATGATAAACAAACCTGCCAGTCCCTGGAAAACCTGTTTGCCGGTTTTGTTATGCGGATGCGGATGATACCAGCTTAAACCTGCTCTTTGATTCACCGTAAATTGATAACGGAACGTACCACCTGCATTGGCTAACTGATCAGGATGTCCATCCATCAAAGCCGGAATTTTTAACCCGTGCCAATGAATATTGGTATGCTCTGATAAATTATTCTGCAGTAAAATATTCACTGCATCACCCCTGTTGATTCTGAACGAAGGACCCAGCATCCGATTGGGCTGATAACCCAATACGGGAATGGTTGCACCATTGAGGTTAGTTGATGTTACCTGTGCAGTAATTGTATGATTGGCTCCTGCTGTTGATGGAAACGAAAGTAACCGTGAAAAATCACCTTCCTTAACCCACACAGGTTCCGTCTTCAAACCACGATGATGATCTTTACGGCATCCTGCTAATAAACTAATAAAGGAATTGCCTGCAGCTACGGAACCCACACCCAAACCGGATAGTTTTAAAAAATTTCTTCTTTGCATCATCTTGTGTTTTATTGTTTTTCAATGATACGTTCAATGGTTACCTGGAGTTTTAATGCCTGGTTGAGCAACTCCGTATACTCCAGTTGTTTCATGTTTAAAACTTCCCATGCATCATAGAGCATAAACAATTCTTCCGTGTTCTGTTCATAACCCAGTTGCATGGTTTTATAATTATTGCGTAAAGCAGGCAGTATGGTTTCATCATAAAGCCTGAGTTGTTTTTTCTTCAACTCCAGTTCATTGCGCATTCCATAAGCCATACCACTGTATTCATTCGCCATCATTTCTTTTTGTGATTGGATGGCATAGGTTTTCCATTTGAGGCTTTCCACATTTGCTTTGTTCATTTTAGAAGACCACTTCGCCATAGGAATACGCACCATCCCCATAATGGTGTATTGCAACGGCTGTGCACCAAAACCAATCATATTATCATAGCGGATACCAAACTGTGGTTTCAATGCTGTTTTTTCTGTTTCCTGTTTCAGTTTTGTGATCTGTATTTCTTTATCCAGTGATTTGAGATCGCTGCGGCTGGAATAAAACAAAGTACTGTCAAATACCATGGTTGAAAAATCATGCAGGTTATAAGTGGTATCGATATCAAAAGGAATCATGGCATTGCGGCCCATGAGTGTATTGATGCGGATGCGTTTTTCTTTGATATCACTTTCATACATCAATTGCATATTTCTTACATCACCCAAGGCAGCTTTGGCTTTGTAGTAAGCGCTGATTTTTTCCAACCCGTTTTTATACCGTATCTCCGCATTCTTGATCATGAAGTCGAGGATTTTTTCATTTTCACGGAGCGTCACCAGCTTCTTTTTAAGAATGATCCATTCATAATACAACTGCTTGGCATCATTGATGAGTTCATTCAGTGTTGCGCTCTTTTTTTCTTTTTCTACTGATGACATGGCTTTCATATACCGTTCATCGGCATCCAGCTTTTTCTTATTGGGAAACATTTGCTCACCGGAGAACATTACGGAGCCCATGCCCGGTATATCACCTTCTCTATGCCAAAGCCGTACATCATAAGGCGTCATAAACTGGCCAATGCCTACCTGCGGTGGCATCCAGCTTCTTGCTCCTTTGGCTGCTTCATCCATAGAACGGATTTCATTGTCATACATCTTCACCACAGGGTGTGATGATTTGATACTGTCAATGACTGCATCCAATTTTAATGTTTGCGCCTGGCTGTTGCTGGCAAACACCGTTGCCAGCAATAGCGGTAATAGTTTATTCTTTAACATCGATCAATTCAATTTTGCCTTTACGTTTTAATTCTCTTTCCTTGATCATTTCAAAAATCACAGGAGTGATAAGTAACACATAAATGGTAGATGAAATAGTACCGCCGATTAACGGAATGGTGATGGGCCGCATGATATCACTGCCCACACCGGTAGCCCACAGGATGGGAATGAGGCCAAACAAACCTACAGACACTGTCATGAGTTTGGGCCTTAGCCTTTTTGCAGAGCCTTCGATTACAAATTCCCTTATGATGGCAGGCGTAAGTGTGGCTTTACTGTTACCATGTTTAGCTACCATGTTCTGCATGGCTTCATTGAGGTATATTGTCATGAGCATGGCTGTTTCAATGGCCATACCGAATAAGGCAATAAAACCAACAGCTACGGCTACTGATAAATTGATGCCATAGAAATATACCATGAACACACCGCCAATCAATGCAAACGGCACAGTGATCATAGTAGTAGCTGCTTCCTTGAACGAATGATAGGTGAAGTATAACACCATAAAGATGATGATGATGACAATGGGCATGATCATTTTCAAAGTGCGGTTGGCCCTGATCTGGTTTTCCCATTGACCACTCCATTCCAGGAAATAACCTTTGGGTAATTTGGTGATCATTTTGTTGAGACGCTCCTGTGCTTCTTTCACTGTACTTCCCAGATCTCTTTCTCTTACATTGAACAACACCGTACCCCGCAGCATGGCATTTTCTGAATTGATCATGGGCGAGCCATCGCTTAGTTGAATATCAGCCACTGCTTCTAATGGAACAGGACCAAAATCCATTGTTTGCACCTGCAGGCGTTTGAGCGCTTCGAGGTTGTTACGAAAATCCTGTCCGTATCTTGCGTTTACACTAAACCGTTGACGGCCTTCGATGGTAGTAGTGAGTTTCATACCACCCAATGCACTTTCAATCACCAGGTTCACATCATCCACGCTCAAACCATAACGACCAATCTCTTCTCTCTTAATAGCAATGTCCACATACTTACCGCCGGTGATGGGTTCTACATATAAATCTTTTACACCATCAATACCTTCTAATTGTTTTTTGATGGTTTGTGCAAATACATAAATGCTGTCGAGGTTTTGTCCATATACTTTTAATCCCACATCTGTACGGATACCTGTTGAAAGCATATTAATACGGTTGATGATGGGTTGTGTCCATCCGTTGGTAACACCGGGTATCTGCATTTTGGAATTGAGCTCATTGATGATATCATCTTTCGTTAATCCTTTTCGCCATTCATGTTTGGGTTTTAACAGGATGATGGTTTCAATCATGCTGATGGGTGAATTGTCTGTTGCCGTATTGGCTCTTCCTGCTTTACCCAACACATGCGATACTTCAGGAACGGTGCGGATGAGTTTATCCTGCACCTGTAACAATCTTTTTGCTTCTGAATTGGAAACATCAGGTAATGTTACCGGCATGAATAACAACGAACCTTCATCCAGTGGTGGCATGAACTCAGAACCCAAACGTGTCATCATGATGATACCTGTGGCCAGTGCAATGATGTTAACAGCGATGGTGGTCTTTCTCCACTTTAAACACCATTTGAGAATGGGTGTGTAAATTTTTTCCAGTGTACGTGTGATGGGATTGGCACTCTCCGGTTTTAATCTTCCTTTTAAAAAGAAAGAAATCAATACCGGCATTAATGTAATGGCCAACACTGCATCTATCAGCAGGATGAATGTCTTTGTCCATGCCAGGGGATGAAAGAGTTTACCCTCCATACCTGTAAGCAAAAACACCGGTAGAAAGGAAGTAACCACAATGATGGTGGAATAAAACACACCCGGCCCCACCTGTTTGGATGATTTTTCAATGATCTCATTTCTTTCTTCTGCTGTTAACGGGTCTTTATTTCTTTTGAAAAAACTTGCCATGCTTATACTTTGTCAGATGAATTAATTTTTGCAGCCTGTGCTTCACTCAGATGCCGGTACGCATTCTCTACCATCACAATACCATCATCGACCACCACACCAATTGCCAGTGCAATACCGGTTAACGACATGATGTTAGAAGAAATACCGAAGAGCTCGAGGAAAATAAAACCCGCAGCAACTGAGATGGGCAGTTGAATAAGAATAATAACGGCACTGCGCCAGTGAAACAGAAAAATGAGAACAATCAATGATACCGCAATCATCTCTTCCATCAGCGTTCCTTTTACAGAATCAATCGCCTCTTGAATTAATGTACTGCGGTCATACGAAGTTTTAAAGGTGACACCTTCCGGTAACCCTTTTTCCACTTCTTTCATTTTTGCTTTTACCGCTTCAATTACTTTGTTGGCATTCTCGTTGTAACGCATCACCACAATACCACCTACGACTTCGCCTTGGCCATCCCTATCAAAAATACCGAGGCGTAAATCACCACCCATTTGAACAGAGCCGATATCTTTTACCCGTACAGGGATGCCATTGTAATTAGCAAGCGCAATGTTTTCTACATCGTCTTTGTTTTTGATATAACCCAGTCCACGGATGATGTAAGCCATATCTGCCATTTCAAATTTGCGGCCGCCTACATCATTGTTATTTGCTTTCACTTTATTCATCACATCCATCAACGAGATGTTGTAGAACTGCAGCTTCACCGGATCAACAACCAACTGGTATTGTTTTTCAAATCCACCAAAGGATGCCACTTCTGCCACACCGGGCACTGTTTGCAAGGCAAACTTGATGTACCAATCCTGTAACGCACGTTGTTCACCCAAATCCATTTTAGGTGCATCGAGATGATACCAATAGATATGACCTACTCCGGTTCCGTCAGGTCCCAATGTGGGTGTTACGCCTTGTGGCAATAAGCGTTGCGCAAAATTCAACCGCTCCAGCACTCTTGTTCTTGCCCAATAGATATCTACGTTATCTTCAAAAATCACATACACAAAACTCATCCCGAACATGGATGAACCACGGATGTTTTTGATTTTGGGAATACCCTGCAGGTTACTGACTAATGGATAAGTTACCTGGTCTTCAATCACCTGTGGACTGCGGCCCATCCATTCAGTAAAAACAATCACCTGGTTTTCACTCAAATCAGGAATGGCATCAATGGGATTTTCTTTTACTGAGTAAATGCCATAGGCCAAAAGGCCGCCTGCAAGCAGCAGCACAATAAGCCTGTTACGCAAAGCCAGTTCAATTAATTTTTGAACCATGATGTTTGATTAATCATTATTGAATTACTTCCTCCACTTTTCCGCACTTGAACATTTCGGAACCGAAATAGGGGTTTTTGATTTCCTTTACTTCACTTACCCACATGGCACCCTGGTTATCTCTTGCCATCGGGCAATGGTCATGATACAGTGGACGACCGGCTCCAAAATTTTTTACCAGTTCATAAACCACTTCGCTCATCTGTACAAAGTGTGAACGCTGGTGTTTGATGTTATCTCCGTTTTTACCAATATGCTCTGCATGTTCTTTCAATTCTTCTTCATTGGCATCATAGGCGGTTTTTTGTTCAGCCGTTAATAATGATTTATCCAGTTTGCCAATAGCATTTTCCATTGCCTTTGCTCCGCTGGCAGCTTCGCCTGCATTATCGCTTGACAGTGCATTTTTTATATGCAGATAATGGTCCACAATTTCTTTAATGCCTGCAGCTACTTTGGCATCTACATTGGTAAAGACAACAGCTACAGCTTTGATATCTTTATCATCGGTTGCAGATACATGCTGCGTAGTGTCGGTTTTCATATTGTTCATATCATGCCCCTCATGTTCATTTTTGGAGCCACTATTGTTGCAAGCAGCAACGGCGAGGGTTACTGTCATTACTATTAAATAAAGAGGTTGTTTCATTGTTTCTGATTTATTATTTTAATGTTTGTGGTTATTGTGGTTTGAACTGGTTGCTGATTTTCTTTCGTACAAGCAGCAACCGGGTAGTTTTTCATATACTTTATCATCGGACCTGAATTTCTCCGTATCATGACCCACTGCGGCAATTTTTTTCTGAATGTCGTCGTTGGAAATTTTTGCAGCATCATATGTTATGGTCATGATTTTTGTATCAACATTCCAAACGGCGCTGCTAACCGCCTCGTTTTTTACGGCTTTTTCTATTCTTTTCTTGCACATTCCACAATTGCCATACACTTTAAATGTGTCCGTTTTTTCCTGTGCAAATACAGAAACAGATAGGATGGTGAACGCTGCCATCATCAGCATTTTGAATGATTTCATTTTAATTGATTTAATATGTTGAATAAGGAACAGGGGGCATACAGAAATGCCTATAGCCCGGCATTAGAATACCTGGCTCATCAAAGAAAATACTCTTTAAATAAGGAAACTGCAATTGCGGATGTACACCGCAACGCCACTACTTCGGGGTGGGGCGTGACTTACAGGATGTTTCTCTGTAACAGAAGAAACAAGAGTATCAGGTAGCGAAAAATATGCTACCGGCAAATCAATAACCTGAAGCGAAAAATTGATAACGAATGACTCAGCGGTTTTCTGGTCATTGTCATTCTTCACAAACTTGTGTTCATCCTTGCAGCAGCCATTATCTTTTTCTTCAGACTTCTCCATGCCGCAGTTGCCGCAGGTTTTTGACTTGTTATGCCCCAATCCCCAATCAGCAAGTTCGCCCATGCAATAGTGCATGTGTATGTTAGCACCTGTTGATGTGCTGAGATAAAATATAGCTAATATGGCAGCGATGAACTTTTTCATGCAATGCGAAACAAAAGTATAGTTATTTTTTTGAAAAAGCGGTTTAATGTTTTACAAAATAGTTCCTTACAGGTGATAATGAATCACTTGCAGCAGTCTTTCTTACGTACAAAATACGCTTTCAACATACGCCAAAACAAATGGCTCAATGACTTTAACAGAAGCATTTTATTACATATTTACCAGCATTATTCCTCTCATTGTAATTATCATGGCAACTTATAATGCATGGCTTCTTTTGGTGTCTATTAGTTACAAGCCTAAAGATTTTAATGATGTGTTCAACTGTCATATCTGGTCTTTTGACAAGTCGCCTTCAATTTCTGCTTCGCCCAAATTGACAGATAGGGGCGGAGCCCCTTATTTTCCAATTGGGCTTTTACTACCATTTTGCATCTGCTGCAAACCATATTCTTGATGTATAGTTTCATATTGTCTGTCCAACGTGTGATAGTTGCAAATTTATTAAAAGCCTGCGGTAATCTGTCGCACTGAAGACTGCTTGCCGTGTGTTGGCAATTGCAGCTCTTTTGCAAGGTTGGCTTTGTGTCGAGGTTTTGTGTGCCTTGCAAATGTGCTGCAATGTGCGGTCGCCATGAGAGACTTTGAACTGAATGTCCTGTCACTTGAAAATGAACGGAATTTCGTTTTAGGGTTGCGTACAACGGTCAGGTATTGCCGATGGTGGGGAAATAGAATTCCGTCCGTTCGGAACTGCTGCCTGGCTTTTTGATAAAGTTAACATATTAAGAACTAAAGCTGGGCTTTATTCGTCAAGCCCCGAACTGCAGTACAGCAGAATTACAGCTGCTCATTGCTCCAATGTCAAGCCCCACTATTGGCAATACCAATGTTAGCTGGCGTTATTCTATTTTCCATTTATCAGTTATATTCCTCAATTGGTTACCTGTCGAATCTGATAGAGTTATAGTCATTGATAAATATTTTGGCTTAAAGTCAATAGTTGATATTTCAATTCTGTCAAACCAGAAGATAAAGTCATAGTTAGTAATTCTCTCCAATTTATCTGCTCTACTATTCAATGTGGTCAATAAACTATCTATGTTAGGAAAGAATGGCAATTGATAGCAATTTAGGCTCGAATAATGTCCAAAGCTTAATCCCTTTGAGTCATACTTTTCCCAAAAGAAATCTTTTATAGTACTATCACCTTTCATAAGATTTGTAATATTAAATTCTTTATTGTCTCCTTCTATGGCAATTTTTAACGAATGAATTTTATCTAATAAACCCAATTTAGGGTAATTTCCATAGTAGGTGCTTTTTTCAGGTTTCACAATGTCAGCCCAAAGCCTAATTGAAATGCCCAATTTGGATGAACTATCTAATGTATTTGTAACTGAAAAAAGGTTACACTTACTACCTGGAAGGTTATGTGTACTCTCATAAGTTGTTTTAACGATAGTATCCTTATCGGCTTTTGTAATTAGCCTAACAGACGACTCTTTGATATCATAATAGGCTCTATCAGTCAGATTCCGTGGAACCCAACAGGATGAAAAAAGTAAACTTAATATTGCAATTGAAAATCTCATCATTTAATGCCAGCTAACGTTCGAGGCTTGGCGTTGTGGCTGCATAGCGTTCTGTCAAGCTTGGAACAGATGTTGAGTAAAGATAATTAGTTGATGTTAAAAATAGTCAGCCGAGTAGCGTAAGGTCAAGCTGAGAACAAAAGCTAAGTAGCGACTTGTTGTTCATTGCTCATTCGTCAAGCAGCCATAACGCCAAACCTTTTGTTGTGCGTTCGTTATTTGTCTTTAAAGCCAATTACGTCTTGTCTAACTTCTTTTCGCCATTTGTCACCGTACTTTTCGTCAAGGTATGCAAATACAACTTTGTTATAAGCTAAAATACATTCGTCGTAGTCGGGTGTGCAACCAAAGTCATAGTAATACACTTTGAATTTCTTTTCAAACTTGTCTTGTCCGACGTAGTAAACAGGAGCAATGCTTCCAAAAAGTAACAGTTTAGGTTTTCCATCTGCAATGTCTTTTTGAGCTGTCGCTTCGCTGAAATGAGGAAACGAAGAACAATCTGTGTAAACAGTCAATTTGAAATTCGTAATGTCACTATTTGAAATTAAAATTGTTGTGTCCTTATTGCTAAAACCAAGAGCCGAAAAACGCAACGTTTGTTGTCCATTAGGCAAATTTGGAATTGTGAAGTTGCCTAAGCTATCACTTTGATAACCTTTGGTTCTTGTAATCATTATCGTTGCATAAGGAATGGGTTTACCGCTGTTCAACGAAACTGTTGTTCCAGAAACTTTGAAACTATTAAGTGATTGTCCTACTACGAACAAAGTAAGAAATGTCAAACAAAATGTAGTTATGAGTTTAAACATGGTCGAAATATAATGACGCACAACGAAATAGGCTTTGTGCAGGTGTGGGATTAGAATTCCGTCCGCCCACAACGTCAAGCCCAATTTCTATTCTTTTGTTGATTGTTTTTGTTGTCGTTCAATAGCGTTCCGTCAAGCTGGAACTAATGTTCAATATTGATTTTCTGCTGAATTTACTTCCGTCAAGCCACACTTGCACAAAACCTCTTGTTAGCGGCAGGTTATTCTGTCACAAACAGCCTGTATAGTCCAATTAGCAAAAAGGTTAGTCCAACAAGACAAATAAGAAGTCTTGACATAAACTCGGACTGTTTTGCGTCAACATAAAAGTCTGATGGATTATCTTTATTATAATGAACTTTTATGGTGTCACCATTTTTATATTGTCCATTAAAAAAAATTGCAAAATCTTGTTTAATGACACCTGTAATCCATTCTCCTGTCTGTGTCACAAACCTAACTGTTATTTTGTCTTTGATAAGTGTAGATGAATTGTCAATTGAGCGACTAAAGCTATTGTCGTAGCCTTGTTCAAAAACAATTCCGTCAACAAGTATTCCGGTTTTTTTCAATTTACTATTGGTCGACTGCCAAAAGACTGAAATAACAAAGGCAATCAGTCCTATAGCAATAAAAATGTAGGGTTGATAGTCTGTCATGTGCTTATATTTTTCGAGTTGCCGTCAACTTGCCGCTAACGTTCAGGGCTTTGTGTCAGTTGTGGACTTTGCTAACTGTCAGCTCGTAACAAAAGCCCAAAGTTGATTTGTTGCTCAAATTTAGAGAAATAGGCGAGTAGTATTCCGTCAAGCTGGAACAAAAGTTGAATTGTGATTTGTTGTCGATTGATTGAATGTCAAGCCACAATTGCACAAAACCTTTTGTTAGGTGCCGTATTTTTATTTTTGCACAATAATTTGCATATATGACAAAATAATGCTAAAATTGCAAATGATAATTTGCGAATTATGGTAAGCTGGAACGAAAAAATTAAAAGACTCCTTAAATCTGAACTTGTCAAACGAGGTGTGTCCAACACTGACTTAGTCCTACTCTTGAATGAAATAGGTGTCAACGAAACGAAAGCAAGCATTGATAGTAAAATAAGCCGAGGAAGCTTTAGTGCTTGTTTTTTTATTCAGTGTCTTTCAGTAATTGGGTGTTCAAAAATTGAAATTGAAGAATACGAAACTACAATTCTTGTCGCAGCTGAACCTAATGTTGAATATAATAAAACTTCAAACAATGGAAAGTAGCAAAGTTAAATTCATTGATTTGTTTGCTGGTCTTGGTGGAATAAGACTTGGTTTTGAAAATGTTTTTAATAAATTGGGTTATGAAACAGAATGTGTTATGACATCTGAAATAAAACCATATGCTCTCGAAACATTAAAACATAACTTCAAACACAACTTTTTGGCTGGTGATATTTTTGAGATTAAAAATGAGTTTATTCCTGATTTTGATTTCCTGTTAGGCGGATTTCCTTGCCAACCGTTTAGTACTGGTGGAAAAAGACAAGGATTTTTAGACACACGAGGAACTTTATTTTTTGAGATTGAACGTATCTTAAGAGATAAAAAACCATATGGCTTTATTCTTGAAAATGTTGAAGGACTTGTTAAACACGATTTAGAAAATAAAAAAGATGAAATAGGTAGAACTCTGTCAACCATTTTGCATATTCTTGAAAATGAACTGAAATATAAAGTTTCTTGGAGAGTTTTTGACTCTATTGAATTTGGTCTCCCACAATCACGTAAGCGTATTTTTATTGTAGGTACAAAAGAAGAAAAAGTTGAATTAAATGGGAATGAACCAAAGTTTGCAAAGCTTGAAAGCATATTAGAATGTGGTCTTCCATCTTTAAAATCTGACTTTACAAATAAACTATTATCACATTTTGAAATTGAAGATTTATATGGTAAATCTATAAAAGACAAGCGAGGGGGAGATAATAATATACATAGTTGGGATATTGGAATAAAAGGTGAGGTAACAAAAGAGCAAAGCAAACTTTTGAATAAACTGTTTAAGGAAAGAAGAAAAAAACAATGGGCTACAGAAATTGGCATTGACTGGATGGACGGAATGCCATTAACACTTGAACAAATAAATACTTTCATTGTAAGACCCAAAAAAGAACTTAAGTTAATGCTAGATGATTTAGTTAAAAAAGGGTATTTGAAATTTGAGCATCCAAAAAAATTAGTAAAAGAGCTGACTCCAAACGGCGTTAAAAATTACCGTGAATATGATATAACAAAGCCAAAAGGCTACAACATTGTAACTGGTAAATTGAGTTTTGAAATTAACAAAATTCTAGACCCTAATGATATTGCCCCAACTCTAGTTGCTACAGATGTTTCTCGTCTCGCAGTACCTGATGGAAATGGTTTAAGACGTTTAACTATTCGTGAAGGTTTGCGGTTGTTTGGTTATCCCGAATGGTATGAAATACCAACAAAAGAATATGATGCTTTTGATTTGCTGGGTAACACTGTTGCAGTACCTGTAGTTGAATTCGTAGCCTCAAGAATTGCAGAAGTTATGAGTTTTGAAAATTTAAGTTATTTAACCACTAACGAAATACCTGTATGTGCTTCGTAATTTTTTAGAACATTCTTTAGCCAATGCCCATTTCCGTGTCTGGTTTGTGGGTATTGGTATCTCGTTTCATTCAATGCAGATAGGAATTCTTCTTTAGTTGAAAATGGTTTGAATGTTGACCTGTCTGAATACCAAATTCCTGGTCTAAGGTTGTAAATTACTTGTTTCTTTTCTTGAACTTTAATTGGATAAGTTCCGCTTGGACAAGACAATTCCCAAATTTTTTTTAGCCAAACGTTTTTGATTGTAATTTGACTACCTTCCATTTGATAGGCGAAAATCAGGTAGTCAGAATCAATCCTGTATGCGTTTTCAAGTAGGGAATTGCAATAGGAGTCGAAATTAGCAAGGTCAAATCCAGGCCCTCGATCCCAATCGAAAGTTTTTACTTCTAAAAGACCTTTCTTTTTATTTTCTGTGTCAAGATGAAAATCAGGAAAAGTTTGTGAGTTTGTATTTTCTTCAAATTCGACATTTTCTTTTTTCAGCCAAGCTTTTAACCATTCCTGTAAGAGATTCCCAACAGTATCTTTTGTCTCTACTGCAATAGTCAAGTTTTTTAGGGAGAAGTTAATAATTCCTTTCTCCCCAATAATTTTATATTCTTCAATCAGTTTTGTATATAATTGTTGTCCCGTTACTTTCATAAATTTAGTTGAGTTCACAAAATTATAGTTTTATTTCTAGTATTTAACTTGGAACGGGTTTTCTAATATGGCACCTAACGTTCTTGGCTTTGTGCAGGTGTGGACTTAGCTAACTGTCAGCCAGTTACAAAAGCCCAAAGTTGATTTGTTGTTCAAATTTAAGAAAGTAGGTGAGTAGAATTCCGTCTTGCAGGAACAAAA
>Ga0209278_1001033_pt1 | contig 17831 bp, 15 predicted proteins | sample JI81BgreenDNA_FD_187504 | JGI IMG/M metagenome (GOLD analysis project Ga0209278, IMG submission 187504) | Wastewater effluent complex algal communities from Wisconsin, to seasonally profile nutrient transformation and Carbon sequestration -... | ecosystem: Engineered > WWTP > Effluent > Algae... | reverse complement strand
CAACGAAACCATGATGGCCCACCCGATGCACCTGCACGGCATGTTCTTTGACGTGGAGAATGGTCAGGCGCCGGGCCTGATGCCGGAAAAGAACGTGATCGTGGTGGCGCCGGGCCGCACCCAGTCCATCATCCTGACGGCGAATGAAGCCGGCGAATGGCCGCTGCACTGCCACCTGCTCTATCACATGAACAGTGGCATGATGGGCAAGCTGGTGGTGGCCAACGTGCTGGGCCCGGATGGCAAGGCCGTGCCGACTGCGGGGCATGTCCATTGATGCGCGCTCTGCTGCTTGCGGCGCTGCTGGTGGCACCCGCCGCAGCCATGGAGGGCCACGGCCACGGTGATGCGGTCAACAATTACACGCTGGTGGAAGAGGCCGACATCACCCGCTTTGACGGCCAATGGGTCGCCAACTGGGAGGTGCAGGGCTGGATCGGCGGCGATGTGAACAAGTTCTGGTGGCGCACCGAGGGTGAAACCAAGGGGCCGCGGCTGGAACAGAGCGAATTCCAGGCGCTTTACAGCCGCAACATCGCGATGTTCTTCGATGCGCAGATTGGCCTGCGCCACGATATCCAGCCCGACGCCCGCAGCTATGCCGTGGTGGGCGTCCAGGGCCTGGCGCCCTTGTTCTTCGAAACCGAAGCGCATGCCTTCTTCGGCTTCAAAGGCGACGTGCTGCTGCGCCTGCGCCAGTCGTTCGATTTGCGCATGACCAATAGGCTGGTGGTGCAGCCGCTGTTCGAGACCGACATCTATCTGACGCGTGTACCTGAGCGGCTGATCGCGCCCGGCCCGGCCATCATCGAAGCCGGCGTGTTGACCCGCTACGAGATCACCCGCCGTGTGGCGCCCTATGTGGCGGTGATGTTCGAACGGCGGCTGGGGGAGTCGGCGCGGCTGGCGCAGGCCGCGGGCGAAAACCCCGGCGGCTGGTCGATCAGAACGGGCGTGCGTTTCTGGTTGTGAGCAGACAATTGGCGCCGCTGCGCCGGTAATTGGCATCCGACAGGTCAATTCTATTGTCGGAATTGTCATATAGAATCGCCGATTTTCCGGCAATCATCATCGAAATTACGATTGACGTCTGAAAACGACTCAATACACTCGGCGCTGTCAAGAACAGGGTCGGGACTGACAAGCACCTAGTGGGGGTGGCTATGGATGGTCTTTGCCTTGGCGCAGCCGATGAGGTTGTCGCCAATCCTGATTTTATTGCCGATTTCGATCAGTTGTCTTCGGCGGCACCGTCTTCTTTTGAAACGGCTGATCGCTGTGATTTGCTGGTGATTGGCCCCGGCCGCGCCAGTCCGCGGGCGGCATCCGTGCTGGCCGATTCCCTGGGCTTGCCGATCGAGGCCATTGTCGACGCCATATACCGCGCGCCGGGCCGGCTGTTGCCGGGCGTGCCGCGCCGGGAGGCCGAGCGCTTGGTGGCGATATTGGCGCCGCTGGAGCTGCAGCTGGCCATTGTCCCGGCCGGTTCGCTGCCGGTGCGGGGTGCCCTTCGCGATGTGGCAGCCGAACTTTGCGATCCTGATGCCGCCGATGCCGTGGCCATCGTGCTCGGCCGCTTTCTTGGCCTGGATCCGGCGGCGGCACTTGATCTGCTGCTCACCCCGCCGGGCATCGTGCTGGGCAATGTGACGGCGCCAACGGTGGCGGCACTCGCCGCGCTGTTGCCGGCCGGTGCCGTGCGGTTGGTGGAAGTGGAGCCCGATGCGGCACGTTACGCTCTGTTTGCCGCCGGGCTGACGCGCCTGCAGGCCGGTGCGCTGCGCGGGCATCTGCCGCCGGGCGCGGTGCTGGGCGATGATGGCAGCGCCCTGCTGCTGGGCTTGACCCGCAGCGAGGCGGACGCACTGTGGCGTCGGCTGCGTGCACCGGAAAAGGTGCGGCTGGTGCCCGAACAATTGCTGCGGTTCGGCATCATGCTGCATGCTGCAACATCTTGCTGTGCCAGCGCACTGGAGCGGCTTGCCGGTGTGCCGGCGACCGATTTGCCCGAACTGCTCGCGGCCTTGCCGGTGCTGGTGGAGACCGATCTGCCGCTGGCCGGGCTGGAGCTGCGGCTGGCGGACTATGCCGAGGCCGGGCTGACGGTGACGGCCGAGCTGGAGAGCTTTGTTCCCGTTGTGCTGGAAGTGCTGGAAGCCAGCCCCGACGCACTGGCCGCGGCCGGCCTGTCGGGCAAGGCACCGCTCACCACCCCGCCGATGCCGCGCCCGCGGGCCCGGCTGTTGCGGCATCGCCTGGAAGCCGCCGGCGCCGAAGTGTGGGAGGTGGCGGCATGACGATTGATGGCGTGCACCGCCTGCACATGGGCGTCGCCGAAGCCGGCAAGCTGCTGGCACTGAAGGGTCGCCACCATGATGCCCTGGCGAAATATCGCGAGGCGCTGCAACTGGCCCATGGCGCCCGCGCGCCGCAACTGTTTGCCCGCCATTATCTGCACTGCGTGTTGGAAAGCCTGGAGCATCTGGGTGACCATGCCCGCGTAGCCGAACTGGCTGGCGCGGCGGCCGACCATGCTGCCAATCCCGATCCCACCCCGTTCCAGAAACGCGATCGTGCGCACCTGCTTGAGCGGCAGGGCGTGAACCTGGCCCGGGCCGGCGATGTGCCGGGTGCGCGCACTGCGTTGGCGGCGGCGCTGGCACTGGATGCCGGCCTGCCGTTGGCGCGCGCCTTGCTCGACTGGACAGCGCGTGGCCTGGCCATCAACCCCGGGCGGCTGGCCGAAGCCCAGCGCAAACATGGTTACTGGATGGTGCGCCCCGATACCGTGGATGCGGCCCGCGCCCTTGAACGCCCCTTTGCCCCCATAGCGGAGACAGTCCATGGCTGACGAAAACCCGATCGAGAAGCTGCGCCCCGGCCAGATTCTGGCCGACAGCGCGGTGACCGACTACATCAAGGCCATGGGCATCGCCATTGCCGAAGCCCAGATGCAGCTGGACATCAACAGCCTGCGCCAGGTGGGTGAATATGCCGAGCCGCGCCCCGGGCTGGGCGGCAAGAGCCTGCTGCAACTGGGCCTGTCGCCGCCCTTCTATCATTATCAGCATGCCGATCTTTCGGTTTCGATGCAGATCGTCATGAAGATCGCCGAACAGAGCGCCTTTGGCATCGGCGCCAAGCTTGATCTGGGCTTTGAGCAGGGCGGGCCGGTGGCGGCGGCCAGCGCCCGCGAAGCGCAAGTGACGGTAAAGAGCGTGCCGGCCAGCGTGACGGTGGACGGCAAGAAGACCGATAATGCCGGCACCGATGTCGAGGCCGCTGCCGAGCAATTGGCCGCCGCGCTGCGCGCGCCCGCCGGTCCGTTTGAGCGCGCCTTCACCAGCACCGAGCGCAAGCCGGTGACGGCGGCGTTGGAGCCGGGCAATGCCAAGAACCCGATCCTGACGCCCAACGCTGTCGCCTTCGTCAAGCCAGCCGAGAGCAGCGCCGGGGTGATCCGCATCGAACAGACGCCACCGCCCGGCGGGCCAGGGGAGATTTTCAAACTGGCGACGGGCAAGGAAACCACTGTGACGTCCGAAGCCAACCGCGCGCTGTATGCGCGCAAGGTGGTGCAACAACTGAACGCGCTGGGCGGCTTCAAGGCGCGGCTGGTCAATGATGCCGGTGGCACCAGCAACGGCCCAGATGCGCCGGGTGCGCTGGGCATCGCCCTGTTTGATACCGACAAGGCGGTGCTGAAGAAGGAAGCGCTGTCGGAACTGGAAATCACCGCAAAGGCCATCAAGGACGGCAATCTGACGGTGAATGTCGTTGGCTATGGCGACACCCGCGCCAGCAATGACTACAACACCAAGCTGGGCCAGCGCCGCGCCAATGCGGTGGCCGAACAGCTGAAGGCCTATGGCGTCGCGCCCGCGAAGATCGCCAGCGTCACCAGCGGCGGTGAGGATCGCTGGAAAGACACGCCACAGAACACCGACAACCAGCAGTTCCGCAGAGCCGAAGTCGTGCTCGCCGGCAGCAGCGACCTGATCATCGTGGTGGAAGACAATGGCACCCAGCTGCAGGACAAGCCCGATCCCGACAAGACCGGCGGCGGCAGCGGCAACGGCTTCATCTTTGCGAAGAAGTTCACCGCCTTGCCGGTGGACGGCACGGCGGTGAAGCTGGGGGCGTCGGCCACCAGTGTCGCCATCAAGAAGGACGCGGTGAACGACAGCGGCAACGTGTTTGCCGAAGGTTCGCCGGAAGCTTTTGCCTTCAACCTGGCGCGCGACATCAACACCGGCACGCTCACCCACAAGGTGCGCGCCAGCCGCAGCGGCGGCGTGGTGCTGCTGGCCAATGCCGATGATGCGGTGGTGATCGATCTGGTCACCCTTTCGGCCAACGACATCAAGCTGGAAGCGGCCGGCGGCGCCAGCCTGACCAAGCCGCTGGCCGGCATCGCCGCCGGGCCGACGGCCTCGAAAGACAAGCCCAAGGTGACGGCGGCGGTGGGCATAACCGTGGATTACCGCAAGAGCCGCCAGTTTGAGCAATCGGTGAACGGCAACAGCGCCATCAGTGCCCGGCTGGTGGCAGTGCCGGCGCCGGTCGAGTTCCTTGATGAGCTCAAGCAATATCTGGGCCAGGTGCCCCAGCCGCGTGCACCACAATGAGCGAGGTCCCCAAGGTCACCAACCAGCTGCTGTCGGCGCCGCTGCCGCAGATCATCGAGCGGCTGGGCATTGCCGTGGCCGAAGCGCAGGGCGCGCTGGATCGCAACAGCATCGCCATGGCCCAGGCGATGGCCGAAACCGAAATCGAGCTTGGCGGCGAGACCACAAACCTGATCGCGCTGGGTTTCACGCCCACCTTCTACAGTTTCACCGAGGCGACGGTGGAAGCCAAGCTGAGCTTTTCCATGCAGGAAACCACGGAACTGGGCGTTTCGGTGGGGGCGAGCGTGAGCGGCGGCGCCGGCTTCGTGATGGTCGCGGCATCGGTGAATGTTTCCTATGCGCGCAAATTTTCGGTGGGCGCCGAAGGCATGAGCAGCATCGCCGCGCGCCTTGTTTCGCTGCCACCACCCGAACTGCTGGAAGCCCGCCTGAAAACCATGAGTGAGAAAACGAGCTGATTTGAAAGGAGAATGACGATGGCAATCGGACAGGAACTGCTGAACGTCCCCATGGGCGACATGATCCGCCAGATGGCCTTTGCCATCGCCGAAGCCCAGGTGAAGCTGGACGCCAGCAGCATCGAGGTCGCGGAAATGATGGGCGGCCTCAAGACCATTCAGGACGAGGAAGGCAACCAGACCTTCGATGATAGCCGGGTGTTCTTCGGTTATGAGATGATGACCGTGAAGGAGGCCGAGGCCTTTATCGCCGCCGATGAAGCCATCACCGGCGGCGACAAGACGGCGCTGACCAAGCTGATCAATGATCAGAAGGGCGCGCTTTCGGCCGCCGAGAAGAACACCGGCCTGATCCGCGTGCCCACGCGCGTGTCGATGCTGGAACTGGGCTTCTCGCCCACCTTCTACCAGTTCGTCGACACGATCATCGAGGTGAAGATCGCCATCAAGATCACCCGCAGCGTGGAAAGCACCCGCTCGGCCCGCGACACGCGATCAACCAATGCGTCGAGCAAGACGACATCGGCCAAGTTCGGCGCCGGCTTCTTCTCGGTCGGCGCGCGTTTCGGCACCAACAGCAACAGCCAGGCCACCACCAGCCAGGTTGATGCGACCTATGCCGCCAAATACAGCTATTCCGCCGAAGGCTCGTCGCTGCTGCGCACCAAGCTGGTGCCGCTGCCGCCGCCGCCGATCCTGGAAGAGCGCATCCGCCGCCTGTTGGACGAGGAAAGCGAGCGCCGCCGCAAGAAGCTGGAGAAGGAACTGGGCACCGCGACGCCGACGCCGACCTGATCGGGCAGCCGATTCCCGCCCCCTGACGGAGTGAAACACGATGAGCGTTGGAACCGAACTGCTGGCGGTGCCGTTTCCGGAAATGGTTGAAAAACTCGGTGTGGGCATCGCCAACGCCCAGCTGCAGCTTGATCTGGTATCGTTGCGCATTGCCCGGCTGATGGCCGGCTATGACGAAGAGGCGGAGACCAAGAAGGAGGGCGATGGCGTAAAATCCAAGTCCTACCTGATCAAGTTCGGCGATGGTCAGGAATATAGCCTGATGGAACTGGGCTTCACGCCCACCTTCTATCAGTTCGTCGATACGGTGATTGAACTGAAAATGTCGATCAGCGTTTCCCGCGAGACCGAGTACAAGCGGGAAACCAAGGCCAGTTCGGTGGCGGCCGGCGGCTTCTGGACACCGTTCGGTGGCGGCGGCGCGGTGCGCACCAGCAGCGTATCGGCCAGCTTTGCCGCCAAATATCAGTATAGCGCTGAAGGATCGTCGCTGATGCGCACCAAGCTGGTGCCGATCCCGCCGCCGGCGCTGTTTGAAGAGCGGGTGCGGGCGCTGATCGCGGCGCGCAATCCGCCACCGCCAACGCCGCCGGGCCCCTGAACCATGGCGCAGCCACCCTGGAAGGATGCCTTGGCGCGGGCGCGCCGCGCCGACGCTGGCGGGGCCATGCCGGCGGCGCCATTGCGCCCGGCCGAAGCGGCGCGCGCGGCGGCACCGTCGGTTGAGCAACTGGCCGCACAGGCGCCGGGCCTCAGGCAATTGCTGGCCGAACGGCAGGCGTTGGAACAGCAGATGCAGGGCCTCACCGGCGGCAATCCGGCCGATCCGCGCTATGCCGTCGAACCGCTCGATCGCCGCCGCGCCGCACTGGCGGCCTGGGGGCAATCGCGTGATGCTGCCCGCGGCGCCCGGCGCGATCCGGCGGCGGCCTTTGCCCCGCAGGCGCCGCCACTGCGCGGCACGGCGGCCGATGTGCTGCGCGGCACCAGCGCCGATCAACTGCGCGGCACAAATGCGGATTTCCTGCGCGCCACCCCCGGCGAGTTGCCCGGCGATGCCCGGCCCAGCCGGCTGTTCGAGGCGTTTGAGCGGTCGCCGGCCGCCAACGATGATCCGCCGCTGCGTGATCTTGGCCGCGCGCTGCCGCCGCTGGCTGCCGAACCGGAAAGCCGTCGCGCCCGCCGTGCGGCACAGGATGATGGCCCGCCGCTGGGCGCGGCAGGCCGGCAGCTCGGTGCCGCCGGGCGCCAGTTGGCTGAGGCTGGGCGCAGCCTTGGCAGCGCGGGGCGCCCATCGGAACGGCCGCGCGGCAACAGCGGCGATCCGCTCGACCGCCGGCTGGCGCGCGCTCGTGACATGGCGGCCCGGGCGCGCCGCACATTGGACAATTCAGAACGCGCACTGGATCAGGCGCGCGATGCCATCCCCGGCGATTGGCAGGAACGTGCCCGCGAACGCATCCCTGGCATCGGCAAGACCGATCATTATGTGCGTGAGGCCGCCCGCAAGCTTTCAACGTTGGCTGGCGCCATCGACGATATCGGCAGCAAGGCAGATCGCCTGCGCGGCCTGGCGCGCGACATGCGGGAATTGAAAGAGGCCGATGCCGCCAACGACGAGGCACGGCGCGAACGCGCGCTGGATCGGCTGAAAGCCAGAAGGCAGGAGGGGTGAGTGTCTGACCCGGTGGATTTCGTCGACAACAGTATCGGGCAATTGCTGGTGGCCCTGGCCGATGGCGTGCGCGAAGCGGAACGTGCCCTGGCCTCTGGCCCGCAGGTTGATGACAGCGGCCGCGCCGTCACCCGATACGCGCTGCCCTATCTGGATTTCAGCATCAATGTCGATGTGGAGGTGGTGAACCCGCCGGCGGCTGCCGCTGGCGTGCGCGGCCTGCCGGTGCTGCGGTTGTTCACCGCCCGCAATGATGCCGGCAGCGACAATCGCGAGATCCGTTCCAGCGTGTCGGGGCGGCTGGTGGCGGTGCCGGCTGGCGATGGCTTGCCCGCCCCGCGCATCCGCATCACGCCCGGCCCCAATATCGGCGGCAGGGCCCGCATCGAGCTTGTGGTGAGCAACAGTGCCGGTGAAGTGCTGGCGGGGCAGCCGGTCGAACTGAACCTTGATCTGAAGGCCAGCGAAACCCTGTCGAAAGCCCGCGGCGTGGCCAGCCTGCCGCGCCGCGACGGCACGCGGCTGGCCGATGGCATCGTGACCACCGACACCGACGGCCGCGCCGTCACCAGCCTGCTGATCGGCAATGAACCGGCCAAGGCGCTGCTGGTTGTCACCGCCAGCATCGGGCCGTTTGTCGCCCAAGCCACCATCAGTGCCGAGGTGCTGGGATGACGACGCCGTTCACCTGGTCTGCCCGGCTTTTGGATGCTGCCGGCAATCCCGCTGCCGGTGCCACGCTGGCCGTGGAACTGTTCGATCTGGCCGCCAACAAATGGGTGGCGCTGTCGCAGGCGGCCACCGGCGCTGATGGCAATGGGCGCGGCCGCGGCGAGATTGGCGATGATACATTGCCGTTTGCGCCGGCGCTGCGGCTGGTGGAAGGCGGCGCGGTGATGGCCACCACGCCGGCCATTGCCCGGGCGCAACGTGGCCTCAGCATTGATTTTGGTGAAGTGCGCCGGGCAGCGGTAGCGACGCCGTTCACCCGCACCATCGGGCGCGGCGGGTCGCCCTTCACCATCGGCGGGGCCGCGGCGGCCACGGTTGATCTGGCCGCCCTGCGCGCCGACGTGAGCCGGGATTTCAGCGACCGGCTGGCGGTGCGCGAGCGCGAGGTGGCGGATCGTGATCTGCAACTGGCTGAAACCCGCCGGCTGGTGACCGAACGGGAAACCAGGCTGGCCGAAACCCAGCGCCTGGTGGCCGATCGCGAGGCGAGGCTGGCGGAAAATGTGCGGGTGGCGGGCGAGAAGGAGGCTGAGATTCGCCGCCTCTCAACCCTGATGGCCGCCAAGGATCAGGAAATCGCCTCGCTGCGCCAGCCGCGCCCCGCCGGGCCGCAAGTGGATGCCGCCGCCATCCGCGCCGAGGTGACACGCGATTTTACCGACAAGCTGGCCGCGCGGGAGCGCGAGGTGGCAGACCGCGACGGCCAGATCAACCTGCGCGAAGCCCGCCTGGCCGAAAGCGCCCGCGCTCTTGATCAGAAGGACGCGGAAATCCGCCGCCTGACCGGCGTGATTTCCGACAAGGATCGCATTATCGCCACCCCGCGCCCGGATCGTCTCGCCCCCGAAGGCGTGGCCAATATCACCCGGGTCACCGATTTTGCCAGCACCATCGGCGTGCAGCTGGACGATGCGCAGACGGCGCTGAAATCGCGCGGCTTCTCGCTGGGTGCCATCGAGGTGAATGCCAAGGCGCTGCTGCAGGATGAAGGCCGCAAGATCGAGATTCTTGATCGGGAAGCGATGAAAACCATCCAGCCCGGCGTATTGTCTGATCTGAAATTCAGCTTCCGCCCCGACAAGCCGCCGCCGGAAGTGAGCGGGCAGACGGTGCCGGATCTCATGTTCCTCACCGAAAGCCGCGCCCGCGCCGTGCTGGCCAGCCTGGGCCTGCTGCTGGAAGCCAGCACCGGCCCGGCCGGGCTGAACGCGCAGGCAGCCCCCGGTCAGGCGATGTTGCAAACGCCCGCCGCCGGCACCGGCCTGCCGCGCGGCGGCCGCGTCCACGTGATCTTTGCCGCCCCCAAGGAGTGAAAGAATGGCCAGCAACCCTCCGCGTGGTGCCGTCGCCGATCTGTTGGCCGAAAGCGTCGCCGCACCGCTCGGCGAGGTGATTGCCGCCGTGGGCCAGGGCGTGGCCGAAGCCCAGCGCGCGCTGGATGAGTCGGCGTTGGCCGCCACGCTGGCGATTTACGAGGAACAGGGCGATGCCGGCATGGCCCTGCTGCGCGAGATCGGTTACCGCCCCACCTTCTATGTGCTGCCCGATACCGCCTGCGAAGTGCAGGTTTCGATGCGCATCGGCGGCACCGGCAGCGCCGATGGCAGCGCCGGCACGAACCGCATTCCCGGGGCCATCGGCAAGGGCCGCACCTATGTGACGCCGGTGGACGCCGGCTTTCAGCAGCGTTTCGGCTTTCAGGCGACGGCGGCGGCCAAGCTCACCTTCCGCATCGTTCCCGTCCCGCCGCCCTCCGCACTGGACGATGCCCGCCCGATGCCGTCCCTGCTCGGCAAGCCGGCGCCGGATGCGCTTGCCCTGCTTGATCGAATGGGCCTGGCGGCCACGCTGGTGGACAAGGACGGCAAGCCGGTAAGCGATGCTGCCGGCCGCAAGGTGGCCGGGCAGGGCATTGATGCCGGCCGGCTCGCGCCGCTGGCCGAGCCCGTGGTGTTGACGGTGGAATAGCCCCAGCTGCACCGCAATCAGGCCGCCCTCGCGGCCGGAAAACCGCACACGGCCAACAGTTTTGCCCTAGCAAACCAGCCGGGCTTCGGCGCAGGATGATGGCATGAAGATGCCCGTCCCCGATGCTGCCGTCATGGCCCGACAGGCCCAGATTGCCGCCGCGCTCAGCGCCATCGTGCCGGATGGGGTGATTGCCGATGCGGATGGGGTCTCGCCCTACGGCAGCGATGGGCTGGTGATGTACCGGCAAAGCCCGGTGGCCGTGGTGTTGCCGCGCACGACCGAACAGGTAAGCCGGGTCCTGGCCTGGTGCCATGCCAATGGCGTGAAGGTGGTGGCGCGCGGATCGGGTACGTCGCTTTCGGGCGGGGCGCTGCCGCTGGCCGATGGCATCGTGCTCGGCATGGCGCGCTTCAACCGCATCCTGAGCGTGGATTACGATAACCGTTGCGCCGTGGTGCAGCCGGGCGTGACCAATCTCGCCGTCTCCCAGGCCATTGCCCATAAGGGTTTCTATTACGCGCCCGATCCGTCGAGCCAGATTGCCTGCTCGATCGGCGGCAATGTCGCTGAAAATGCCGGCGGGGTGCATTGCCTGAAATATGGCACCACCAGCCCCAATCTGCTGGGCGTGGAACTGGTGTTGATGGATGGCACGGTGCTGCGCTTGGGTGGGCCGGGGCAGGAACAGGCTGGTTATGATCTGCTGGGGCTGGTGTGTGGTTCCGAAGGGCTATTGGGTGTCGTCACCGAAGCCACGGTGCGCATCCTGCCCAAGCCGGCCACGAGCCGCGCGCTGCTGTTGGGCTTTCCGTCCGTCGCCGATGCCAGCGATTGCGTGGCGGCCATCATCGCCGCCGGCATCATTCCGGCGGGGCTGGAGATGATGGACGCGCCGGCCATCCGCGCCGCTGAAGACTTTGTTCAGGCTGGTTACCCCACCAATGTCGAAGCGCTGATGATCGCCGAAGCCGATGGCAGCGTGGCGGAGGTGGACGACCAGCTTGCCCGCATCACCACCATTGCGGGCGCCCACAATTGCACCCACCTGCGCGCCTCCACCGACGAGGCGCAGCGCCTGCTGTTCTGGGCCGGGCGCAAGGCGGCGTTTCCCGCCGTGGGTCGCATCGCGTCGGACTATTATTGTGTCGATGGCACCATCCCGCGCCGGCAACTTGGCGCGGTGCTGGGCCAGATCAGCGCCATCGTTGCCCGCCACGGCCTTGGGGTCGCCAATGTCTTCCACGCTGGCGATGGCAATCTTCACCCGCTGGTGATGTATGATGCCGCTGTGCCAGGCCAGACCGAGGCAGCGGAAGCAGCCGGCGCCGAAATATTGATGGCCTGCGTCGATGCCGGTGGCGTGCTCACCGGTGAGCATGGCGTGGGTGTCGAGAAACGCGATCTGATGGAACATCAGTTCAGCGCCATCGATCTGGAGGTGCAGAGCCGGCTGAAATGCGCCTTTGATGCACGCGGACTGCTCAATCCCGGCAAGCTGTTTCCCACCCTGTCCCGCTGTGCCGAAATGAACGCCATGCACGTCCACGATGGGCGGCTGCCGTTCCCTGAACTGCCCCGATTCTGATGGCTTATCGTCCTGCCACCACTCAGGAGTTGGCCGAGATGATCCGCGATGCAGCGGCGCATGGGCGGTCTTTGGCCGTGTCCGGCACCGGCAGCCGGCCCGGCATCGGCCCCGGCCCGGCCGACGCCGCCCTCGATCTGACCGGCCTTGGTGGCAGCATCGATCATGATCCGGGCGAATTGCTACTTACCCTGCCCGCATCGACGCCGCTCGATTATGTCGAAAGCCTGCTGGCCCAATCCGACCAGTGCCTGGCATTCGAGCCGCCGTCACCCGATGCCATCTGGGGCCGGGGCCACGGCACCATCGGCGGCGCGGTGGCGAGCGGGCTTTCCGGGCCGCGCCGGGCGTTTGCGGGGGCGTGCCGCGATCATGTGCTCGGCCTGTCGGGCGTTACCGGGCGCGGCGAGATTTTCACGGCCGGCGGCAAGGTGCTCAAGAATGTGACGGGCTTTGATCTGCCGCGCCTGCTCACCGGCTCACGCGGCACGCTGGCGGTGATGACGCAGATCACCCTGAAAGTGCTGCCGCTGGCCCCCGCACAGGCGACATTGCTGCTCCCTGCCGACACGCCGGCCAAAGCAGTGCGGATAATGGCCGATGCGCTGCTGGTTGATGGTGGCGTCACCGGCGCGGCGTGGAGTGAGGGCGAGGTGCAGTTGCGCATCGAAGCCAGTCCGGCCGTCCTGCTGGCGCTTGTGGACGCCGCTCGCGCCCGGCTGCCGGCCAGCACATTGATCGAGGGCGACGCCAGCCGGGCGCTGTGGGCGGCCATCGCCAGCCTTTATGGCCACGCCCACGCCGACGATATCATCTGGCGTTGTCCGCTGCCCGCAAGCCGCGCGCCGGCATTGGCCGCATTGCTGCCGCCAGATGCGCGCCTGCGGCTGGATTGGGCCGGTGCCCTGGCCTGGGTGCTGCTGCCGGCTGACGCCAAAGATCTCGATATGCATGCGCTCGTGCGGCAGGCTACCGGGCGCGACGGCCATGCCGAACGGCTGCGCGGGCCGGCGTCCACAATTCCGGCCCGCGCGCCGTTGGAGCCGGGTCTGGCGGCACTTTCAGCCCGGGTGAAGGCGCTGTTCGATCCGGCCGGCATTCTCTCGCCAGCCGCTGCGCCCGGAGGCGCCGCATGACCGGCATCGATGTCGCCGCTGCGCAGGATCGCATCCGCAAATGCGTGCACTGCGGCTTCTGCACCGCTACTTGCCCGACCTATCTTGTTACCGGCGATGAGCTGGACAGTCCGCGCGGTCGCATCTGGCTGATGAAGGACATGCTGGCCAACCCGGCGGCAGCCCCATCGCCGCGCGCCGTGCATCATATCGATCGCTGCCTGTCGTGCCTGTCGTGCACCACCACCTGCCCGTCGGGGGTGGATTACATGCATCTGGTTGATGCCGCCCGCGCCCATATCGAAACCACCCATCGCCGCCCGCTGCCCGATCGCCTGCTGCGCGCCTTGCTGCCGGCCGTGCTCACCCGGCGCGGCCTGTTCCGGGCGTTGCTGCGCGCGGGCCGGCTGATGCGTGGCCTCGCGCCCTTGTTGCCGGCACGGCTGGCGGCCATGCTGGCGATGGTGCCGGAGGAGGTGCCTACACCGGGACTGGCCGAACGCCGGGCGCCGCTGCCGCCTGTGGGTGCCCGCAGCGGCCGGGTAATCCTGCACCTGGGCTGTGTGCAGCCTGTGTTGCGCCCAGCCATCGACGATGCCGCGCTGCGCCTGCTCGCCCGCCACGGGGTGGAGGTGGTGATCACCCGCCAATCATCCTGCTGCGGCGCGCTTGATCATCACCTCGGCCGCGAAGCCGCCGCTGCCGCCCATGCCCGCGCCAATATCGAAGCCTGGGAATCGGCCGGCGCTGTTGATGCCATCATCATCACCACATCAGGCTGCGGCACGGTGATCAAGGATTATGCGGCGCTGTTTGCCGATGATCCCGCCATGGCCGCCCGTGCCGCTGTGGTGTCTGGCCTGACGCGCGACATTTCCGAATATCTGGCGCTGCTGCCGCCGTTGCCGTCGCGCATCGCGCCCGGCCTTCCCTCGGGCCTGCCTGTGGCCTGGCACAGCGCCTGTTCCCTGCAGCACGGCCAGCTGGTGAAGGCTGCGCCGCGCCAGTTGCTGGTGGCCGCCGGCTTTGACGTACGAGATCCGGCCGAAGCCCATATCTGCTGCGGATCGGCCGGCAGCTATGCGATTCTGCAGCCTGAAATGTCGGCCACACTGAAGGCCCGCAAGCAGGCCGCGCTGGCCGCTACGGGCGCCCATATCGTGGCCAGCAGCAACATCGGTTGCATCGGCCAGATTGGCGGGTCAGAACTGCAGGTCGTCCACATTGTGGAACTGCTGGATTGGGCCAGCGGCGGGCCGCCGCCACCGGGCCTCCCGCCGCAGAGCTCCTGATTTTCACTCTCACCTGGCGATTCATTGTCTTCAGCCCGCCCGAAGGCCAGATGGCCTTTCGCCGCGGCAGGGCGTCTCACCGTCGTTTGCCCCATGGCACAAACCGCCGCGGGCGGAGCCTTACGCGGCTTCGCCCCGCGTTCGGGGGCGGACAGCACCGGCCTGTTGCCGGGAAACAGGGGTCAAACTGATGCATATCACGCGGGGGCTTTCCAGCCTGGGCCAAATCTCTCTTGCTGCGCTGGCGACGGCGTTGGCGGCAGTACCGACAGCAGCACAGCAGAACGGCGGGGAGCCGATCAGCTATCAGCTTGTCGCGGATGAAGCCGGTGCAGCTGGCGAGGGTGATCAGGCCAGCGCCGCGCCCGTCGCGGCCAACGATGCCGACGAAAAGGCTGCCCCCAGCGAAATGGTCGTGACCGGTTCGCGCATCGTGCGCGATGGTTCCAACGCCCCGGTGCCGACCACTGTGGTGACCGCCGAAGACATCGCGCAGCGCAACCCCGTCAATATCGCTGATTATGTGAACCAGCTGCCGGCCATCGGCCAGGGCCAGTCGCCGCGCGCCACCACGCTGTTCGTCAATGCCAACGGCGGTGCCAACCAGATCAACGCGCGCGGTTTGGGCATCAACCGCACGCTGGTGCTGCTTGATGGCCGCCGCGTTGTCGGTTCCGGCCTGCTGCCGGCGGTGGACGTCAACATGCTGCCGCAGAACCTGGTCAAGCGCGTTGACGTGGTGACCGGCGGCGCTTCGGCGGCCTATGGCTCCGACGCTGTGGCCGGTGTGGTCAACTTCATCCTCGACACCCAGTTCGAAGGCATCAAGGGCCAGATCAACTATGGCCAGACCGATCGCAACGATGGCCGCACCATCAGTGGCGATCTGGCCTTCGGCACCAAGTTCGCCGGCGGCCGCGGCCATGTCATGTTCAGCGGCAACTATGCCAAGAACGACAGCATCCAGATGTCGGATGATCCGCGCGACTGGTTCCAGCCGGGCCTGGGCATCCTGCAGAACCCGACCTGGACCGCCACCAACGGCCAGTCCGGCCGCATCGTGCGCAACGATGTCGGCTTCACCAGCACCCCGGGCGGTGTGATCACGGGTGGCCCGCTGGCGGGCATCAACTTCCAGCCCGGCGGTTCCACTGGCCAGTTCATCTTTGGCCCGCCAGCGCTCACGCAAGGCTCCGTCCAGGCTGGCGGCACCGTGCAGGGTCCCAACATCCGCGGCGCGCTGCTGCCGGAACTGGAATATTGGAGCGTCTATGGCCGGCTGAGCTATGAGCTGACCGACAATGTCACCGCCATTTTCGAAGCGACGTACGCGGGCAACGACACCACCAACTGGTCGGCCATCTACAACCGCCAGGGCACCGGTGCCACCGGCGCGCTGACCATCACCCGCGACAACCCGTTCGTGCCGGTGACGGTGCGGCAGGCCATGGATACCGCCGGCATCACCTCGTTCCGCATGAACCGGCTGTTCTACGACATGGTCAACCGCCCGGACGAGGAAATCGGCCAGGCCGGCTACAGCCGCCGCCAGAGCCGTCTGCTGTTTGCGCTGGAAGGCAAGTTTGCCGACACCGGCAAGTGGCGCGCCTATTATCAGCGCGGCCGCAGCGATGTGACCTACACGCGCGACAACAACGTCATCCCCGCCCGCTTCAACCAGGCGGTGGACGTGACCGGTAACCCGGCTGTTGGCGGCATCGCTGGCGTGGCCGTGGGCGCCCCGGTCTGCCGTTCGACGCTGACCAACCCGACCAACGGCTGTATCCCGATGAACGTGTTCGGCGAAGGTTCGCTCGGCGCGGCCTCGATCGCGTGGGTGACGGGTGAAAGCGACGGCCTGCGCACCCGCCAGGATCTGGACATCGCGCTGGATGTTTATGCCATCGATGCGCAGTACAGCCCGTTTTCCACCTGGGCCGGCCCGGTTTCGTTCGCCGCGGGCTTTGAGTATCGCAAGGAAAACTTCTCCGCCACCTCGGATGTCACCTCGCAGGCCCGTGCCTGGAACGTTGGCAACTTCCAGCCCGGCGCTGCCGGTTACAACGTGAAGGAAGTGTTTGGCGAAGTGCTGCTGCCGCTGCTGAAGGATTCGGCGGTCGGTGATTTCGAACTGAACGGCGCGGTGCGCCGCACCGATTATTCGACCAGCGGCGAAGTGACGACCTGGAAGGTGGGCGGCGCCTATCGCTTTGGCGATCTGCGCCTGCGCGCCACCCGTTCGCGCGACATCCGCGCGCCGAACCTCAATGACCTGTTCGCGCCGCAGAGCACGTTCGTGAACCAGTTCCTGGATCGCAGCCTGCCGAACAGCCCACAGGTGCAGTTCGTCACGCTGCAGGGCGGCAACCCCAACCTGACGCCGGAAATCGCCGACACCTGGACGGTGGGCGGCGCCTACCAGCCGAGCTGGGCACCGGGCCTGACCGTCACGGTTGACTGGTACAAGATCAACATCAAGGATGCGATCTTCGGTGTTGGCGGCCAGCTGCTGCTCGATCTGTGCTATGGCTTCAACCGCCCGGCCAGTCCGTCGGCCTGCCAATCAATCGTGCCCGTCGCCGGCAGCACCGGCCTCACCGGTGCCACCCTGCTCACCGGCGCCATCAACGCCCAGAACGTGGTGGTGGAAGGTGTCGATTACGAAATCGGCTACCGCACCAGCCTCAGCAACATCTCGGCCAAGCTGCCGGGCGCGCTGAGCTTCCGCGTGCTGGCGTCGCAGCGCATTCAGGACCGCACCGCCCTGCCGGGTGACACCACGCCGGCCGATCTGGGCACGCCGGGCAGCCTGAAGTGGCGCGGCTTCGGTTCGGCCACCTATTCGGTGGGCCCGAGCCGCACCACGATTACCGGGCGCTATCTGGGCCCGGGCGTTGTCAGCAATGTGCCGTCGCTGGAACGCAATGGCCTTTCGGCGGCAGACAATCGCATCCCGGCCGTGTGGTACTGGGAATTGTCGCAGAACGTCGACGTGAAGATTGGCGGCAAGACGGTGACGCTGTTTGCCGTGGTGGAAAACCTGTTCGACAAGGATCCGCCGCCGGTGCCGGGCGTCGGCTTCGGCAGCTCGCCGGTCTATGATCTGCTGGGCCGCAGCTATCGTCTGGGCCTGCGCTTCAAGATGTGAGGCCGTTTGCAGCCACGGCTGGCGGCTTACGGGCCGCAAGCCGGGGGTTGCAGGGCCGGATGAACAGCCCGTGTCGGCACACAGCCGGCACGGGTTTTTCATGCCGGCGCCAGGCCCAGGCCAGAAATGCGCGAAGACCGTGACGGCGGCGGATCGGATGGCATGAAGGCAGGGCGGCTGTTCATGCGCGAACGCGCCTTGCGTGATGGTGAGAAAGGCGCAGGCCACAAGCTGTTTCAAGGCAAGTGACTGAGCCGCGTCCAGGCGCAGCTGCAATAAAAGTGCAGGGAGACTGCATCCCAACCGCGCTCACGCGATCCGGAGCTTGTGCTGGGCTTGCTGGCTGGTGCGGCCAAGAAGACTCGAACTTCCACGGCCTTTCGGCCACAACGACCTCAACGTTGCGCGTCTACCAATTCCGCCATGGCC
>Ga0209278_1001032_pt1 | contig 17874 bp, 14 predicted proteins | sample JI81BgreenDNA_FD_187504 | JGI IMG/M metagenome (GOLD analysis project Ga0209278, IMG submission 187504) | Wastewater effluent complex algal communities from Wisconsin, to seasonally profile nutrient transformation and Carbon sequestration -... | ecosystem: Engineered > WWTP > Effluent > Algae... | reverse complement strand
CAGCACATCCAGTCTTCAGAGGAAACCTCCGCATGAGCACGACCCCCATTCGCAACATCGCGATCATTGCCCACGTTGACCACGGCAAAACCACCATGGTTGACCAGCTGCTGCGCCAGAGCGGCACTTTCGCCGAGCATGAGAAGGTGCAGGACACGGTGATGGACAACAACGCCATCGAACGCGAGCGTGGCATCACCATCCTGGCCAAGAACTGCGCGGTCAGCTGGAAGGGCACCCACATCAACATCGTTGACACCCCCGGCCACGCGGACTTCGGCGGCGAGGTCGAGCGTGCGCTGTCCATGGTGGACGGTGTGCTGCTGCTGATCGACGCCCAGGAAGGCCCGATGCCGCAGACCCGCTTCGTCACCAAGAAGGCGCTGGCCCTGGGCCTCAAGCCGATCGTGGTGGTGAACAAGGTCGACAAGCCCGGCGCGAATTGCGACAAGGTGGTCAACGCCGCGTTCGACCTCTTCGACAAGCTCGGCGCCACCGACGAGCAGCTCGACTTTCCCGTGGTCTATGCCTCGGGCATCAATGGCTGGAGTTCGCTCGAAGAGGGCGCGGCGGGCGAGCAGTGGGGCCCGGACATGTCGGCCCTGTTCGAGACCATCCTCAAACACGTGCCGGCGCACGAGGGCAATCCGGCCGATCCGCTGCAGCTGCAGATTTCCGCGCTGGACTACAACAGCTTCGTTGGCCGCATCGGTGTGGGCCGGGTGAACGCCGGCACCATCAAGCCGGGCATGGACGTGGTCGTGATGGCCGGGCCGGAGGGTGCGCCGGTGAAGGGGCGGGTCAACCAGGTGCTGACCTTCCAGGGCCTGGACCGGGTGCAGGTGAGCGAGGCCGGACCCGGCCACATTGTGCTGATCAACGGCATTGCCGACATCGGCATTGGTGTGACGGTGACCGATCCGCTGGAGCCGCGTCCGCTGCCCATGCTCAAGATCGACGAGCCGACGCTGACGATGAACTTCTGCGTCAACACCAGCCCGCTGGCAGGCCGCGAAGGCAAGTACGTGACCAGCCGGCAGATCTGGGACCGCCTGCAGAAGGAGCTGCAGAGCAACGTGGCGCTGCGCGTGAAGGAAACCGGCGAGGACGGCGTGTTCGAGGTCTCGGGCCGCGGTGAATTGCACCTGACGATCCTGATCGAGAACATGCGCCGCGAAGGCTATGAGCTGGCTGTGAGCAAGCCGCGCGTGGTGTTCAAGGAGATCAATGGCGAGAAGTGCGAGCCGATCGAGCTGGTCACCGCCGACGTGGAAGAGCAGCACCAGGGCGGCGTGATGCAGGCGCTGGGCGAGCGCAAGGGCGAGCTGGTCAACATGGAACCCGACGGCCGAGGCCGTGTGCGCCTGGAGTACCGCATTCCGGCGCGGGGCCTGATCGGCTTCACCAACGAGTTCCTCAACCTGACCCGCGGCTCGGGCCTGATCTCCAACATCTTCGACGGCTACGAGCCGCACAAGGGCGAGGTGGCCGCGCGCAAGAACGGCGTGCTGATCAGCATGGACGACGGCGAGATCTTCAACTATGCGCTGGGCAAGCTCGACGACCGCGGCCGCATGTTCGTCAAGGCCAACGACCCGGTGTACGAGGGCATGATCGTCGGCATCCACAGCCGCGACAACGACCTCGTCGTCAACGCCACGCGCACCAAGCAACTCACCAACTTCCGAGTCAGCGGCAAGGAAGACGCGATCAAGATCACGCCGCCGATCCAGCTGACGCTGGAGTACGGCGTGGAATTCATCGAGGACGATGAGCTGGTCGAAATCACGCCCAAGAGCATCCGCCTGCGCAAGCGTTACCTGAAAGAGCACGAGCGCAAGCGCGCCAGCCGCGAGTAATCAGTGCCCCCACGCTGCGCCGCTGCGCGGGTCGCTGCCCCCCGAGGGGGCGCGTTCGGCCTTGGGGCGGCCCAGCGGCCGACCAGGGAGCCCCCACGCTGCGCCGCTGCGCGGGTCGCGGCTCCCCAGGGAGCGCGGCCTTGCCGGGGATGGCCCTCCGGCGCGGCGGCCCACCTTTCGAGAACGTAGTCATGCCTTTTCGCGCGCTCAGTCGCCTCACCCACACCCAGGCGGTGTTCCTGATGGTGGTGGTGACCCTGCTGTGGTCCATCGCCGGGGTGGTGTCTCGCCAGCTGGAATCGGCCGCGCGCTTTGAGGTGACGTTCTGGCGCAGCGCATTCACCGCGCTGTCCCTGCTGTTCATCCTGCCGCTGTGGCGGCGGGGCGCGGCGGGGCAGGGCGGGGCGTCCACCACCGAGCGGTCGGCGCTGGGGCGTTTCCTCCACCGCCACTGGGGCCTGCTGCCCGAGGTGCCGGCGTTCTGGATCAGCGGGCTGTGCTGGAGCGTGATGTTCACCGCTTTCATGCTGGCGCTGACCTTCACCACGGTGGCCAACGTGCTGATCATCATGTCGCTCGGCCCGCTGTTCACCGCGCTGCTGGCGCGGGTGATGCTCGGCCAGCGGCTGGCGCTGCGCACCTGGGCAGCGATCGTGGCGGCCGGACTGGGCATCGTCTACATGTACGGCTCGCAGTTCGTCGCCGCCTTCGGCGACCCGGCGATGGACACACGCCAGCTGGTGATCGGCTCGCTGGTGTCGCTGTGCGTGCCGGTGGCGGGGGCAATCAACTGGACGGTGACGCAGCGCAGCCAGCAGCACGGCGCGTCGATCGACCTGGTGCCGGCGGTCTTGCTCGGCGGGGTGATCTCCGCGCTGGCCACGCTGCCGCTGGCGCTGCCGTTTTCCGCCACCGGCGCCGACATCGCCTGGCTGGGCATGCTGGGTCTGGTGCAGTTGGCCATCCCGTGTGCGCTGGCGGTGGTGTGCGCGCGCTCGCTGAAGGCGCCGGAAGTGTCGCTGTTGGCACTGCTGGAAGTCATTTTCGGCATCCTGCTGGCGTGGCTGGGTGCTGGCGAACGGCCCGGCCATGAGGTGTTGATCGGCGGCAGTCTGGTGATTGGCGCGCTGGTGATCAACGAGTGGCTGGGCTGGCGGGCGCGCAGCGCCGCGGCCTGACCGCCCCGAACCCGAGTTGACCTGACCCCTGGAGGAGAAACAAGCATGTCGGAACCGATGGTGACCACCGAAGTCGTGGCCGAAGTGAGGGGCCGCGTGGGCTGCCTCACGCTCAACCGCCCCAAGGCGCTCAACGCGCTGACCCTGGGCATGGTGCGCGACCTGACCACCGCGCTGCTGGCCTGGCGCGATGACCCGGCCGTGCTGGCCGTGGTGATTCGCGGCGTTCACAAGGAAGGGCCCTTCGGCGCCTTCTGCGCCGGCGGCGACATCCGCTTCTTCCATCAGGCCGCGCTGGCCGGCAACCCCGAGCTGGAAGACTTCTTCACCGAGGAATACGCCCTCAACCACCTCATCCACACCTACCCCAAGCCCTACATCGCGCTGATGGACGGCATCTGCATGGGCGGAGGCATGGGCGTCAGTCAGGGCGCGAGCCTGCGCGTGATCACCGAGCGCAGCAAGCTGGCCATGCCCGAGACCAACATCGGTCTGTTCCCCGATGTCGGCGGCGGCTACTTCCTGAGCCGCTGCGCCGGTCGCCTGGGCGAATACCTCGCGCTCACCGGCCGCGTGCTCGCCGGTCGTGAAGCCATCACCGCCGGGCTGGCCGACGGCCACATCGAGTCCGGCCGTCTGCCCGGCCTGTGGGCCAGCCTGGCCACCACGCCGTTCGAAAACGGCGACGCCGTCGAGCGCTGGGTGGCCAGCCACCTCAGCACCACGGCCGCCCCCGCGCCGTGGCCGGCCGCCGAGCTCGAGCGCGTGTTCGCGCTGCCCGACGCCACCGCCATCGTCCACGCCCTCGAAGCCTCCGACAGCGCCTGGGCCCGCGACACCGCCGCCGCCCTGCGCCAGCGCTCCCCGCTGATGCTCCACGTCGTGCTCGCCTTCATCCGCCGCGCCCGCAGCCTCAGCCTCGCCGACGACCTGCGGCTGGAGCGCAACCTCGTGCGCCGCTGCTTCCACGTGCGCCCCGGCCCCGCCAGCGACACCGTCGAAGGCATCCGCGCCCTCGCCATCGACAAAGACCACCAGCCCAAGTGGCACCCCGCCCGGGTCGAAGACGTCACGCCCGCCGACGTCGACGCCTACTTCGCCCCGCCCTGGCCGCCCCACGCCCACCCCCTGCGCGCCCTGGGCTGATCCACGCCGAGGCTCCCGGGCAGCCTGAAACAGGCCCCGGGATCTCCGCGCCTCCACCTCACCGCGCCCGGACCCCGCCGCCAACGCGGCCGTCCGTATGCCCCCGCCCGGTATCACAGCGGTGAGGTCATTAAGGTGCGTGGCATGCGTCACACACCCCAGGCGGCACCCACCGCTGCCCGCGCCGCCAGGGAGGCGGCGCACACCACATCCCTCAGCTCGTTTCCCCGCGTCGATGCCCGGGCGCTGAAGGGCGCCGCAGAGCGCCCCTCGACCGCCGCCGTCCAGGCATTCGCCAGCGCCACCTCCCGGGCTCGGCCAACCGCAAGCTCAGACGGACACATCCGCACCTGGGCCGCCACCAACGAATTCGTCGCCCTCAAATCCGTGGACGGTTCCCTGCGCCGCTTCGGCGTGGCCAACGACCCGGCCATGAGCGCTCGGCGCGATACGCCGTGCAGTAGGCGTGGCAACAGCCGCGTACGCTTGCGCGCCGAAAGACTCAGTGACTGACAGATCCTATTAAGTATCAATCAAACTAGCTTGGTTCGATGCAGTTCGCACTTCTTATGAAAACGTCGCTATTGCGCTCGGTCGATTCTCATCGATCAATTGATTGCACCTTGCCCCAGATTCATTAATCAACCACCCAATCAATTCGGAACAGGAGTGCGTCATGTCGTTGATCGATATCACGAAATATGCTGCGGCCCCTGCTGTGTTTCATTTACTATGTATTGTAATTGTAAGAATTTGGTATAGAGAAATATTTCGACCGCACAAAGATCTGGCAACTCCACTTCTGAAGCTACGAGAAGTCAATTCAAAAGCCTATTATCTCTATAACTTATCGCTTGCTTTGCCGTACGCAGAGCTTCTAATCATACTGTTTCTTAAACTATCGGGGGTCAAATAATGAGTACTACAGTTGACATAATTGTTTTTTGATTTGGTGGTGTAGATGCAACTGAGTCGCACAGTGGCGATAACCCGGGAGGTGCCCTGGGCGCCGCAGGTCAGGTTATTTCTGTCGCTTCATCGGGAGGCCAAGTTCTTGGTGCTGTCAAAAGTGCTACTCCGCTATTGACTATCTCAGCAGTGGGTGGAGGTGTCGGGAGTGTTATGACACTGACCCAAATAGCACTAGACTTAAATGACGGAGCTGAATCAAGGCGGGAGATCTGCTTTCGGCGGCAACTGGCATTCCAATCGCGGTAGCCTTAGGAGTTGGAGCTATAGGAGCGGGGTCGCTGCTAATCTCGTTTGGCGCAATAGCAGCAATCTTGGGTTCATTTGCCAATGTAAATGGCATCACGCTATCCGACCTCTTCGCCAAAATCTACGAATGGCAAAAGGGCGGAGCATTGACCGAGGCGGATCAAGCTGCCATCGATCAAGCGATGCAGCGTGCATTGCCATTCTCCAATGCGGCTGATCCAATCAGTGGTCACGGTGATATCAGCCTGTCGATCAACAGTTCCTATATCAGCGCTGCCACGCTCCGCCCAGCGCCCCCGCCCCCAGTACGAGTCGACCCCCTAGCCATCGACCTCGACGGAGACGGCATCGAGACCGTGGGCATTGGCAGCACCGGCCAGCCCATCACCTTCGACCACAACGCCGACGGCGTGCGCACCGGCAGTGGCTGGGTCAGCGGCGACGACGCCTGGCTCGTGCTCGACCGCAACGCCAACGGCACCATCGACACCGGGCGCGAACTCTTCGGCGTGGACACCCTCAAGGCCAACGGCCAGCTCGCCACCTCCGGGCTGGACGCTCTGCGCGACCTCGACACCAACCTCGACGGCCTCTTCAACGCCAGCGACGCCGCCTTCGCCCAAGTCCAGCTCTGGCGCGACGCCAACCAGGACGGCATCAGCCAGGCCAGCGAACTCACCAGCCTCGCCGCCCAAGGCATCGCCAGCATCAGCCTCAGCGGCACCACGGCCACCACCAACCTCAACAACGGCAACACCGTCGGCGCCACCACCACCGTCACCCGCACCGACGGCACCACCACCCGCGCCTACGACCTCAACACCGCCCACAACCCCTTCTTCCGCAGCTTCACCACCGCAGTCACCCCCAGCGCCACCGCCCAGGCCCTGCCCAACATGGGCGGCGCCGGCTGGGTGCGCGACCTGCGCGAAGCCATCACCCTGAGCGAACAACAAAGCCAGCAGACCATCAGCCTGCCCAGCTTCCTCACCGGCGGCAGCGCCGGCAGCATCAGCAGCCTCAGCGCTTACGGTGCCGGCGTCCGACCCCTGGCCACCGTCGTCCAGGAATTCGCCAGCGCCACCACCCAGGCCCAACAAACCGCGCTCCTGGACGAACTCATCCGCGCCTGGGCTGCCACCAACGAATTCGTCGCCCTCAAACCCGTGGACGACCCCCTGCGCCGCTTCGTCGTGGCCAACGACCCGGCCATGAGCGCTCGCCTGCAGGCCATCATCCCCGTGCTGGAAGTCTTCAACGGCCTGGGCGTGGCCCAGGCCGGCATGCAAAACCCCACCTTCAGCAACCTCACCCTGGCCGACGGCAGCACCCAGCAAGTCACCACCTACACGCTCTTCCCCGAGCAAGTCCAGCCCATGCTCAACGCCTACGAGCAGCTGCGCCAAAGCGTCTATGGGGCCCTGGTCATGCAGACACGGCTGATGCCTTATCTGGAGGCGGTGGAACTCAGCATCTCGGCCAACGGCATCGCCTTCGACACCAGCGGCATCACCACGCTGCTGCAAACCCGCGCCGCCACCGACCCCCTCAACGCAGTGCACGACCTGCTCGACCTGCGCCGCCACGGCAGCGCCACCCTGCAGGGCGTGGGCTGGAAGTTCGAAGACGCCTTCGCCGCCACCCTATCCACCGCGGCCATCTCCACCGACATCACCAACCTGCTCACCGCCAACCGCCTCGTCTGGGTCGGCGCCACCAGTCACTCCGTCACCGCCGCCCAAGCGGGCTTTACGGTGATCGGCAATGAACTGAACAACACCATCACAGGGAACTCAGCGGGTGCGGAAATCCTGTACGGCGGCGCCGGCAACGACACCCTCATCGCCGTGGGCAACTGGGACACGCTGGAGGGCGGCGCCGGCAACGACACCCTGAGCTCCAGCAGCGCCTACAACGGCTCGACCACCTACATCGGCGGTGCCGGCAACGACACCATCACCGGCACCGAATACAACGACACCTACGTCTTCAACCGAGGCGACGGCGCCGACACCATCACCGACTGGGGGTTCCACAGCACCGCCAGTCAACAGCTCGACCGCCTGAGCTTTGGCGCCGGCATCGCCGCCGCCGACATCGGCGCCCAGCGCTCCGGCAACGACCTCATCGTCACCGTCGCCGGCCAAGCCGGCGACCAGATCACCATCCGCAACTGGTTCCTCGACGCCGGCGGCTACTACCGCATCGAGCAGGTCAACTTCGCCGACGGCACCACCTGGGGCCACAACCAGCTCGCCCAACTCGCCCTGAGCACCACCAACACCGGCACCGAAGCGGCCAACACCCTCAGCGGCACCACCCACTACAGCGACCGCCTGCAAGGCCTGGCCGGTAACGACACCCTCATCGCCGTGGGCAACTGGGACACGCTGGAGGGCGGCGCCGGCAACGACACCCTGAGCTCCAGCAGCGCCTACAACGGCTCGACCACCTACATCGGCGGTGCCGGCAACGACACCATCACCGGCACCGAATACAACGACACCTACGTCTTCAACCGAGGCGACGGCGCCGACACCATCACCGACTGGGGGTTCCACAGCACCGCCAGTCAACAGCTCGACCGCCTGAGCTTTGGCGCCGGCATCGCCAATGGCGATCTCTGGTTCTCGAGGAGCGGGAACCATCTTGTGGTGCAGGTCCTCGGCGACGGTGGCCAGATCACGGTCAACAACTGGTACACGAGTTCCAACTACCGACTTGAAGAGCTTCGATTGGCCGATGGCAAGCGGGCCACGGCGGCCCAAGTCGATTCCCTGGTCCAGGCGATGGCCGCTTTCGCCCCGCCCGCCCCGGGTCAGACCAGTCTGACGACCGAGCAGCAGACGGCGCTCGCGCCGGTGTTGGCAGCGTCGTGGGTGTAATGCGATGCGGGTGATCGGACCAGCCGGACACGAAGGACCGACCGCGACACCACCAACGGAGGAGCCAACGCACAGCCCGTCGGGTAGCGGGGGCGCCCGCACCGCCCTCGACTGTCTTGTCCTGCTGGCGCGCTTTCACGGCGTGGCGGCGGACGCGGATCAGTTGCAGCATGCGTTTGGCGATGGTGCGCGGGATCTCTCGCCGGACGAGATCGTGCTGGCGGCGCGGCAGCTGGGTCTGGTGGCCCGGCGGGTGCGGGTGGCGCCGCAGCGGCTGGAGCGCACGCCGCTGCCGGCGCTGGCGCTGCCGGCTTCAGGCGCGGGTACGGGCGCGGGTACGGATGCCGCGGCCGGGCAGGGCGGCTGTTTTGTGCTGGCGCGGGTGGGGGATGGCCGGGCGCTGATCCAGGCGCCGGGCGATGCCGGTCCGACGACGCTGTCGCTGGAGGAGCTGTCGCGGCGCTGGTCGGGCGAGTTGATCCTGTTGACGTCGCGCGCCTCGCTGGCCGGGGAGTTGTCGCGCTTTGATTTCACCTGGTTCATTCCGGCGGTGGTGAAGTACCGGCGCTTGCTGCTGGAGGTGCTGGGCGTGAGTCTGGCGTTGCAGTTGTTCGCGCTGATCACGCCGCTGTTTTTTCAGGTGGTGATGGACAAGGTGCTGGTGCACCGGGGGTACACCACGCTGGATGTGATCGCGGTGGCGTTTGCGGTGGTGGTGGTGTTTGAAGTCACCCTGGGCGCCCTGCGCAGCTATGTGTTTTCACACACGACGAGCCGCATCGATGTGGAGCTGGGCGCGCGGCTGTTCCGGCACCTGCTGGGTTTGCCGCTGGCCTATTTCCAGGCGCGGCGGGTGGGCGATTCGGTGGCGCGGGTGCGCGAACTGGAGAACATCCGCGCCTTCCTCACGGGCAATGCGCTGACGGTGGTGCTTGACCTGCTGTTTGCCGGGGTGTTTCTGGCGGTGATGGCGTACTACAGCGGCTGGTTGACGCTGATCGTGCTGGGTTCGCTGCCGGCGTACGCGCTGGTGGCCGGTTTGTGCACGCCGGTGCTGCGCGCGCGGTTGCAGGAAAAGTTCAACCGCGGGGCGGAGAACCAGGCGTTTCTGGTGGAAACCGTGGCCCACATCGACACCGTGAAGTCGATGGCGGTGGAGCCGCAGTGGACCCGCCGCTGGGACAACCAGCTGGCGGGTTATGTGGCCGCGTCGTTTCGCACCACGACCTGGGCCACGCTGGCCAGCAGCGGGGTGACGCTGATTTCCAAGAGCGTGACGGTGTTGACGCTGTATTTCGGGGCGCGCTTTGTGATGGAGGGCGAGCTCACGGTCGGCCAGCTGATCGCCTTCAACATGTTGGCGGGGCAGGTGGCGCAGCCGGTGATGCGGCTGGCCAACCTGTGGACGGATTTCCAGCAGACCGGGTTGTCGGTGCAGCGGCTGGGCGACATTCTCAACACCCGCACCGAGGTCTCGGGACAGCGCGCCGCGCTGCCCCGGTTGGCGGGGCGGGTCACCTTCGAGGGAGTGAACTTCCGCTACCGGCCGGACGGACCGATGGTGCTGCGCAACCTGTCGCTGGACATCGCTGCGGGGCAGGTGATCGGCGTGGTCGGGCGATCGGGATCGGGCAAAAGCACGCTGACGCGGCTGGTGCAGCGGCTGTATGTGCCGGAGGGCGGTCGCGTGTTGGTCGACGGCCTGGATCTCGCGCTGGTGGACGCGGCGTCGCTGCGGCGGCAAGTGGGTGTGGTGCTGCAGGAAAACACGCTGTTTGCCCGCAGCGTGCGCGACAACATCGCCTTGTCGGACCCGGGCGCACCGCTGGAGGCGGTGATGCAGGCGGCCCGGCTGGCCGGGGCGCACGAATTCATCACCGAGCTGCCCGAGGGCTACGACACCCTGGTGGGCGAGCACGGCGCCTCGCTGTCCGGCGGCCAGCGCCAGCGAATCGCCATCGCGCGCGCGCTGCTCACGCAGCCGCGCATCCTGATCCTGGACGAGGCCACCAGCGCGCTGGACTACGAGAGCGAGCGCATCGTGCACCAGAACATGAAGCGCATCGCGCAGGGCCGCACGGTGATCGTGGTGGCGCACCGCCTGAGTGCGGTGCGCGACGCGGACCGCATCGTGGTGATGGAGCGCGGCGAAATCATTGAGTCTGGCAGCCACGACGAGCTGCTGGGGCGCCCGCGGGGACAGTACGCCCACCTCTGGAATCTGCAACGCGTGTGATGGCCTGCCCGGCATCGCGCAGACACTGACGCTGGATCCTCACATGACCGTCCTTCACCACACCGTGGGCCTGCACATTCGCGCCTGGCGCGACCTGATCGGGCGGCATGTGGCCGTCTGGCGGGCGGCCTGGGCGCAGCGCGTCCTGTTTGACCGGCCAACGCCCTCGGCGGCCGAGGCCGAGTTCTTGCCGGCGGCGCTGGCGCTGCAGGACACGCCACCGTCGCCCGCCCCACGCATCGCCGCGGGCCTGCTGGTCGGCTTTCTGCTGATTGCGCTGGTCTGGGCCACCTGGGGTCACATCGACGTGGTGGCGGTCGGGCAAGGGCGGGTGGTGCCCAGCGGGCGGTCCAAGGTGGTGCAGCCGCTGGAGGCGGCCGCGGTGAAGGCGATCCACGTGCGGGAAGGGCAGGTGGTGAAGGCTGGCGAGGTCTTGGTCGAGCTGGATGCCACCGCGCCCGCCGCGGACGCGGAACGCATGGCGCTGGAGCACGAGGCCGCGCGCCTGCAGGTGGCGCGCGGTCTGGCGCTGCTGGCGGCGCTGGACAGCGGTCGCGCGCCGCGACTGTCGTCTGCAGCGCCGCAGGCCGACCGGGATGGTGGCCGGCGTCAAGACGCCCAGCGCCTGCTCGATGGCCAATGGGCCGAACACCAGAGCCGCGTGGCCCGCGCGCAGGCCGACATCGCCCGGCGCGAAGCGGAACTGCGCAGCACGCAGGCGCTGGTGCGCAAACTCGAAGCCACCCTGCCGATCGCCACCCAGCGGGCCGCGGACTACCGTTCGCTGGTGGATCAGGCGTTCGCCTCCCAACATGGCTACCTGCAGCACGAGCAGACCCGGCTGGAGATGGAGGCCGACCTGGTGGCGCAGCGCGCGCGGCTGCAGGAAATCGGCGCGGCCCTTCAGGAGGCGCGGGCCCAGCGCCTGGCGCTGGTGGCCGAGTTGCGCCGCACCACGCTGGACAGCGTGGATCAGGCCCGTTTGCGGCTCGACGGCTTGTCGCAGGAGCGGCTGAAAGCCGAGCAGCGCGGGCGCCTGACGCGGCTCGTGGCGCCGGTGGATGGCACGGTGCAACAGCTGGCGGTACACACCGAGGGCGGCGTGGTGACCGCGGCGCAGCCGCTGATGGTCGTGGTGCCCGCCGACGAGCCGGTGGAGGTGGAGGCGGTGTTTGACAACCGGGACGTGGGCTTTCTGCGCCCGGGCATGCCGGCCGAGGTGAAGGTGGAGACCTTTCTGTTCACGAAGTACGGCACCGTGCCGGCAACGTTGCTGAGCGTGTCATCGGACGCGGTCAACGACGAGCGCCGCGGGCTGGTCTACACCGCCCGCGTGCAGTTGGAGCACCGCAGCCTGGTGGTGGATGGGCGGGAGGTGAAGCTCACGCCCGGGATGGCGGTGAGCGCCGAGGTGAAGACCGGCCGGCGACGGGTGATCGAGTACTTCCTCTCGCCCCTGCTGCAGACCACGCGCGAAAGCCTGCGGGAGCGCTGAGGCCCCACGCGCCCGGGCGGACTCAGCGGTGGCGCGCCTTGAGCGCGCGCTCCACCTCGCGCTTGCCTTCGCGGTCCTTGATCGTGTCGCGTTTGTCGTGTTCGGCCTTGCCCTTGGCCAGCGCGATTTCGCACTTCACCTTGCCCGCCTTCCAGTGCAGGTTGAGCGGCACCAGCGTGTTGCCCTTTTGCTCGACCTTGCCGATCAGGCGGCGGATCTGGTCTTTGTGGAGCAGCAGCTTCTTGGTGCGCGCGGACTCGGCGCTGACGTGGGTGCTGGTGGTGCGGATGGGGTTGATCTGGCAGCCGATCAGGAACAGCTCGCCGTTTCGGATCACCACATAGCCGTCGGTGAGCTGGACCTTGCCCTCGCGCAGGGCCTTCACCTCCCAGCCTTGCAGCACCATGCCGGCCTCGAAGCGCTCTTCGATGGCGTAGTTGAACAACGCCTTCTTGTTGTCGGCGATGCGGCTGTCCACCGGCTTCTTGGGCGAGGACTTGCCGGCGGGCTTGCCGGGCGGTTTGGGCGCGGCGGTGGGAGCGGAGGAGGCCATGGGTATTGAGGTGGGGGCGCGGGGCACCGATGGCAAGCCCCCTAAAATTTGCGGTCCGGCCGCGACGCGCCGGGCGCCGATTGTATGAAAACCATCCACAAGTCCGTGCTGCTGTGGCACAGCGCCGAAGAGATGTACGCGCTGGTGACCGACGTGCAGCACTACCCGCAGTTTTTGCCGTGGTGCGACCATGGCGAGGTGATCGAGCACCGCGAGGACGGTATGGTGGCGCGCGTCGGCATGGCGATCAGCGGGCTGAAACAGAGCTTCACCACCCGCAACACCCACCAGCCCGGCCGTGGGGTGCAGATGGAGCTGCTCGATGGACCGTTCTCTCGGCTCGATGGCCAGTGGCAGTTCACTCCCCTGGGCGACGGCAGCCAGCGCGCCTGCAAGGTGGAGTTCACCCTGAGCTACGGATTCTCGAACGCGGCGCTGGCGGCGATCGTCGGTCCGGTGTTTGACCGCATCGCCGGCAGCCTGGTGGACGCTTTTGTCAAACGCGCGGACCAGGTGTATGGCGCCGGCTGATTCGCCCCCACCGGCCCGGCTGCGCGTGACCGTGGTCCGGGCGCCGGCACCCCGCCAGACCGAGGAATTCGTGGTGGAGCTGGCAGCGGGCTCGTGTGTGCGCGACGCGCTGGCCGCCGCTGGCTGGTGGGACGGCGAGGACGGGCTGGCGACGTCGTGGCACGTCGGCGTCTGGAGTCGGGCGGCAACGCTGGACCAGGCGCTCCACGACGGCGATCGGGTCGAATGGGTGCGCGATTTGCGCGTGGACCCGAAAGTGGCGCGCCGGGAGCGCTTTGCGGGGCAGGGCGCCCGCACGGCCGGGCTGTTCGCGCGCCGGCGTCCAGGCTCGAAATCCGGCTACTGAACCGGGCTCGTTGCACCCGGTCGTAAAGGCCGCCCGTAGCGGGCTCGGGCCTGATGCCCGCGCGAGGCAGGCGGGGTCAGCGGGCGATGGGGCCGCAGTCGCTGCGGATGATGGCGTCGATGCGATCGGCCTCGGCCTTGCGCCCGGCGTCGTCCAGGACCTCGCGCTCGCCCTTGGCGTTGGTGGTCGCGATGCGCACGCCCGAGTCCAGCGTGGCCTTGGCGCGGCGGGCACGCTCGCAGTTGTCGGCGCGTGCCTGGGCTTGCTTGTCGGCTTCGGCCTTCTTTTTGGCCTCTTCCGCGGCTTCGGCCGCCTTCTTGCGCGCTTCGAGCTCGTTGTCCTTCGCCGGCGCGGCGGGCGGTGCGGGTTTGCCGTCCGGTCCGAGGCGGGCCTCGGCGGCGGGGGCCGCTGCGGGTGCAGCCGGGGCGACCGGTGCGGCGGCGCGCACCGGTGCGGCCGGCGCTTTCAGGATGTTCTTGGTGGGCACGTCCGGCGGGGGCGCCGTGTCGCTGAACACCTTGCGGCCGCTGTTGTCGATCCACTGCCATTGCGCCGACGCCAGCAGCGGGGTGGCGGCGCACAACAAGGTGAGGGTGGTGCGGAGGAGGCGGGCGTGGGTGCTCATGCGCGGCAGTGTATCGCCGGGGTTGCGAGCCCGCGCTGGCTGCCGCCGGAGTGCCGTTTGTCGCCGCTGTGCGGCATGGCGCGGCGGCGGTTCCTGGGGTAGGCGCGCGTCCGGGAGGGGCGTGACGCGTGGGTACAATCCGGTTTTTGGAGATCTCCCTCATGCGCCTCCTCGGCAACGCGCTCACGTTCGACGACGTCTTGCTGGTGCCCGCGTACTCCCAGGTCCTGCCCAAGGACACCTCGCTGGCCACCCGTTTCTCCCGCAACATCCAGCTCAACCTGCCCCTGGTGTCCGCCGCCATGGACACCGTCACCGAGGCCCGCCTGGCGATCGCCATCGCACAGGAAGGCGGCATGGGCATCATCCACAAGAACCTGACCGCGGCCGAGCAGGCGGCGCAGGTCGCCAAGGTCAAGCGCTATGAGAGCGGCGTGCTGCGCGATCCGGTGGTGATCACGCCCGAGACCACGGTGCGGCAGGTGATGAAGCTGTCCGACGAGTTGGGCGTCTCCGGCTTTCCGGTGATCGCCAACGGCACGGTGGCTGGCATCGTCACCGGGCGCGATCTGCGGTTTGAAACCCGCTATGACCTGCCGGTGCGGGAAATCATGACGCCGCGCGAGCGGCTGATCACGGTGCCCGAGGGCACGACGCCGGAAGAGGCTAAGGCGCTGCTGAACAAGCACAAGCTGGAGCGCTTGCTTGTGGTGAACGACGCCTTCGAGCTCAAGGGCCTGATCACGGTGAAGGACATCACCAAGCAGCTCAACTTCCCGAATGCCGCGCGCGACGCAGCTGGCCGCCTGCGCGTGGGCGCGGCGGTGGGCGTGGGCGAGGGCACCGAGGAGCGGGTGGAGGCGCTGGTCAAGGCCGGTGTGGACGCCATCGTGGTTGATACGGCCCACGGCCACAGCCGTGGCGTGATCGAGCGCGTGCGCTGGGTCAAGCAGAACTACCCGCAGGTGGACGTGGTCGGCGGCAACATCGCCACCGGCGCGGCCGCGCTGGCGCTGGCGGAGGCCGGCGCGGACGCGGTGAAGGTGGGCATCGGGCCGGGCTCGATCTGCACCACGCGCATCGTGGCGGGCGTGGGCGTGCCCCAGATCACGGCCATCGACAACGTGGCCACCGCGCTGCGCGGCAGCGGCATTCCGCTGATCGCCGACGGCGGTATCCGCTACAGCGGCGACATCGCCAAGGCCATCGCGGCCGGCGCGAGCAGCGTGATGATGGGTGGCATGTTCGCCGGCACCGAAGAGGCGCCGGGCGAAGTCATCCTGTTCCAGGGCCGCAGCTACAAGGGCTACCGCGGCATGGGGTCCATCGGCGCGATGCAGCAGGGCAGCGCCGACCGCTACTTCCAGGAAAGCAGCACCGGCAACCCCAACGCCGACAAGCTGGTGCCCGAAGGCATTGAGGGCCGCGTGCCCTACAAGGGCTCGGTCGTGGCGATCATTTTCCAGCTCGCCGGCGGCGTGCGCGCCAGCATGGGTTACTGCGGCTGCGGAACGATCCAGGAAATGAAGGACCGCGCCGAGTTCGTGCAGATCACGGCCGCCGGCATGCGCGAGAGCCATGTGCACGACGTGCAGATCACCAAGGAAGCGCCGAACTACCGGGCGGATTGATACCCCCCGCGCCGCCTGCGGCGTCACCCCCCAGGGGGCGGCACCTGCTGCCTGGCAAAGCCAGTTCCGCGGTGCCCTAGATGGGGTGGCCTTTTGCTCAACGGGTCGTCTTCCGAGGCGGCCCGTCTCTTTTCTGAAGTTCACCGACCACCATGCAGCACGACAAGATCCTCATCCTCGACTTCGGCTCCCAGGTCACCCAGCTCATCGCGCGCCGTATCCGCGAGGCGCACGTGTATTGCGAGGTGCACCCGTGCGACGTGAGCAGCGAGTGGGTGCGCGGGTTCGCGGCCGACGGGCGCCTGAAAGGCATCGTGCTCTCAGGCAGTCACGCCAGCGTGTACGAGGTGGACGACAAGGCGCCCGATGCGGTGTACGAGCTGGGCATTCCGGTGCTGGGCATCTGCTACGGCATGCAGACCATGGCGCAACAACTCGGCGGCAAGGTGGAAGGCTCCAACACCCGCGAGTTCGGCTATGCCGAGGTGCGCGCGCGGGGCCACACCGCGCTGCTGAAGGACATCGCCGACTTCCACACGCCGGAGGGCCACGGCATGCTCAAGGTGTGGATGAGCCACGGCGACAAGGTGACCGAGCTGCCACCGGGCTTCAAGCTCATGGCCAGCACCGACAGCTGCCCGATTGCCGGCATGGCCGACGAGGCGCGGCGCTTCTACGCGGTGCAGTTCCACCCTGAAGTGACCCACACCGTCCAGGGCCGCGCGATGCTGGAGCGCTTCGTGCTCCAGATCTGCGGCACGAACCCCGACTGGGTGATGCGCGACCACATCGCCGAGGCGGTGGAGCAGATCCGCGCGCAGGTGGGCGACGAAGAGGTGATCCTGGGCCTGTCGGGCGGGGTCGATTCGTCGGTGGCCGCTGCGCTGATCCACCGCGCCATCGGCGATCAGCTGACCTGCGTGTTCGTGGACCACGGCCTGCTGCGCCTGAACGAAGGCGACATGGTGATGGACATGTTTGCCGGCCAGCTGCACGCCAAGGTGGTGCGCGTGGACGCGGCCGACCTGTTTCTCGGCGAACTCGCCGGTGTGACCGACCCCGAGCAGAAACGCAAGATCATCGGCCGCCTGTTCGTGGACGTGTTCAAGGCCGAAGCCGCCAAACTGACCTCAAGTGATGCTTCAAAAAAGGGCGCCAAGTGGTTGGCGCAAGGCACGATTTACCCCGACGTGATTGAGTCGGGCGGCGCCAAGAGCAAGAAGGCCGTCACCATCAAGAGCCACCACAACGTGGGCGGCCTGCCCGAGCAGCTGGGCCTGAAGCTGCTGGAGCCGCTGCGCGATTTGTTCAAGGACGAGGTGCGTGAGCTGGGCGTGGCCCTGGGCCTGCCGCACGACATGGTCTATCGCCATCCGTTCCCGGGACCGGGCCTGGGCGTGCGCATCCTGGGCGAGGTGAAGAAGGACTACGCCGATCTGCTGCGCCGCGCCGACGCGATCTTCATCGAAGAACTGCGCTCGACCATCGAGCCGCATTCGGGCAAAAGCTGGTACGACCTGACCAGCCAGGCCTTCACCGTCTTCCTGCCGGTCAAGAGCGTGGGCGTGATGGGCGATGGCCGCACCTACGACTACGTGGTGGCGCTGCGCGCAGTGCAGACCAGCGACTTCATGACCGCCGACTGGGCCGAGTTGCCCTACAGCCTCCTCAAGCGGGTGTCGAGCCGCATCATCAACGAGGTCCGCGGCATCAACCGCGTGACCTACGACGTGAGCAGCAAGCCGCCGGCGACGATCGAGTGGGAGTGATCCAAGATCGGGTTGCGACGGGCAAGGTTGTTCAGCGAACCGAGCTTTCCCCCTACAGACAACCCCTTGCGCTCGGTTGCATCCAGGATCGTTCAGCGACGGCCGGGGTTTCGAGACGGTGCCTGGGCGCTCAAGATGCGGCGTTGCGAACCCCGGCCAGGCGAACGAGCGCTGCTCGGTGCGACCTGGCGGGAGGTCGTCGTCGAGACCGAGCTGTGGACCATGTTGCCCGACCGGAAGTTGGTGGGCAAACGGTCGCTCATGGCCCGGCCTCGCTGGTGATGGCCGGTCAGCGGGGTTGCAGGTGGTCGCGGTGCGCCGCCAGCCACGCAGCGAAGGTCTGCGGCACGCGGCCGGTGATGCGCTGGTAGGCGCCCGTCACGGTGCCCACGTGGCCGTCGG
>Ga0209278_1001031_pt1 | contig 17887 bp, 17 predicted proteins | sample JI81BgreenDNA_FD_187504 | JGI IMG/M metagenome (GOLD analysis project Ga0209278, IMG submission 187504) | Wastewater effluent complex algal communities from Wisconsin, to seasonally profile nutrient transformation and Carbon sequestration -... | ecosystem: Engineered > WWTP > Effluent > Algae... | reverse complement strand
CTGCACCACGCCCGCAACCGGTACGGCACGGTGCGTGATCCCGAATATATGGCGCTAGCCCTGAAGCCGAAGATCAGTGTGCCGCTGTTCGTGGCTGTCGCGGCGCTGGGGCCGATCGGCCTTCTCATCCGCTGGGGCCTGCTGGCGCCGCTGTCGCTGGTGTTCCCCGGCCTGCGGCGCCGGGTGGAGGCGCAGTTTTCGGCGCTGTCGATCAACCCCGATTTCCGCCGCGATCCGCCGGCCGGCCCGGCGAAGCGGCGCTGGCAGGTGATGGAAGCCGCCACGTCCGTGTTCGTTTTGGCGGGGCTGTCCGGCGTGGCCACGGGGATCATCCCGCTGCAGGCCTTCGCCATCTGGCTCGCCGTGCTGTCGGCCAGCATGGTGATCAACCAGATCCGCACGCTGGCCGCGCACCTGTGGGAGAATGACGGCAAGGTGATGACCATCACCGGCCAGTATCTGGATAGCGTGAACGTGCCGCCCCCGGCCGTGCTGCCCGAACTGTGGGCGCCGGTGGGCCTGCGCTATCACGCGTTGCACCATCTGCTGCCCGGCCTGCCCTATCACGCACTGCCCGAAGCCCACCGGAGACTGGCGGCGGAACTGCCCGCCGGCAACGCCTATCACGGCGGCAACCACCGGACGCTGTCGGGTGTCGTTGCCCGGCTGTGGGCCAGCGCGGGCACGGCTCGGGCCTGAAAAATGCGGGGCCGCTGAAGCGCCCCGCTCAAACAGGCCTCACGCCGTCTGGCCGTGGGCCTCCAGCCACTTGGCCACGCGCGTCATCGCCATCTCCATCAGGTGCGGCGCCATGTTCTCCGGCGGCGGCGGATATGAGGTGAAATCGCGGCTTTCGCTGATCACCTGATCCCCGCGCGCCACCACGAAGCCTTCCCAGCCCTTGGCCTTCACGGCGTTGCAGATGTCCGTATAGGTGTGCAGCCCGCCGGCATAGGGCATGAAGCGGCGCGGCTTTCCGGGCACGTTGGCGCCCATGTACCAGCTGTTGGCCTGCGGCAGCAGCGTCATCGCCGCCGTCTGGTCGACATGGTCGGTCCACAATTTTTCCGCCTCGGGCGTGGCCTCGATACGGCCGGCCTGGGCGGCGTTCAGGCTGGCGATGATGTCGGCGACATATTCCACATGCTGTTCGATGCTGTGGATCATGTTGGTCAGCACGGAGGGGCTGCCCGGCCCGGTGATCAGGAACAGATTGGGGAAGCCGGCCACCATCAGGCCCAGATAGGTTTCGGGGCCGTGCGCCCAATGATCCTTGATGGTCTCGCCGTTCACGCCCCGGATGTCGATGCGTTCGATGGCACCGGTCATCGCGTCGAAACCCGTGGCCAGCACCACGGCATCGAAATCGAAGCTGCGATTGGCGGTCTTGATGCCGGTGGCGGTAAACGTCTCCAGCGGGTCTGATCGCAGATCGACCAGTTCGACATTGTCGCGGTTGTAGGTGGCGTAATAGCCGGTGTCCACGCACGGCCGCTTGGTGGCGAACGGGTGGTCCTTGGGGGTGAGGAGTTCGGCGATCTTCGGGTCCCTCACCTGTTCGCGGATCTTGGCCGCCACGAATTCGTGCACGACACGGTTCGCCTCCGGGTCCATCGCCTGATCGGCAAAGGCGCCCAGGATGCGGAAACCGCCCCACTGCCAGCGCCGTTCCAGCTCACGGGTGATTTCTTCCGGCGGGGTGTGGATCAGGATGGCATCTTCGCGCGTCTCGTTCCAGAAGCCGCCCACCGTGTTGCGGCTGCGGGCGCGATAGGCGCGCGGATCCTTCAGCCATTCCTGAAAATCCGCTTCGGGAATGGGGCCGTTGTGGGCCGGCATCGAATAGTTGGGCGTGCGCTGGAACACGGTGAGGTGCTTGGCCGTTTCGGCGATGATCGGGATGGACTGGATGGCGGACGAACCGGTGCCGATGATGCCAACACGCTGCCCGGTGAAGTCCACCCCTTCGTGCGGCCAGCGCGACGTGCGGTAGATGCGGCCCTTGTAGTCATCGATGCCGGGGAAGGTGACATCGGTGGGGACGGACAGGCAGCCGGTGGCCAGCACGACGAAGCGCGCCGGGATCACGCTGCAATCGTCAAGCGTGACGTTCCAGCCATCGGCCTTCGCGTCCCAGTGCGCGGCCGTCACGCGCGTGTTGAAGCTGATGTCCTTCTTCAGGTCAAAGCGATCGGCAACATGGTTGGCGTACGCCAGCAGTTCCGGTTGCGGTGCATAGCGTTCGGACCAGCGCCATTCGCGCTCCAGCACCTCATCAAAGCCGAAGCTGTATTCCAGGCTCTGGATATCGACACGGGCACCGGGATAGCGGTTCCAGTACCAGGTGCCGCCCACGCCGCTGCCGGCCTCGATCACCCGCACCTTCAGACCCTGTTCCCGGCACTTCAGCAACATGTACATGCCGGAAAAGCCGGCGCCGACGATCAGCACATCCAGACGTTCAGCCATCATCTTCTCCCCATGCATTCGCCCCTCCCCAGGGGACACGACTGCTACGCTATCATGGGGCGGCGAAGGACAAAGCTGGGACTATTGAGTGCGACAGTGGTTCAAAAGAGAAAGGCCCCGGTGTCGGATGACACCGGGGCCAATTCTGCCTTGATGGCTGGGCTGATCAGGCCGCCGGCTTGGTCGGTTCCACGGCAGCCGTTTCGGCTGGCACGGGAGCTTCCGCCACCACCGGTGCCGGTGCGGCAACGGGAGCGGCACCCTTGAGGGCCGGATAGTCCTTCAGCATCTTCGCCCCGCCCAGCGGCTTGTTCACACCCTGGTGGCAGGTGGCGCAGTTCACCTTCAGCGGGTCGCCATGCGGGCCACGGCGGTTGGCCGGCCACACGTCACCCAGTGCGCTGATGTAGTTGTTGTTCACGTCCCGCACCATGCGAATGCCATACCAGGCGTTGACACGCTGGGGCCGGCTGTCCTCCCACTTCGCGAAGTTGTTCGAGTTGTGGCAGTAGGTGCAGTTCACGCCAAGGCCCTGGCTCATGTGCATCATGAGGCCATAGGTCTTTTCGGTGGACTGGATGGCCGCATTGCTGGCCTTGGTCGGGAAGGCCTTGCCGCCAACGCGGATATTGTCCTTGCCGGCCAGATAATCCGTGAACGGATCATAGTTCAGCGAGGCATAGGCCACCGAAGCCGCCGGCGTATTGCCGCCATACTTCTTGCCGGTGATCTGCTTGGGATCCGGCACCGCCGTCGACCAGACGTTCTTCGGCACCGGGTTGCCGCGGTGGCAGGTCCAGCAGGTCACGCCGGCATTTTCCTGGTTGCCGAAGTGCGGCGTCCAGTTGGCGTTGATGGTGCGCGTCATCTGCAACATCTTGCGCGCGACGACCTTGGTGTACTTCTCGTCGGACGCCATGTTCTCGATGTTGTGGCAGTAGGCACAGCCCGCATTCGGGATGTCGCTGCCATCCGGCGCGATCCAGGTGGTCATCGCCTGCATGAGATAGTTGAATTCGTCCACAGAGACGTCGCCCAGCACCTGGACGTTCTCATAGGCTTCCTTCGACTTCTGGCCGGCCAGCATTTCGGCCGTCAGTTCATAGGGCGGAGCCGGGATCTCGCCAACCGGGGCCTTGGAATCGGGATCGTTGATCTGAACCATGGCGGTGCCACGGAAGCCGACCTGTTCCTGTTCCTTGGTGCCCAGTTCGCAGCCGGCCAGCAGCAGCGCCGGCAGGGCGATTGCGACAAGCTTGTTCAGCGCACTCATTGCGGGGCTCCCGGAAGGGTGGACGGATCAACGACACCGGTGGCGGGATATTCCAGCGCAAAGCCGTGCTGGACAGCCCACAGGTACCAGTTGTCAACGACCGTGCCGGTGAGCAGGATGCCGATACCGCCCGTGAGGGTGGTGAGCACGGCGAACCACCAGGCCCAGCGGTGGATGGATTCCATCGTGGCGTTCCAGCCCATGGTCCAGCGCCAGAACAGGGCCGCACGTTCCGAGGCCGTGCCGCGGTCGGTGATCTGTTCGATTTCGCGTTCACCGCCATAGCGGCCGACGGCCAGAATGGTGGCTCCGTGCATGGCGAACAGCAGGGTCGAACCATAGAGGAACACGATGCTGAGCGCGTGGAACGGGTTGTAGAACAGGTTGCCGTAGCGGATCGAGAAGGCCGCGGTCCAATCGAGGTGCGGGAAGATGCCGAACGGCACCGCTTCGGCCCAGCTGCCCATCATCATCGGGCGGATGAAGCCGAGCACGAGGTAGAGCCAGATCGCCGAGGCGAAGGCCCAGGCCACGTGCGTGCCCATGCCGAGTTCCTTGGCGCGGACATAGGTGCGGGCCCACCAAAGCAGGATGGAGGCGGTGAGGAAACCACCGGCCGCTATCCACCAGCCGCCTTCATTGAGCGGCACGTCAAAGGTGAAGCCATATTTGGCCGACGGCGGTTCCAGGCTGAGCCAGAAGAACTGCTTGACGAACTGGATGGGATCCCAGTTCACCGATGCCAGCATGTTCAGGCCCATGATCTCGATGGCGATGAAGCCAGCGAGCAGCGAGGCGATGCCCAGCTTGCCGAGGTAGACGGGGCCGATCTGGGCGCCGCCCAGCTTGCCCATCAACCAGGAGGTGCCAAACGGGCCGAACCGCTGATCGTTGTGCGGCCCCAGCGGCACGCCGGCTTCCAGCTCACCGCGGAGCTGCACCTGCGTGAAGATATTCTGATAAGCCATGGTGCGTGTCCGTCCTCAACGCCAGATCGGCAGGTTGAGCCACCAGGTCCACCATTCCGGCCAGCCACGCGACCAGAAGGGACCCGAGATGATGATGCACACCGCGCTCCAGAAGCCGGCATTCATCGCCAGCAGCAGGCCCACACGGTGGATGCCCAGCGTGCCGACCGAATAACCGATCAGATCGCGGAAGAAGGTGTCTTCATATTCCGGCGACTTCACCACCTCTCCCTTGGCGGGGTTCACCGCCGACAGCACGAGCGCGCCGTGCAGGCCGAGCGCCAGCGTGGTGGTGAAGAAGAAGCTCACCGCCAGCATGTGGGCCGGGTTGTAGTGGAAGTGGAGATACTGATAGCCGGTGTTCGACACCCAATCGAGGTGCGGGAAGATGCCGTACGGGAAACCATAGCCCCACGCGCCCATCAACATTGGCCGGAACACGACCAGCGTGACGTAGGCCAGAATGGCCATGCCGAAGGCGGCCGGCACATGATAGCCGATGCCGAGCTTGCGACAGATTTCCACCTCGCGCAGCGCCCAGCTGCCGAAGGCCCCGATGGCGCAGATGGTGATGATCTGCCAGAGACCACCTTCCTTCAGCGGCGCCAGCTTGAGGCCGTAGGAAATGTCGGGCGGGGCAATGTTGATCAGCCACGGGTTCCAGGTTGGACCGATGGCAGCCCCATAGAAAATCAGCGCCGTGCCCAGGGCAGCGAAAAAGATCGTCGTGACCCCGAAGAAGCCGACGTAGAAAGGACCGATCCAGAAGTCGAAGAGGTCACCGCCGATCAGCGTGCCCCCGCGCACTCGGTATTTGCGTTCGAAACTCAGCACTGCCATGGCGCACCTCCTCCACGTTTCCGCCGCTCAGGCCAGCGTAAACTTACCGGAATGTAACCGAAGGCGGATGGGCGGGCAGTGTGACAAACCCGCCCATCACGCCGTAGGCTTCAGCCAGCGAGCCGGCCTGACCAGTGTCAGGCGGCCTGCGTGGCTTCGGTGACGGCCGCAGCCGCCGCCGGCTCGGCGCCGTCCAGCCAGTTGTAGCGGTCGGTGCTGAGCAGGATGAAGTGGATCAGGATGGCCAGCGTGAACAGGAACACGGCCAGCGCGGTCATGATGCGCTGCGGATTGAAAGTCTGCCAGATCTTCCACATTGTCGTCGCTCCTTAAGCCCGGGGCGCAGCGGCGCCAGTGGCGTCCGCCTGCTGGATCTGGTGGATTTCCGTGGCCGCAAAGGCGCGCTTGGAACCCAGCCAGGGGCGCCACACCCAAACCAGCCAGTGGGCGATGACCGCCACGATCACGAAGAACGCCATCGAGACGACGAAGCCCCGGTGGAACTCCTTCGCTTCAGCGTCGGTCAGGTAGGTACCCGGACCAATCTTGTTGTCACTCATGCCTTTTCCTCCGATGGTTCCGCCGCACGGGGCCGTTATGGCCTCGCCCGACCGGCGGCTTCGCGGCGTAGGATGATTCCACCGCAAAGCTGGTTGAGACTGTTACGGGAAATCCCCTACGCAGCCAATTCCCTTCGCACCCCTCATGGCAAGTTTGTAATGGTTTGAAAAGAGGGTTCTGTGGCCTTTCGTCACGCGGCGGCGTTACGCGGCCTGCGTTTCGTAGAGTTTCGATGCCGCGTGCAGGCGATCCAGGGTCACGACCTTCTCGCCGGCATCGCGTGCAGCACGTTCGGCAGCGTCACGCAACCGCTTGGCCGCCGAGATTCGCACCAGCACCGGCTCCTTCTCCACCATGCGGTCGAGTTCGGAACGCGCGTCGTCTTCCCACGTCACCGCTTCCAGCAGGCGCGACGGCGTTGCGTCGGCACGGTCCATCTGGGTGGACAGCGGCAGGATGAAGAACAACGCATCGAACAAGGCGTTGCAGACTTCCTGCATGATCCAGGTGCAGCCGGCATATCCCATGAACGGCGTGCCGGTGTGACGGCGGATGGCGGCGCCCGGGAAGCTGGCGTTGATGTAGATGGCGCGGCTGTTGGTTTCGGCCATGTACATGCGTTCGTTGTAGCTGCCGAACACGATCAGCGGGCTGGACGTGCGAATCGATTCGCGCACCGCCTCGTTGTCAGGCTTCACGCCGGCATTGCGCTGGTAGGCGAACACGCAGGGCATGCCCATGTCGTCTTCCAGGAACACCTTCATGCCGCGCGCATAGGTTTCGGTCGCCACGATGCCGAAGCTGGCGGTGGCGAAGAAATCCTGCGTCACCGAGCGCCACAGATCCCACAGCGGCTTCAGCGTGGTGTGCTTTTCCTTCTCGATGAAGGGTTCCGGGTCGACCCCGGTCAGCTCACCCAGCTTGCGCAGAAAGGCCGTGGTGCTGTTCAGCCCGATCGGCGCCTGCAGATAGGGCCGTTCCAGCGTCTCGCACAGGTTGCGGCCCCATTCGCGGTACATGCACACGTTGACCGACGCATCGGCCAGCCGGCGAATGTCGGCAAGGTGGGTGCCCAGCGGGAACACCATGTTCACCTCGCAGCCCATGCCTTCGATCAGGCGGCGGATTTCCGCCAGATCAGACGGCATGTTGAAGGTGCCATATTGCGGCCCGATGATGTTGACGAGCGGCTTCTCGCCCTCCTTGCGCACCTTGGGTGCCGGCATCTTCTTGGGGCCGAACTCCTTCCAAAGCCAGGTCAGCGCGCGGTCGGCAGACTGCCACTGGTCCTCGTCGATGGTGCGCGGCAGGAAGCGCACGATGCTGGTGCCTTCCGGCGTCACGCCGCCACCGATCATCTCGGCGATGGAGCCAGTGACGACGACAGACGGCAAGGCCGGATCCAGCGTCTTCCACGCCCGCTTCATCGCGCCTTCGGTGCCGGTCTTGCCAAGCTCCTCTTCGGCAAGGCCGGTGACGACGATGGGCAGTTCGTGCGGCGGGAGGCCGTCAGTGTAGTGCAGCACCGAGGTGACCGGCAGGTTCTCGCAACCCACCGGGCCATCGATCACCACCTGCAGGCCCTTCACCGAGGTGAAGCTGTAAACGGCGCCCCAATAGCCGCCAGCGCGATCATGATCCAAGACCAGCATGGTTCAGTTCCCGATCGCTTCGCTCGCCTTGGCGGCGGCGATCATCTTGCCAGCGAACTTCTTCTTGAACTCGGGCCGGTCCACCGGAACATCTTCCCAGATGCCGGCAGCAAAGCCTTCGCCCACGCCGCCAAAGAAGCCCTTCATGGCGTCAAAGCGGTCCTTGTTGCGCAGCGCCCCGTTGATCACCTGCGCGAGGCTGCCAGCGCCCGCCGGACCCATCAGCGGCCGCGCCGAGATGAGGTTGGTGAAATAGAGGCCCGGGATAGCCTTGGTCTTGGCGTGCTGCACCACCGGTGTCGTGCCGATCGACAGGTCGGGATGGAATTCCTCCACCGCCGCGATGTCCTGTTCGAGGCTGGCGCGATACTGGATGCGGGTGCCGCGGGCTTCCAGCCACTCGCGATCCGGATCGGACCACTTGGTGCGCGGGCAAGCAGTGCCGACATAGGGCACCTCGGCGCCAGATTCGACGAGCAGGCGCGCCACCAGCAGTTCCGAGCCTTCATAACCCGATACGGTGATGCGACCCTTGATCGGCATCGCCGCCAGCGCGCCGGCGATGGCCGGCAGGAAGCGGTTCTGCGCTGCCGCCACCTTGTCTGCCGACAGGCCGAAGGCATCGCCGATCGCCGCCAGCCAGGCAGCGGTGCCATCGCGGCCCACCGGCGCGGAACCGACCATGGTGCGCCCGGCCGCATCGAATTCGCGGATGGCAGCGGTGTAGAAGGGGTGGATGGCCGCCACAACCGGCGAGGCCAGCGCAGCATAAAGCTCACGCCATTCGCGGGTGGGAACGACCGGGCCAGCGGTGAGGCCCATCGGCTCCAGCATCATCGAAATGCCCACCGGATCGGCCGGGAACATTTCGCCCAGCAGCGTGACGGTCGGCTTGTCGGGCATCACCGCCGGCGCCGCGACCGGGCCAGCCATGATTTCCTCACGCGCATATTTCAGCATGGCGCCGGCCAGCACGTCCTTGGCTTCCGCGTGGGTCGGCACGCCGAAGCCCGGCACGTCGATCCCGATGATGCGCACGCCGTTGATCGTTTCGGGCAGCAACTGCAGCGGCACGCCAGACGCGGTCGGCACGCACAGGTTGGTCACCACGATCGTGTCGTATTTTTCCGGATCGGCCATGTCGTGCACGGCGTCGCGGATGTCCTCGAACAGCTTGCCAGTGACCAAGGTTTCCGAATTGAACGGCACATAACCCACCGTGCGCCGCGCCCCATAGAAGTGCGACGTGAAGGTGAGGCCATAGACGCAGCAGGCCGAGCCCGACAGGATCGTGGCCGTGCGGCGCATGCGCAGACCAACGCGCAACGAGCCGAAGGCCGGGCACATGGACTGCGGCTGATCGTGCGGGCCCTTCGGATAATCGGCCGCATAACGGTCGAGCACCTCGGACTTGCCGGCCTTGGCGGCAGCATCGCGCATCGTATCGGCGCCGGCGTGGCAGCCAGCACCTTCGGCTGGCGGAACGGCAAGATCCTCAGACATTGTCGTACACCACTTCCAGGCTCGGCTTGGTCTCATAGACGCCGCCGCGCATGTCGACCTGGGTGGCCGGCTTCAGGGTGAAGTTGCCACCGGTGTCTTCCGGCTTGAACAGGCCCAGCAGCCCATCCTGATCCAGCGGGGTAGGCCGCACCGGCGGCGCGGCTTCCACGTTGGCCGCCAGCTCGGCGAACAGCGGCCCCCACGGGCCGTCGGGCGTGCCGATGATCTGATAGTTGGCCGACTTGCGGCGGATTTCCTCGTGCGCCGGGATGGCGGCCAGCACGGGGATGCCCACGGCCTTGGCAAAGGCCTGCGCTTCGCCGGTGCCGTCATCCTTGTTGATCAGGATGCCGGCCACGCCGACATTGCCGCCCATCTTGCGGAAATATTCCACCGCCTTGCAGACGTTGTTGGCAACATAGAGCGACTGCAGGTCGTTCGAGCCGACCACGATCACCTTCTGGCACATGTCGCGGGCGATCGGCAGGCCAAAGCCGCCGCACACCACGTCGCCCAGGAAGTCGAGCAGCACGTAATCGAAGCCCCAATCGTGGAAGCCCAGCTTCTCGATGGTTTCAAAGCCGTGAATGATACCGCGGCCACCGCAGCCACGACCAACCTCAGGCCCGCCCAGTTCCATGGCGAACACACCATCGCGCTGGAAACACACGTCCTCGATGGTCAACTCCTCGCCCGAAAGCTTCTTCTTGGAGCTGGTCTCGATAATGGTCGGCGTCGCCTTGCCGCCGAACAGCAGGCTGGTGGTGTCGCTCTTGGGATCGCAACCGATCAGCAGGACGCGCTTGCCCTGCTGCGCCATCATGTAGGAGAGGTTGGCGAGCGCGAAGCTCTTGCCCGAACCGCCCTTGCCATAGATGGCGATGATCTGGGTTTCCTTGGTGATTTCACCGGTGTGAACCGGATCGGGTTCGATCGCAGCCTCCTCACGAAGTGCGGCAACCTGATCGAGAAGTTGATTGATGCTCATGCGATATCTCTCCAGTCGAAGACCATCTTGAGACAATTGGGGTCCGAAAAGGCCTGACCATAAGCGGTCGGAGCCTCAGATGCCGGAACCTTGTGCGTCACAAGGCCCTCGAGCGACAGCCTACCGCTGCCCACCATGGCGAGACATGTCGCCAGGTCGTCAGGCTGGAACTCTGTGGCGATGCGGATACGCGCCTCGCGCCGGAACGCGGGCGCGAAGTGGAACGACAGCGGCTCGCTGTAGAAGCCGGCCAACACGATCTCGCCCCCGCGCGCCATGTGCATGACGGCCTGGTCGAGAATGCGGTGGTCACCGCTGGCGTCGTAGATCGAGCGGTAATCCCGCCGCTCGTCGGTCTCGGGCCTGATCACCCGATATCCCTCTCCACCCGACATGCGGGCGTCGTTGATTTCCCACACCACCGGCTCGACGCCGGCAGCCAGCGCCAGCCGGGCCAGCAGGCGGCCCAGCACGCCATGGCCAATTATCAGGTCCGGCATCTCGCCGCCCACCACGGCATGCTGCGCCGTTGCGGCCAGGCTCATCAGCACGGCCTTTTCGGCCAGTTCCGCCGGCATCGGGATCACCCGCGCCGCACCGGTGATCACGGTGCGCGCCTGGCCGCCGAACAGCCCGCGCGCGCCTTCGAACTTGGAGGAACCGGGCACGAACACGCAACGGCCGATCATCGCCTTCTGGTTGGCGCCGGCGTCCACCACCGTGCCCACCGCCTCGTATCCGGGAACCAACGGATAGCCCATGCCGGGGAACATCGGCATGCTGCCGTTGTACATCAGCTTTTCCGTGCCCATGGAGATGCCCGACCAGTCCACGGCCACCACCACGTCATCGGCGTCCGGCGCTGTCAGGGTGAGGCGGCGCAGTGCAACGCGCTCCGGCTCTTCCACGACGACGGCCAACGTATCCATTCGATTCAACCCCTCACGCGGATCAACGGCAGTACAGTGCGGCTGCGCTGCCGGCCGCGATGCTGCGGCACTTTATCCAATGCGATTTTGCCATGTAAAGCCGTGTTACATCTTGGCAAGGCAAAAAATTGGACGAGGATAGTCCACTTTAGGGCTTGACGCGGTCATGCGTGCGCAAACAGGCCGATTCCTGCCGCCGCTCACCGCTCCGCAACAATCAGCCGCGTCGCCATCGGGAGCGCCGTGCGCACCTCCCGGGCGCTGGTGAAGCCGGCTTCGGCCAGCAACGACAGATAGGCCTGGGCCGTGCGGGGCCGGCCCGACCCCATCGCCCACAGATACAGCCCGAAATAGGCATCGCCCATCGTTTCGGCACCCGGTGTCTGGGCCATCGGTTCGGCGATCAGCAGCCGCCCGCCCGATGGCAGCGCAGCGTGCGCCTTCCTCAGCAGGGCGCGCACCACTTCATCATCGTGATCGTGACAGATGCGCACCAGGCTGATCACATCGGCGCCCTGCGGCAGCGGATCGTCGCGGAAGCTGCCGCCGTGCAGCGCGATGTGGGAAAGCCCCTGCGCCGCCAGCTTGGCCCGCGCCCCTTCGACCACGGCGGGCAGATCGAACAATTTCATCGCCAGCCTTGGATGCCGGGCCGCCACCTCCGCCAGGAAGGCGCCGTGCCCACCGCCCACGTCCATCAGGCACTGGTGGCGATCGAAGCGATAGGCATCGATCACCTGCTGCGCCACCATCGGCTGGCTGGCCGCCATGAGGGCGGAATAGGGCGCCACCGCGCCTTCACCGGCACCCTGCCAGCTGGCGGCATCGGCAGCGGCCGGTTCACCACGCCCGGCGGCCGGTGCATAGGTCCAGAAATCGGCGAGCTTGCTCTTGCCGCGGCCGCGCTTCAGCAGATCGATGGGATCGGCCAGATCGTCATAGAAGATCTTGTGATGCTCGATCATCGCCAGCGCGCCTTCGTTGCTGGCCAATGCCGCGCCGCGCTGGCCCAGCACCCACAGATCGTCCCCGGCCGATTCCACCACATCGATGGCCCGCGCCGCGCCCAGCAGCCGCTGCATGGCATCCAGCGCCAGCCCGGCGCCCTGCGCCAGTTCGGCCATGGTGGCGGCACCAGCGGCAAGCCGGCGGACGATGCCGGCGTCCACCGCGGCGGTGAGCGCCTTCGTTTGCACGAACCCGCTGATCACCTGGAACATGCTGTTGGCATGGCGCTGCGCGGTGCGGCGCAGCAGCGGATTGCGCATGGCAAAACGCTGGAAGCCGGGGTCCATCAACACCCGGTTGCGCGCTGTCAGCCAGCGCAGTTTCCAGCCTTTTGCCCGTTCCTCAGCCATCGATCATCACGGCCATGCGGCGCCTGCTTCCTGGTTGATGGCCCTGACCCAAGTGGCCCTGACCGGCATCATGACCTTGACGCTGCGGCTTTGCCATGCGCCAAACCGCCCCGAACTGGTCCTTGATTCGGATAGCTGATTTGGCAAGCGAAAACGGCGTTGTCATCATCGGAGCCGGCATGGGCGGCCTGAGCGCCGCCGTGCTGCTGGCGGCGCGTGGCGTGCCGGTGACGGTGGTGGAGCGCATGGCCCACCCCGGTGGCAAGCTGCGCACCGTCGATGTCGGCGGTGCTGCCATCGATGCCGGCCCCACCGTGTTCACCCATCGCCCGGTGTTCGAACGCATCTTTGCCGATGCCGGCACGGCACTGGATGATCATCTGACACTGGTAAAATCTGATCGGCTGGCGCGCCATGCCTGGCAGGATGGCAGCAGCCTTGATCTGTGGGCCGATCATGCCCGCAGCCGCGACGCAGTGGCCGCCTTTGCCGGGCCTGCCGAGGCCGAAGGCTGGGTGCGCTTCCAGGCCGAGGCCGCGCGCATCTGGCGGGCACTGGAAACCCGCTTCATGGAAAGCCCGGCGATGGGCCCCGTTGGCCTGACGCTGAAATATGCGCCCTTCCACCTGCACGAGATGTTCGCGATCAACCCGTTCGCGACCCTGTGGGCCACGTTGGTCAAATATTTCCACGATCCGCGCCTGCGCCAGCTCTATGGCCGTTATGCCACCTACACGGGGGCCGATCCCTTCCAGGCCACCGCCACGCTGATGCTGATCGCGCATCTGGAAGCGCGCGGCGTCTGGCTGGTGGACGGCGGCATGCACGAGGTGGCGCGCCAGATGGCGGCGCTGGCCACGCGGCTGGGCGCCACCTTCCACTACAATGCGCACGTCGCCGAAATCCTGGTCAGGGGCGGCCGCGCGGCGGGCGTGCGCCTGGCCAGCGGGGAGGAGATCGCGGCACGCGACGTGTTGTCGAACAGCGACATTTCAGCGATTGCCGATGGCCGGTTCGGGCCGGCAGCCAGCCATGCCGTTACCGGCGTGAAGCCGCACGAACGCTCGCTCTCCGCGCTTGTCACCATGATGACGGCGCATGCCAGCGGGTTCGAGATGGACCGGCACAACGTGTTCTTCTCCACCGATTATGCCGCCGAGTTCCGGCAGATCTTCGGCGAACTGCGCTTGCCGGTGGAACCCAGCATCTATATCTGCGCACAGGACCGTGGCATCACGCCACCTGTTCCAGGGCGCCCCGAACGCTTCCAGTTGATCGTCAACGCCCCGCCAACAGGTGACGGCTCCCCCCCCACCGACGAGGAGATGGCCCAATGTCAGACCGCAACACTGGCCGTCCTGGCGCGCTGCGGGCTGGATCTGAAACCGGTGGCGATGCACCCGGTGGGCCCGAAGATGTTCGAGGCACTTTTCCCTTCCAGCGGTGGGGCCCTTTATGGTCGGGCCTCGCACGGGTGGCAGGCCAGCTTCCGCCGGCCTGGCAGCAGGACGAAGCTGCCCGGGCTGTGGGTGGCCAGTGGTTCGGCGCACCCGGGGGCGGGCGTGCCGATGGCGGCCTTGTCCGGCCGCTTGGCGAGCGCTGCGATCCTGGCGGACCGCGCTTCGACCAGGACGTTCCAGCCGGCGGCTACCGCTGGTGGTATGTCGACGCCGAAAGCGACTGCGGCCAGTTCGGGCTGACCATCATCGCCTTCATCGGTTCGGTCTTCTCGCCCTATTACAAGGCATCTGGCCGGCACGATCCGGAAAACCATGTTTCCCTCAACGTCGCCCTTTATGGCAAGCGCGGCCGCCGATGGGCGATGACGGAGCGCGGCAAGGGTGCGCTGTGGCGCGACCGCACCACCCTGCGCATCGGCCCCAGCGCCGTGCGTTGGGATGGCGAGGTGCTGGTGATCGACATCGAGGAACAGGGCGCGGTGTTCCCCCTCAATGTCCGCGGGCAGGTGCGGGTCACGCCGATGGTCTATGGCCAGCGCCGCTTCCGGCTCGATCCTGGCGGCAAGCATGTCTGGGAACCGCTGGCGCCGTGCAGCCGGGTGGATGTCTCTTTCTCCGATCCGGCGCTGAACTGGTCGGGCACCGGCTATCTCGACGCCAATCACGGCGCCGAATCGCTGGAGGACGGCTTTGCCGACTGGCAGTGGAGCCGCGCCCATCTGAAGGACGGTTCCACCGCCGTGATGTACGAAGGCAAGCTTTCCGATGGCGCCGATTTCGGCATGGCGCTGCGCATCACGCCCGATGGCCAGGCCGAGGTGATGGAAATGCCCGCGCCCGTGGTGCTGCCGAAAACCGCCTGGCGGCTTGACCGCCTCACCCGCGCCGACGCCGGCTACACCGCCCGCGTGCGGGCGACGTGGGAAGACACGCCCTTCTACAGCCGCACCGCGCTGTCCACCCGCCTGTGGGGCGAAGATGTTCTGGCCGTGCACGAATCGCTCAACATGCGGCGCTTCGATACCGGAACCGTGCAGTGGATGCTGCCGTGGCGAATGCCGCGCAAGATCTGATTGGCGCCGTCGGGCTTGCGCTGCTGCTGGCTGGTTGCGCGGGCGAACAGCGGCCCGGCTGGTTGTTCAAGACGGCTGCGGAGTCCGCCTTGCCGGGACCAATCGCCATTTGGGGCCCGCCCGAAGCAATGGCAGATGCCGGCTTTGGCTGTTCACAAGATGGCCAGATCGAATTCTGGCTTGTGCGCGAGGAATCCCTGACCACGGGCCATCTGGTGCCTTTTGCCGCCGGGCGCGCGAAGGACCGGTTGGCAGAGCGCTTTGAAGTGGATGGGGTGGGCAGGGCGGTTTTTCCAATTCCGCGCGGCTCCCCTCTGCTGGCGGCAATTGCCGGCGGCGCAAATCGCCTGGAATGGCGGCTGCCCGGGGGCGGTCGCGGCAGCCTGAGGTTGGGTGAACCAGTGCGCGAACTGCTCCACCAATGTGCGGTTCATTCGCCGCCGCGCTGATCATCCCCTTCGGCTGGCTTGTCTCCCGGCTTCTCGCGCAGGCTCCACAATTGCCAGCCGGCGAAGGCCAGCACGGCGAACAGGGTGATGCCGCCTTCGATCAGGCCGTAATATTCTGCCGGAATGTCCATGGCCGCGAAGGCTGGCAGGCCGCGCCTTGGCCGTCAATCATTCCCACCACGGGAAGCCCGGCGGCAGGTTCGCGTTCACCGTGCCCGGAAACGCCGGCGGGCGTTTTTCGAGGAAGGCGGCCACACCCTCCTTCACGTCCGGCCCGGCGCCCAGCGCCATGTTGTAGCGCGCATCCACGGCCAGCGCTTCATCGGGGCTGGCGGCGCTGCCCAGCCGCCACAGCATCGCGCGGGTCATGGCGATGGCCACCGGCGCGGTGCCATCGGTGAGTTCGGCGGCGATGGCGCGGGCGCGGTCCAGCAGTTCACCGGGGAACACCACCTCGCTCACCAGGCCGCCGGCGCGCGCCTCCTCGGCATCGAAGATGCGGCCCGAAAGGCACCAGCGCAGCGCCTGGGGCAGGCCGACAAGCCGCGGCAGGAACCAGGCGCTGCCGGCTTCGGGCACCAGGCCGCGCCGTGCGAACACGAAACCGATGCGGGCCGTGGTGCTGCAGATGCGCACGTCACACGGCAGGGTGAGCGTGATGCCCACCCCCACCGCCGGGCCATTGATGGCGGCGATGGTGGGCTTGGTGGATTCAAACAGGGCGTGGATGAAGCTGTCTTCCCGGCCGCCGCCGGATCCGAAGTTGCCGGCCCCCTCCCCCGCCATGTCGAAGGCGTCAGCACCGGCCGAAACATCGGCGCCGGCGCAGAAGGCCCGGCCCGCGCCGGTGATGATGATGACCCGCACGGCATCATCGGCACTGGCGCTGCGCACCGCGCGGGCCAGCGCCCGGCCCATCGCATCGGTGTAGGCGTTCAGTTTTTCCGGCCGGTCCAGCGTGATCGTCATCACGCCGGCTTCGATGCTGACAGTCACGCCATCTTGCGCCATCATCACTCTCCCCTGCCCGCCATGCTGCGGGAACGGGGCAAGGGCAGCAACAACTGCTTTGGGGAGGAAACATGCTGCGCCTGCGCCAGATCGCCATGGTCGCACCCGAGCTCACGCCGGTGGAGGCAGAGGTGGGCCGCATCGTCGTGGCCGACATCTGCTATCGCGATCCGGGCGTGGGCAAATATGGTCTCGAAAACGCGCTGTGGGCGCTGGGCGGCACCTTCCTCGAGGCGCTTGCCCCCACACAGGCGGACACCACCGCCGGCCGCTACATGGCGCGGCGCGGCGGCGCCACCGGTTACATGGTGATCCTCGACACCGATGATCTGGCGCCGTTGCGCGCCCGGCTGGTGCAGTTGCAGGTGCGCATCGTGGAGGATCTGACCGTGGGCGACGCGCAGTTGCACGCCACCGCGCTGCACCTCCACCCGCGCGATACCGGCGGCTGCCTGCTCTCCATCGATCACCATGGCCCCGACGCGGCGCTGCTGGGCAGTTACATGTGGGCGGGCAGCACCTGGCACCGCCATTGCCGGCCCGATCTTGCCATCAGCGGCGCGGTGATGGCTTGCGGTGACCCCGCCGCCACCGCCGCGCGCTGGGCGGCGATTCTGGCGCGTCCGACCAGCCGCCACGGGGAAGGCTGGCGCATCAGCCTCGACAATGGCGCACTGGATTTCGTGCCTGTCACCGATTCGCGCGGCGAAGGCCTGAACACCGTCCGCATCAATGGCCTTGATGTGCCTGCGCACGTCTGCGGCCTCGATTTCCTGCCGGAGGACTGACCGATGAGCTTTGACACGGGCACCGATGATCTTCTCGCCAGCGTTGCCGATGGCGTTCTCTCCCTCACGCTCAACCGCCCGGCGGCGCGCAACGCCCTGTCCCGCGCCATGCTGGATGGCCTGGCCCGCCTGCTGGGCGAGGCGGAGGCTGATCCGGCCATCGGCGCCATCCTGATCACCGGGGCGGGCGGCGCCTTCTGTGCCGGCGGCGACGTGAAGGGCATGGCAGCGCGCAACGAAAGTGGCGAGCCTGAACCCATCGATGTCGCCATCGCGCGCCAGCGCCGCAACCAGCGCGAAACCGCCGGGCGCCTGCACGCCATGCCAAAGCCCACCATCGCCGCCATCCCCGGCCCCGCTGCTGGCGCTGGCCTCAGCCTCGCGCTGGCCTGCGATCTGCGGGTGATGGCCGATACGGCGTTCCTGACCACCGCATTCGCCAAGGTCGGCTTTTCCGGCGATTATGGCGGCACCTATTTCCTCACCAGGCTGGTCGGCGCGGCCAAGGCGCGGGAAATGTATTTCCTGTCCGAAAGGGTGGACGCCGCCGAAGCGCTGCGGTTGG
>Ga0209278_1001030_pt1 | contig 17891 bp, 15 predicted proteins | sample JI81BgreenDNA_FD_187504 | JGI IMG/M metagenome (GOLD analysis project Ga0209278, IMG submission 187504) | Wastewater effluent complex algal communities from Wisconsin, to seasonally profile nutrient transformation and Carbon sequestration -... | ecosystem: Engineered > WWTP > Effluent > Algae... | reverse complement strand
TTTTTGGCCTGCTTAATCGTCTTAATTTATGCGGTATAGTGAGTAGTCTTAATTCCTTAATGTTTTGAAATTTTGGAGCACAAAGTATCACGATGTTTGCACAAAGTTTAAAAGGTTAATTGGTGTAAAAGTGTAAGGGGTTTAATCGTGTAGTGTGAACCATGATCATAAAACGCGTCTTCTTTTTTCTTGCTTCTTTCCTCTTTCTTCTAAACACTTTTCAAGAGTCCCCTCATTTCTCATTTCTAATTTAAAATTTAGCATAAAAAAAAGACCCCTTTCGGAGTCTTTTCGTTAAATGCGTTTTAGCTGTTCTTTCATCATGGTGATTTGCTCTTTCAGCATGCCTTGCTTGTCGAGTTTTTTGACTTCGTTGATCAAGTTTGTCGCTTCCATTTTTCGACGACGGGATAAGGCGATTCCGGCCAAGTTGAGTTTGGCTACGGCCAAGTCCATGTCCATATTCAACCCCAATTCGATGGCTTTTTTGAAAAACTTCTCGGCTTGGTTCAAGTTGGTTTGCGACACCATCAAGCCTTGCAGGTAATTGTAGTAGCCTTGCTGTTTGCGAATCAAAGCGGTTTCTGGGTTTTTGATTTTGGACAACCATTTTTGAGCCCCGGGGAAATTTTGTTTTCGCATTTGTAAAAACGCCAACAAGATGTACTCATTTCGGAAGTATAAGGCCAACGGAATCAATGCCACTAATATCAAAAAAATCCCATTGCCAATGTTGTTTTCGGTGAATTGCCAAACCGCTGCTGCAAAAATCAGGACGGTTAAAACGATCTTACTATTTCTGTGAAACATGAGGGTAAAATTTAGGTTGCAAATGTAGTAAAAGGAATTTGAAATATTTTTAAAAAAGCACTTGCATGTAATAAAAAGCTTTGTATATTTGCACTCGGTTTTGAAAAGCCGTAGACAGCGAACAAGTACCAGATTTTAAAGATATCGAACAATGAGTAAAAGAACATTTCAACCCTCGAAAAGAAAAAGAAGAAATAAACACGGGTTTATGGAGAGAATGGCTACTGCAAATGGTAGAAAAGTCCTTGCTCGTCGTCGTGCCAAAGGAAGACATAAGTTGACGGTATCTTCTGAACCAAGACATAAGAAATAATGATGTATTCATCATAGCATAAGGCGTTACTTTTATCGGTAGCGCCTTTTTTTTATCCTGTTTATAACTAATGATAAGTTGGCAACTCCGATTTTTTCATAAGTTTTGGAAACCGACTAATTTTGACACACACAACCTAAACGACTAAACTACTACACCACATGCCGAAAGATTCCGCTATCAAATCCGTTTTGATTATTGGTTCAGGTCCGATCATTATTGGTCAAGCCTGTGAATTTGACTACTCTGGGTCACAATCGGCCCGCTCCCTTCGCGAAGAAGGAATCGAGGTCATCCTTATCAATTCCAACCCCGCGACCATCATGACCGACCCCGCTATGGCCGATCATGTATACCTCAAGCCGCTGACGACCAAATCAATTATTGAAATTCTCAAAGCGCATCCCAACATCGATGCCGTACTCCCAACCATGGGCGGACAAACGGCGTTGAACTTGTGTTTGGAGGCGGAAGAAAAGGGAATTTGGAAAGATTTTAACGTACGCTTAATTGGGGTCGACATCAATGCGATTAACGTTACCGAGGACCGCGACCAATTTAAAACGCTGTTGAGTGAAATCGGAATTCCGTATGCGCCCGCCAAGACGGCCAACTCGTTTTTGAAAGGAAAAGAAATAGCCCAGGAATTTGGGTTTCCGTTGGTTATTCGTCCCTCGTTTACGCTCGGGGGGACAGGCGCCGCTTTTGTGCATCGCAAAGAGGATTTTGATGAGTTGTTGACCCGCGGTTTAGAAGCGTCCCCCATTCACGAAGTATTGATTGACAAGGCTTTGTTGGGGTGGAAAGAATATGAATTGGAATTGTTACGGGATCAAAATGACAATGTTGTCATCATTTGTTCTATCGAAAATATGGATCCTATGGGAATTCACACCGGCGACTCGATTACCGTGGCGCCAGCGATGACCTTGTCGGATCGTACTTTCCAAAAAATGCGCGACATGGCGATTCACATGATGCGCTCGATTGGAAACTTTGCCGGAGGATGTAATGTGCAGTTTGCCGTTTCCCCTGACGAAAAAGAAGATATCGTGGCGATTGAGATCAATCCACGGGTATCGCGCTCTTCGGCCTTGGCGTCAAAAGCAACGGGCTATCCCATCGCGAAGATTGCTACCAAATTGGCATTAGGGTATACGCTCGACGAATTGCAAAATCAAATTACCAAATCGACCTCTGCTTTGTTTGAACCTACGTTGGACTATGTGATTGTGAAAATCCCGCGTTGGAACTTCGATAAGTTTGAAGGCGCCGACCGAACGCTGGGCTTACAAATGAAATCGGTAGGCGAGGTAATGGGTATTGGACGTTCGTTTCAAGAAGCCTTGCACAAAGCAACCCAGTCGTTGGAAATCAAACGCAATGGGTTGGGCGCCGATGGAAAAGGCTATAAAAACTACGAACAAATTATTGAAAAACTCACCTATGCCAGTTGGGATCGTGTATTTGTAATTTACGATGCGATTCAAATGGGGATTCCGCTGAGTCGTATTCATGAGATTACCAAAATCGATATGTGGTTCTTGAAGCAATACGAGGAATTGTATTTGTTGGAAAAAGAAATCTCAAATTACCGTATCGATACGCTTCCGAAAGAGTTGCTCCTAGAAGCCAAGCAAAAAGGCTATGGCGACCGTCAAATTGCTCACATGCTGGGCTGTTTGGAGAGTCAGGTGCACCGTTTGCGGGAAGAAATGAATGTGCGACGGGTTTATAAATTGGTCGATACGTGTGCGGCCGAATTTAAAGCGCAAACGCCCTACTATTATTCGACTTTTGAGGCAGAAATTGAGACGCCTACAGGAGAACGATATACGGCCAATGAAAGTATAGTCACCGACCGTAAGAAGGTTGTGGTGTTGGGGTCAGGGCCTAACCGAATTGGGCAGGGTATTGAATTTGATTATTCCTGTGTGCACGGGGTTTTGGCGGCCAAAGAATGCGGCTATGAAACCATTATGATCAACTGTAATCCAGAAACGGTTTCAACCGATTTTGATACGGCCGATAAGTTGTATTTTGAACCCGTGTTTTGGGAACATATTTACGACATCATCCAGCACGAAAAACCCGATGGTGTAATTGTACAGCTGGGGGGACAAACGGCCTTGAAGTTGGCTGAAAAATTAAACCGCTACGGGATAAAAATCTTCGGAACCAGTTACGATGCCTTGGATTTGGCCGAAGATCGCGGTCGTTTTTCGGGCTTGTTGAAAGAATTGAATATTCCGTATCCTAAATTTGGGGTAGCCGAAAACGCCGATCAAGCCTTGCAATTGGCAGACGAATTGGAATTCCCCTTGTTAGTTCGTCCCTCTTATGTATTGGGCGGACAAGGCATGAAAATTGTGATTAACAAGCAAGAGTTGGAAGAGCATGTGATCGAGATTTTAAAACATATTCCGAATAATAAATTGCTGTTGGATTACTACTTAGATGGTGCGATTGAAGCCGAAGCTGATGCAATTTGCGATGGTGAAAATGTTTACATCATCGGAATCATGGAGCATATCGAACCTTGTGGAATCCACTCGGGCGACAGTAATGCGACATTGCCTCCGTTTAACTTGGGCGAGTTTGTGATGCAACAAATTAAAGACCATACTAAAAACATCGCATTAGCGCTTCAAACGGTAGGGCTGATCAACATTCAATTTGCGATTAAGGATGATATTGTATACATCATCGAAGCCAATCCCCGGGCTTCACGTACGGTGCCTTTTATTGCCAAAGCGTATGGCGAACCCTATGTGAATTATGCCACCAAGGTGATGTTGGGCGAGAAGAAGGTGAGCGATTTCGATTTTAATCCGAAGTTAAATGGTTTTGCCATCAAGCAACCCGTGTTTTCTTTTAATAAATTCCCCAACGTAAACAAGGCCTTGGGTCCAGAAATGAAATCCACAGGCGAGAGTATCTTGTTTATTGAGGATTTAAAAGACGATCAGTTTTACGATCTCTATTCCCGACGAAAAATGTATTTGTCTAAATAAGTATAGTACCGCTCTTCGGAGCGGTTTTTTTGTCTAAAAAGTGTAGTTTTACTTCAAAATAACCCTTATGGATTTTCGAAAAACCTTCAATGCCCAAGCCAAAACTGAAGCCAATACCGGTTTGGGTACCAATGCTTCCAGTTATGGGGGACGTTTCTTTACCAAATCTGGAAAAGCCAATATTCGACTTACAGGATTTCCATTTTTAGATACCATAAGTTGGTACCATACGATGCTGACCTTACCGCGATGGAAGTTTTTATTGATTATCCTTCTGTTTTATTTTTTGGTGAATGCTTTTTTTGCCACACTGTATGTGCTTATTGGCGTAGACCATCTCAATGGGGTGACTGCCACTTCGCCTTGGGATGCTTTTGGACAAGCGTTTTTTTTTAGTGTGCAAACCTTTACCACAGTGGGTTACGGTCATGTGAGTCCGCGTGGTTTTTTGGCCAGTTTTATCGCCGCTGTTGAAGCCTTGTCGGGCTTGTTGAGTTTTGCGATTGCTACGGGTTTGTTTTACGGTCGGTTTAGCCAACCCAAAGCCCATCTTTTGTTTTCCAACCATGCTTTGATTGCTCCTTACAAAGACGGTACCGCCTTGATGTTGCGCTTATGTCCCTTTAAGAATGTCAATTTATCCGATGCAGAGGCTCGGGTTACCCTGGGGATGCATGTAGAGGAAAACGGCCAAAAAGTCAATAAATTTTTCACCTTGGAGTTAGAGTTGGATAAAATCAATGCCTTGAATCTAAATTGGACTTTAGTCCATCCGATCACGCCTCAGAGTCCGTTGTATCAATTTACCGAAAGTGATTTTCAAGATATGGTAGGGGAATTGATTGTGTTTATCAAGGTATTTGATGATATGTTTAGTACTTCGGTGGTAAAACGCGCTTCGTATACTTTTGATGAGGTTGTTTATGGGGCTCGCTTTTTACCGATGTTTTCCCGTGATGGCTACCAAAGAAAAACGCTGCTGCATATAGACAAACTGCATGCCTTTGAAAAAGTTACTCTATAAAAAAAGCTCCGATGTACTCGGAGCTTTTTGTTTTTTCTAGTATAGAATGTGTTAGTTTTTCACAATTTTCTGGGTGAATTTGGCACCATTCGCATCCATAACCATCAACAAGTAATTGCCATTTTCTAAAGATTGTAACGAGATTGATTCGTTTTCAATTTTTGAAGACAATACCAAGCGACCGTTTAAGTCGTATACTTCAGCTTGCACTGCGGTGAAGCCCTCTTGCGTTTTAATGGTCAATAGGTTGCGCGTTGGGATAGGGAATACACTTACTGTTGAACTGTCAAAAGAAGGATTATTCAAGCTAGAACCTTCGGTTACGGTCAACAATTGGTTAATGTTGGGGTTGTTGATGGTATCGACAATCCCTGAAGGCCAACGGATAATTACTTGCGTAATGGCTGTGTTGGTTCCAATACCAAAGTGAGCATTAATTGAACTCATATAACGGAATCCTTCTCCACTGCGTACATCGCGAATTTGTTTTCCGAAGGCACCGTAGATTTCAATGCGCGCCCCAATACCGTTGCTGTTGCTTTGTACACCGTTTAAGCGAACTTTTAACCAGTTGTTTCCGTTGGGTACAGCATAACGAATGGTAGATCCGTTTTGAATATCCAAGAAACCATCGTTGTTTAAGTCGCCCACAGCCCCCACACCAATACCTGTGTAGGTTACGCCTTGGAACGTATTGTTTCCTTGGTTGAACATGATTTTGTTTCCACCGCCCAATACGTCTACTTTTCCGTCGTTGTCAAAGTCGTAAGCGATGTTGTCAATGTTGGTTGAAGTATTGGTATCCCAACCTGAACCTGTAGTGATGTTGGTAAATGCACTTAAGGTACCCGTAGTTTCGAAATTATTTCTGAAGAAACGGTGTGAACCCGCACTAGCCGTAATGATTACATCCATATCACCATCATTGTCAAAATCGGCAATTCCCGAGGACCACGTTTGAATCGGTGTTACATTTACCCCAGTAGCTGCAGAAACGTTGGTATAGGTAGTACCCCCATCGTAACGAATCAACTGACATGGAGGGCCAGAACATTTTGAAATAAATACATCTGAATCGCCATCGTTGTCAAAATCGGTAAACAAGGTTGCATAATTTCCACCGCCATTACTGATGGCCATCGCGCCAGGCGTTACATTCGCTTGGTAGTAGGTAAGATTTCCTGCGCCATCATTCAAATAATAAACGTTTTCATTGATGTCGTGACAGGAGAAGATATCTAAGTTCCCATCTTTATTCAAATCGGCAAAGTTGGTGCGCTGACAGAAAATATATTCTCCGGGGGTAATTCCGGTATATTGTGTACCGTTATTTCCAGAACGCAAGATAGATAATCCTTGACCAGCACCTAACACGATATCATTGTAACCGTCTTTGTTATAATCACCAGCAGCCAAACTCCAAGAAGGGTAGAAATTTACATTGGAAAAAGGATAACTTACAATGTTGAAAGTTCCGGGAGTAGCCGTTTGGTAATGAACTTTCATTGTTCCTGTACTAATCCCTACGATGTCATCCAATCCGTCGTTGTTCATATCAACCACACAAATATTGTATTGGTTATTGATGGTCGAAACCGTTTGTGCGTTGTACGTAATAGGCGCTGTCGGTTGTACCACAACTGCATTTTCGATTAATTGAAAAGTAAACCCATTACTGGTCCAGCGGTTGTCCCAAACGATAGTGTAGGTTGTTCCTGCGGTTACGTTGAAGGTAGCTACCGAAGAATAATTCTGACCGCTATCGTCGTCACCATCAAAACACACCATAGCGCCACATGAACCTGTGTACACGTGAAGACGGGTGTCTACTCGTGGTGTATTGGCTGCAATGTCGGAAGTGATCGTCACTGTGTAGTTTTGCGTGGGGGTATAGGTATACCATTCCGCTTTTCCATTAGCGCCTAAGGATCCGTTATCTGCACAATAGGCAGGGGGTAAGTCGGTACCATTCACCGCAGTAACCACATGGGTTCCCGCCGTAATAGGCAGTGCAGTAGCGCAGGTGTCCTGAGCTTGCGTCAATCCTACAACGAGGAAAGATAGGAGTAAAGTAATTTTTTTCATAAAGTTGTTAAGTGGTTATTAGTTGCACGGTTGAAGCGATTCGATCCATTGTTTTACGAGTAATACACCCTCCTCATGGATGATGGAACGCCCGTGTAATGGCATCATAAACGATTCATTTTCTGTATTTAAACGGTAATATAACATGGAACGGTTGATGTTGTTTGGCGAAACAATTCGAATTAACGCAGGGGGAAAGTCTTGCATATCAGCCGTGGGAACACATACACCCATGTTGGTTAAATTGTTATTGGTTTCATCAAAACTCATACGCATCGGGCGGTAATAACAGTGCCCTTTTTCACTATGACAATGCGCACAATTGATGTCAAAATAAGAGCGAACGCGCTGCTCAAGGGGTTTTGATACATCTTTATAATCAACCATAGCGGTCGCAGGGTCGGAAATAGGTGCATTGCTTTCTAAAATACCCCACTCTTTCCATTTGGCCAACTGATTTTTCGTTTCAGCGCCATAGTTATAGTTAAAGTTGATGTTTTGTGGTTTGATTCCAATGGGTGAATTGGAATAAATATTCGTATTAGGATCCCGCAGTTTATGACAAGTTACACACTGTGCTTCATTGGGAATACGGTAATTGGCCGTTTTTTGCACACCGTTTTCTGTAAAAGTAATGGTGCGGTTGCTTCCGTTAATATCAAAAAATGCTTCTGTTTGTTCGTCATTCCAAACATATTCCGCAAAAATCCATCCGTTGGATTTGCGAATCATAATGCGGGTTTCAATGATTTTACGGGTATTTGTAGGTTGCAATTCGTCGTAATAAAAGTTTTTGATAATGGCAGCTCCTACAGGCAATTCCAAAACCGAACCGTCTCCATTGTACGTTGCTTTTGTTCCCGGAGGCAACCATACAAAACGTTTTTTGTGGGCATAATCCGTAAATAACTGACTAATGGGTTCGTAAATATGGACATCTTTTTCGGGCACCATGGCACTCATGGGCGCTTTAAAAAAGTGGTAATCGGAAAGCTTGGCGTAAGGGACTTGTGTGAGATCAACCGTAACGGGGCTCGGTTCCACATACTCCTCGTTGTCATTGGAAGAACAAGAATAAATAAATAAAGAAAGGATTCCCGTAAAAATCCCCAAAAGGTAATATTTTCTCATGTTAAAAAATTCTTGACCAAAAATAACAAAAAAAATCTATTTGCCTAAAATTCGTGCAGTTATATGAGAATTTTTAAGAAATGAATTAGAATTTGAAAATTTTACCGTTCTTTCATTTCAATTTTTACATTGTAATTTTCTAGGTTTTTCATGGCAGTTTCCGAAAGGTAATCGAACTCCAATTCGTGGCGATTACGCGTTTTTCGGGCTTCAATTTGTTGGATACAATTGTAAAAACGCCGCACTTCATCGCCGTTGGTTAAAATCAAACCGGGGACTTCTGTGTTTTGGCCGTTTTCATCTTTGGCCACCATGGTAAAATAACTCGAATTACAGTGTTTCGATTTGCCCGTTTGAATATTTTCAGATTCCACGCGAATTCCTACCACCATTGAACTGCGCCCCACATAATTTACACAGGCTTTCATGATCACGAGTTCGCCCACTTCAATAGGATGTAAAAAGTCGACGGTATCCACCGAAGCGGTTACACAATAATTGCCCGAATATTTGGACGCACAGGCAAAAGCAATTTGGTCCATCAACGAAAGAATATACCCTCCATGAATTTTTCCACTAAAGTTGGAATGGGAGGGAAGCATCAATTGTGAAATGGAAATTCTAGAGGATTTTACGGTTTTAAATTGTTTCTTCATGAGTCGTGTCAATTTCGTTCGTTTGGCCTACTCCTGCGCGTTGCAACAAGGCATCGGGCATTGCTTTTTTGGCTTTTGCGCCCATTTTTTTCAAGCGTTCCACACTCGAAATCAGGTTGCCTTTCCCTTCGGTGAGTTTATTCATTGCCCCTTGGTATTCTACTTTGGCTTCATCCATCTTTTTGCCAATTTTTATCAAATCGGTGACAAACCCTTCAAATTTATCATACAAAGCACCCGCTTGACGCGCAATCTCTAGCGCATTTTCTTGCTGCTTTTGATTGGTCCACATGCTGTTAATGGTTTTCAGCGTGGCCAATAAGGTTGAAGGCGTTACGATGACAATATTCTTTTCAAAGGCTTTGTTGTAGAGTCCGTTATCTTCTTGCAATGCGACCGCAAATGCCGATTCAATTGGGATGAAAAGCAACACAAAATCGGGACTCTCCATTTGGTACAAGTCGTAATAATTTTTACTACTCAATTGCTCCACATGGCGATGAATAGCGATAAGGTGTTCGCGTAAATGCTGTTTTTGTTCCTCCTCCGTTTCGGCGTTGCACAAGCGTTCGTAGGCGGTTAATGTCACTTTTGAATCGACAATCATTTTTTTGCCATCGGGCAATGCAATGACCACATCGGGTTGAAGACGTTGTCCCTCGGGGGTGGTAAAGCTCTGTTGTACAAAATATTCGCGGTCTTTTTCCAATCCTGATTTTTCCAAAACCCGCTCCAGTACCAATTCGCCCCAATTTCCTTGCATTTTATTATCCCCTTTTAAGGCTTTGGTCAGGTTGATGGTTTCTTGCGACATTTTTTCATTCATTTCCCGCAGTCCCAGTATTTGTTGGCGTAATGCGGCATGGTAATCGATGCTTTCTTTGTGGGTGTCTTCTACTTTTTTCTCAAAAAGCTGAATCTTTTCTTGTAAGGGCGAAAGAATTGTCTTTAAGTTTTCTTTGTTTTGTTCGGTAAACTTGGTCGTTTTTTCTTCCAGGATTTTCTGTGCCAAGAGTTCAAACTCTTTGGTAAACTTTTCTTGCAACTGCTCCACTTCTTGACGGTATTCTTTGTTGCGTTCGACCAAATTGGAAAAATCCACTTCTTTTTTGGTGAGTTGTAACGCCAATGCTTCGCGTTCGGTTCGTAACGTTTCTTTCTCGGCTTGGGCCGTTTGCCATTGCTGTTGCCCCGACGTTACTTGTTGGGTTAATTGACGAATTTGCTCTTCTTTCTGCGCAAGGGTTGCACTGGATTGATTGCTAGAAAGTAATTTTCCGATGAGAAATCCCAATCCCAAAAACACGGCAGATAAAACAATGGTTAGAGTCATACGTTATTTTTTTTAAGGTTTTAAAATTACAAAACTTCAAGGCGATTTGCTACACAATTTTTCTTTGTTAAAATGGATTAAGTTTGTACAAATAAAAAGTCGCCATGCACCGTCACTTTCTTTTGCACAAGCCCCATGGGTATTTAAGTCAGTTTATTTATCAAAAAAAGCGCGCCAAAAAGCTGTTGGGCGAACTGTATGATTTTCCCGAAGGAACGATGGCTATTGGACGTTTGGACGAAGATTCGGAGGGCTTGTTGTTGTTGACTACAGATGGTCAAGAAAGCGAACGGGTGCGCAGTAAAACGATAGAAAAAGAATATTATGCACAAGTCGACGGTTTGATTAACCCAACCGCAATAGCACAGCTCGAGGCGGGGGTTGAAATTGGCTTCAAAGGCATTCGATACACCACCCAACCGTGTCAAGTTCGACTTGTGACGGTTTTGCCGCCCTGTATTGGCGAAGGGCGACGCATACGTGATGCCCGTCATGGGCCCACCTGTTGGATATCCTTAACGCTCACCGAAGGGAAGTTTCGTCAAGTGCGCAAAATGACGGCGGCAGTGGGTTTTCCAACGTTACGTTTGGTACGGGTTCGCGTAGGCGGTATTGCCTTGCATTTACCTGCAGGCAGCGTGCAAGAAGTTCCCCATTTTGAACAAGTGGGCTTGTAACGATTTTACTAAAAAAATAAATTTGGCTTAATTTTTGAATTTGGAAATTAACAGATAACGCGTATTTTTACCAAAAAAACAATCATCATGAAAAAAATTACTTCTGTATTGTTTGTGCTACTCTCGGCAGTATCCATGGCTCAAGTAGGACAAATTGGACACTTGACAATTTTCTCTGAAGATGGAGACAAATTTTACCTTATTTTAAATGGGGAAATGCAAAATGATATCCCCCAAACCAACATTCGAGTAGAGGACTTGAATCAGCCGTACTATAACGCGCGTATTCAGTTTGAAGACAAAACGTTGATGGATATTACCACCAACAACATGATGATCGCCGATCCGGACGGTATCATGTCGGATGTGACCTATAAAATTCGTCGCGACCGAAACAAGAAAGGGAAAATGAAATTGAATTTTTTCTCAGCAGTGCCTGTACAACCCAATTTTGTTCCCCCAGCCAATGTGTATGTTATGCATTATGGGCAACCCCGTCCGCGTCCCGTAAACCCCGGGCAAACTGTAGTGGTGCAACAACCTGCTCCTGTTCGTGGCGGTACCGTTACACAAACGACCACAACCACGACGACCAGTGGAGGGGACAATATCAACGCCAACATCAATATTGGTGGACTTAACATGGGTGTTTCCATCAATGACAATATGGGCATGGGGGGCACCGTAACGCAAACTACTACCACCACAACTTCTTCCTCTCATGTGGGCGGTCATGTGGCTCCCGTACCTGTGGAAGTGGCGCCTGTTGGATGTCCTAGTCGTAGTTGTATGCGTCCCGCCGATTACAATGCTGCTTTAACGACCTTAAAAAATCAGGCTTTTGAAGATTCTCGTATGAAAACCGCCAAGCAAATTGTAGCGGTAAACTGTTTGAATGTGGATCAAATCATGCAAATTGCGAATTTGTTTAGCTTCGACGATAACAAATTAGAGTTCGCTAAATTCGCTTATGACTACTGCATCGAACCCCGTAATTACTTTAAATTAAACGGAATTTTCAGTTTTAGTTCTAATGCTGATGAATTATCCGATTACGTGCAAAGTCGCCAATAATCGGTTGCAATAATCCCAATCAAAAGCTGTTCTTCGGAGCAGCTTTTTTTTTGGTATCAAAAAATGGATGTTTGGTTTGTTTAAAATGATAAAGAAAATGCCCTTAGGATATGACAAACCGTCCTTTTTCGGCATCAAAGCGAATGTGTTCGTCGGTAAATAGCGTATTAAATATGCCCGATTCAATATGATTGCACGGTTGGTCTAACACCAATTGTTGGGGCGTCATGATCAACATTTCGTCCGAAAGTTGAATGGCAAGATCAATGTCATGGGTAGAAAAGAGAATGCATTTTCCGGTTTGATGTGCCACCCGTTGCAACAATTGAAACACGCCTACTTTGTGCACTAAATCCAAATGAGTTGTGGGTTCGTCCAATACAATCCAAGGCGTGTCTTGGGCCAAGGCTCGGGCGATCAAAACGCGTTGCAACTGTCCATCGCTTAATTCATAATGTTTTCGGTCCCGCCAAAGGCTTACCTCTGTTTGCTCCATCGCAGTTTCGATGGCCTTTATGTCGTCGGGGGCGAGTTGCCCAAGCCAGTTGGTGTACGGATGGCGACCGAGCGCAATCAATTCATAAACTGTAAGGTTGCTTTTCGGAATTTTATCGGTCAACACCAAGGCCAATTTTCGGGCGCGTTGTTCGGCAGTCCATTCCTCCAAGGGTTTGTCCTCCCAAAAAACCGATCCCGACAACGCGGGTTGAATCCCACAAAGAGTTCGCAACAAGGTCGATTTTCCCACGCCGTTGGGACCAATGAGACTAACTAACTGCCCCGCTTTGAGTTCAAAATGCAACTGAGTGGCCAAGGGAATTGCCTGGTTTCCTTTTCCATACCCAATGGTAAGATCGCACACGCGAAGCAGGGAATTTACACTCATAACAAGGCTTTTTTTCGAATGATTAATCCAATGACAACGGGCGCGCCAACGAGCGAGGTAATGGCATTGATGGGTAGTGTAAAATCGAAACCGGGCATTTGAGCCACTGTATCACAGCCGAGCATGATGATGGCTCCAATGAGTAACGTGGCCACCAATAAAATACCGTGTTTGCTGGTTTGAAACAAGAGTTTGGCCAAATGCGGCACCGCCAAACCAATAAAAGCGATCGGTCCCACAAAGGCTGTAATGCTGCCGCAAAGTAAAGCGGTGGCCCAAATGATACGCAAACGTGATTTTCCCAACGCTATGCCTAAACTGGCCGCATAGTTTTCGCCCAACAACAATCCGTCTAAGGCTTTTATATTCTGCAAGGTGAGGAGCAGTCCCACGGCGAAACAAACCGTAAGAATTCCTATTTGTGTGTAAGTCAAATTACCCAAATTACCCATACTCCAAAACGTAAACCGTTGCAATTGTTCGGCCGAACTAAAGTAGGTAAGTACAGAAACCGCAGCGGCTGTAAAACTGCCAAACATGAGTCCCACAATCAATAAACCCGAACTGTCTCTGAGTTTTCGCGATAAAACCAACACTAAGGCCATAACCCCTAAACTGCCCAAGCACGAAGCGGCAACCAATCCGTAAGTGCCTGTGAGTAAGGTGTATAGTCCGGTGGGCAACAATCCCGCGCCCATAAGTACCAAGGCTACGCCCAAACTCGATCCCGAGCTGAGTCCGAGCACATACGGTCCTGCCAAAGGATTGCGGAAAAGCGTTTGCATCAATAACCCACAGGTCGATAAGCCCATGCCTACTAGAATAGCCGTGAGCGCTTTAGGGATTCGAAATTCAAGGATAATATAGGACCAAGTCGATTGGATTGGCGTTTGTCCAAAAATAGTTTGCAAAACATCACCCAAGGGAATAGCCACTTGCCCCCAAGCGATGTTGCTGAGAAAGGCCAACAGTAGGAGTCCACTTAACAGGGCAAAAAGCCCGCGATGACGAGAGGTTAGGGTCACGGTTGTAACGGCATAAAAAAATAGGGTTGGTACGAAGGTAACAATTCTGGGTGGAGTATTTTCACCAAATCTTTCAGTACTAAATCGGGTCGGTTGGGCGCCAATTCGTAGTAGAGACTGCCGCCGTTTTTTCCCTTTTTTCGGTGAAACGAATACACTTTTTGATTTTTAAACGCTTTGAATTGGCGGTAATGCGGATTCTGGGCTGCCATTTCACTTAGGGTTTGAAACTGACCCGAGGTGATCCACAGGTCGGCGTTGTGTGCTTTTTCAAATACTGTTTCAAAAGAGAGGGCCAGACTTCCCGTGCCTTTTGTAGCGCTCCATAGGTAGTTGCCGTGGGCTTCTTTGAGTAGCAAACTGCCCCAACTATCGCCTTTGGGAAGGTACCATTGTCCTTCAAACACATCGCCGGCCATGACGGTAGGTGCGTTGGGTGCTCGTGCCGCGATGCGCTTGGTTTTGAGGTAGTCTTTTTCAATTTTTGTAAAAATGCGTTCTGCCTCGTCTTGTGCATCGTAAAGCGCTCCAAAGAATTTAATCCACTCTGCCCGACCCAGTGGCGTTTGTTCATTCCAGTCGCCGTTGATCATCACCTTTAAGCCACTGCGTTGCAGGTTGTCTAGGGTGGGATTGTGATTATCGATACCGTATCCAATGACAACCTCGGGTTGCAGCGTGATCAGTCGCTCGATATTTAAGGATTGGTTTTTCCCCAGTTCGGCCACTTTTCCGAGGGCGATGCGCGCTTGTACTTGCGCCGAGGAAATGTATTGCAGTTGTGGAAATCCTATGAGGGTGGGTACCTTTTTCAACATCTCCAAGGAAGGAATATGGGTGGTAGAGGTGACCACTATTTTTTGAATAGGGATGCGAATGGCGGGGAGTTGCTGCAGCGAATCGGGTATGCGCGCCCCTTTTTTATACAAAACATAGCGGTACGTTTGTCGGGCTTCGGGCCAAGGATTGCGCACGGTAACCACAGTAAGGTCATTGTAGTTTTGCAACGTAAATCCCTGGGCATACCGCACGGTGTTTTGGTTTTGTGCTAGGGACGTTTGGGAACGATCGGACTGGCATCCAAATCCCATGATGATAAGGAGTAGGCCCAGTAGCCTGACGCAACAATTCATATCGGATACTTTGTACAAAAGTAATGTTTTTGGATGACACCCAATCCTTTTCCCAGTTGAGGAACGGTTTAGGTTGTAAAACCACTTTTTTTGTTTTCCATTCCTCGTGATTTAAATGAACATTTTATTGGTCAGCCCATGCCAAGACTTTTAAAGGGATAACTGCGGTGCCTGGGCGGTGGATGATAATATTTTCTCCTTGACTCGTTGTTTGATTGGTAAATCCCTCGGTTGGCCAACTCCCACGGGTTAGTTTAAACTCGATTGGATATTGAATCTTCACGGTGAGTTCCCGTTCTAACGCAGCTACTTTTTTAAATTTTACGCGCCCCGGGTTCCATAGGCCCAAGCTTTCTTGATTCCCCGTGATGTACACCTCGTCATCGGGATTGGGTACGGTTACTCGAAAGGTTACCTGTTCTGGATTTGCCTGCAACGTATACGGATTGTTGTTGATAAATAGGCTCAACTTTTGCAGACTATCCCAAACGGCTGGGGGAACTGTGGATTGGTGCGTGTACTGCGGAAAGTCTTGGATATAGAAGGTGTAGTTTGCCGTTAGGGGGTTGGTACTAAAGTGTTCTTTAACTTTTCGATAGGCTTCGCCCCAGGCTTTGGCCCAAGTATCGGGTTCGTCGGCTTGACTGAGATAAATAAACTTGGGGGTAGTCGTTTTTTGTGGCGACAACCGAAGAAGATCATTGGCCAAGCGCTGGTTGTCGTAGGCTAGGTTGGGGGAGAGTCCGATAAAACCCTTGAAGTTTTCTGGATGATGAACGGCTTTGTCCAACACAAACGATGCACTCAAGGAATGTCCTACCAGATAGCGGTCGGGGGTGGTACGATAGTGTTGTTCTACCCAGGGCATGACCTCTTGCGTGACGTATTGCCAAAATTTCTCAGCATTGGGTTTTGCCACAGGGTACTGCTCGAGGGGTACGTGTATCGGTTTTGGATAAAAATCATTGTTGCGATAGTAGTCTAACTCATCGTAGGCTGGCGAAGCAATTCCCACAACAATAAAATTCTTTTTGGGGCAGGCATAATGCAACGACGCTTGCACCACGTCAAAGAGTTCACGGTTTTGCGCATCAAAAACATACACGACATCAAACGAAACAAGGTCGCGCTCACGGTATTCCCATGGGGTATAAACGTATAGGGGTCGCGTTTGTTGGAGAATTTTGGAAGGAAACGAATGGAGTTGAACTTCGGCGGTTTGTTGTGCATGGGTATGGAAAAAGACGAATACCAGCATAAACAAGGAAAAACGAAAAGGTCCCATAGCAAAGGATTTAAATTTAAAAATAGGCAGCTCCTAGGTTTGAAATTTATTCTTTATTGCACACAAAATTAGTTTTTTTGCTTCATTTTTTGGGAATGGATTTTTTTCACTACTGCGAAATTATGCGATTTGGGACGCAAAGTGGGGTACAATTTGGGAAGGGTGCTTTTGGGAAAAACAGTAAGGGGTGTGAATCTTTCTTTACTAGACCACGCGAAGGGATTGACTCCGACGAATTTTATTTCTGGCAGGAGCGGGGGGAGCGTATAACATTTTTATTGTTTATTATTCATCTTAATACTTTCAATAAAACGTTCTAATTTTTCAATATTACCGTGATCTTTTTCATTAATAATTTCAAAATTTTTGTTGAATTTTTTCCATATCCCGATTTTTTCTCCACCCAAATAAAATCCTTTTTCAAATGTTGACTTGTCACACTTTAAATATGTGGCTGTTCCTATATGTTTGTTCTTATATTTTAGTCCAACGTAAGTGTGAAGCCCACCCTCCTTTATTAGTTTAGGATTGTGTTTAGGGCAATTTTCTCCATTTACAATAAAATTTGTTTTGATTGATTTGTAATAGTAGGCCACTGTATCTTTTTTGTCTAAAGTAAGCGCTACAGCTTTGACAATCTTATTTTTATGAAAAAATGAATAATTAATGTAAAGATCGCTAGAGTCTTTGTGCACAGAGTCAATAGAATATTCGGCTATTTCGTTAATAACCATTTTTCGTACACTGTCAGTCCAGATTTCAATATTTTCGTTAATTATTGTCTCTCTAGAGTTAATTTTTTGTTTGTTTTGATCACACGAAATAAATAATATAAAAATTACAAATGTCAGTTTATTCATTAGTGTCGTCATTTTACCACTGAAAAAAGTTTATCAACGTCCCGCCTCAGTTTTTGTAGCTAAACGAATATTTTCATACGAAGATAAATGTTTTTTTGCGTCGTACCGTTCCCTTCGTTCGGGGTGGTTTAAACTCTTTCTTCTAACTTTAAAAAAGGGCTCTATCACCAATAAGTTTTTCTTGTTTTTCACTTGAAAAGAATGACTCCGTCGAATTTCATTTCGCGCGGGAGCGGGGCAAAGCTGGTATTATATTGCGCACGGATTGTAAATCCGCGCGATCAGGTGCAAGCGGGGCAAAGCTGGTATGTTGCGCACGGATTGTAAATCCGCGCGATAAGGGGTTCATGTGTTTTATTTTTTAGGGGGTGGGCTCCGTTTACCACAAGGGCGAAGCTACGAACTTTCGGGTACAAATTAAGGAGCTATTGGTTTTTTGTATTTGAGCCAAAGTTTGAAAAATCGCCGCTACCGCGCGAATCCTTTCGCGTGGTAACAAATAATAATTTTTAGGTAGTTTATGGCTTACCTTAAATCCCAAAATATTGAAAAACACAAACATCATCTAATAAGCCTTTTTTACCT
>Ga0209278_1001029_pt1 | contig 17896 bp, 17 predicted proteins | sample JI81BgreenDNA_FD_187504 | JGI IMG/M metagenome (GOLD analysis project Ga0209278, IMG submission 187504) | Wastewater effluent complex algal communities from Wisconsin, to seasonally profile nutrient transformation and Carbon sequestration -... | ecosystem: Engineered > WWTP > Effluent > Algae... | reverse complement strand
TGCACGCTGGAAGAGGTGCAAGCGGTGCAGGGCTTACAGGATGGGAAAGATGGGAAAGATGGGAAAGATGGAAAAGATGGGAAAGAGGGGAAAGAGGGGAGAGAGGGGAGAGAGGGGAGAGAGGGGGCGTGCACGGTGGATGTGAGCGCCATGCGCGACCTGTCTTTCTCCCTCTCCCCCTGGGAGAGGGCAGGGGAGAGGGCTGCCGCCGAGCCAGCCCGGCCCGCCGTGCGCCTGGGCCTGCGCCTGGTCGGCGGCCTGTCCCAAGAAGAAGCCCGGCGCATCAGTGCCGCCCGCGCCGAACATCCCTTTGCCAACACAGAGGATCTGGCACTCAGAGCTCAGCTGGACCGGCACACCCTGCAGCACCTGGCCGCCGCCGACGCGCTGCACAGCCTGGCCGGCCACCGCCGCCAGCAGGTATGGGACGCGTCCGCGCTGCAGGCGGCGCCCGCCATCCTGCGCCGCGCCCCGGTCCACGAAAAACCGCTGCAACTGCCCGAAGCCCCTGAAGGCGAGGCCATCGTCTGGGACTACACGTCCACCGGCCTGACCCTGCGCCGCCACCCGCTGGCCCTGCTGCGCCCGCAGCTGGCTGCACGCCGCTTCATGACCGCTGAACAACTGCAGGCCGCACCCGACGGCCGGCTGGTGCGCGCCTGCGGCATCGTCACCTGCCGCCAGCAGCCGGGCACGTCCCAAGGTGTGGTGTTCGTGACGCTGGAAGACGAAACCGGCACGGTGCAGGTCATCGTCTGGCGCGCACTGCGCGAACGCCAGCGCAGCGAACTCACCGGTTCACGCCTGCTGGGGGTGCACGGTGTCTGGCAGCGCGACGGTGCGGTCTGCAACCTGATCGCCGGCCGGCTGGAGAACCTCAACCCGCTGCTGGGCCGGCTGGCGCCGCAGAGCCGGGACTTTCACTGAGGGCCACCACCGTATGGCCAGTCGGGCCGCATGGGCCGGCGCATCCCGGTGCCGATCGGTGTGGCCGATGTCGATGTCGATGGCCGATGGGCCGTTCAGGCGCTGAACCGGTAGTTCTGGCCGCCGCGGCTGGCGATCTTGGTGGCACCGATGCGGTTGCCGAGTTCGGCGCAGCGTTGCAGACTCCACCCCTGCAGCAGCCCATGCAGCAAGGCGGCGCGGAAGGCATCGCCGCACCCCGTCGGGTCGACCACCTCGGTCGCCTGGACCGGCGCCACCCGTGTGCACGCACCGGCCTCCCACACGTCGCAGCCCTGTGCGCCCAGGGTCACGATCAGGCCTTGCACCTGTTGCGCCAGCGCCTCGAACCCCATGCCGGTGCGCTCGCACAGCATCTGTCCTTCGTAGTCGTTGACGGTGACCCAGGTGGCCAGGGCCACCAGACGGCGCAGCTCCTCACCGTTGAACATCGGCAAACCCTGGCCAGGATCAAACACAAACGGAATCTTCGCCTCGTGCAACTGCTGGGCATGTTGCAGCATGGCCTCGCGTCCGTCGGGTGAAACGATGGCCAGACGGATACCGGCGTCGGTCGGTACGGTGTTCAGGTGGGCCAGCGACATGGCCCCCGGGTGGAAGGCGGTGATCTGGTTGTTGTCGCGGTCGGTCATGATCATCGCCTGGGCGGTGTAGGCCTCGGCGGTGGTGCCGATGAAGCGGGTGTCGACCCCCAGGCCCTGCAGGTGGTGCAGGTAGTGCTGTGCGTCCTGGCCCACCATGGCCAGCGGCACGGCCGGCGAACCGAGCTGGCGCAGACCATAGGCAATGTTGCCGGCACACCCCCCATGCTCACGGCGCAAGCCCGGCACCAGGAACGAGACATTGAGGATGTGCAGCTGGCTGGGCAGGATCTGCTCCGCGAAACGGCCCTCAAACGTCATGATGGTGTCAAAAGCCAGGGAACCGCAGATGAGAATGGACATGGAGCAGCAGCAAAAAAGTTTCAGGGATAAAACACCAGCGCCCGGTAGCCGGCCATGGGCAGGGCGTCAGCGGCCGCGTTGGCCACCGACAGGCGCAAATTCAAGGCCAGCGACGACTGCGGCGCCAGTTGCTGCGGCGTGCCGGGCAAATCGGTGGGCAGAAATACGCGACGCGCGATGACCCGGTCTTGCGCGTCGGTCAGGCTCAGTTCGAGGGCGGGCATGGCCACCGCCATGGGGGCGGTGTTTTTCAGCACCACATCAAAGGCGTAAAAATTGCCCAGGCGGCGCACCAGCGTCGTGCTGTCGATGACCACCGCCTCGATGTGCCGCGGTGGTGCCAGGTGGCAACCCAGGGGGGCGCACAGTTGCACCAGTGCGGGCGCCAGGGCCGGGTAACGCGCCGCCAGCCGGTCGCGCTCGTGCACCGCCCATTGCACCCCCAGCAGGGCCAGCAGCAACAGCACCAGCAACGACAAACCGCCCCGCACCGCGGGCGAATGCCAAAACGCCCGCCGCCGCGCCTGCCGCAAAAACACCGGCTCATCGGCCAGTGCGGGCTTGGCGCTGCTGACGGTCCGTTCGGCCACGGTCTCGGCTGGCAGATCCGCACGGACATCGGGAGGCGAGACGCTCTCATCGGTGGTATCCGGCCATGGAGCATGCTGTTCACCCGGGGGTGTCCGGCGAGCCGAAGCCACCCCTGCCAGGCGTTGCGGGCGTCGCGACGAGCGGCGCTCGCCAGCAGCGCCTTGGGAGCGGCTGGTGCGGGTGGCGGGTGGCGTTTCCGCCGGGGCGCCCGTGGCCGTCGCCTGGGGTGTCCGATCGGTCGCGAAGCGGGCCAGATCGGACGGGAAGTCGTCTTCTGCGTTGCGCACGCGCGCCGCCGGTGCGGGCGGCGCCCATGCCCCGTCGGTATCCGCTTCACTGGCCGTCACCGCATCGGATGGCGGGGCGACCGCCTCCGGACCGGACGCCGGAACGGGCGGCCAGGGTGCCAGGTACAGCGTGGCGTCAAACACATCGGCGCAATGGCCGCAGCGCACCCATCCGTCGGACAGGCGCAGCTGCTCAGTCACGATGCGAAAAATCGTGCCGCACGCCGGACAGCGGGTGGTGTGACTCATGTTTCGATTATCGCCATGCCGCCCACCGCCTTGGGCCGCATGGGGCCGGGCGCGCCGCGCGCTGCGTTGCGCCGCAGGGGCCCGTGTTCGCCCCGTGCCGGTGGCAACCGGGCGACGACATCGGCGCCCTGTGCCTCAAGGCCGGGTGGCGGTCATGAGGATCCAGCCGTCTTCCTCGTCGCTCACGCTCAGGGCCAGCCAGGGCGCGTAGGCTGCGCGCAGTTCGTCGGCCTGGCGCGCCAGAATGCCCGCCAGCACCAGCTGCCCGCCCGCCTCGACGTGGCCGCACAGCAGCGGCGCGAGCACCTTCAGCGGCGTGGCCAGGATGTTGGCCAGCACCACATCGAAGCGGCCCTGCGCCCGATCGGGCAAACCGGCCGCCAGCGCGATCTGGTTGCGCTCGGCATTGAGCCGGGTCGACTCCACCGCTGCCGGGTCGATGTCCACCGCCACGATGTCACGTGCGCCAAACCGGGCGGCTCCCATGGCCAGAATGCCCGATCCGCAGCCGTAATCGAGCACCCGCTGCCCTGACATGCCGTGGCCGGCAATCCAGCGCAGGCACATGCGGGTGGTGGGGTGTGTACCGGTGCCAAAGGCCAGCCCCGGGTCCAGCCGCAGCACCTGCTGCGCCTCTGCGGGGGGCTCATGCCAGCTGGGCACAATCCAAAAGTCGGGGGTGATGGCGACCGGTTCGAACTGCGACTGCGTCAGCCGCACCCAGTCCTGATCGGCCACGGCGCGCACGCCGAGCACCTGTCCGTCAGCAAAAAAGTCTTGCGGCGGCAGCAGTTCGGCCGCTTCGCGGGCCGCTGCTTCATGGGCAAACAGGGCGACCATGCGCGAGCGGTTCCAGCCCTCTTTGGGCGGCGGCATGTCCGGTTCTCCAAACAGCGCCTGTTCGGCCGGCGTGAGGGCGTCGGCATCTTCCACCGACACGCTCAGGGCATCGAGCGCGTCCAGCGCATCGCTGACCGGCTCCACCGCCGCCTCGGTCACCAGCAGCACCAACTCGAAAAAAGACCCGGCCGACGGCTGGGGCTGCGGCTGGGCCGGTGTATCAGCGCTCATGTTGGGACAGCCACTGTTCCAGGTAGTGGATATTGGTACCGCCGGCCATGAAGCTGGCGTCAACCATCAGTTCCCGGTGCAGGGGAATGTTGGTCTTGATGCCCTCGACCGCGGTCTCGGCCAGTGCGGTGCGCATGCGGGCCAGGGCCTGCTCGCGGGTGTCACCGTGCACAATGATCTTGCCGATCATGCTGTCGTAGTTGGGCGGCACAAAGTAGTTGGTGTAGACGTGCGAATCGACCCGCACGCCCGGCCCGCCCGGCGCGTGCCAGGTGGTGATACGGCCCGGCGAGGGGGTGAACTTGTAGGGGTCCTCGGCGTTCACCCGGCATTCGATGGCGTGGCCGCGCAGCTGGATCTGGCGCTGGCTGAACGGCAGCTTTTCGCCCGCCGCCACCGCGATCTGGGTGCGCACGATGTCGATGCCGGTGATCAGTTCGGTCACCGGGTGCTCCACCTGCACGCGGGTGTTCATCTCGATGAAATAAAACTCACCGTTCTCATAGAGAAACTCGAAAGTACCCGCGCCGCGGTAGCCGATCTTTTTGCAAGCCGCCGCACATCGGTCGCCGATCTTCTCGATCAGGCGCCGGGCAATGCCCGGTGCGGGTGCTTCCTCGATCACCTTCTGGTGGCGGCGCTGCATCGAGCAGTCGCGCTCGCCCAGGTACACCGCGTTGCGGTGGGTGTCGGCCAGCACCTGGATTTCGATATGCCGCGGGTTCTGGAGAAACTTCTCCATGTACACCTCGGGGTTGCCGAACGCGGCGCCGGCCTCGGCCTTGGTCGTCTGCACCGCATGCAGCAGGGCCGCTTCGGTGTGCACCACCCGCATGCCACGCCCGCCGCCACCGCCCGCCGCCTTGATGATGACGGGATAGCCCACCGTCTTGGCGATGCGCTTGATCTGCACCGGATCGTCTGGAAGGGCACCCTCTGAACCGGGCACGCAGGGCACACCGGCTCGGATCATGGCCTGCTTGGCCGAGACCTTGTCGCCCATCAGACGGATGGATTCGGGCGTCGGCCCGATGAAGGTGAAGCCGCTGCGCTCCACCCGCTCGGCGAAGTCCGCGTTTTCCGACAGGAACCCGTAGCCGGGGTGGATGGCCTCGGCGTCGGTCACCTCGGCCGCCGAGATGATGGCCGGCATGTTGAGGTAACTCTGCCCCGAGGGCGCCGGCCCGATGCAGACCGCTTCGTCGGCCAGGCGCACGTACTTGGCATCGCGGTCGGCCTCCGAATAGACCATCACCGCCTTGATGCCCATCTCGCGGCAGGCGCGCTGGATGCGCAAGGCAATCTCGCCACGGTTGGCGATCAGGATTTTTTTGAACATGGGGCGGGGCGTTTTATTCGATGACGAACAGGGGCTGGCCGTATTCCACCGCCTGGCCGTTCTGCACCAGGATATCGACGACCGTACCCGCCTTGTCGGCCTCGATCTCGTTGAGGATCTTCATCGCCTCGACGATACAGATGGTCTCGCCCTCCTTGACCGTGTCGCCCACCTCCTTGAACGGTTTGGCACCCGGCGACGAGGCGCGGTAGAAGGTACCCACCATGGGCGATTTCACAACATGACCTGCCGGCGCTGCTGCGGCGGCCGGCGCCACGGCTTCGGCCGCTGCAACCGCTGCGGCGGTGGGTACCGGTGGCGCCACCGGAGTGGCCGCAACCGAGTAGGTCACCGGGGCGGCCTGCACAGCGGGTGAGGCTTTGACAATGCGAACCTTGCCTTCGGCCTCGGTGATTTCGAGTTCGGACACATTCGACTCGGACACCAGGTCGATGAGGGTCTTCAGTTTTCTCAGATCCACGATTTTCTCCAACGAATTGCCGTCAATTGCGGTCTTTTGTGTCCAAAATTCAAACGCCTAGCCTATGGCAGGCCCGCGGGGTGCAGCAGTGTACACGAAGGCTTGTGCGCCGCAAGCGCCGCTGTTTTCGTGCAGACCGCGGCGATTTGCACGCAATTGGCGCGATTTATTGACCGTATGCCAAATCGGGGGGTCGATCAGGCCAGTTGGGCCCACTGGGCCAGATCGTCCTCGCTGAGTTTGCCAATTTTCTGGTGCAACACCGCGCCCTGGCGATCCAGCACCACGGAGTAAGGCAACCCGCCCCCCAGGTTGCCCAGGCTGCGACTGATCTCGGTGCCCGCAAAACCGGCCATGCCGACCGGGAAGACCAGGGGCAGTTTTTGCAAAAACTGCTGCACCGCAGCCGTTTGGTCCACCGCCAGACCGAGCACCTGCCAGCCGCGAGCGCCATGTGTGGTCTGGAAGGCGTTGAGCATGGGCAACTCTTCGACACACGGCGGACACCAGGTGGCCCAGAAATTGACCAGCAGGGGCCGCCCGAGAAACTGCTGCAGCACCACCGGCTCACCGTGCGGGCCTTCGAAACGGCTGGACCAGAACGCCGCCAGCGCAGGGGGCAAAGGCTCGCGCGGCGACAGCCGCCACCAGGCCAGGCCTGCACCGGCTGCGCCGGCCGCCAACGCCACACCGGCGGTCCACAAGGTTCTTCTTTGCATGAGCGGTCACCCCTTACATCAGACGTGCTCAACGGCCCGTCGGTTCGCTGGCGTCAGCCGGGAGCAGCAAGCCTTGTACCGCGCGCGCATCGCCACGCGGTTTGCGGTCCTGGGCATCGGGCTTGAGTGCGCCGCGCAGATCATCATGATCATGCACCAACAGGTGCACCAGCACCCATTGACCCAGGGCCTCACAACGGGTTCGCAGGGTCAGCGCGTCCACCGGCTCGCCGCGCCAGCCGGTGGCCGTACCGGGCTCGTAGCCCACCCGCCGGTTGAGCAAGGCCAGTTCAGCGGCCTTGGGGTCGTCGCAAAACAGGTGCAGGTAAATGTCACTGTGCCGGGTGGCGGTGCCGTGCCAGACAGCGCCGCCCAGGTGGGGCTGAAAGTCGTGCAGACGCTCCATCCACACCAGCGCCAGTTCACGCAGGGCGCGCAATTCCACTGCCTGGGTGTCGGCACAGAACACCGCAATGTGCTCGCGCACCGCGGCTTCCAGGACCGCGTTGTCCGGCCAGGGTGCCCGTGCGGGCAAGCCCAGCTGCCGACTGGCCTGGCGCTTGGCGGCCGCAAAATCCAGCCCCTCATCGACCACGAAACGCGCGGCCACGGCGGCCATTTCAAGGGTCAGGTCGGTGTCGGGCGTGTGCATGGGCGGCATTGTGCACCGCCGGGCATGACCGCCAGGTGGCAGGGGCATGCACCCTAAAATCCCGCCATGCATATTCACATCCTGGGCATTTGCGGCACTTTCATGGGCGGTGTGGCCGCTTTGGCCCGCGAGGCGGGGCACCGCGTCACCGGTTGTGACGCCGGCGTCTATCCCCCGATGAGCGACCAGCTGCGTGCGCTGGGCATTGACCTGATCGAAGGCTTCGGCGCCGACCAGATGGCGCTGAACCCCGATCTGTACGTCATCGGCAACGTCATCAGCCGGGCCCGCCTGCCCGACGGGCGCCCCAAATTCCCGCTCATGGAAGCCATCCTGGACGCGGGCGCCCCCTACACCAGCGGCCCGCAGTGGCTGGCCGAGCATGTGCTGCAGGGCCGCCATGTGCTGGCCGTGGCCGGCACCCACGGCAAAACCACCACCACCTCCATGCTGGCCTGGGTGCTGGAAGCCAACGGGCTGACCCCGGGTTTTCTGGTCGGCGGTGTGCCCCTGAACTTTGGTGTGTCGGCGCGGCTGGGGGATGCCGTGCCCGCCCGCAGCGCGCCCGGACGCCGGCCCTTGTTCGTCATCGAAGCCGACGAATACGACACCGCCTTCTTCGACAAACGCAGCAAGTTCGTCCACTACCGGCCGCGCACCGCCATTTTGAACAACCTGGAATTCGACCACGCCGACATCTTTGATGACCTCAAGGCGATCGAGCGCCAGTTCCACCACCTGGTGCGCACCGTGCCGGGCAATGGGCGGGTGGTGGTCAATGGGTTGGAAGAGAGCCTGGACCGGGTGCTGCATGCCGGCTGCTGGAGCGAGGTGCGCAGTTTCGGCGCAGCGGTCAGCGACTTCAGTGCCGTGGGCGAACCGCACGCCTTTGATGTGCTGCGGCACGGCGAGACGGTGGCGAGGGTCGAATGGGGCCTGAGCGGTTTGCACAACCAGCTCAACGCGCTGGCCGCCATCGCTGCGGCCGATCATGTGGGCGTGGCGCCAGCCGACGCGGCGCAGGCACTGGGCCGCTTTCAGAACGTGCGCCGCCGCATGGAAACCGTCGGCACCGTGCAACGCACCGGGGGCGCCATCACCGTCTACGACGACTTTGCGCACCACCCCACGGCCATCCGCACCACGCTGGACGGTTTGCAACGCCAACTGCGGGCCCATTCCACCAGGGGCCGCATCGTCGCGGTGTTCGAGCCGCGCAGCAACACCATGAAACTGGGCACGATGAAGGCGCAACTGCCCTGGAGCCTGGAGGCGGCAGAACTGGCTTTCTGCCACAGCGGCGGTCTGGACTGGGACGCGGCCGACGCGCTGGCCCCCCTGGGCGCGCGCGCGCGGGTGGTGGCGGACATCGACACCCTGGTGCAGCAGGTGGTCGCCACGGCGCAGCCGGGGGACCACATCGTTTGCATGAGCAACGGCAGCTTTGGGGGTCTCCACGGCCGCCTGCTGCGTGCGCTGGCGGTCGCTCAGTAACCCAACGTCTGGCTCTGCAGGTCGACGGTGATCACCGGCTTGGCCAGTGCTGCGCTGGCCGCGCGTGCAAAGGCCTGCGCCCAATCACGGTGCTCCACTTCGCGAAAGCGCGCTTGACCGGCCGCCTGTGCCACACACAGCACCTTGTCCGCCGTCAGCACCTTGCCGGTCAGGCGGATGGGCTCGCACTGAAAGGCGGTGAATTGCTCGTCGAGCCAGGCACGCGCCTGCTCGTGCGGCATCGGCTGGACTTCCTCCAGATCGAAACGGTAAGTCTCGTTGTCGCTCCATTTGACGGTGACATGACTGCGCATGGACCCTGCTCCTGAAAAATGCGGGTGAATTCGATCACGATTGTGCCGCGCAAGCGCCGCACCAGCGGCACCATTTAGCGCGCGGCGCGGCGCGCGCCTTGTACCGCCTGCGACAACACGTCCAGCGCCTCGACCGACTGGCCCCAACCCAGGCAGGCGTCGGTGATGCTCTTGCCGTACTCCAGCTGGGCCACGTCGTCCTTGCCCGGTGTGAATTTTTGCGTCCCTGCTTCGATGTGGCTTTCGATCATCACCCCGAAGATGCTGCGTGAGCCCGACTGCAATTGCGCGGCGATGTCACGGGCCACGTCCAGCTGCTTCTCGTGCTGCTTGCTGCTGTTGGCGTGGCTGCAGTCGACCATCAGGCGCGGCGTGAGCTTGGCGGCCTCCAGTTCCTTCACCGCTGCCGCCACATGCGCAGCGTCGTAGTTGGGCGCCTTGCCGCCGCGCAGGATGACGTGGCAGTCCTTGTTGCCGTGGGTCTGCACGATGGCCACCTGGCCGTTCTTGTGCACCGACAGGAAATGGTGGCCGCGTGCTGCCGCCTGGATGGCGTCGGTGGCGATTTTGATGTTGCCGTCGGTGCCGTTTTTGAAACCGATGGGGGCCGACAGGCCGGAAGCCAGCTCGCGGTGCACCTGGCTCTCGGTGGTGCGGGCGCCGATGGCGCCCCAGCTGATCAGGTCGCCGATGTACTGCGGGCTGATCACGTCCAGGAACTCGCTGCCCGCCGGCAGACCGGTGCGATTGATCTCGATCAGCAACTGGCGCGCGATGCGCAGGCCTTCGTCGATGCGGTAGCTCTCGTCGAGGTAGGGGTCGTTGATCAAACCCTTCCAGCCGACGGTGGTGCGCGGCTTCTCGAAGTACACCCGCATGACGATTTCCAGCGTGTCGGCGTATTTCTGGCGCAGCGGCAGCAGGCGGCGCGCGTAATCCAGCGCGGCGGCCGGGTCGTGGATCGAGCAGGGGCCGATGATGACCAGCAAGCGGTCGTCCTTGCCGTGCAGGATGTCGTGGATGCGGCTGCGGGTCTGCTTGATCAGGCCCTCCACCGGGGTGCCGGCGATCGGGAAGAAGCGGATGAGGTGTTCGGGCGGCGGTAGCACGGTGATGTCCTGGATGCGCTGGTCGTCGGTTTGGCTGGTCTTGTCGGCCGGGCGCGCATACCAGGCATCGCTGGCGGTGGTGGTCTTGGCGTTCATCGGAGGCTCCTTGCAGGGTTGGGGGGTACGGAAAGGATGAAAAAAAACCGCCGGGCTGGGAGCCCGGCGGTTTCTTGAGGATTCGGTCTGCTCTGCGCGCTTACACCGCTGCCTCTCGTCCGCCGGGGACCGAGAACCAAAAGTAAAAGCCGTAAAAGGACAGGGGACGCGCTTGCATGGTTGAAGAATGTAGCACAGTCGGCGTGACGCAAGTCTTGCAGCCAGCGATGTTGCCGGTGGGCCGCCCCCAGGCGGATCAGCCCCCGCACCCGGCCAAGACCGGGACCCTCTGCGTTTCAGGGGCAGCGCCCCGCGCAGCGGCGGAGCCGCGAAACAGCGCCGTAGGCGATGGAGCGCAAGGGGGCCAAAAGATCCGCCGCCGGGCCGCCCCCAGGCGGATCAGCCCCCTCGGGGGGCAGCGACCCGCGCAGCGGCGGAGCGTGGGGGCCAAAAGATCCGCCGCCGGGCCGCCCCCAGGCGGATCAGCCCCCTCGGGGGGCAGCGACCCGCGCAGCGGCGGAGCGTGGGGGCCAAAAGATCCGCCGCCGGGCCGCCCCAAGGCGGATCAGCCCCCTCGGGGGGCAGCGACCCGCGCAGCGGCGGAGCGTGGGGGCCCATTCATCAGGCGGTGCCGCCCACCGTCAACCCGTCCACGCGCAGTGTGGGCTGCCCCACACCCACCGGCACGCTCTGGCCCTCCTTGCCGCAGGTGCCCACGCCGCTGTCCAGCTGCATGTCGTTGCCGATCATGCTGATCTTCTTGAGCGACTCGGGCCCGCTGCCCACCAGGGTGGCGCCTTTGACCGGATAGAGGATCTTGCCGTTCTCGACCCAGTAGGCCTGGCTGGCCGAGAAGACAAATTTGCCGCTGGTGATGTCCACCTGGCCGCCGCCGAAGTTGGTGGCGTACAGCCCCTTCTTGATGGACGCCACGATCTCTTGCGGGCTCTTGTCGCCGCCCAGCATGTAGGTGTTGGTCATGCGCGGCATGGGCACGTGGGCGTAGCTCTCGCGGCGGCCATTGCCGGTGGGCTTCACACCCATCAGGCGGGCGTTCATGCTGTCCTGGATGTAGCCCTTGAGGATGCCGTCCTCGATCAGCACGTTCTTCTGTGTCGTGCAGCCTTCGTCGTCCACATTGAGCGAGCCGCGGCGGTCGGCGATGGTGCCGTCGTCGAGCACGGTCACCCCCTTGGCTGCCACCCGCTGGCCGATGCGGCCGCTGAATGCGCTGGAGCCCTTGCGGTTGAAGTCGCCTTCCAGCCCGTGGCCCACCGCCTCGTGCAGCAACACGCCGGGCCAGCCCGGACCGAGCACCACCGTCATCTCACCGGCCGGCGCCGGGCGGGCGTCCAGATTGGTCAGGGCGGCGTCAACCGCTTCGTTCACATAAGCCTGCACCATCGCGTCGTCGAAATACGCCAGACCGTAGCGGCCACCCCCGCCGGAGGAGCCGGACTCCCGGCGGCCGTTCTGTTCAGCGATCACCGTGACCGACAAGCGCACCAGCGGCCGTACGTCGGCAGCCAAGGTGCCATCGGCACGGGCGATGAGCACCACGTCGTGCTCGGCGGCCAGGCCGGCCATCACCTGCACCACGCGCGGGTCCCGGGCCTTGGCCAGGGCTTCCACCTTTTCCAGCAGCGCCACCTTGGCGGTGCTGTCGAGCGTACCGATCGGGTCCAGCCCCGGGTAGAGCGCACGGGATTTGGACACCCGGGACCTGCCGGCCTTGACTTTGCGGTCTTGCCCCTGGCCGGTGATGCTGCGCACGGTGTGGGCCGCGTCGAGCAGCGCATCCCAGGACAGGTCGTCCGAGTAGGCAAACGCCGTCTTCTCGCCACTGACGGCGCGGACGCCGACACCCTGGTCGATGCTGAAGCTGCCCGTCTTGACGATGCCTTCTTCCAGGCTCCAGCCCTCGCTGCGGGTGGTCTGGAAGTACAGGTCGGCATCGTCAGCGCCACGGACCATGATGGCGGCCAGCGCCTTTCTCAGGTGTTCGGGCGTGAGGCCAAACGGGTCGAGCAACAGCTGTTGGGCGGTGGCAAGGCGGGCAAGGGTGGGTTCGGCAGAGATCATGGGATCATTTTAAGAAGCCGGGCCGTTTGGCCGGGGTTTCGGGTTTTTCATGCCCCTGCGGTCGGTGGCAACGGCCCATCCCGCGCGCTCGCGCCACCCGTGCAGTCACACACCGCCGTCCTCGTGGGCCAGTTTGGCCTGTTCACCCGGGTTTTTCATTCGCGGGGCTGGCAGCCCGGTCTGCAGCGGTGGCGTGGCGCGGGCAGCGTCTTTGGCGCTGCTGATCAAAGAGCGCTGATAAACTCAAAGCCATGTTTGGATCGCGTCTGCACCGCCGTCTTTCCGCCTGGGTTGCCCTGCTGGCCCTGGTGTTCGGCGCGCTTGCGCCAACGGTGACGCAGGCCATGGTGGCCGGCGGCGGCGACCGGGACAACTGGCTGCAGGTGTGCGGCGTCAGCGGCATGGTCTGGGTGCAGGCCGACACTGGCGAGGTGCGGGACCAGCCACCCGATGGCGGCAGCCCCATGGGTAACGCCAGCCAGCACTGCCCCTGGTGCACGCTGCACGGCGGCGTGGCCGGCCTGCCTCCGGCACCACACCGCATCGATCTGCCGCCGCGGCTGACCGACCGGCCACCCGCGTTCTACCGCGCGCCGCTGGCCGCCACCGTCTGGGCGCCCGCTCGGTCGCGCGCGCCTCCCCTGACCGCCTGAAAACCCCGCCGTGGCGCCGCCTTTGGGGTGGTGCCGTGTGTTTTCCTTTTCAGGAGGTCGCCGTGCACCGCACGCCCTCGCATCCGTCGTCATCTTCCGCCGCGCAGCCACGCCGGCAGGCCCTGGAGCGGCAGGCGGCCGATCTGCGGCTCCTCTTCGTCACGGTCGATCCCGGGCGCGACAGGCCCGAACGGCTGCGCGACAGCATGGGTTCGTTCCACCCGTTCCGCCCGTTCCGCCCGTCCCGCCCGTCCCGCCCGGCGCTCATCGGCAGCGCGGATGCGATGCACCGCACCTTCGACGAAGGCACCTTCGACGTGCGCGCACTGCTGGCCGAGTCCGCCGCCTGATGCCAACCCTCACCCTGTCCCTTTGTTCATTTCCTTTGTTCTTTCCCTTCCAAGGAGTACTCACCATGAAAAAACTGTTCATCACCGGCCTGCTGGCCCTGACCACCGCCGCCTGGGCGCAGACCACCGTCCAGGTCGAAGACGCCTGGGTGCGCGGCACCGTGGCCACCCAGAAGGCCACCGGCGCTTTCATGCGCCTCACGCCCTCGGCCAACGCGCGGCTGGTGGACGCCCGATCGCCGGTGGCTGCCGTGGTCGAGATCCACGAAATGGCGATGGAGAACGACGTCATGCGCATGCGCCAGGTGCCGGGGGTGGACCTGGCCGCCGGCCGCACGCTGGAACTCAAGCCGGGCGGCTACCACGTGATGCTGATGGACCTCAAGCAGCCGCTCAAGGCGGGCGAGCAGGTGCCCATCACCCTGGTGTTCGAGGACGCCGCCCAGAAGCGTTTCACGCAGGAGATCAAGGCGCCTGTGACAGCGCTGGGCGGTGGCAACGCGCCCATGCCCATGAACCATGGCGCGCACAAGCACTGATCGCGTTCCCCCCGAACCGGAGTCCCACATGCCCCACACATTCAACACCCTGCGCCACGGCGCCATCCTGCTGGCCCTGCTGGCCGCCACCGGCCTGACCGCCGCCAAGGGCGTGCCCGGCGACGGTGCGCTGCCCGTGGTCGAACTGATGCCGCTGACCATGCGCTACGAGGCCGACCTCAAGCTCTCGGCCGAACAGATCAAGGCGCTGGCCGACTACCGCCAGCAGGCCATGCCCGGCCGCGTTGCCCTGCAGAAGAAGATCATCGACCTGCGGGGCCAGCTGCGCATGGCGATACTGGACAACCGGCCGCAGGCCGAGCGGGATGCGCTGATGCAGCAGATCGCCGAGGCCGAGGTGCAGCACTTCCAGGGCCGCAACCGCTGCGTCGAGAACCTGCGCCAGACCCTCAGCGCCGAGCAGTTTGGCCAGCTCAAGGCCCTGTATCTGAACGGTCTGCGCTGATCGCACGGCCCCGGTCCGTCCACCACCCCGCACGCCATGAGCACGTTGCTGCATACCGCCCACGGTCTGCGCCCCCGGGCGCGCCGCTGGGCGGCGTGGCTGCTTGTGGCCCTGCTGCGGACCCTACCGGGTCGCCCGGTTGCCTTCGGCCGGTCTGCCGGGCCGCGCAAACGCCCCGATCCGTCCCTCGCAGGAGCGCTCCATGACTGCCCTCGTTTCCCTGTCGCCGCGCGTGTGCGCCGGCGGCGTTTCCATCTATTCGTCTGGCCAGGCGGGTGCTGTGTGGCGCGTGCGCCAGGGCCTGGTCCGGCTGGTGCACGTTGGCGGCCCCGGCCGCCTGCCGGTGCAGATCGCCCTGCCCGGCGACCTCATCGGCATCGAGGCGCTGACCGCACAGCCCTATCAGCACGGCGCCGAAGCCTTCACCAACTGCGCGCTCGAACCGCTTGACCCCAGCGGCCACGACGAGCTGCTGCGCGAGGCGCTGCTGCAACAGCAGCGGCGCAGCCACGACATGGCCAGCCTGCGCACCGGCAGTGTGCTGCAGCGCCTTTCGCACCTGCTGCGCCTGCTCGATCTGCCCTGGCAGGGCGGGCTCACCGTCACCGGCGATCAGGCCGACCAGATGCGCGCGGCCCTGCCGCCGCTGCGCGAGGTGGCGGAGCTGGTCGATGCCCAGACCGAAACCGTCTGCCGCGCGCTGGCGCAACTGCTGCCCCCGCGCCGCCGCAAGAGCGGTCCGGCGCGGCAGACCACCCGGGGTGGCCGCACGACCGTGCAGCGGCCATCCGGGGCCTGGTCATCGCATGGGCGGGCGCTGGGCGCGCCTGCCTGAACGCCCCGTTCGCCCAACGTCGCCGCCGGTGCTGACAGTGCGTGCCCTGGTTGGCATGTGCGGTCTTGGCCGGGCCCGCTGCCTCAGTGTGAGGAGGCGACCCGTCCTGGCGCGGGCGGCGAGCCGGCCGCACCGCCGCGCGCGAAGGTGACCACATGGTCCACCTGCGGGCGGATGCCGATCCACTCGCCCACGGCGTGGTCGTGGTGCGAGGGTACGTGGGTCATCACCGTCTCGCCGCTGGCCAGGCGCAGGGTGTAGAGGAACTCCGAGCCGCGGAAAGCCTTGCGCACGATCTGCGCCTTCACCGGCGCCGCGTCGTCGTGCAAGATGTCGTCGGCGCGCAGCAGCACGTCGCACAGGCCGCCCTCGTAGGCACCGGGGAGCGGGCACTCGGCGACGTCGGTCAAGGCGCCCAGCGGGGTCTGCACCAGCACTTCACCATCGGGCTGCTGCTCAATATGGGCCGGTGCGAACACGCCGTGACCGATGAACTCCGCTACGAAACGGGTGGCCGGGCGGTGGTAGAGCGCATAGGCGTCGTCCCACTGGTGCAGGCGGCCCTGGTGCATGACGCCGATCACGTCGCCAATGGCAAAGGCTTCGAGCTGGTCGTGGGTGACGAAGAGGGCGGTGGCTCCGGCGGCCTTGAGGATGGCTCGCACCTCGTGCGCCAGGCGCTCGCGCAGGTCCACGTCGAGGTTGGAGAACGGTTCGTCGAGCAGCAGCAGGCGCGGACTCGGGGCCAATGCGCGCGCCAGCGCCACGCGCTGCTGCTGGCCGCCCGAGAGTTCGTGCGGGTAGCGTGCCTGCAGCCCGTCCAGGCCCACCAGGCGCAGCACCTCGGCCACGCGGGCCTCGCGCTGGGCCTTGGGCTGCTGGTGGATACCGAAGGCCACGTTGCGGCCCACGTCCAGGTGTGGAAACAGCGCGTAGTCCTGGAACACCATGCCAATGCGCCGCTGCTCGGCGGGCAGGTGGTGCGTCGCATCGCTGACCACTTCGCCGCCCAGTGCGATGCGACCGCCGCTGGCGCGCTCCAGCCCGGCCACGGCGCGCAGCAATGTGGTCTTGCCACAGCCCGAGGGACCAATGAGCACGCCGATGTCGCCCGCGCGCAGACCCAGTGTGGCCGCATGCACCGCAGGCTGCGGCTGGCCGGGGTAATGCACGCTGAGCTGGGACAGGCTGAGGAACATGGAATCGATTGTAGATGACTACAATTCTCATTTCTGTTGGCCAGCCTGATCGGGGTGACCCGTCCGCTTCCAGCGACCTCATCGACCACCCCGTCCACCCATGCCCCGCTGGCTCGCCTCTTTCCTGCTGCTCGCGCTCGCGTTGCTGCTGGCCCTGCCGGTGTTGTCGCTGGGCGCGTCCTGGCTGCAGTTTGGCGGCGAGGCGCAGGCCATCCTGCGCGAGATGGCGCAGACCGTGCTGCCCGCGTACGCGCTCACCTCGCTGCTGCTGTGCGTCAGCGTGGCGGCGGGCGTGGCGCTGGTGGGCATGGCCACTGCCAGCGCGGTCACACTGTTTGACTTCCCGGGGCGTCGCCACTTTGAATGGGCGTTGCTGCTGCCGCTGGCCATGCCGGCCTATGTGGTGGCCTATGCCTACACCGACTTCCTGCAGTTCAGTGGCCCGCTGCAGGTGTGGCTGCGCGAGAGCTTCGACCTGCGCGGCCGCGTGTTCCCCGAAGTGCGCAACACACCGGGCGCGATCTGGGTGTTCACCTTCTCGCTCTACCCCTACGTTTACCTGCTCGCCCGCACCGCGCTGAGCGAGCGCGCTGCACAGCTGATGGAGGCCGCGCGCCTGCTGGGTGCGCCGCTGGCCCGGCGCATCCGCGAGGTGGCGCTGCCGCTGGCGCGGCCGGCGGTCATGGCCGGGGTCGCACTGGCGCTGATGGAAACCCTGGCCGACTTTGGCGTGGCCAGCTACTTCGGCATTCAGACCTTTACGGCGGGCGTCTACAAGGCCTGGCTGGTGATGGACAACCGCATGGCCGCGGCCCAGCTGGCCACCCTGCTGCTGGCCACGGTGGCGCTGCTGCTGTGGCTGGAGCAGCGGGCGCAGCGGCGCCTGCGCTTTGCCGCCCTGCGCGGCCAGCGCGCCGGCAGCGCCGAGGCCCAGCCGGTGCGGCTGCAGGGCGGCCGGGCGGCGGCGGCGGTGGCGGTCTGCACGCTACCCGTGCTCTTTGGCTTCGTGCTGCCGGTGTTTTTCATGTTGCGGCCGCTGATTGGCGGCTGGGACGAACTGCCCTGGGGCATGTTCGTGCAGTGGGCGCGCAACAGCGTCTGGCTGGCTGGCCTGTCGGCGGTGCTGGCGGTGGGGCTGGCGCTGGGGCTGGCATTTGCGCTGCGCGCGCGGCCCGGGCCGCTCACGCGCGGGGTGGTGCAGCTTACCGGTCTGGGCTATGCCATTCCGGGCGCGGTGGTGGTGGTGGGCCTGCTGCTGCCGGTGGGCTGGCTGCAGGCCGTGCAGCCCGACACCAGCGTGGGCTACTGGATCACGGCCACGGTGCTGGGCATCGTCTGGGCCTACCTGGTGCGTTTCACCGCGGTGGCCCTGCAGTCGGTGCAGAGCGGCTATGCCCGCGTGCCGCCCAGCCTGGACGATTCGGCCCGCATGCTGGGCACCACCGGCTGGGGTTTGGCGC
>Ga0209278_1001028_pt1 | contig 17898 bp, 15 predicted proteins | sample JI81BgreenDNA_FD_187504 | JGI IMG/M metagenome (GOLD analysis project Ga0209278, IMG submission 187504) | Wastewater effluent complex algal communities from Wisconsin, to seasonally profile nutrient transformation and Carbon sequestration -... | ecosystem: Engineered > WWTP > Effluent > Algae... | reverse complement strand
TTTGTTATTGATGCCAGCAGCTGGGCAGTAGGCAGGTACCACGTGAGTGTGTTGTACGAATCGGACAAACACAGCAGTTACACCCACTTGAAGTTGCAGTTGTTGCGATGATGGAGCTAGCTAAGCGGTGCGCGAATTGGACAAAAACGAATCTTGGCGAGTACGAGTTGGTCTTGTTATGAAAAATTGGGTGCTGTTGAAATGATTTTATGGCCGAACGAGCTGGCTCAATACTGTAAGTGCAGTTTGTTTACAAACTTGAAAGCCGCGAAGCAGTTGATCGCGAATTAATCGGCTCTTGGTCATCCAAGATCAGTACACCAAGTAGGTGGTCATGCTCGAGAACTTTTGGAAAGAAGATGTTCGACATTTAAAATGCACGTGTTTTTGTTGTTGACCCACCATTCACCTGCTGAAGTGGGGTCGTAGCTACGAAAAGGGTGTGGGCTCTAAACTATTGTTCGACATTCGTGTGACGAAGGCTTAGCACGAGTTCTAGCGACAGTAGCTACAATTCGTCGGTCGCATACGACGGTTCGTCGGAACTGCGCTTTGTCCTTGCGGTTTGGTGTGCAGTTTAGCAGCATGAAAACCCGACTCCTCTTCCTCTTTCTACTTGCAACTGGCTGTCTACAGGCCCAAACACTCGTGACAGGTCGTGTACGGAGCACGCAAGGACAGCCCCTGCCCGGCGCCAACGTGACGGTGGTGGGTACCTTCGACGGTGCCGCAACCGATGCCGAAGGGCGTTTTCGCTTCGTGAGCCAGCTGCCCGATTCGGCCTATCTCGAGATCAGCTATTTGGGATTCAAGAGCCACCGCCAACTTTTATCGCGCCGCGATAGTGTGGTGGTGGACGTACGATTGAAAGAACTCGTGAACGAGATGAAGGCCGTTACCATCACGGCAGGCAGCTTTGAGGCCAGCGACACCAAAAAAGCAGTGATTTTACGTCCGCTCGACATTGTTACCACCGCCAGCGCTGCTGGCGACATTGTAGGGGCGCTTAACACCTTGCCCGGCGCGAGCCGTGTGGCCGACGACGGCCGTTTGTTTGTGCGCGGTGGCGATGCCAGCGAAACCCGCACCTACCTCGACGGTGTGCCGGTACCGTCGCCCTACAACCAAGGTTTGCCCGGTGTACCGGTGCGCGGCCGCTACTCGCCATTTTTATTCAATGGCACCTTTTTCAGCACCGGTGGCTACTCGGCCGAGTATGGCGACGCCCTTTCGGGTGTGCTCATCCTCAATACCAACGATTTGCCCGCGAAAAGTATGCTCGAAGTATCGCTGCTGAGTGTAGGGGCCGGACTGCAGCAGCATCTCGTGGGCAAAAAACAATCGTTGTCAATCGCCGCCAACTATTTCGACCTCAAGCCTTATATGGCGGTAGTGCCTCAAAATTTGGATTGGAACCGTGCGCCACATGGCGGCGACCTTACCCTCAACTACCGCCGCAAAACCAGCGGAGGAGGCATGTTCAAGGTGTTTAGCAGCGGTCAGCTCGGTCGCAGCAGCCTCAACGGGGTATGGGGCGATAGGGCACTGGTGCGCCTGCAAAACGACAACGCCTATACCAATGTTAGCCTTCGCCAACCGCTTGGCAAGAAGTTGAGTTTACAAACCGGCCTTGCCCATAGCTACGACCGCCAGCTCACTTTCCCCGGCAGCCTCGAGCTAAGCCGTAGCGAACAGGTGTTGACGCATCGCAGCGTACTCCGTTACCAACTCAACGATGCCGTAAGCATCAAGGGCGGCATAGAAACCAATTTCAGGAAGTACGATTTTGGCTTCCGCGACAGCAGTAGCCTGAACCTCGGCTTTACGGGCTGGTACAATGCCGCTTTTGCCGAGATGGACATCTACCTCACCAACCGTGTTACCCTGCGAACAGGAGTACGTGCCGAAAGTAGTGATTTTACCACTAGCCGCAGGCTGGCGAATCGTACAGCCCTTGCCATTAAATCGGGCGAAAACGGTCAGTTTAGTGCCGCTTACGGCCGCTTTTTCCAAGATCCTGACCGCGACTACCTGCTGTATGGCGTTGCCGACCGTGAGCAGGCCGACCACTATGTGTTGAGTTATCAGTACCAAGCCAAGAAGAGGCTGCTTCGAGCCGAAACATTTGTGAAAACCTATGCCGACTTGCTGCAGTTTGATCAGCCATTGGGGGTAAACGGTCCGTTGCAAAACATCCGCAACAGCGGTTACGGCCATGCCTATGGGCTCGATTTGTTGTGGCGTGACCAGAGCATCCCCTATCTCGATTATTGGGTATCGTATAGCTGGCTCGAAACTGCCCGCCTACAACATACCCAGCCAGTACTGGCTCAGCCTGCTTTTGCACCGGCCCATCAGTTAAGTGTAGTGGGCAAGTACTATTTCGCCAAACTTACTTCGCAAGCCGGATTTACTTGGACCTCGGTGGCTGGCCGCCCGTACGACGACCCCTCGACCTCCGCTTATCCCGATGGTAAAACCCCAGCCTACCACGATTTGAGTGTAAACTGGAGTTACCTCACCGAGCTCTTCGGCAATTTCACCATTGTGTATGCTTCTGTGAGCAATGTGCTTGGTCGCGATAATGTATTTGGCTATCGTTTTGTCAACGACGGAAGCAGTTGGCAGCGTACCGAAGTTGGGCAAACCGCACGCCGCTTTTTTGTGGTAGGGGTATTCATCAGCCTCGGCCGCAACCAACGCACCGATGCCGACGCCTTGTAACCGGAAGCAAACGTTTTAGCCTCGCCCTTTCAAGCACTCAACCTTAGAAAACCAAAATCGAATAATCATAAATCCCTTTTACTCATGAAAAAACTACTTTTTGCGGTTCTTTTTGCCGCCACCAGTCTAGCCACCGCCACTGCCGGTGCTTACGAAGACGCCATGACCAAAGCCCTCGAGCAGATGAAAACGGGCAAATCCGCTGCCGATTTAGTTGCGTCAGCCGGTCAGTTTGAACGCATCAGCAAAGTAGCCGCCCAGGAGTGGCTACCCCGCTATTATGCCGGATATTGTTTTGTATTGGCCTCGTTTATGGAAAAAGACGACGACAAGCGCGACGGTTATGCCGACGAAGGTGAAAAATGGGTGAACGAAGGCCTCAAATTGGCGCCGAAAGAAGCCGAGCTGGTGACCCTTTTGGGGTATGTGTACCAGGCGAAGCTGGCCATTAGCCCCATGACGCGTGGCATGAAATACAGCAGCTTGGTTCAGGAAACCCTGGAGAAAGCCATCCAACTGAACCCAGAAAATCCACGTCCGTATCATTTGTTGGGGCAAAATTTGCTATTTACTCCAGCCATGTTTGGTGGTGGAACCGAAAAAGCTTGCCCCTTGCTGAAGCAAGCTGATGCTAAATTCGCCAAATTTGAGAAGGTGAGTCCGTTGTATCCTGGCTGGGGCAAAACGCGTAACGATCAACTGATGGAAAAATGCAAGTAATAAGGAGACATTTGGGGGTGGTGCTGTTGATGGCAGCAATCACCATTTTACTCACGGGACTGAGCTGTTGGAAGTGCCTATTTGATACCGACGACCTGATTGCCGATTTGGTATTTAGTATCGGGCTCGGTTACGGCATCTGGCAGGCCAACTACCTCGCTAATTTTATTGCCGACCGGCAGGTAAGTTGGAGTGAAAACCCCATCCGTCGTTTTTGGTACGGTTTGGCAGGCATGTTTGTACTGTCGTTGGCGGTGATCTTTTTGGTGAACTGGCTGTATTTTGTTCAGATTGTCGAGGTGGTAGACTCCATTTTCACCCAGCGGGTTATCCGCAATATGGTGTTTCAGATGATTATCACCATTGCCATCAGTGCCATTATTCACGGCTTCAACTTTTTCAAAAGCTGGCGACAGCAAAGCGAACGTGCTTTGGCGTTGGAGCGGGAGATGGCACTCACACGTTATGCCAGCCTCAAGAACCAGGTAAACCCGCACTTTTTATTCAATAACCTCAATTCGTTGAGTGCCTTGGTACAGCAGGATGCCACCAAAGCGCAAGAGTTTATTGCTCGCCTCAGCAAGGTTTACCGCTACATACTCGATAACCAGCAGGAAGAGATCGTACCGCTATCGACTGAATGGAAGTTTTGCGAGTCGTGGTTGTTTTTGGAGCAGCTACGTTATGGCGATGCGCTGCAATTGAAGTTGAACATCGACCCGACGCTCAACCGATTTGTGCCGCCGATGGCGGTGCAGCTGTTGCTCGAAAATGCGCTTAAACACAACGCAATCGACCGCGAACATCCACTCACCTTGGAAGTATTTACCGAGGGAGAGCAACTAGTAGTTCGCAATGGCTTGCGTGCACGTCAGGAGCCCGCCGAAGGCAGCCGTTTGGGCATCAGCAATTTGCGGGAACGTTATCAGTATCTCACCGACCGGCCGGTATCGGTAATCACCAACAACACCCATTTTGAAGTGCGCTTGCCGCTTTTGGAGCTGAACGGATGAAAGTACTACTCATAGAAGACGAACCTCTGGCCGCCGAACGTTTGCGGCAGCTGCTGCACGAGTTGCGCCCCAGTTGGACCTTGGTGGGCCCTGCTACCAGTTTGCGCGAAGCAAGCATGTTGCTCCAAGCCGGCAGCTTTGACCTGGCTTTATGCGACATACGGCTCACCGACGGCTTGAGTTTGCAGCTCTTCGAGCAGGGGTTGATGGTTTGTCCGGTCATCTTCACTACCGCCTACGACCAGTATGCCGTGCAGGCCTTTCGTCGTCAGGCGCTCGACTACCTGCTCAAGCCCTTGGAGGCAGCGGAATTGGAGGAAGCCTTGCGGCGTTTCGAGCAGCAACCTCCAAAGCTTGTGTCGGCCGACCACGTTCGCGAGCTGCTGCAGCCTGCCAAAAGTTATAAGGAGCGGTTCATCGTGAAGGTAGGCGATAAGCTCAAAAGCTTCGGAGTGGATGAGGTTAGCTTGCTGTTTAGCGCCGATAAGCTGTGCTGGCTCCGCAGTGGCGACCGCAATTACCCCATCGACTTTACACTGGATCAGTTGGAAGACCAGCTCGACCCAAAGCGTTTTTTTCGGATTAGCCGTAAATATATCGTACACATCAGCGCCATTACCGAAATACACAGTTGGTTCAATAGCCGTTGGAAGTTAAGTGTACGCGATTGCGACGACGATGAATTGGTAGTTGCCCGCGAAAAAGCTGCTGAGTTTAAACGTTGGCTCGACCAGTAGCTTCAATGGCCGGAAAAGCGTATTTTCAGGCACTCAAAACATGCGTATGTACCGATTTATTTTGCTGCTGCTGATACCGATGAGTATGCTCGCCCAGGATCAGCGCGAAAAGCTGATTGTTGGCAGTTGGCTAACCGCCAATGGCGACGCGCATATCCGCATGGAGCAAGTAAATGGCAAGGTACAAGGCAAGCTGAGCTGGGTGCGTGAGCCCAACCATCCCGACGGCAAGCCCAAGCTCGACGATAAGAATCCCGACAAAGACAAGCGTAATCGCCCCTTGCTGGGCTTGTACCTGCTCAAAGGCTTTACCTATTCGGGCGAAGGCAAGTGGGAAGGTGGAACGGTTTACGATCCTGAGCTCGGCAAGGTATACAACTGCATACTTACCCTCAACGGCAACGATAAACTGGAAGTGCGCGGTTACATCGGCTTTGCGGCGATAGGCCGTACCGAAACGTGGACACGTGTCAAAGGCAATTGATTAGTTGCGGAGGAGCCCGCGCTTGTGCCACGGCCGGGCGTGACTAAAATAGCGGTTTTCCATCCAGCTATAAATCAGCAAGGTGCAGCATGCGCCTATGGCCGAGCCCACCACCACATCGTTGAAGAAATGCTGGGAGAGGTAGATGCGTGAAAATGCCGCCAACAAGGCCACCACAAAAAGTGGAAATCCCATCGACTTATTGGGCAATGCCAAGGCAATGAAGCTGTAGAGCGCAAAGGCCCCAGCCGAGTGTCCCGACGGAAAACTGTTGTTGTAGTGCATTTCTACTCCTTCGACCAGGCGAATGGGGATGCCGAGCTCGCGAAAGTGGCCAGCCGGGCGTAAAACATCGGCGAACAGCACCAATTTCCCGAGTTGTGTGAGCAAAAGCACGCTAAAAAAGCAAACTGTAGCGCTAATGGCTAGGCGGTAGTTGACCAAAAGTAACAGCACAATGAGCGCCAGACCCATCAAACCATCGCCAAAGTGGGTAAGTGTAGGGAATACGGCATCGGCCAGGGGGTGATGCCAGCGGTTGAAGAAGAGGAAGCTGTTGGTTTTATCGACCAAGGCAAGTACTACCAAGCCGATGCCGAGGAACCAGAGCAGAGGCCAGTAGAACCCTTTATTTTGACGAAGGAGCGTAAACAGCTGAGTTTTCACTGCTCTAACATACGAAAAAGCCACCAAAAGGCAGTTCAGAAGGAGTTAAGGAGTTGTTAAATGACTTTGCTGAGCGGTAGGGAGACTCCGCGGTATCGTCGCTATGGCATTGTAGCCCAGAGAATTTGTTATATTCGTTCGATGCGGTTTCGATTGATTGTATGGGTGCTTTTGTCGGCTTTTATGGGGGCCAAAGCACAAGAGCGGGTGTATTATTTTAGCAAACAAATCGATAGTTTGCTGGTACACGACACCCTTCCATACAAGTTTCAAGCAGGCTCGTGGTATTATTCTTTCATCGGCAACCACCAAAAAGCGCTGGAGGTTAAGGATATGCAGTTTCCGAATGCCAAGCCTGCCCAGCCCACGGCCGAACAAGGTGCCTTATTGGCCCGTTACAGTCCTGTAGCTGCGCAAGATCGCATCTTGGCAGAAGCCAAAAACCGTCGTTTGCTCATCTTGAACGAGGCACATTATATGGCGCCACATCGGTTGTTTGTGCTGAGTATGCTCAAAGAGCTCAAGGCGATGGGCTACACCCACTTGGGGTTGGAGGCACTCAATCACGACGACAGTTTGTTGAACCAACGCAAGTATGCTGTTACGCAAACAGGCTTGTATACGCACGAGCCGGCATTCGGGCGACTCATCCGCGAAGCACTGGAGCTGGGTTTTGTGCTGTTTGCTTACGAGCAGCGGTTCAACGACTCGCTGCAGCAGCAGCAAGGGAGGGAGCTTGCCCAGGCCATGAACGTAAAAATGGTGATGGATGCCTCGCCGAAGGCGCGAATAGTGCTTTTGTGCGGCTACGACCACGCCGTGGAGGACACCCTCCGGGGATTTATGGGCTTGCCTATGGCGGGACAGCTTAAGCAACTTACCGGCGAAGACCCGTTTACCGTAGATCAAACCGCACTCAGCGAATACCATGTTGTAGGCAGCCGTTACCGTAAATTGATGGATTTAACTTACTCGGCCCTCTTTGTGGATAGTGTGGGCCAGTATTTTAATAGCGCCAATCCCGCCAAACGAATCGACTGCCATGTGTATCATCCGAATACGGTGTATGTGAAAAACCGGCCCAGCTGGCTCCTTCGCCCGAATATGCGCTTGGTTGGGCTACGGGATAAAATAACCATACGCTACCCTTGTTTGGTGAAAATTTTGGTAGCTGGCGAGACAGCCGACGCCATACCGGTGGATGTAATTGAATTGCTGTCGGCCGACGACCCGACCGCTTCGCTGGTGTACAAAAGGCGCAAGCAGTATGCGTTGGTAGAAAATCCCTATGGCGAACAGCAGCGCATACCCATACGTTGATCTCAACAAGCGTATTGCAGGAAGGCGGTGAAAACAAAAAACCGCTTCCGACGGTAGTCAAAAGCGGTTCGGGAAGTAGCGGGGAGCAGGATCGAACTGCCGACCTTAGGGTTATGAATCCTACGCTCTAACCATCTGAGCTACCCCGCCAAAAGGACTGCAAATATACGCCTATTTTAATTTGTTGAACCTTCATGCGAATTTTTGCCCTTTTGCGTTCTATTGGCCTGCTGCAAGTGGTTTTGAAAGAATCGACAGGTGGTGGGTGTGTTCTTAGATTTTAAATAACATTTCGCTCGTTTTAAGGGTTGGCCTATGCGGTCGAAGTTTCGACAGAAAAGCCCAAAAAATTGTGTTTAAACTCTTATACTTGTGAAGTGAGGTCGCCCACGGGCGCAAAGGAACGAACGATGGAAAACAGGGTTAAAAACAAACTTGAATATCTCTTTCACTGCTCTCCGAAGCTGCTTTACCGTTACATCTCGAATCCTTCGGGTTTGGAAGAGTGGTTTGCCGAGCAGGTAAATCTGAAGCAAGGAAACTACATTTTTACTTGGGACGATTCGCCCCGGGAAGCAGCCTTAGAGGAAAACAAACTCAACTCGCATACCCGTTTCCGTTGGTTGGATGATCCCGATGAGGAGTTTTTCGAGTTTCGCCTTCGTCAGGACGAGCTCACGGGCGAGGTATCGTTGACCATCACTGATTTTTGCGATTCGGAAGAGCAGGAGCAAAACCAGCGTTTGTGGGACAATGCCGTAAACGCTCTGCGTACGCGACTAGGCGCCTGAATAAACCCATACCTTGAAAATCCTCAACCGGCTTTTGCTTAAGGCCTTTTTAGGGCCATTTGTACTCACTTTCCTCATCGTGCTTTTTGTGCTGGTGATGCAGTTTTTGTGGGTGTATATCGACGATCTTGTCGGCAAGGGCCTTGAATGGTACATCATCGCGGAGTTGCTTTTTTATGCTTCGGCGAGTTTTGTGCCGCTCGCCTTGCCGCTGGCCATTTTGTTGGCCTCCATCATGACTTTTGGCAATTTGGGTGAGTTTTACGAGCTCACGGCCATAAAATCGTCGGGTATTTCGTTGTGGCGCTTTATGCGGCCACTGCTGCTGCTCATTTTGGTGTTTAGTGCCGGTGCTTTTTATTTCAGCAATACGGTTTTACCCGTGAGCCGCCTCAAGTTTGGCTCCTTGTTGTACGACATACAGCAGAAAAAACCAGCCTTGTCGATCAAGGAGGGAATTTTTTATACCGATATCGAGAATTACGCCATCCGGATAGAGAGCAAAAGTGAGGACAACCGTTTTATCCGCAATGTGCTCATTTACGACCACAGTTCGGGCCGCGGGAATGTACAAGTGGTGGTAGCCGAAAGCGGAGAGATGTACCAAAGCGACGACGAACGTTACCTCACCCTGAAGCTGTACAACGGCTACAGCTACGAGGAGATGAATGTGCGCCCCGAGGAAGCCCACCGTCGACCGCAAACCCGCAGCCACTTTGGCGAGCAGCTGGTGCATTTCGACTTATCGGCCCTCAAGATGCAGCGTACTGACGAGGAGCTGTTTAAGGACTACTACAGCATGCTGAACGTATCGCAGCTCGACTTTGCCATCGACTCGCTAGAAATAGACTACCTATTTCGGCAGCGCGAATTGAATGGTTTTATGACCAATTATTATCAGTTTGGCAAAGACACCACCTTCATACCGCGACTGGTGAATGGTTCCCATCTGAGCGATACTTCCGATTTTTTCGCGTCGCTCGACCCCAATATGCGTAAGGCTGTGTTGCAGGATGCCATCAACAACACCCAGGCGCTACAAGGCTTTAGCGGCATGAAGATGCGCGAGCTGGGAGCCAAACGTAATTTGCTCAACCGCCACTATCTCGAATTGCATCGCAAATTTGCCCTCAGCTTTGCCTGTTTTGTGCTGTTTTTGATTGGCGCCCCTTTGGGAGCCATCATCCGTCGTGGCGGCTTGGGGTTGCCAATGCTCTTTTGCATTTTGTTTTTCTTGATCTACCACGTCATTACCATGACGTCGGAAAAGTTGGCACGCGACAGTCACCTCGACCCGGAAATAGCTTTATGGATCAGCAGTTTTGTTTTGCTACCGGTAGGCTTATTTTTAAGCTTCAAAGCCAATTCCGATTCCACGCTCTTCGATGCGGCTCCGTATCGTCGGTTTTTTGGACGTATTTTTATGCTTTTCCGTAAACCAGCGCAGGCATAATGCGGGTGCTTACCTTGTATAATCGAGTTCCTTGGCCACGGCGCGACGGGGGCGTGATTGCCGTGATGCTCATGCACGAGTTGTTGCGCGATCACGACTACATCAACGAGATGATGTGTTTGAACCCGTCGCGCAATTACGTCGACGAAGAACTCATCCCCGACGAGCTGTACAAAGAGCTGAGCTTAAGCATCTGTCCCATCAATACCGACCTCACCATGATCGGTGGTTTCCTTAACCTGCTGAGCAGTGCCCCCTACAATACTAGTCGTTTTTTTTCACGCACTTTCGAGGAGCAGCTCATTTTGCGCCTCCGCAACCGCAAGTACAACCTCATTGTACTTGAAGCTCCCTTTATGGGCGTGTATTTGCCTGTAATTCGTCGCTACAGTAAGGCCAAGGTGATTTTGCGGGCGCATAATATCGATCATTTGATATGGGTGCGCATGGCGGCCAATTGCCGTAATCCTATCAAAAAGTTATACCTCAAGCTGCAAAGCGAGCGGTTCAAACGGTACGAAACCGAGTTGGTGCAATCGGTAGATGCCGTGGTACCCATCAGCCGGGTCGATGCCCGTTGGTTTGAGCAGTTTAAACCCTACCAGGCCGTATGTGTATCGGTGCCGGCGGTGAAGCTGCCCACCATGCCCGTGATGCCGGTGCATAAAATCACCACCCTAGGTTTTATCGGTACGCTCGACTGGCGGCCGAATGTGGAAGGCATACAATGGTTTCTTCAGCATTGTTGGCCAGCCATACATCAGGCGCATCCCGAGCTTACGTTTCGGCTGGCAGGGCGGAATATGCCGCCGGAGTTGGCCAAACTAGAGCTACCCGGCTTGGAGATTGTGGGTGAGGTGACCGATGCCAATTACTTTTTGCGGGGACTCCAACTGTTTGTAGCGCCTTTATTTACTGGCAGCGGCATCCGAATTAAGTTAATTGAAGCCCTGGCTGTAGGCTTGCCCGCCGTTACCACGCCAATCGGTGCCGAAGGATTACCTGTGGAGCATGGTCGTGAGTTGATGCTCGCCAAAACCGCCGAAGGTTTCGTTCAGGCCGTATCGCAAATGGTCAAGGATCCGCATAAAGCCTCGATGATAGGCGATAGGGGAAGAGTTTTTGTGAGCGAGTACTTCAATCGCGAAAAAACAGGGCGGGAACTCGATCGCTTTTATCGATTTTTGGTGTATGGCTGAGTTTGCCGCGCTGCTTTTTTGGTTGTGTACCCTGCTTGTTTTTCACAGCTATGTGCTTTTCCCGGCGCATATGCGTAAGTTGACCAAGCGCAAGCAAACGTTTGCCCCGGCCGTTGCCCCTTTCCCCGAGTTAGATATTTTGCTGGCGGTACACAACGAAGAAGACGTGATCGAAGCCAAGGTGGTAGCCACCTTTGCGCAGGAGTATCCCGCTCGGGTGCGTTTGTTGGTAGGCACCGACGCCTGCACCGATGCCACCGATCGTTTGCTGGAGCAGTTGAAGTACCGCTATCCCAACCTGATACATCGTCGTTTTTTGCAGCGTACAGGCAAGCCGCAAATTTTGAATGCTTTGGTGCAAGAGGCTACTGCCCCCATCTTGGTGCTTACCGATGCCGATGCACTACCCGACCCAGCTTGTTTGTTAGCGCTCGTGGCTCCTTTTGCCGATGCCCGCATTGGTGGCGTTCAGGCCGATGTGGTAGTACAAACCGAAAGCTCGAACGAAGTGGCCTTGCAAGAAGCACGATATAGCTACCGTGAGATGGAGATAAAGCGGGGTGAAAGTCGCTGGGGAGCTGTTACCGGCGCTTTCGGTGCCATGTACGCCCTACGTCGGGAGTTGTTTACACCGTTGCCGAAAGGTTTTATCGTCGACGATTTCTTTTTGTTCCAGGAGGTGCTGCGCAAAGGATATCAAACGGTGTACAACGAGGATGCACGTTATTCGTTGCGTATCTCTGGCGATGCAAGGGTGCAATTTCGGCGTAAACGCCGCATTGGCAAGGGCAACTTTCAGAATTTATGGCACTTTAAGTCGATGCTCCTCGGCCTAAACCGCATAAGTTATTGTTTTTGGTCGCACAAGGTATTGCGCTGGCTTACGCCATTTTTGTTGGGCTTGGCGTGGCTCTGTAGCTGGCGTGCAGCAGGTTTGCAACCGTATTATCTGGTCTTTTTTCTTGGTGGTTGGCTGTTGGTGATGCTGGCTAGCATTGATCATTGGCTGTTTGCCCCCTTAGGACTAAAAACGCGTATTTTGCGTTTTATTCGTCATTTTTTGATGATGAATTTGGCTTTGGTTTTAGGCTTTAGCGATGCATTGCGTGGCAACAGCCAAGCTTGGTGGAGCAATAAAGCGTAGGCGAGCGAAGTAGGCGCATCGGTCGTATTCCGAGCGCAAAAATTCAATATTGGGTTTGTTTGTTGGCATAGAACGGTTTCCGCAACATCGCAATAAATTAATTTTAGATATTCTTATCCTTTTATTAGTTTTGAGTCGCAATTCCCCTATATGACCAATCAGGATAAAATCCGCCGGCTCATTGAAGCCCGTACACAGGCGAGGCTTGGCGGTGGCACCAAACGAATTGATGCGCAGCACCAAAAAGGTAAGTACACGGCCCGAGAGCGCATTGATATGTTGCTCGACGAAGGTTCGTTTGAAGAATACGATATGTTTGTGACCCACCGGGCCACAGAGTTTGGACTCGATAAGCAGAAATTCCTGAGCGACGGCGTAGTAACCGGCCATGGCACCATCGACGGTCGACTGGTGTATGTGTTTTCGCAGGATTTTACGGTTTTCGGAGGTTCACTCTCCGAAACCTATGCCCAAAAGATTTGTAAAATCATGGATCAAGCCATGAAGGTGGGCGCACCCGTGATTGGCATCAACGACAGCGGTGGCGCACGCATCCAAGAAGGTGTACGCTCGTTGGCAGGTTATGCCGATATTTTTCAGCGCAACATCATGGCTTCGGGCGTTATTCCGCAGCTTTCGGCCATACTCGGGCCTTGTGCCGGTGGTGCCGTTTATTCGCCAGCGCTTACCGATTTCATCCTCATGGCCGACCAAACGAGCTATATGTTCGTGACCGGCCCCAAGGTAACCCGTACTGTAACCGGTGAGCTCATCAGCGAGGAGCAGTTGGGTGGTGCAACCGTACACGCCAGCAAATCGGGCGTGACCCATTTTAAGGCCGAGAGCGAAGAAGAAGGCATGATGCTTTTGCGCAAGTTGTTCAGCTATGTGCCGCAGAACAATATGGAAGAACCGCCGGTATACCCGAATTCAGACCCTATCGACCGTACCGACGATGCTTTGAACGCACTCATACCCGAAAATCCCAACCAGCCCTACAATGTGCTGGATGTGATTCACTCCATCGCCGACGGCAACGAGTTTTTTGAAGTTCAACGCCATTACGCCCGCAACATCGTGATTGGTTTTGCCCGCTTCAATGGGGCCAGTGTAGGCATAGTCGCCAACCAGCCCGCCCACCTGGCCGGGGTACTCGACATCGACGCATCGCGTAAGGCCGCACGTTTTGTACGTTTTTGCGACGCTTTTAACATTCCCATACTTACCCTGGTAGATGTTCCAGGCTTTTTGCCCGGAAGCATGCAAGAATATGGGGGCATCATCATTCACGGGGCGAAGTTGTTGTTTGCCTACGGCGAAGCCACGGTACCCAAAATCACCATCATATTGCGCAAAGCCTATGGCGGAGCCTATGACGTGATGAGCTCCAAACATTTGCGGGGCGACGTAAACTATGCCTGGCCCATGGCCGAAATCGCCGTGATGGGGCCCGCAGGCGCCATTGAAGTGTTGTACCAGAAGGAGATAAGTCAGCTCCCCGCCGACGAACAAGCCGGTGCGGTAAAGGGCAAAGAAGACGAGTACCGCGACCAATTCCTGAACCCCTACGAGGCGGCACGATACGGCTATATCGACGACATTATTGAGCCGCGCAATACCCGTTTTCGGGTGATACGTGCCCTGCAAGCGCTTGCCAACAAAAAAGACCAAAACCCGCCGAAAAAACACGGCAATATGCCCCTGTGATGGATAGCCCAATTTATCTCTCCATACTCGGTTATTTGGCTGTACTGGGTACACTAGCAACTCTTTATGCAGCTTTTTTGGCAGTAGGCCGACTCCATAAGTTTTGGTTAGCCAAACGCCGTCCCAAAGCCGTTGCCGCAGCCACCACCGAAGCCGTTACCATTGCCGCCATAGCAGCGGCGGTGGCACTTTACCTCGACGAAGAGCACGATGCCGAGGCAGGTATCGTCACCATTGAACGAGCGGCCCGCCTCTACTCACCCTGGAGTTCGAAGTATCAAAATTTTACACCAACCCCCAACCGCAAACGATGAAACGCTTCCGATTCGGCATACAAGGACAAAAATTTCAGGTCGAAGTGACCCAGAAAGACGAAAAATTCCTGACCGTGGAGGTAAACGGCACCGCGTACGAGGTGGAACTCGACCGTGAGATCAAAACCACCAAAACTCCGGTGTTAGTGCGATCGGCCATGCCGCAAGGCAGTCCCATTCCACCGGCGAGCGACCGCAACACCATTGCCATCACCTCGCCGCTACCCGGAATAGTACTTTCGATGGCCGTTAAGGAGGGTGATACTATCCACAAAGGGCAAGTTTTGTTTGTGTTAGAGGCCATGAAGATGGAAAACAGCATTCAAAGCGATTACGATGGCGTAGTTGCGAAGGTGCTTACCCAGCCGGGAGCTCAGGTGCTGCAAGGGGCTACCCTCATCGAAATCAAAGCTTGATTATGGACGGTTTACTCAAGTTTTTTGAATACAGCGCCTTTGCCAACTTCACCTGGGGGCACGGCATCATGCTGTTGGTGGGCATTTTCTTTTTGTACCTCGCCATCCGCTACGAGTACGAGCCCTTGCTGCTGATTCCGATTGGTTTTGGTATCCTCATCGGCAACATACCTTTCATGGAAAATGCAGGGCAGCAGCTGGGTATTTACGAGGAAGGTTCGGTGCTCAACTACATCTATCAAGGTGTGCTCAAAGGGGTGTTTCCACCGCTGATTTTTTTGGGCATCGGTGCCATGACCGACTTCAGCGCGCTCATTAGCTCACCACGGCTGCTCCTGCTGGGCGCAGCTGCACAAGTAGGGATTTTTGCCACCTTTTTGGGAGCAGGTTATCTGGGTTTTTCGCTTCAAGAGTCTGCCGCAATCGGCATCATTGGCGGTGCCGATGGCCCAACGGCCATCTTCCTGTCGTCGCGTTTGGCGCCCGAGCTCATCGGCCCCATTGCCATTGCGGCGTACAGCTATATGGCCTTGGTGCCCGTTATTCAGCCACCGGTGATGCGGTTGCTCACCACTCCGGCGGAACGAAAAATTCGGATGAAAGCGCCTCGGGTGGTGTCGAAAAGTGAGAAAATCATGTTTCCTGTGGTTGGGCTGCTCCTAACCACCTTCATCACCCCGGGAGCCTTGCCTTTGTTGGGCACCCTGTTTTTTGGCAATATGCTCAAGGAGTCGGGTGTAACTAAACGACTGGCCGAAACGGCACGAACCAGCATGATCGATATCGTGACCATTCTCCTGGGACTTACCGTAGGCGCATCCACACAGGCAACCACTTTCCTTACCCCGAAGTCGATCCAAATTTTTGCTTTGGGTGCGGTTTCGTTCGTGGTGGCCACTGCCGGTGGGGTGCTGTTTGCCAAATTCATGAACCTTTTCCTCAAGGATGGCGATAAAATTAATCCCCTCATCGGCTCTGCGGGGGTATCGGCGGTGCCCGATAGTGCACGTATTTCACAGCTCGAAGGGCTTAAAGCCGACCCAACCAACCACCTGCTCATGCACGCCATGGCACCCAATGTGGCTGGGGTGATTGGTTCGGCAGTGGCTGCCGGTTTATTGCTGTCGTTTTTGAAATAGCTTAGATGCCTACTTTCAAACGAAGACCGTAAACGGGTGTTTGTGCTGGACTGAGCCCCCCGAAAAAGTCGACGCCAAACAGCTGTAAAAAGCCATCGATGCGGTAACCCGCCTCGAGGTAGCTGTGACGCGGCGTGGCCATGGCATTCAGAAACAGATGCTCTTCGATGCCCAACAAACGCAGGGTTTCGAACTGGGTAAAGAGCAGTCGACGGGCGGTGTAGCCGCTAAAAAACTGCACATATCCTTGTCCGGTGCTGTAAGCGTAATAATCGAGTGCACGGAATCTGAAAAAGTCTCTGCCCATAAAAATGGTCTGGTTGCCATCGAAATGGTGTAAGTCAACCAAGTACCGCGGCGCCGCGATAAAGCCCCCTGCGGTGAGCTGGTAATCCAATTCACGGCCTTCACCTAGCTGCGCTCGATGTTCCACACGCAGTTGCAGCTCCTGGTAAAAATCGCGGGCATAACCGCTCACACCCCCCAACCGAAAGCTAGGTTTGCCGCCATTGGTCACCACTTCTTCGCCATTGCGCAGCCCCAATTTGGCCCAAGGCCGCCAAAACCAACCGTACTCCAAACGGAAGGCTGCATGTGCATCGAAGGGTGCTGCTTCTACATTCAGCGGGATGTTGCGAACAAAACGGGTATTGTCGGGAAAAACCCAGAGTCGGCTGGCCAAACCCGGATCGAAGCGGTATTCGGCTGCGGCGCGAAGTTCGAAGCTATTTCGGGCGTTCAAGCGTTGGTTGTAATAGCCCCAAAGGCCTTGGCTTTCGTACAGCGGCATGAGGTGCCGGCTGTCGATGAGCGTATACAGCAGGTTCATGAACGGATGGATGGGCTCCGACGCGTTCAGCTGCCGCATGCGGCTACCTGCCTCTACCGTCCAACGCATATTGGGGCGGCGCTCTTCGTGCTGCAGGGTACCCGTGAAACGTTGCCGCCCAAAGCTGTAGCGCACATTCAGTCGGCTGATGCTGCGGTTACGGCGGGTACGTAGGGCTTCGCGTTCTACACCGGTTTTCAGCACAAATCCTTCGGTGGCATTGTAAAAATCGAAATCGGGAAATATGCCCGTCACCAGCCCATCGTAACGCCAGTAGAGGGGATAGAGTCGGTCTTCGATGGGCCTGCCGTAGCGGCGGCTGTAGCCGCTGATGGGGCTGTCCCAACTGAACTTGGGCGGAACGGTATCGGCTTTTTGTTTGCGGTATTCGTCGGCATACAACGAGTCGGCGAGCTGATAGCCTTTCACTTCGGCGGTATCGAGGGGCAGCTGCCGCAGCTCGTCCCACATCGACTCGGGGGTGAGGCGGGCCAGCGTATCTACCTCGTAGCGGTAGTCGAAGGCTGGTGCATCGTCGGGGAGGGTGTCTTTGCGTTGTTTCTCGAGCTCCTTCACGCGGGTGCGTGCTGCGCTGCGCGCCTGCTTGTTGTCGACATCGGGGGGGAGCACTTCCTTTTTCTTGAGCCTATCTACCACGCTGCCATTGGGGGTAATGCGGTAGTCGCGTACCGAGGTGAGGTAACGCACCGTGGCTTCGGCTCCCATGTAGCCAATGTCGATGGTCATATCGAGTTTGGTAGGCATCCACAGCCCGTCGAGGGGCTGATACAGCTGTTCAACGCGTGTGGGCCGACCGTCGTCGACAAAGCGGAAGTCGAGGCTGTGGATGCTCCAGCTTCCGTATACGAGGTACAGATCGCCCGACACCACGCCGGGTCCCGACTGGCGGGGGCTCACGCGGATTTTCACGATGCGCTCGTCGCCTTCCTGGCGGCTGCCTTCAAACTTGTAGCGATACACTTTAAATGCGCCGGGTGCCAAGGGGGAGCTGAGATCACCCACCCGCGTATTGTAGAAGTTGAAGGTGCCGTAACTCACGCGGGCATCAACCGAGGGCGGTAAGCTCGAACGCATCGACAGCACCTTTTCGCTAAAGGCGGCGGGCTGCCGGAAGTTGATTTGGCTTACCGATTCCATCACATAGGTGGTGCCCACCTTCATTTTTTCGTTTTCGAGCAGCTTGCGAACGGCCCAGGGTGCTTTGCTCACCCGAAAGCTTCC
>Ga0209278_1001026_pt1 | contig 17954 bp, 15 predicted proteins | sample JI81BgreenDNA_FD_187504 | JGI IMG/M metagenome (GOLD analysis project Ga0209278, IMG submission 187504) | Wastewater effluent complex algal communities from Wisconsin, to seasonally profile nutrient transformation and Carbon sequestration -... | ecosystem: Engineered > WWTP > Effluent > Algae... | reverse complement strand
CCCACGTTGGCCGCGCCGAGCTGCGTGCCCAGGTGCTGGGCGATTTCGGCGGCCAGCACCGGGTTGGCGTTGCCGGTGAAGATCATGAAATCCGGGGCTTGAACTTGCATGGTGTTCCCAGCTTCGCGTCGGCGATGAAAAAGCCGCCCTGCAGGGGCTGCGGGCGGCTCGGGCCGTTGTTCAACGACTGTCAAAAGGTTTGGCAGGGGAGGAAGGACTCGAACCCTCGCATGCCGGAATCAAAATCCGGTGCCTTAACCAACTTGGCGACTCCCCTACGCAGGAAACCATCGGGCCGAAGCCACAACGATCACCGAAATTGTCGCAGGTTGCGCATCGCCTGAGGCCGGCGGGTGGGACGATCCGGTCGGATCAATCGCGGCACCAGTCGGCCAGGGGATGCGCATCCCCATTGCTGCAAACCCGCACCACCCAGGCTTCGGGCGCCGGCGTCAGGCGCTCGGGCGTCCAGTCTTCTGGCAGCAGTGCGAACACCGCCGAACCCGATCCGCTCATGCGGCCTTGCAACCCTTGGTCGCTGAGCCACTTCAGGGCATCACCGATCTCAGGACAGAGCGCTTGGGCCACGGGTTGCAGATCGTTGTGACCGGCGGCCAGCACACGGGCCATCGAGTCCGCAACCCACTCGCCTTGGGCGCCTGCGGTGTCGTTCGCAGCAAAGCCTTGGAGTATAGCAGTTTTTGTGTCCCGTTTGAGGTCCGGGTGGGTGAAGATGCGTTGCGTGGACACGCCGGCGGGTGGTTTGACCACCAAAAACCGGGCGGCCGGCAGCTTCAGCGGCGTGAGGCGCTCGCCGACGCCCTCCACGAAGGCGTGGTGGCCACCGACGAAAAAGGGCACGTCCGCACCGAGCGACAGGCCGATGGCGGCCAGGTCGGCGCGCCGCAGGCCCGTGCCCCACAGGCGGTTGAGCGCGAGCAGCGTGCTGGCCGCGTCGGAGGAACCACCGCCCAGGCCCGCTTCCGCGGGGATTTGCTTCGTCAACACGATGTCGGCGCCGAAGCGGCAGCCGGTCGCTGCCTGCAACGCCCGCGCCGCCCGAACGCACAGATCGTTGGCCGGCAGCGTCAGGCCGGGCGAGGCGTCGATGCGCTGGATGGCACCGTCGTCCCGGCGCGCGAGATCGAGCCGGTCGCACCAGTCGGTGAGCATGAAGACCGATTGCAGCTCGTGGTAGCCGTCGGCGCGCCGGCCGGTGATGTGCAGGAACAGGTTCAGCTTGGCGGGCGCCGGCACGCCGTCGAACCGGGTCGGGGTGGGGGTGGTCATGGCGCGAGGATGAGTCGCAGTTCGGCGCGCGGGGCGGGTTCGGTGCGTTCGGCGCTGAGGCGGCCTTCGGCGTGCCGGCTGAGGTCCACGCGCCACCCGGCGGCCGCCGTGGTGCGACCCGCCAGCCAGTCGAACAGCGCCGTGACGGGCAGCGCGGTGCCCGCGAGTTCCGTGGTCAGTTCGTCGAGCGTGCCGCGTCGGGTCCGCTCCTCCCCGCGCTGCAACTCGGCCTGCACCGGTGACCAGCGGATGACGGCCAGCGTCTGGCCCAGCGGCGAGCTGAGGGTGAGGCTGCCCGTCGCGGCGTCACCGATCAGATCGAACCCGGCGCTGAAGGCCTGCACCGGCTCGGTTTCGATGCGCAGTGCGAGCCGTCCGCTGAAGCTGCCAGCGGCGCGCTCGCGGGTCGCGGTGGCGCATCCGGCCAGCCAAAGGCTCAACCCGGCGGCGGCGCCCGCGTGGATCGCGTGCCGGCGGTTCACGGCTTGACGCGCAGGCGTTTGAAGGTTTCCTGCAGCACTTCGTTGTCGGTCGCCTGGACCAGACCTTCGCGCCAGATCTTCAGCGCTTCGTCGCGCTGACCCTTGACCCACAGCACCTCGCCCAGGTGGGCGGCGATCTCGGGGTCGGGCCGTTTGGCGTAGGCGGCGCGGAGGATGGTCAGCGCCCGCTCGAGGTTGCCGAGCCGGAACTCGACCCAGCCGAGGCTGTCTTGAATGAACGGATCCAGTGGCGCGAGAGACACCGCTTTTTCGATCAGGGTTTTGGCCTCCGCCAGCCGCAGGTTGCGGTCCGCCAGCGAGTAGCCCAGGGCGTTGTAGGCGTGGTGGTGATCGGGCTTGAGGCCGATGAGCTGGCGCAGCAGGCGCTCCATGTCATCGGGGCGACCGGCGCGCTCAGCCACCAGCGCCTGGTCGTAGAGCAGGTCGAATTCGGTCGGGAAGCGCGCGAAGGCCTCGCCGTAGACCGCGTAGGCCTGGTCGTAGGCCTTCAGGTCGCGCAGCAGCTGCGCTTCGGCTTGCAGCTTCAGGCGCGCGTCGTCCGGGCGGCGTTCGGGAAAATTCCGGAGCAGGGCGCGCGCTTCGGCCAGCTTGCCCTGGCGACCCAACAGCGAGGCACGCCGCACCTGCAGGGCCAGCATGTCTTCCGGGGTCTCGATGCGGTCCAGCCACGCGTTCGCCGCCGTCAGGTCGCCCCGCTTCTCGGCGATCTGCGACAGCATCAGATAGGCCTGGGTCAGACCACGGCCACCCCGCTCATCAATGCCCTGCCGCACCAGCGCCATGTACCGCTCCAGCGAGCGGGTGGCCGCATCGAGGGCGTTGCCCTGCAGTTGCAGGGAGCCCAGCAGCAGCCAGGCCTCTGAGAGGTCGGGCTGGCGCGCGGTGAGCGCTTCCAGCTGCGTGCGGGCCTCGCCGCTGCGCTGCAGGTCCAGCAGGAGCCGGGCGTAGTTCAGGGCGACCGCGGTGTCGGTGGCGCTGGCGCGGTTGCTGGCCTGCAACTGGCGCAGGATCAGCGGTTCGGCCTGGATTTCGCCGCGTTCCAGCAATTCCAGCGCGAGCAGCGCGGGGTAGGGCGAGGCGGGTTCGGCGGCGTGGCCGGCACGGGCGGCTTCCAGCGCCGTGGCCAGCTGGTTTTGAGCCAGTTCCATGCGCCCGATGGTCGTCCACGCCGCCGCCGTGGTGGGGGCCTGTTGCAAGGAAGGCACCAGCGCTTCGCGGACCACCGCGGCCGCCTGCGCTTTGTCGGGCGCGCGGGCGTAGGTTTGCGGGATCGCGTTGATGAGGTCGTTGCGCTCGCCGGCGGCGGTGTCGCGGATCAGGTCGCGCAGGACTGGGCCGGTTTCACCGATGCGGCCCAGCGCGAGCAGGATTTGCAGCACGAAGCGGTCGGCTTCGTGAGAGCCGGGCAGGTCTTGCGCCCACGCGCGGGCGGCGGCCAGGGCCGCGTCGCCGGAGCGGGCCTGCAGCGCCACCTCCACCGCACGGCGGTACAGCGCGGGGTCCTTCTGGCGGCGCGCGGCGTCCAGGATCAGGGAGTAGCCGGCCCCCGGGTCTCCCCCGCGGACGCTGATTTCGCCGAGCAGCAACTGGTAGAACAACGGCGCATTGAGCGCCGAGTTGCTGACCGCGCCGGCGGGGGCGGGCGCTGCGGCGGGCTCGGGGGCCTGGGCCACGGCCAACGTGGCGCCGGCGCTCAGGGTCAGGGCGACTAAGCGCGCGCCGCATCCAGGCTTCAATCGGTTCATCGGGTCATGATAATGGCGCCGGTTTGCCCCTGTGTGTTTGTTGAGCCTTCCATGCCCGAATTGCCCGAGGTTGAGGTCACCCGCCAAAGCTTTGCCGACCGCATCGCGGGCGCCGACGTGCGGGCGCTGTCTCTGGGCAAGCCGTTGCGTTGGCCGCTGGGCGTGGACGCGGGCGCCTTGGCCGGCCGGCGGATTGCGGGTGTCGAGCGCCGCGGCAAGTACCTGCTGATCCGTCTGGACGCCGGGCTGCTGCTGTTGCACCTGGGCATGTCCGGCAGCGTGCGCTTTGACCGCGACTTGCCGCCACCCGGCCCGCACGACCACGTCGACCTGCACACCAGCGCGGGCACCTTGCGGCTGCACGACCCGCGCCGCTTTGGCGCGCTGGTGTATGCGGACGGGGACGACGACCCGCGCGCTCGCAAGCTGCTGGGAGGCCTCGGTGTGGAGCCGCTGTCGGCGGGGTTTGACCCGCTGGCCTTCCACACCGCCCTGCGCCAGCGCCGCGCCGCCATCAAGACGGTGCTGCTGGCCGGCGACATCGTGGTGGGGGTCGGCAACATCTACGCGTCCGAGGCGCTGTTCCTGGCTGGCATCCGTCCCACCACCCGCGCCGACCGGATCAGCCGTCCGCGCGCCGCCCGGCTGCACGCCGCGATCGTCGATGTGCTGTCCCGCGCGGTCGCGCTGGGGGGCAGCACGCTGCGCGACTTCCGCAACGCCGACGGCCAGTCGGGCTATTTCCAGCTCGACGCCCACGTGTATGGCCGCGCTGGGCTGCCATGCCGCGTGTGCGCCCAGCCGGTCCGCAGCCTGCGGCAGGGGCAGCGCTCAACCTTCTTCTGCGCCACCTGCCAGAAACCCTGAAGAAATCTGCGGGCCTTGGCCGGGTTTTCGCGGCCGGACAACCGGGCAAATGTGCAAGGCCGGTGGCGGGGGAAAACCCAGGGCCGGTGCTATATTGACCGATCGACAGGGATCGTCCGCCACATGAGCTTCAACCACGAATTCGACCAGCACGGCGCCTGGCGCCGGCAGTTCGCACTGCGACTCAAACTGCTGTCCGAGTGGCTGACCGACAACGACCTCATGGAGCCCGGGATCCGCGAGCGGCTGGAGCAGCTGCACGACCGGGTGAAGCACGACAAGATCATGGTGGCGTTTGTCGCCGAGTTTTCGCGCGGCAAGTCGGAACTCATCAACGCCGTCTTTTTCGCGGGCTACGGTCGGCGCATCATGCCCGCCAGCGCCGGACGCACCACGATGTGCCCAACCGAGCTGGGCTACGACGCCGACATCCCGCCCTGCCTGCGCCTGCTGCCCATCGAAACCCGCCTGCAGGCCAAGTCCCTGCTGGAATGGCGCAACGCGCCCGACCGCTGGGAGCGCGTGAACCTCGACGTCAACGATCCGCAGCAGCTGGCGCTGGCCATCCAGAAGGTGTCTGAAGTGCGCCGCGTCACGCAGGACGAAGCGCGCTCGCTCGGCTTCTGGAACGACGAGATGCCCGATGACAACCCGCTGCCCGGCGCGGATGGCCTGATTGAAGTGCCGAAATGGCGTCACGCGCTCATCAACATGGCGCATCCGCTGCTCAAGCAGGGCCTCGTGATCCTGGACACCCCGGGACTCAACGCCATCGGCGCCGAACCCGAATTGACGGTGAGCCTGTTGCCGCAGGCGCACGCGGTGGTGTTCATCCTCGGTGCGGACACGGGCGTGACCAAGTCCGATCTGGCCATCTGGCGCCAGCACCTCGCCGTCCAGGGTGACCACCAGGCCACGCGGCTGGTGGTCCTCAACAAGATCGACACGTTGTGGGACGCGCTGAGTTCCTCCGAACAGGTGCAGCTCCAGATCGCCGCCCAGCGCACCGACTCTGCCGAGATCCTCGGTCTGTCGCCGCGTCAGGTGCTCGCGGTGTCGGCGCAAAAAGGCCTGCTGGCCAAGGTCAGCAACGACCAGAATCTGCTCGATGCGAGCAACCTGATGGAGCTGGAAACCGCGCTGGGTGAAGACCTGCTCGCGCAGCGCCGGCGCATCATCGGCGTGGCCGTGGCCGAAGGCATCGAGTCGTTGCGGGCCGAAACCAGCCGTCGCGTGCACACCCGCTCGCGCGACCTCGTCGAGCAGATTCAGGAGCTCGAGGGTCTGCGCGGCAAGAATGCCGGCGTGATCCGGCAGATGCGGCTGCGCATCGAGCAGGAGCAGGCCGACTTCGACGCCAGCGGCGCGCGCATCCAGGCCGTGCGCTCGGTGCATCTGCGACTGCTCAAGGACCTGTTCTCGCTGCTGGGGACGTCCCACCTGAAAACCGAGGTGGCCGAGCTGGCCAAGGCGCTGAAGCAGCCGGGCATCAAGCTGGGCGTGCGCCGTGCGTACGACGATACGTTCAGCCGCCTGCGCGCCGACCTGGAAAAGGCCGACCGCATGGCTGCAGACATCCAGTCCATGCTGGAGGGCAGCTTCAAGAACCTCAACGCCGAACACGGCTTCTCGCTTCAGACGCCTGCCGCCCCGCAGATCAGCCGTTTCATCCGCGATGTGTCGCTGATCGAGAAGAGCCACCTCCAGTACCTCAGCTTGGGCAATGCGCTGCGGCTGGCCCAGCCCGAGTTTGCCGAGCGCCTGTCTCGTGCACTGATGAGCCGGCTGCGCACCGTGTACGACACGGCCGTCAACGAGGTCGAGATCTGGAACAAGTCCGCCGCTGCCCAGCTGGACGCGCAGCTGCGCGAACGGCGCCGCAACTTCACCCGGCGCATCGAGGCGGTCGCCCGCATCCAGCAGGCGGCCGGCGGCCTGGACGACCGCATCACCGAACTGCAGGCCCAGCAGGCACGTCTGGCCGAGACCGATGCCAAGCTCGCCGAACTGACCGCCCAACTGCTGGCGTTGCCCGCCGAAGAGCCGGCCGACGTCGCGGTGGCGTGACGTCGTCGCCGGCATGACGGCTCCCGTGCCGCAGGCCTTGGCGGCCGAGTTTGCCCCGCGCCTGATCGCCTGGCAGCGGCGCGACGGCCGTCATGGCTTGCCCTGGCAGGGCATACGCGATCCCTACCGCGTGTGGTTGTCGGAGATCATGCTGCAGCAGACGCAGGTCGCCACCGTGCTGGCGTATTACGGCCGCTTTCTGGACCGCTTCCCGACTGTCGAGTCGCTGGCAAATGCGCCGGCGGACGAGGTGATGGCCTTGTGGAGCGGCCTGGGCTACTACAGCCGCGCCCGCAACCTGCACCGCTGCGCGCAGGCCGTGGTGGCCGAGCACGGCGGGCGCTTTCCCACGGACGCTGTCACCCTGCAGACGCTGCCCGGCATCGGCGCGTCCACCGCCGCCGCCATCGCGGCCTTCTGTTTCGACGAGCGCATCTCCATCCTCGACGGCAACGTCAAGCGCGTGCTTACCCGCGTGTTGGCCGAGGACGGTGACGTTGCGCAGACCGCCACGCACCGCCGCCTGTGGGACGCCGCCCAGGCCCTGCTGCCCGAGCGGCCCGCTCCCGGCGACATGGCGGCGCACACGCAGGGGCTGATGGACCTGGGCGCGACCGTGTGCACCCGCACGCGCCCGCGCTGCCTCGTGTGTCCGGTGGCGGATCTGTGCGCCGGTCGCGCCAGCGGCGAACCCACGCGCTACCCGGTCAAGGCGGCCCGTGCCGTGCGCCGCTTCGAGGCCTGGTGGCTGCTGCTCTGGCGGGGTACCGACGGCGCGGGACGTCCGGCGCTGTGGCTCCAGCGGCGTCCGGAGCGGGGTATCTGGGCCAGTTTGTTCAGTCCGCCGGTGTTCGCCGACGAGACCGCCTTGCGGGACGCGGTGCCCGCCGTCCACCGCGACGCGCTGCGGTGCGCCGACGCGGTCGTTCACAGCCTCACCCACCGCGAACTGCGGCTGCACCCGGTGTGGTTCGATGCGGGCGATCCCGCGCCAGACCGCGGTCCGGCGGCGCCGGGGCAATGGGTGGCTTGGTCGGATTTGCCGCAGACCGGCCTGCCGGCGCCGGTGCGACGCCTGATCGACGCAGCGCTTTAGCCGCGGCCCGCCGGCCGCGGCCAGCCGTCGGCTTCGCGGTGCCGCAGTCGCGTGGTCCACTGAGCGCCGAACGATGCGGCCAGTCGTTCGGCGAGGTACACCGAGCGGTGCTGCCCGCCGGTGCAGCCGATGGCCACCGTGACATAGCTGCGGTGGTCGCGCAGCAGGCCGGGCAGCCACTCGCGCAGGAATCCGGCGATCTGCTGTTCCATGCGTTGCACGTCGGCCTGCGCCGCGAGGAAATCGGCCACGGGCGCGTCGCGACCAGTGAGCGGCTTGAGGTCGGGTTCGTAGTGCGGGTTGGGCAGCATGCGCACGTCGAACACAAAGTCCGCGTCCATTGGGATGCCCCGCTTGAAGGCGAACGATTCAAACACCAGCGTGAGGGCGGTGCCGCGCGTGTTGGCCAGTTCCTTGACCTGGCTGCGCAGCTGCGTGGGCCGGATCAGGCTGGTGTCGAGCACCAGCGCCTGCTCGCGCAGCGCCGCGAGCATCTCGCGTTCGTGCTCGATGGCCTCGACCAGCGCCCGCTGCTCGTCGGCGCCACGGCCGATCGACAGCGGGTGCAGCCGCCGGGTTTCCGAGAACCGGCGCACCAGTGTGTCGGTGGTCGAGTCGAGAAACACGGTGGTGAGCTGCACGGCCTCGGCCGTGCGCGCCCGCAGCGCGCTCAGCCGCGCGGGCAGGCTGGGCAGTGAACTGGCGCTGCGCACGTCCATGGCGATCGCCACGCGCGTGGCGCCGTGTTGCTGTTCCAGCGCCACAAACGCTTCCAGCAGCTCCGGCGGCAGGTTGTCCACGCAGTAGAAACCTTCGTCTTCCAGCGCGGCCAGCGCCACCGACTTGCCTGAGCCGGACATGCCGGTGATTAGCAGCAGCTGCATGGGCGACACGATGGCGCTCATGGCGTGAGCAGCTCGCGGGCGTGCGCGAGCGAGATGTCGGAGCTGTCGCTGCCGTCGAGCATGCGGGCGAGCTCGCGCACGCGCGCTTCGCCGTCGATGGGCGTGACCGAGCTGCGGGTGTGCGAACCCTCCAGCCGCTTGCTCACCAGCAGGTGATGGTCGGCGCAGGCGGCCACCTGCGCGAGGTGGGTCACGGCGAGGACCTGCCGGTCGCGGCCGAGGCGGCGCAGCAGGTTGCCGACCGTGTGCGCCACGGCGCCGCCCACGCCGGCGTCCACCTCGTCGAAGATCAGCGTGGGCGCCTGGCCGAGCTGGCTGGTCACCACCGACAGCGCCAGCGCAATCCGCGACAACTCGCCGCCCGAGGCGACCTTGCCCACCGGCTTGGGCGTGCTGCCGGCGTGGCCGGCCACGCGGAACTCCACCGCCTCTGCGCCGTGGGCCGACGGCGCTTCCAGCGGCAGCAGCGCCACCTCGAAGCGCCCGCCCTGCATGCCGAGCGTTTGCATGGTGTCGGTCACGGCGGCGGCCAGTCGTGGCGCCGCGGCCTGTCGTTGGCGGCTGACCGCCGCGGCAGCCCGGCTGAGCGCGGAGGCTGCGGCGCGTTCGGCCGCGCGCAGGCTGTCGATGTCGAGCGCGGCGTCGAGCGAGGCCAGCGCCGCTTTCCACTCCGCGTGCAGCGCGGCCAGTTCCTCGGGCGGGCGGCGAAAGCGCCGCGCCAGGGACAGCCAGGCCGCCAGGCGCTCGTCCAGCGCGGCCAGCCCGTCGGGGTCCAGCTCGGTGTGGCGCAACTGCTGGTGCAGGCTGTGCACACTGTCCTGCACCTGCGCCAGCGCGCTGTGGAGGGTGTCGGCGATGGCGGCGAACGCCGGCTCCACGGTGCCCTGCGCCTGCAAAGCCGCGATGGCCCGGTGGATCAGATGGCTGGCGCTGGGTTCGTCGTCGTCCAGCGCGGCCACGGCGGCCTGCGCCGCGTCGATGAGGGACTGGGCGTTGGCGAGCCGGGCGTGTTGCGCGTTGAGCTCGGGCCATTCGCCGGGCTTGGGGTCGAGTTTGTCGAGTTCGCCCACCTGCCACTGCAGCCGCTCGGCTTCGTCGCGCAGCGTGGCCTGGCGCTGGGTGGCGTCGTCCAGGGCCTGTTGCGCGGTACGCCACGCAGCCCACGCGCGGGTCAGCGGCGCCCGGTCCACGCCGGCGTAGGCATCGAGCAGGTCACGCACCGCGTCCGTGCGGGTGAGGCTTTGCCAGGCGTGCTGGCCGTGGATGTCGACCAGCGCATCCGCCAGCGCGCGCAACTGGGTGGCGGTGGCCGGGCTGCCGTTGATCCAGGCGCGGCTGCGGCCGTCGCGTTCCACGGTGCGGCGCAGCAGCAGGCCGTCGTCGGCGCTGAAACCCTGTTCGTCCAGCCAGGCGCCGATGCCCGCGGGCGGGTCGAATTCGGCCGCCACGTCGGCCCGCGGCGCTCCTTCGCGCACCACGCCGGCGTCGGCCCGGGCGCCCAGCACCAGCTGCAGCGCGTCGATCAGGATGGATTTGCCGGCGCCGGTCTCGCCGGTGAGGACGCCGAAGCCGGCTGGCAGGTCGAGCTCCAGCTGTTCGACGATGACGAAATCGCGGAGGGCAATGCGTCGCAGGCTCATGGCCGGTATTGTCGCCGCGGGCTCAGGCCCCTTCGTTCCAGTGCAGTTTGCGGCGCAGGGTGTCGAAGTAGTTCCAGCCCAGCGGGTGCAGCAGGCGCAGCGCGTGTTCCGAGCGGCGCACGACGATGCGATCGCCGTGCAGCAGGCTGGTGAGCGACTGCATGTCGAAGTGGGCCGAGGCATCGCGCCCCGAGACGATTTCCACCGCGATCTCGCTGTGGCAGGGCACCACCACCGGCCGGTTGGACAAGGTGTGTGGCGCGATCGGCACCATCAGCCAGCCCGCGATCGCCGGGTGCAGCAGCGGCCCGCCGGCGGACAGCGCGTAGGCGGTGGAGCCGGTGGGCGTGGCGATGATCAGGCCGTCGGCCCGCTGGTTGGCCACGAAATGGCCATCGACCTCGACCCTCAGTTCGATCATGCTGGCCACGCCGCCGCGGTTGACCACCACGTCGTTCAGCGCCGTCGCTTCAAACACACAGCGCCCATCGCGCCACACCGACGCCGCCATCAGCGCCCGCGCCTCCTCGGCGTAGACACCGCGCAGGATGGCCGCCAGCGGCTCGCGATAGCCTTCCAGCGCGATGTCGGTGATGAAGCCCAGGCGCCCCTGGTTGATGCCCACCAGCGGGACACCATAACGCGCCAGCTGGCGGCCAATACCCAGCATCGTGCCGTCGCCGCCGACCACCAGCGCCAGGTCACACTGGCGCCCCATCGCGGGCACGTCCAGCGCGCCGTACTGCGTCAGCCCGGTGTTGTCCGCCGTCTGGCGCTCCAGCGACACCTCGCACCCCTGGTCGTGCAGGAAATGCGCCAGCGACTCCACCACCGCCCGCGAACCCGGCGCGTGGTACTTGCCCACCACGACCACGTGACCAAAGCGCGGCCGCCCGGCGGGCACGCGCGGGGTGGCGACAGGCGTGGGCGGGGTGGACATGGGGGGATTACAACACGCAGCCGAGGCTGTTCGGGTCGGCCGGCGGGGTGTCCGGATCTCAGGGAAAACCACCGGAAAACCACGACAGCGCGGGGAAGAGCGCCCGCGCGCGCAGACCGCCTCCGTAGAATGCGCAGCATGCTGGACGATCGCGCCAAGTCGTTGCTCAAAGCCCTCGTGGAGCGGTACATCGCCGACGGGCAGCCCGTGGGTTCGCGCACCCTGGCCAAGGCCACCGGCATGGAACTCTCCCCCGCCACCATCCGCAACGTGATGAGCGACCTGGAGGACCTCGGGCTGATCGCCAGCCCCCACACGTCCGCCGGGCGCATCCCCACGGCGCGTGGCTACCGCCTGTTCGTGGACACCATGCTCACCGTGCGCCGCGACCAGCTGGTTGCCCCGGTGGCCGACATCGCCGGCGCCAGCCTGGAAGCCAGTGCGCCGCACCGCGTCATCAGCCACGCAGCCCACATGCTGTCCAGCCTGTCCCAGTTTGTGGGCGTCGTCATGGCACCGCGACGGCCCTCGGTGTTCCGGCACATTGAATTCCTCAGCCTGTCTGACCGGCGCGTGCTGGTGATCATCGTGTCACCCGATGGTGACGTGCAGAACCGCGTGATCCACACCCAGGTGGCCTTCAGCCAGACCCAGCTGCTTGAAGCCGCCAACTTCCTCAACGCCCACTACGCCGGTCTCACCATGGAAGCCGTGCGCGAGCGGCTCAAGACCGAGCTGGACGCCCTGCGCAGCGAGATCGCCGGCCTCATGCAGGCCGCCATGGACATCGGCGCGCAGCCGCCCGCGCCCCAGGACGAGGTCGTCATCGCCGGCGAGCGCAACTTGCTGTCGGTGAGCGAGTTCTCCAGCGACATGGACAACCTGCGCCGCCTCTTCGACCTGTTCGAGCAGAAGACCCAGCTGGTGCGCCTGCTCGATGTGTCCGCCCAGGCCGATGGCGTGCGCATCTACATCGGCGGCGAAAGCCAGGTCGTGCCCTACGAAGACCTCTCGGTCGTGACCGCGCCTTACGAGGTGGACGGTCAGGTGGTTGGCACGCTCGGCGTCATTGGCCCGCAGCGCATGCCGTACGAGCGCATGATCCAGATCGTCGACGTCACCGCCAAACTCGTGAGCAATGCGCTCAGCCACGGCAAGACCGGCTAAGGCCGCAGCAACGCGCCGCCTACAATCCGCGCCGGCGGGCCGTTAGCTCAGTTGGTCAGAGCAGGGGACTCATAATCCCTTGGTCGCTGGTTCGAGCCCAGCACGGCCTACCAGCCAGACATCGAGAAAAAGCTGCTATACTTCAAGGCTTCGCGGCTGTAGCTCAGTTGGATAGAGTACTTGGCTACGAACCAAGGGGTCGTGGGTTCGAATCCTGCCAGCCGCGCCACACAGAAAAGCCTGCAGCTCACGCTGCAGGCTTTTTTCTTGGTGGTTCCACCTCTGTTCATTACCGTGCCCGCCGACGCCGAGGCGCCGGCCTCCACCGCATGAGCAAAGCCTTCACCCGAGAGAGCGACGCGCCGGACGACGAAGACGACGGCGCGCCAGCCTTGCCCCCGCTGCCGGGGGGCAAGAACTACATCACCCGCGCCGGGTACGACCGCCTGCGCGCGGAGCTGATGCATCTGATCGATGCCGAGCGCCCCAAGATCGTCGAAATCGTGCACTGGGCCGCGAGCAACGGCGACCGGTCGGAGAACGGCGACTACCTGTACGGCAAAAAGCGCCTGCGAGAGATCGATCGGCGCATCCGTTTCCTGACCAAACGCCTGGAGATCGCCGAGGTGGTCGACCCATCGCTGCACCACGGCGGCGACCAGGTTTATTTCGGTGCCACGGTCACCTACGCCGACCAGCAGGGTGAAGAAACCACGATCACCATCCTGGGCGTGGACGAAGCCGACAGCGCGCAGGGGCAGATCAGTTGGGTGGCGCCGGTGTCGCGCGCCCTGCTGAAGGCGCGGGTGGGTGACGTGGTGCGCCTGGCGGTGCCGGGCGGCGTGCAGGAACTCGAGGTGCTGGCGGTGTCGTACCCGGCGCCGGCCGCCTGACCGGCAAATGGCTCAGGCCTTGGCCGGCTTGTGCCGCTGGGCCTTGATGACCGAGGCGGTCCGCTTGAGGCTGCGCAACACCGCGGCGAGGTGTTGCCGGTCGCGCACCGCGACGGAGAAGCGGATGTCGGTGGCGGTCTGGGCCGGTTCATCCCCCATGTCCACGTGGGTGATGTCGGCCTCGGCGCCGGCGATGGCTGCCGCCACCCTCGCCAGCACGCCTTTGCCATTGGACACGGTCACGTCCACCGTGGTGTCGAATGGCCGGACCGGTTCGTCCGCCCATTCGACTTCCAGGAAACGCTCGCTGTCCCGCGCGCGCAGGCGCCGGGCGGTGGGGCAGTCGTCGGCGTGCACCACCAGCCCCTCGCCGCGGCCAAGGTAGCCCACGATGCGGTCGCCCGGGATGGGCTTGCAGCAATGGCCGTACTGCACGGACAAGCCCTCGCTGCCGTCGAGCGTGACGACACCTTGCGTCAGACTCTCTTCTTCCCCGCGCGCATAACGTTCGGTGCTGATGAGCAGGGCATCGGGCTTGAGGCCGGCTTCCGCCAACAGCACCGCGAGCTTTTTGCCCACCATGCCGGCGATGCGTTTGCCCATGCCGATGTCGGCCAGCAATTCCTGCGCATGGCGGTTGCCGGTGAAACGCAGCAGCTTGTCCCACGCGCCGGCATGCTCGCCGTCTGGTGCCGGGAGTGTGGCGATGCCTTCGCTGCGCAGGGCCTGCTCCAGCATGCGCCGCCCCAACTCAAACGACTTCTCCTGGGCGATGGTCTTCAGGTGGTGGCGAATCTTGGAGCGGGCGCGGCCGGTCTTGACGAAGGACAGCCAGGCCGGGTTGGGCTGGGCATCGGGCGCGGTGATGATTTCCACAACGTCGCCGTTGCCCAGTTCGGTGCGCAGCGGCCGCTGTTCACCGTTGATGCGCACGCCCACCGCGCGGTTGCCCACGTCGCTGTGGATGGCGTAGGCGAAATCCATGACGGTGGCCCCGCGCGGCAGCGCCAGGATCTTGCTCTTCGGGGTGAACACATAGACCGCGTCGGGAAACAGGTCGATCTTGATGTGGTCCCAGAATTCGTTGGCGTCGTGGGTTTCCTGCTGGATGTCCAGCAGCGACTGCAGCCATTGCGTGCCCAAACGCTGCGAGGTGTCGCTGCCGGGTTCGCTGGCCTTGTAGAGCCAATGCGCCGCCACACCCGACTCGGCCACCACGTCCATCGCGTGGGTGCGCAGCTGGAATTCGATGTTGGTGCCGAAAGGGCCGATCAGCGTGGTGTGCAGCGACTGATAGCCATTGACCTTGGGGATCGCGACGTAGTCGCGGAATTTCCCGGGCACTGGCTTGTACAGCTGATGCAGCACGCCGAGCGCTGTGTAGCAATCGTGCAGTTCGGGCAGGATGATCCGGAAACCGTAGATGTCGGTCACCTGAGAGAACGAGAGGTGCTTGTTGTCCATCTTGCGATAGACGGAATACAGCGTTTTCTCGCGGCCCATGATCCGCACCGCCATCCCCTGGTGACCGAAGGCGGCCTCCACCTCGCGCTGCACGCGAGCGATCAGGTCGCGCCGGCGGGTGCGTGACTTGTTCAGCGCCTTGGCCAACACCTCGTAGCGCCATGGGTGAAGGAAGCGGAACGACAGATCCTGCAGTTCGCGGTAGGTGTAGTTCAGGCCCAGGCGATGGGCGATCGGCGCGTAGATTTCGAGCGTTTCGCTGCTGATGCGCTTCCACTTGCTGCGCGGCATGTCGCCCATGGTGCGCATGTTGTGGGTCCGATCGGCGAGCTTGATCAGGATGACCCGAACGTCCTTCGCCATCGCCAGCAGCATCTTGCGGAAGCTCTCGGCCTGGTTCTGCTCACGGGTGTCGAATTCCAGCTTCTCGAGCTTGGTCAGGCCGTCCACAAGGTCGGCCACGGGGGCACCAAAGCGCTCCACCAGCTCCTGCTTGGTGACGCCGCAATCCTCCATGGCGTCGTGCATCAGCGCGGCCATGAGGGCCTGCGCGTCTAGTTTCCACTCCGCGCATTGGGCCGCCACGGCAATTGGGTGGGTGATGTAGGGGTCACCGTTCTTGCGCAACTGGCCCAGGTGGGCCTCGTCGGCGAATCGGTAGGCCAGCCGGATGCTTTCGATGTCCGTCGGGCCGAGGTAATCCAGCCTGCCCAGCAGCGCGGCGAAGCTGGCCGCGGCCGCGCTGTGGGCGGCCGTGGACGGCGGGACGGCGGGCGCGGAGCCCCGGGGGGCTTCGGTGATCATGCCTTTACTGTAGCGCGAGACGCCTGGTGCGATGGTCCCGTGGGTGCAAGTCCTTGGTGAGCGCAAAAAAAAGCACCGCCCTCGGCGGTGCTTGGCTCTGCGTCGCGTGCCGCGGTCAGACCGGCACTTTCTTCAGCATCTCGACGCCCACTTTGCCGTCGGCAATCTCGCGCAGCGCGGTCACCGCGGGCTTGTTCTTGCTCTCGATCTTCGGCGCGTGGCCCTGGCTGAGCATGCGGGCGCGGTAGGTCGCGGCCAGCACCAGCTGGAATCGGTTGGGGATTTTTTCCAGGCAGTCTTCGACGGTGATGCGTGCCATGAGAGCTCCAGACGGTGTCAGGTGAGATTGAGCGCTTCAAACGTGTCGCGGCGGGCGATGCGTTGGGCGGCGTACTTGAGCCGCTGCGCGTGAACGATGGCCTTCAGGTCGAACAAGGCGCGTTCGAATAACTCATTGATTATAACGAAGTCAAATTCTTTGGCGTGCGCCATTTCGGTCGCCGCGTTCTGGAGCCGCAACTCAATGACCTCGGCCGTGTCCTCGGCGCGGCGCTCGAGGCGCGAGCGCAGTTCGGTCCAACTGGGCGGCAGGATGAACACGAGCACGGCATTGGGAAAAATCCGCTTCACCTGGATCGCGCCCTGGAAATCGATTTCCAGCACCACGTCCGCGCCCGCGTTCATCCGCTGTTCGATGGCCTGCTTGGAGGTGCCGTAGCGGTTGCCGTGCACCTTCGCCCATTCCAGGAAGGCGTCTTGCACCACCATCTGGTCGAAGGTCTCGTTGCTCACAAAGTAGTACTCGCGGCCGTGGACTTCCTGTCCGCGCGGCGCCCGCGTGGTGTGGGACACCGAGGGCTGCACGCGGGCGTCGAGCTCCATCAGCGCCTTGACGAGGCTGGATTTGCCGGCCCCGCTGGGCGCGGCCACGACGAACAGATTGCCGGGGTAATCCATGTGGGGCGTCATTCGATGTTTTGCACCTGCTCGCGCATCTGCTCGATCAGTACTTTCATGTCCACCGAGATGCGGCTGAGTTCCAGGGTGGACGACTTGGCGCCCAGGGTGTTGGCCTCACGGTGAAGCTCCTGGATCAGGAAGTCGAGGCGCTTGCCGAGTTCGGTGCCTTTGTCGAGCAGCCGCTCGATTTCGGTCAGGTGCGAACCCAGGCGGGTCAGTTCCTCGGCCACGTCGATGCGGATGGCGAAGGCCGCGGCTTCGGTCAGCGCACGCTCCTGGGCCGCGTCGCCGCTGACCGAGCCTCCCGCGGCAGCCAGCGCATCGGCCCAGCGGTCGAGAAAGCGTTGCTGCTGCTGCGCCACCAGGGCTGGAATGAGGGGGGCCGCGTCGGCTGCCAGCTGACGCAGCTGGGTGCACCGGTCAAGCAGCATGGCCTTGAGGCGTTCGCCCTCGCGGGCGCGCGCGTCGAGCAGCGCATCCAGCGCGCGGGCGCCCAGAGCCATCAGGTCATCGTGGGTGTCGCCGGGCAGGCTGGTCTGGCGGGCGGTGAGCTGCAAGCTTTCCGCCACCGACAGCGGGGCGGCCGTGGGCAGCCAGCTGCGCACCGCATCCTGGATCGCCAGCAGGCGCTGCAGCGAAGCGGCATCGGGCACGCGCGGCAGGGTGTCGTGGCGGCCCTCGGTCCAGGCCCGTACCTCCACCTTGCCACGCTTCAAGCGCGCGCCGAGCAACTCGCGCAGGGCCGGTTCGCTCCCGCGCAGCTCATCGGTCAGCTTGAAGCTGAGGTCGAGAAAACGGCTGTTGACCGAGCGGATTTCCACGCCCAGACCGACGGCCGCCTCGGCGTCCGAGCGGGCCGTGCCGTAGCCGGTCATGCTGTAAACTGCCATCGCACTGGGCCCGTGGTAAGTGGCTCCGAAACAGGGCGCTTCGGAAACAGCGAATTATGTCAAAGGTCAAACCCGCACCCTTGCCGCCCGACACCGTCATCGGTGGTTATCGCATCGTTCGCAAGCTCGCCGCCGGCGGCTTCGGCGTCGTGTACCTCGCGGTCGACACCGAAGGCCAGAAGGTAGCCGTCAAGGAATACCTGCCTTCGTCCCTCGCCACCCGGGCGCCCGGCGAACTGCTGCCGCAGGTGCAGCCGGAAAAGCTCTCGCTGTACCGCCTTGGCCTGAAAAGCTTCTTTGAAGAAGGCCGTGCGCTGGCGCAGATCTCTCACCAGTCGGTGGTGAGCGTGCTGAACTTCTTCCGGGAGAACGAGACGGTCTACATGGTGATGAACTACCTGGAGGGCTCGTCCCTGCAGGAATTCATCATCACGGCGCGCGAACTGAAGAAGCAGAAGGTATTCCGCGAGTCGACCATCCGCTCGCTGTATGACGAGGTGCTGCGCGGCTTGCGCATCGTCCACCAGCACAAGATGCTGCACCTGGACATCAAGCCGGCCAATATCTTCATCACCGACGACAACCGCGCCGTGCTGATCGATTTCGGCGCTGCGCGCGAGGTGCTGAGCAAAGAGGGCAATTTCATCCGGCCGATGTATACGCCGGGCTTTGCCGCGCCGGAGATGTACCGGCGCGATTCGTCGATGGGGCCGTGGACCGACA
>Ga0209278_1001025_pt1 | contig 17960 bp, 15 predicted proteins | sample JI81BgreenDNA_FD_187504 | JGI IMG/M metagenome (GOLD analysis project Ga0209278, IMG submission 187504) | Wastewater effluent complex algal communities from Wisconsin, to seasonally profile nutrient transformation and Carbon sequestration -... | ecosystem: Engineered > WWTP > Effluent > Algae... | reverse complement strand
ACCCTCGTCCACGTCAACCGTGCTGCCATCGGGCACTTGCCCCGCAAGGATCAGCTCGGCCAGCGGGTCCTGCAGGTGCTTTTGCACGCTGCGCTTCAGCGGGCGGGCGCCATAGACCGGATCATAACCCACGCGCGCCAGCCAGCGCCGGGCAGCATCGGTAAGGTTCAGCGTGACCTTGCGATCCTTCAGCAGCGCCTGCACGCGGCTCACCTGAATATCGACGATCGGGCCCATGGCATCCTGGCCAAGGCGCTGGAACAGCACGATCTCGTCCAACCGGTTGAGGAATTCGGGGCGGAAATGCCCGCGCACCACTTCCATCACCGGGCCTTCGGCGTCCGTCACCGGGGCGCCGTCGGGCAGGGCGGCGATATACTGGCTGCCAAGGTTGGAGGTGAGGATGATCAGCGTGTTGGTGAAATCCACGGTGCGGCCCTGGCCGTCGGTGAGGCGGCCATCGTCCAGCACCTGCAGCAGCACGTTGAACACATCGCCGTGGGCCTTTTCCACCTCGTCGAACAGCACCACCTGATAGGGCCGGCGGCGCACCGCTTCGGTGAGCACGCCGCCTTCCTCGTAACCGACATAGCCGGGAGGCGCGCCGATCAGCCGGGCGACGCTGTGCTTTTCCATGAACTCGCTCATGTCCAGCCGCACCATGGCGCGCGGATCATCAAACAGGAATTGCGCCAGCGCCTTGGTCAGCTCGGTCTTGCCCACACCGGTGGGGCCCAGGAACAGGAAGCTGCCCAGCGGCCGGTTGGGGTCCTGCAGGCCGGCCCGCGCCCGGCGCACGGCTGACGAGACGGCCTTCACCGCCGCCGCCTGGCCGATCACCTGGGCGGACAGGATCTCTTCCATCTTCAGCAGCTTGTCGCGTTCGCCCTCCAGCATCCGGTCCACCGGGATGCCCGTCCAGCGGGAAACGACCGCAGCGATGTCGTCGCCGGTCACTTCCTCGCGCACCATGGCGGCCGATGTCGCCACCTCGGCCTCGGCCAGTTGGCGCTCCAGATCGGGGATGCGGCCATAGGTCAGCTCACCGGCCTTGGCATAATCGCCGGCGCGCTGGGCCTGCTCCACCTCCAGACGCGCGGCATCCAGCTGTTCCTTGATGCGGGTGGCGCCGGCCAGCTTTTCCTTCTCCGCCTGCCAGCGCAGGGTGAGCGCGCCGGATTCCTCCTCGAGCCCGGCGAGTTCCTCGTTCAGCGTGGTCAGCCGTTCCTTCGACGCGGCATCGGTCTCGCGGCTCAGTGCGGCAGCTTCGATCTTCAGCTGGATGATGCGGCGATCCAGCGCCTCGATCTCCTCGGGCTTGCTCTCCACCTCCATGCGCAGGCGGCTGGCGGCCTCGTCCATCAGGTCGATGGCCTTGTCGGGCAGGAAGCGATCCGCGATGTAGCGGTTGGACAGCGTGGCGGCGGCCACGATGGCGCCATCGGTGATGCGCACGCCGTGGTGCAGCTCGTATTTTTCCTTCAGGCCACGCAGGATGGAGATGGTGTCCTCCACCGTCGGCTCGCCCACCATCACCGGCTGGAAACGGCGTTCCAGCGCGGCGTCCTTCTCCACATATTTCCGATATTCATCCAGCGTGGTGGCGCCGATGCAGTGCAGTTCGCCGCGGGCCAGCGCCGGCTTCAGCAGGTTGGATGCGTCCATGGCGCCATCGGCCTTGCCGGCGCCCACCAGCGTGTGCATCTCGTCGATGAACAGCACCACATCGGCACCCTCACCGCGCACTTCATCGAGCACGCCCTTCAGACGCTCCTCGAATTCGCCGCGATATTTGGCGCCAGCGATCAGCGCGCCCATGTCCAGCGCCATCAGGCGCTTGTCCTTCAGGCCATCGGGCACATCGCCATTGGCAATGCGCAGCGCCAGGCCTTCGGCAATCGCCGTCTTGCCCACGCCGGGCTCGCCAATCAGCACCGGGTTGTTCTTGGTGCGCCGCGCCAGCACCTGGATCGTCCTGCGGATTTCCTCGTCGCGGCCGATCACCGGGTCCAGCTTGCCGGCGCGGGCCGCCTCCGTCAGGTCGCGGGCATATTTCTTCAGCGCGTCGAATTGGTCTTCGGCGCCGGCGCTGTCGGCGGTGCGGCCCTTGCGCACGCTGTTGATGGCGTCGTTCAGCGCCTGCGGGGTGACGCCGGCACCCTTCAGCGCCTTGCCGGCTTCGGTGGTGGTGGCCAGCGCCAGCGCCACCAGCAGGCGCTCCACGGTCACGAAGCTGTCGTTCGCCTTTGTGGCGATCTGCTCGGCACTGTCGAGCACGCGCACCGTGTCATTGTCCCAACTCAGCGATTGCGCGCCGCTGCCCGATACCTGCGCGATCTTGGCCAGCGCCTGATCGGTGAGCTGCAGCGCGGTCGCCGGCGTGCCGCCCGCCGCCTTGATCAGGCCTGAGGCCAGCCCCTGATCATCTTCCAGCAGCGCCTTCAGAAGATGTTCGGGCGCGATGCGCTGGTGGCTGTTGCGGATCGCCACGGTCTGCGCCGATTGCAGGAAACCCTTGGCGCGGTCGGTGAATTTCTCGAGGTTCATTGCGGCCATTCCTCCTGTTCAGCGGAGGATATGGTGTGGCTTTACGGCAACACAAGTGCCATGATGATGGATTATTGCGGCCGCAACCAGGCGTAGACGAGGCCGCCGAGGCCGCCGGCTGCGCAGAACAGCAGGAAGCCATCGGTGCCGCGGGCGCCGGCCAGCGGCGTGATCTCCATGCTGAACTGCATCAGCGCCAGCGTGGCGGCGATGGCGCCAAAGCCGGCCAGCGGCCAGGCCAGCGGGGCAAGGCGCGGCGTCCGCGTCCGCAGCCAGCCAGCCAGCGCAAAGCCCAGCAGCAGCGCAAGGCCAAACACCAGCATCAGCGGCACGGCCAGCCCGGTGAAATCGCGCCAGGCGGTTTCGGCGGCCAGCGCCGGCGGTATGCTCACCCCCAGGCTGCTGATGCGGGCCTGCACCTGCCAGCTCTGCACCATCGAGGCGACGATCGTGGTGACGAGCACGGCGGCCGACCAGGCCGGGGCGGTGCGCAGCACGTCTTTCATCTTTATCATCCTCGCGACCCTGCCTGTTAAGGTCTCTTTGGTCTGTTAAGGTCTATTACCGCATCTCTGATTCGGCTGGGAAGGCCTTAAGGGGCACAAATTGGCAATACCCGTGAAAAAGCTGTTAATAAGTCTTGCTCTGGTGGCAACTGCCGCCATTCCGGCGCGGGCCGAACGGGTGCAAACCATCGCCAGCGGGTTGGATCACCCGTGGAGCGTTGCCTTTCTGCCCGGCAGCGAGGGCGTTCTGGTGACGGAGCGCGGCGGCCGGCTGCTGCGGATACCGCCCGGCAGCGCGCCGATCGCCATTGCCGGCGTGCCGCCAGTCTATGCCCGCAGCCAGGGCGGTCTGTTCGATGTGCTCCTGCACCCGCAGTTTGCCGTGAACCGGGTGCTCTATCTGTCGATGGCGGCCGGTACCAAGGCGGCTAATTTCACCCGCATCGTGCGTGCCCGGCTGGACGGTGACAGGCTGGCCGATGTGGAAACCATCTTCCAGGTGGCGCCCACCAAGGACACGCCGGTGCATTATGGCGGCCGCATGGCCTTCCTGCCCGATGGCAGCCTGGTGATGACCACCGGCGATGGCTTCGATTATCGCGAGGCGGCGCAGAAGCTCTCCTCGGGCCTGGGCAAGATCCTGCGCATGACCGCCGATGGCAAGCCGCTGGCCAGCAATCCCTTCATCGGCCGCAAGGGCGGCGGCATGGGGCCCTATGTCTGGAGCTATGGTCACCGCAATCCGCAGGGGTTGGCGCTTGATCCCGCCACCGGCCGGCTGTGGGCGCATGAACATGGCCCGCGCGGCGGGGACGAGGTGAACCTGATCGTCAAGGGCGGCAATTATGGCTGGCCGGTGGCCACCTTCGGGCTGGATTACAGCGGCGCCACCATCAGCCCGTTCAAGCGATATGATGGCATGATCGATGGCCGCGTGGTGTGGGTGCCGTCGATCGCGCCATCGGGGCTGGCGGTGTATCGCGGCCCGCTGTGGCTGGATTGGCAGGGCGATCTGATCGTGGGCTCGCTGGTCAACCGCGAGGTGCGCCGCATCGATCTGGACCGGGATGGCAAGGTGCTGGGGCAGCAGCGCATCTTCCCCACCATTTCGGCGCGTGTCCGCGATGTGCGGGTGGCACCCGATGGCGCGCTGTGGGTGACGACTGACGAGAAGGACGGCCGCGTGCTGCGGGTGACGCCGGGATAAAGCGCGGCCGCAAATCCCTCAGTGCGCTGTCCAGCCGCCGTCGATCACCAGTTCGGCGCCGGTCATGTAGCGACTGGCATCGCTGGCCAGGAACACCACACCGGCGGCAATGTCTTCCGGCTGGCCGGGGTGGCCCACCGGGGCGCCGGCGCCGATCAGGTTGACGTCGAGTGCGTTGGCGCCGGGATCCACGGCTGCCTGCAGCGCGCCCGAAGTGTCCAGCTTCTGCCAGATCGGCGTGTCGATGATGCCGGGGTGCACGCTGTTGCAGCGGATGCCATCGCGCGCGGCGGCACATTCCATCGCCACCGCCTTGGTCATCAGCCGCACGGCGCCCTTGCTGGCGCAATAGGCCGCCATGCCGGCCGAACCGCCCAGCCCGGCCACCGACGAGATGTTGATGATCGAGCCGCCAATCCGGCCATCGGGGCGCGGTGTGCGCATCGCCGGCAGCGCGTGCTTGATGCCCAGGAAGCAGCTGGTGACGTTCACCGCCATCTGGTGATTCCATTGGCCCAGCGTCACATCGGTGATCGCGCCCGATGTGCCGATGCCGGCATTGTTCACCAGCACGTCCAGCCGGCCGTAAAGGTCCATCACGCGCTGCACCAGCTCGGCCCAGCGCGCTTCCTCGGTCACATCCTGGCCGCGGAACGTGGCCTGCCCGCCGGCCTTCTCGATCATCGCCACTGTTTCCCGGCCGCCCGGCGCATCGATGTCGGTCACGAACACGATCGCGCCTTCGGCCGCAAGCGCGATGGCCGATGCGCGGCCGATGCCGCTGCCTGCCCCGGTGACGAAGGCCACGCGGCCTGTGAGTGCGCCCATCATTCATCCTCCCCTTTGCTTGCCCGCAGCTTTGCGCGCCTGCGCCCCGGCCGCCAGCCCTTCATCCCGCCAGTTACGCAACAACCCCGATACGCAATCGCCCGGAGGCGTTTGTTGCGCCAGATCAAAGTGCTGCGCGGGCTTTGCCGCGAAAAGCCGCCCACCAAGTCAAAAGGGGCAAGACGCATGAAGACGATGTTGAAGGTGGGCGTGGCTGCGGCAGGGGTGCTGATGATGGGGGCGCCGGCGTTTGCCGAGCAGGGTGACGTGCTGATCCGCCTGCGCGCGATTACCGTGCAGCCGCAGGAAAAGGTCGGCCCGGTGCTGCCCAGCTTCCCGACCAGCAGTGGCCGCATCACCAATGCCTATGCGCCTGAAATCGATTTCACCTACATGCTGACCAATCATCTCGGCATCGAGGTGATCGCGGCCACCACCAAGCATTGCGTGGATGGCGGCGGCAGCCTTGCGGCGGTGGGCCGGCTGGCCTGCACCTGGGTGCTGCCGCCCACTGTGACGCTGCAATATCATTTCGTGCCGGAGGGCAAGGTGCACCCCTATGTTGGCGCCGGTGTGAACTGGACGCTGTTCTACAACGAAAAGGCGTCCACCGAACTGGTGAACGCCATTGGCGCCACTGATGTGAACCTGTCCAGCAGTTGGGGCTATGCGCTGCAGGCCGGCATCGATTTCGACATCAGCGAGAAGATGTTCCTCAACCTTGACGTCAAATATGTCGACATGGACACCAACGCCCGGCTCACCACCGGCGCGGCGGTGAACAACCTGCGGGCCAACATCAACCCGCTGATCGTCGGCGTGGGTGTTGGCTGGCGTTTCTGAGCTCTCCCGAGCGCCGGGCCCACTCTCCCGCCCGGCGCTTCTCCCCCCGGCCCGGTTGCCTGACGGCAGCCGGGCCGGTTGGTGTTTCAAAGGCTGCTGATCGCGCCCCAGGCGCCGGCCAGCAACAGCACCAGGCTGGGCAGCAGGGTGAGGCCAAAGCCGGGGCCGCGCTTGGCCGGATCGGCATAATAGGCCCGCGCGAAGATGATGCGCCCAGCGCTCCACAGCAGGGCCAGGCCGGCCGCCGCGGCATCGCCCAGCACCGGCGCGCCAACCAGCACCCCCGGCACGAACAGCGCGAGCTGCTCCAGCGTGTTCATCTGCACCCGGTAGCGCTTGTCGAACTCCGGATGGCCGCTGGCCTGTGGCGCTGGCACGCCCCAGGTGGCGCGCGCCCGGCCGACATTCACCGACAGCGCGAAATAGACGATCAGCGCCAGCACGAGCGCCAGCGTGGTGAGCGGATAGGCGGTGAACATCAAAGTCTCCCTCACTGGCCCAGCGCGGCGCGCGCGGCGGCCGCGCCGCCCACCACGGGGATGGCGATGTGGCTGGGCCGCTGCGCATCGCGCCACACGCCCTGCGTGGCCCTCACATAATCCTTGGGCTGGGCGTGGAAGATGTTGGGCACGAAGCTCTGCGGGTTGCGATCATAGAGCGGGAACCAGCTGGATTGCACCTGCACCATCAGCCGGTGCCCGGCCGGGATCACGTGGTTCACGCCGGGCAGCAGGAAGCGATAGCGTTCCGCCTTGCCCGGTGTCAGCGGCCCCGGCGTGTCGAAGCCCTTCACGTAACGGCCGCGGAAAATCTCCATGCCGATGCCCAGTTGCAGCCCGGCCAGATCGGGCTGCGCGCTGTTCTCTTCCGGGAACACGTCGATCAGCTTCACCACCCAGTCACTGTCTGTCCCGCTGGTGCTGGCGAACAGATTGGCCTGCGGCTGGCCGTGGATCTGCAGCGGCGCCTTCAGCGGCGCCGAAACATAGGTGACGACATCGGGCCGCGTGCTGGCGTGGCGCTGGTCGCTCACCAGCCAGCTGCCCCACATGGCGCGATCGCGCATGTTCACCGGTACCGGCACGAACGGCACCGGATGGGCGGGATCGGACACATAGTCATCATGCGCGGCCTTGGCGGCCGGCGCGTTCAGCGACAGGCTGAACCGGTCATCCAGATAGAGGTTCACCGTCTCGCCGGCCGGGAAACGGTCGTGCCGTTCCCACTTGTCGGCATTCACCGCATAGGTCAGCACCGGCGGCGTATCGTGCCTGGGCGCGCCGGCCTTCAGATGGCTGTCCAGAAACGGCTTCATCACATCGCGGCGGAACTGCAGGCCGGTGTCGCCGGCAAACTTCAGCACACCCAGGCCGGAGCCATCATAGTTCACACCCGAATGCCGCCACGGCCCGATGACGAGCGAAAGCTTGTCGTTGTTCACGTCCTTGGGTTCCAGCGCGCGATAGACGGCGGGCGCGCCATAACTGTCTTCCTGGTCCCACTGGCCGACAACCAGCATGGTCGGCACGGTGAGCGGGCGGGCGCCGAGCAGCTTGTCCACCGCCTGGCCCTGCCACCACGCGTCATAGGCCGGGTGTTCCATCAGCTTCTTCACACCGGGCAGCTGATCGAGGCCATATTTCGCCACGTAACCGCCGGCCGAACCGGCGGCCAGATATTCGGCATAATAGTCGCGCCGCCCCATGGCGACCGGCGCGCCGCTGGACTTGGTGCTGGTCTGCCCGGTGAAATAATCCAGCATCGTCTGGCGGAAGGCGCCGTTGTGGAACCAGTCATCGCCGATCCAGCCATCGACCATGGGCGACATGGGCACGGCGGCCTTCAGCGCCGGGTGCGGATCGATCAGCGCCATCAGGCTGGTGAAACCGGGGTAGGACGAACCGGTGATGGCGACACGGCCGTTGGTTTCGGGCACGTTCTTCACCAGCCAGTCGATCGTGTCATAGGCATCAGTGGCATGATCGGTGGCGGTGGGGTTCAGCGGGCCCTTGAGGGGCCGGTTCATCACATAATCGCCTTCGGATTTGTGGATGCCGCGCACGTCCTGATAGACGCGGATATAGCCGTCCTCGACGAATTCCTTGTCGGAAACCGGCAGGATTTCGGTGATTTGCTGGCTGGGATTGCGCGACGTGGCGCCGGCTGCATTGTAGGGCGTGCGGGTCAGCAGGATCGGGCCATCCTTGGTACCCTTCTTCATCACCACCACGGTGAACAATTTCACCCCGTCGCGCATCGGGATCATCAGCTCGCGCCGCTCGTAATCGGCAGCGGGCGTCACCTTGTTGAAGGGCGCGCCGATATCGGGCTGCATGGTTGGTGTTGGCGCCGGCTGGGCCGTTGCGGTGGCGGCCAGCAGCAGGGCCAGCACGGTCATCCTCGTCTTCATCTCGTCCCCTTTCCTGTGCCCTGTTCATGGCCCGCTGGCGGCGTTGCGGCAAGCCGGTTGGCGCGCGCGCGCCTGCGGTGTAACGGTGACCGGATACCGCAGGGGAGTTCTTGCCATGCTTCGCGCCGCCCGTTTCATTGCTGTTGCCCTCGTCCTGCCGGTCCCGCCGGCGTTGGCGGCTGAAACGCCGAAGAACCCGCCGCCCGCCGTGGTGCGCACACTGCTGGATTGCCGGGCCATCACCGACGCCGGCCAGCGGCTGGCCTGCCTTGATGCCGGGGTGGCGGCGCTGGCCAGCGCGGTGGAAAGCCGCGACGTGGTGGTGAGCGATCGCGAGCAGGTGACGAAGGCCCGGCGCGGCCTGTTCGGCATCGCGCCGCCCGGTTTCCGCCTGTTCGGCGGCGGCGGTGGCGAGGACGCCAGCAGCAAGGCCGACGATGCGGAGGATCGGGTGCCCGACGCCATCGAGGCGGTGATCAGCGCCGCCAGCCCCGGCCGGGATGGCAACTGGCGCTTCACGCTGGATGACGGCAGCCGCTGGATACAGACGGAAGCCCGCACCATGCGGCGCGATCCCGCGCCCGGCATGAAGGTGCGCATCCGCGCGGCCGCCATGGGCAGCTATCTGGCCAACGTGGACGAACAGACGGCCATTCGCGTCAAGCGCGTGGACCGCTGAGGCGCCGCGTCAGCGGTTGCGGAACCAGCCGGTGATGGCCAACCGGCCCACCGGCGCGAATGGCGCCACCAGCGACACGTTGTGGCGCAGTGGCACCGTGAACAGGTTCAGGCAGTTGAAGCGTGGCATGAAGCCGGCCACGATGTTGCCGGCGTCGTCCAGGATGTTGAGATAGCCGCCCCAATCGGGCCGCCAGTCCCGCGCCATGCTGAGCACATAGGCAAGGCGGCGGCCTTCGCTTTCCACGAGGTCGTCATGCTCGGTCAGGAAATGACCGCCGGCATAAAGGGTTGCCTGCGCGTCGGCGCGGATGATGTCGTCATGGCCCGACACCGTCCGGGCAAATTCGATGCTCTCTGGCGCGTTGATCTCTTCCAGCAGCTGGTAGAGCGGATGACCGGGGTGCCACTGCTGCTTGTACGACTCCACCAGCGGATACTGGCCATACAGAAAGGCAAACCGCCCGCCGCCGGCCGCACTGGCCGCGCTGTTCCCCATGGCAGCCTTCTGGGCCGGCGAGAATTGCCGCATCTGCTCGGGGGACACATGCTGTCCACTCGGCTGGCCATCACCGGCCCAGGCGAGGCCGAACGGCGTCTGGTGGCGCAGCACCTGCCACAAGGCCTCTGCCGCCTGAGGTTCCAGTACATTCTCGATCTGGGCAAAGCGGCGGGTGGCCAGGGCGTGACGCACCGCCTCGCGGTCGATGGCGGGTGACAGGGCGAACAGGCCGGGGGCGCTCATCGGGCCGGGGCCTCGGCCGGCAACGGCGGCAGCAGGGCTTCGGGATCGACGCGCACGCCGTTCCACGACAGGCCCCAGTGCAGATGCGGCCCGGTCGAACGGCCGGTGGTGCCGATCTCGCCAATCTTCTCGCCCTGCTGCACCGTCTGGCCCACCGTGACATCGATTTTCGACAGGTGCAGCATCGCCGAATGAAGGCCGCGCCCGTGATCGAGGATGACCAGATTGCCTTCAAGGCTGAACGGCCCGGTGGCCAGTCGCACCACGCCCGCAGCCGGTGCCACCACGGGCGTTCCGGTGGGCGCCGCGATGTCCATCCCGCTGTGATAGCTGGCCGGCGTGTCGCCATAGATGCGCTGGGCGCCGAAATGGGTGGACACCCGACCGCTTGCCGGCCACGCCCACCCCTGCCGCCAGAAATCATGCGCCGATGGTTCGGCCCGCGCCGCCTGGATCTGTGCCACTTCCGCGGCGCGCTGGGCCAGCCATTCCGGCGTGGGGTTGGCCGGTGTGGCGAGCCGGGCCGGCAGCCGGCTGATGTCCCAGCCGCGCGGCTGCACCTTGAGTTCCGCCTGCGCGTTGCTGCCATCAGGCATCACCCAGGCCAGTTGCTTGCTGCCGGTGAAATCGCGGTCCACCCCGGCCATGAAGCGGCCATCGGGTTCGACATGCACGGGCGTGCCGTCCAGCGTCAGTTCGTGGCTGCCTGCGGGCAGGCTGGCGATCAGCAACTGGCCCTGTGTGGCCGTGATGGGTTCGGAATGCGTCATGGTCTGCGCAGCGGCAGCGCTGGCGACCGCGGCGATGATCAGTGGGGGCAGCGCCCACCGCATCAGGGGAACATGCCCTTGGCGCGCATCTCGGCATAGCGGGCGCTGGCGATGTCCGCGTTGAAATAGGCTTCCTGCAACTCGTGGCTCCAGTACCGCAGCCCGGCCAGCGGTATGCGCTGCTGGGTGACGGCGCACAGCACGTGATCGCCGGGCGACAGGATGCGATAGCTGCCCGATTCATAATGGAGGCTGGCCGGGCGGCCGAAACGATCGAGCATCAGAACAGACTTCCCTGAACAGCCGGTGGCTTGGTGAACACCGGGGTTTCGCCATCGGCAAAGCGGATCGTCAAGCGGTCTTCGCCCGCCGCTGCCGCTGCCGTGGCGACAACATGGCCATCGCCCCCCTTCCCGTGACCGCGCCGCACGATGGCATAGCCGCGCGCCAGCACCTGATCCGGCCCCAGGCTGGCCAGCATCCGGCCGGCCTGTTCCACCCGTGCCGACACGCGCTGCAGCCGTGTTGTCAGCAGGAACGGGCGCAGGGCGGCTTCGGCGCGGGCCAGCTTTCGGGCATCCTCGGCCAGCGGGCGGGCCAGCGCCGGCGCCAACCGCGCTGCCAGCCCGTCCAGCCGTTGCCGGCCGCCGGTGACGCGGGCGGTGAGCAGATCCGGGCGCAGCCGGGCGCGGGCATTGTCCAGCCGCAGGCCCATGCGATCGGCCCGCGCCGTCAGCGCGGTGGGCAGGCGCATCGCCAGATCATCCACCCGCTGCGCCGCCAGCCCCAGCAAGGTGCGCGCCGATGGCAGCCGCCGGGCCAGCGCCTCGCCGCGTTCGGCGCGCAGCTTCAGCCCGCGCAGCATCGCCGTATCCAGCCGGCCATGCAGCATCGTCAGTGTCGCCGCCAGTTCGGCGCGCACCGGCACGGCGCGTTCGGCGGCGGCGGTGGGGGTTGGCGCCCGCCAGTCGGACGCATAATCGATCAGGGTGGTATCGGTTTCATGGCCCACCGCGCTGATCAGCGGGATGCGGCTGGCGGCGGCGGCGCGCACCACGGCTTCCTCGTTGAAGGCGGCCAGATCCTCGATGGAACCACCGCCGCGCGCCACGATGATCAGATCGGGGCGCGGAATTGGGCCGCCTTCGGGAATCGCGTTGAAGCCGGCGATGGCGGCGGCCACCTGCGCCGCCGATGCTTCGCCCTGTACTGCCACTGGCCACACGAGAACATGGCGCGGGAAGCGATCGGCCAGCCGGTGCAGGATATCGCGGATCACCGCGCCGGTGGGGCTGGTGACGACGCCAATGACCTGCGGCAGATAGGGCAGCGGCGTCTTGCGGGCGGCATCGAACAAGCCTTCGGCCTGCAACTTCAGCCGCCGCGCCTCGATCTGGGCGAGCAGCGCGCCAACGCCGGCCGGTTCCATCTTCTCGACGATCAGCTGATATTTCGATCGGCCCGGATAGGTGGTCAGCTTGCCGGTGACGATCACTTCCAGACCATCTTCCGGCCGGAAGCTGAGCCCCTGCGCGGTGCCCTTCCACATGGCGAGATCGATCAGCGCGCGTTCGTCCTTCAGGCTGCCATACCAGTGGCCGCTGGCCTGGCGGCGGAACTGCGAAAGCTCGCCGCGCACGCGCACCTGCCCGAAGGCGGCTTCCACCGTGCGCTTCAGGGCGCCGGCGATCTCGCTCACCGAATATTCGGGCGTGTTGTTGGTGGCTTCGTTCACGCGGCTTTCCATAAACCGTGGGGGCGGTGGGGCAAAGCGTCTTGCCGCGACATCTTGGCATGTTAGGGAGGGAAGATGACCGTCCTGCCTGATTCCTTGGCCATTCTCGTGCTGGGCGGCGGTGGCCGCGAGCACGCCATCTGCTGGCGTCTTGCCCAGTCGCCGCGCTGCCGCCGCCTGCTGTGCGCGCCCGGCAATGCCGGCATCGCCGACGAAGCGGAGTGCGTGGCGCTGGCGATTACCGATCCGGCCGCCGTGGTGGCCTTCGTGGCGGAACACAAGATCGATCTGGTGGTGATCGGCCCGGAAGCCCCGCTGGTGGCCGGCGTGGCCGATGCGCTGCGCAGCGCCGGCGTGCCGGTGGTGGGCCCATCGCAGGCGGCGGCCGAACTGGAGGCATCCAAGGGCTTCACCAAGGATCTGTGCGCCGAGCATGACATCCCCACCGCGGGCTATCGCCGCTTTGCGGGTGCTGCCGATGCGCATCATTATGTGGCGGTGCACCCGTTGCCGGTGGTGGTGAAGGCCGATGGCCTTGCGGGCGGCAAGGGCGTCACGGTCGCTGAAACCAACGAGGAAGGCCTTGCGGCGCTGGCCGAGATTCACGGCCCGGTGGTGGTGGAACAATGTCTGGAGGGTCCCGAGGCCAGCCTGTTCGTCCTGACCGATGGCGAAACCGTGCGCGTGCTGCCTTCGGCACAGGACCACAAGCGGCTGCGCGATGATGATGAAGGCCCCAACACCGGCGGCATGGGCGCCTTCTCGCCTTCGCTGCGCCTCACCCCGGCGCTGCAGCAACAGGCGCTCGATCGCATCGTTCACCCCACGTTGAAGGCGATGCGCGAACGCGGCACACCGTTCCAGGGCTTCCTTTATGCCGGCCTGATGCTGACGGCGGATGGCCCGATGCTGATCGAATACAACGTGCGGCTGGGCGATCCCGAAGCCCAGGTGCTGATGATGCGGCTGGACACCGACATGGTGGAATTGATGTGGGCCACGGCCACCGGCACGCTGGCCGATATTGAGCCCAGGTTCACCAAGGACGCCGCCGTGACCGTGGTGATGGCCGCCAATGGCTATCCGTGGAAGCCGGTGGTGGGCACGGTGATCGACGGGCTGCCGGCGGCAGAGGCGCTGGGCGTCAAGATCTTCCACGCCGGCACCCGCCGCACGGACGATGGCCGGTTGGTTGCAGCCGGCGGGCGCGTGCTCAATGTCACGGCGGCAGGCCATGACATTTCCGAGGCGCGGGCGCTGGCCTATGCGGCTATTCGCAAGATAAGGTGGCATGGCGGCCATTTCCGGCGGGACATCGGCAAGAGCGCCTGAGGTTCCGGGCTGATCCCGCCACTGTGGGGAGACGGGCGAGATGAGCGATCGGCAGCAGCAGTTTTCGGGCACCAGCGCGGTGCGCCCCGGCCAGGAGATTGACGCCGGGCGCCTCGCCGAATGGATGCAGGCCAACGTGGAAGGTTATGCCGGCCCGCTCACCATCGAACAGTTCAAGGGTGGCCAGTCCAACCCCACCTACAAGCTGATCACGCCGAAGCAGAATTATGTGCTGCGCAGGAAGCCGCCGGGCCAGCTGCTGCCATCGGCGCACGCGGTGGACCGTGAATATCGGGTGATCACCGCGCTCTACAACCAGGGTTTCCCGGTCGCCCGCACCTTCGGGCTGTGCCAGGACAATGATGTCATCGGTACCTGGTTCTACATCATGGACTGCGTCGATGGCCGGGTGATCTGGGACACCACCTTCCCGGACGTGCCCGTGCCGGAACGCCGCGCCTATTTCGATGCCATGAACAAGACGATGGCCGATCTGCACATGATCGACTATGTCGCCGCCGGGCTGGAGGATTTCGGCAAGCCGGGCAATTATTTCGCCCGCCAGATCGGCCGCTGGTCCAAGCAGTATCTAGAGGATGTCGATGCCGGCCGCTATCCGGCGATGGACGCGCTGGTGGAATGGCTGCCGGCCAACATCCCGGCGGGCGATGAAAGCGCCATCGTCCACGGCGATTATCGCTGTGACAACATGATCTTCCACCCCACCCAGCCCAAGGTGGTTGCGGTGCTGGACTGGGAACTTTCCACCATCGGCCACCCGCTGGCCGATTTTTCCTATCACCTGATGATGTACCGGATGCCGCCCAGCACCACGACGGGCCTGGTGGGCAATGATCTGGCGGCGCTGGGCCTGCCGACGGAAGCCGAATATATCGATGCCTATTGCCGCCGCACCGGCCGCGACGGCATTCCCGACATTGATTTTTATGTCGCCTACAACATGTTCCGGCTGGCCGGCATCATCCACGGCATCAAGGGCCGGGTGATCCGCGGCACCGCCACATCGGCCCACGCGAAGAAATCCGCCGAAGGTTTCGAGGCGCTGGCCGATCTGGCCTACGAACAGGCGAAGAAACTCGGCGCGTGAACCGCTGGGCGCTGTTCCTGGCGACGCTGGCGGCCGGCCTGCTGTGGGCGGTGATCCGCATCCAGCCGCCGGCGCCCTTGCCGGCCGACGCCCCGGCCGATCAGTTCAGCGCGGCGCGCGCCATGGCCGATGTGCGGGTGCTGGCGCGCGAACCGCACCCCACCGGCAGCGCTGCCAGCGCGGCGGTGCTGGGGCATCTGGAAGCGCGGCTGGCGGCGCTGGGTTTCACGACGCGCCGCGTCGTCACCCCGCTGGAAGGCCGCCCGGCGCGGCGGCTGGCGAAATGGGGCGGCGATGCCGCGCAGCCTGCCATCAGCCTGGTGGCCATCCGCCCCGGCGCCGATCCTGCCGCGCCAGCCGTGGCGCTGATGGCGCATCATGATTCGGTGTGGGCCTCTCCGGGTGCAGCCGATGATGTGGCCGGCGTGGCCGCCGCGCTGGAAATCGCCCGCGCCATTCCGAAGGCCGCCCAGCAGCGCGATCTGGTGCTGCTGTTCACCGATGCCGAGGAACTGGGGCTGGTCGGCGCGCAGGCGATCTTTGCCGATGGCGCCAAGGGCGATCCCATCGCCGGGCGGCTGGGCGTGGTGATCAACCTGGAGGCGCGCGGCGGCGGTGGCCGCACGATGATGTTCCAGACCGGGCCCGACAACGGTGAACTGGTGCAACTGCTGGCCCGATCCTCCCCCGATGCCGCCGCCAGCAGCGTGGCCGTCACCGTCTATGAAAATCTCCCCAACGACACCGATTTCACGCCAGTGCTGAAGCGGGGCATCGCCGGGCTGAACTTCGCCTTCATCGGGGAGGCGTGGGGCTATCACAGCCCGTTGATGACGCCCGACCGGCTGGAACAGGGGGCCGTGCAGCATCTGGGAGACAGCGTGCTGGGCGTCACGCGGGCGCTGCTGGCGGCCGAAGCCCTGCCCGGCCCCGCCCCCAACGCGGTGTTCGCCACACTTCCGGGGCTGGGCCTGATCGTCCATTCGCCGGCTGCCGGCTGGGGCGTGCTGGCGCTTTCGGCCGGTTTGCTGGGGCTGGCGGCCCGGTGGCGGCGCGGTGACTGGACGATTGCGGCATCCGCACTGTCGTTCGGGCAGGCCGTGCTGGTGCTCGTCATCGCCGGGGTGCTGATGTTCGGGCTCAACCTTGTTTCGGGCAGCGTGGGCGCGGAATATTATGATCGGCTGGCGGCGCTGCCCCGGCTGGAACTGGTGGCCGGTCTCGCCGCGCTGGCCGCGCTGCTGTTCGCTGCCTCCGCACCGGCCGGCACGGCGTGGGATCGTTGGCTCACCTGGCCAAAGCTGTGCATCGTGGCCGCGCTGGCCGTGCAGATCTGGCTGCCCGGTGCCGGGCCGGTGTTTGCGTGGCCGGCGCTGCTGGCGGCGCTGGCGGCGGCGATTGGCGCGCGCATCAGCGGCCCGGTGCACCTTGTGCCTGCCGCGCTGCTCGCCATCCCCGGCCTCGCGCTCACGGCGGAGCTGGCGCATTTCGCGTTCCTGGGGGTGGGCGCACCGATGCCGTGGGCCACCGTGGGACTGCTGATCCCGGTGCTGGCCTTGCTGGCGCCATTGGTTCCGGCAGGCCCGCGCCGTCCCGCCCTGACCGGCATGGCGGTGAGCACGGCCGCCGCGATGGCCGTGGCGCTGTGGGTCAGCCTGGATGCGCCGGCGGCATCGGTGCCGCCCTATGCCGGCACCGAAAAACAGCAGGGCTGATCACAGGAACACGCAGATCGTCTGTCCGTCCGGGCGCGGGCAGGGCAGGGCGATGCGCCAGGCGATGCTGTAGGGCAGCCGGCCCGGCACTTTCGCGCCGGCATCATCACGGGCAGGATCGAACCGCCAGCGCTTGGTGGCCAGCGCGCAGGTGTCGGCGGCAAGGCCGGCTGGCAGATCGCCGCCGGCCGTCACGGTGCAGCCGGCAACCTTGCCCTTTGCGTCGATCTCCAGATCGAAGCGCACATTGCCTTCCACCCCGGCCTCTGCCGCCGCCGCCGGATAATCGGCGGCATCGATCTTGACCACGCGCGGCGCCGGTGGGCTGGCGGCAAGCAGCAGGGGCGCCAAGGTCAGCAGCGCGCGCCGGCTCACGGCGCCGGCTCCATCAGGCCATTCACGCGCGTGGCCTGCAGCTTGTCGATCTTGCGGCCATCCATGTCGATGATCTCGAACTGCCAGCTGCCCAGCCGGAAGCGTTCGCCGGTTTCGGGCAGGTGGCGCAAGCGGTCCAGCGCAAGGCCGGCCGCCGTCTCGTAATCGCGTTCCTCCGGCAGCGGCAGGCCCAGCCGGTCGGCCAGTTCGTCCACCGGCATGGCGCCCGAAATCAGCCAGCTGCCATCATCGCGCTCCACTGCCATCGGATCGCTGCCCAGATCGACATCGCTGCGGAAGGCGCCGGCAATCGCCGACAGCACGTCCGATGGCGTCACGATGCCTTCGAAATGGCCATATTCATCATGCACCAGCGCCATCGGGATGTCGGAATCCCTGAGTGCATTGAGCGCATCCACCGCGTCCAGCACGTCGGGCAACACGGGCGCCGGCCGGGCCAGCGCGGCCAGATCCAGCCGCCGCCCCTCGATCAGCGCCTGCACCACGTCACGCGCCTGCAGCACGCCGATGATGTCATCGATGCTGCCGTTGGCCACCAGCAGGCGGCTGTGCGGCGTTTGCGCCAGTTGCGCGCGCACCGCCGCGTCATCGGCATTGGCATCGATCCAGTCGATCTCGCCGCGCGGGGTCATCACCCCGCGCACCCGCCGGTCCGCCAGCCGCATGATGCCCGATATCATCTGGCTTTCCTCGGCTTCGATGATCCCGGCCGAGGTGGCTTCGGCCACCACCGATCGCAATTCCTCCTCGGTCACGGTCTGCGTGGTGTCGCGGCTCTGGCCCAGCAACCGGAAGACGAGGGCGCTTGACCAGTCGAGCGCGGCGACGAAGGGCGTCGTCACCTTGGCGAACAGCACCATCACCGGCGCCACGCGCACGGCGATGGCTTCGGGGGAGCGCAGCGCGAACTGCTTGGGCACCAGTTCGCCGATGATCAGCGAAAGATAGGTGGTGAGCGCGATGACCACGGCAAAGCCGATTTCCTCGGCGGTATCGGCCGGCAGCCCACTGATTGCCGTGAGCCGTTCGCCCACCGGGCCGGCCAGCGTGGCGCCCGAATAGGCGCCGTTGATGATGCCGACCAGCGTGATGCCGATCTGCACGCCCGACAGGAAGCGGCCCGGTTCCTCGGCCAGCGTC
>Ga0209278_1001023_pt1 | contig 17974 bp, 16 predicted proteins | sample JI81BgreenDNA_FD_187504 | JGI IMG/M metagenome (GOLD analysis project Ga0209278, IMG submission 187504) | Wastewater effluent complex algal communities from Wisconsin, to seasonally profile nutrient transformation and Carbon sequestration -... | ecosystem: Engineered > WWTP > Effluent > Algae... | reverse complement strand
GCCCCGACAATGCCATACTGTCGGTTGCGGGTCGCGTAAACACGGCCGAGGTGGTACGTTTGGCCGAAAAATGGTTTGGCCCCATCCCCGCAGGGGGTCGCCCGCCGCGGCAGTTGCCTACCGAGCCCGAGCAGCTGCAGCCCCGGGAGCTGCACCTTGAAGCCGACGTACCGGTGAACGCCTTTTACCGCGTTTACCCCATGCCGGCACGCCGCGACAAGGCCTACGCGGCCTGCGACCTGCTGAGCGATGTGCTCTCGCGGGGGAAGTCGGCACGCCTCTACCGCCGTTTGGTGAAAGAACGCCAGCTGTGTAGCAGCGTGAATGCCTACATCACGGGCGACCAAGACCCGGGTATGTTTGTGATTACCGGTCAGCTCGTAAAAGGCATTACACACGCCGAAGCCCTGGCCGCCGTTGAGGAGCTCCTCGACGAGCTGAAGCAAGAAATGTTGTCGGCCGAGGCCATCGAAAAGCTCCACAACAATGTAGTTTCTACCCTCACCTTTGCCGAAACGCAGGTGCTGAATGTGGCCATGAACCTGGGCTATTACGCCTTGTTGGGCGATGCCAGTCAGCTCAACCGCGAGGCCAACCATTACCGTAGCATCGACGCCACCGCCTTACAGCAGCAAGCCCGTCAACTTTTTGTAACCCACCGTGCCAACACCCTGTACTACCATGCCCGATAACGTCCTCAACCGGGCTGTAGCCCCCCAACAGCAAGCCTTTGTAGGCTTCACCATACGCCAACCCGAGCAACACCTACTGGCCGATGTGCCCGTTTTTGTGCTCGAAGCAGGCATGCAGGAGGTGCTGCGCATCGATTTGGTTTTTGCCGCCGGTGCCTGGCACGAAGCCCAACCGCTGGTGGGCGGACTCACCAACCGCATGTTGCAAGAAGGCAGCCGTGCCCGCAGTGGCGCTGCCATCGCCGAATTTTTCGATTTCCATGGAGCCTACCTGAGTTACGAAGCCACCGCCGACCGCAGTGGGGTGAGTTTGTATTGCCTGAGCCACCATGCCACGCAGTTGCTGCCCACCTTTTTTGAGCTGGTATTTGAGCCCGCTTTTCCCGCCCACGAATTGGCCACCACGGTCCGTAACCAAAAGCAGCAGCTGTCGGTAGAGCTGGGTAAAGTATCGTTTTTGGCTCGACGGGCCTTTGCCGAGGCTTTGTTTGGCACCGAGCACCCCTACGGCCGCCAGAGCAACGAAGCCCGTTACGACGCCCTACAACCCAGCTGGCTGGAACAGTTCCATGCGCAGCAGTACACCCGCCAACGGTTCAGTGTGAGCGTGAGCGGCAGAGGAGCAAGCTCCCTGCTACCCCAACTGGCCCAGCTGCTCGAAAAGGTGCCAGCCGGCGAGGCAGCAGCCGAGCCCGTGTACCCGGCAAATAGCCGTTTGGGCCAGGTGCACGTCGCCAAACCCGACGCGCTACAGCACGCCCTGCGTATTGGCCGCCGCTGTATCGACAAGCGCCATCCCGACTATCACGGCCTCAAAGTGCTTAACACCCTCCTGGGCGGCTATTTTGGCTCACGCCTCATGAGCAACTTACGGGAAGACAAAGGCTTTACCTACGGCGTAGGCTCGGCTGTGCTCAGCTACGAGCGTGATGCCGTATGGACCATCGCCACCGAAGTAGGTGCCGACGTAAGTGCCGCCGCCTTGACCGAAATTTACGAAGAGATGGAGCGCCTACGTCGTGAACCCGTAGGCCATGAGGAGCTTGAGTTGGTACGCCAATACTTGCAAGGCGTGTACATGAGCAGCTTCGACGGCGCCTTCGCCCTCGCCGACCGTTTCCGCGATGTGTACCACTTTGGCCTCGATAGCAGCTACTACACCCAATATCTCCACACCGTGCAGCACATCACCCCCGAGCAACTTCAAGCCCTCGCCCAGCAATACCTCAATCCGGCCGACTTCGTTACCATCGTCGCCGGCGGCTAGGCTTGAAATTACCTCATCTTGTGGTCTTTCATTTTTAGCAAAATCTGACGGACCATTTCTCATTTTCGGCAAAAAAGCCTCACCTTCGTAGTACTGCCCAATTGTATGTCGTTCGAAATCCGCCTCACGCACTTCGAAGGTCCATTCGACCTGCTTCTCTTTTTTATTGAGCGCGACGAATTGGACATCTACGACATTCCTATCGCCAAAATCACCGACGATTTCTTGAACTACATCCACCAGATGCAGGAATTGAATATTGAGCTGGCGAGTGAGTTTATCCTGGTCGCCGCAACGCTTATGCGCATCAAGGCCAAGATGTTGCTGCCCCGCAAGGAAGTAGACCTTCAGGGCAATGAAATCGACCCTCGTCAAGATTTGGTAGAAAGGCTGCTCGAGTACAAACGGTATAAAGGCGTACTGGCCACCATGTCGTCGCTGGAGAGCGAACAGCTGCAGCGCGAAAAGCGTGGCCATACAGCACTCGAACTTGCCCAGTTGCAGCAGGAGCTCGGCGCCGAGCAGGAGTTGTTGTCGCTCGATTTATACGGACTCCTGAAGGCCTTCCAAAAGGTGATGAGCCGCTTCGAAGAGCGCGAAAACGCCCCCAAGCACGTGGTGGTACCGTATCCCTATACCATCGAAGCCCAGCGCAACTATTTGTTAGAGCTGATCGCCACCCGCAAAAAGGTGACCTTCAACGAAGTATTCACGGGCTTTCCCGACAAGATGAAGGCCATTTTTACCTTTTTGGCCCTGCTCGAACTGTTGCAACTGCAACAACTCGACATTAAAGTTGGCGAAGGCTTCAACAACTTTTTCCTGCTCCCTAAAAAGGCCGACAGTTGATGGAAAATTTCTTCTCCGCCACCTTTTTGCCCTTTACCCTCATCGTGATCATGATGGGCGTAGGATTATCGCTCACCTTTCAGAGTTTCCGGAACATCCTATTTTATCCTCGCGCCATCAGCATTGGCTTGGTAGCGCAGATGGTGTTGTTGCCGCTACTGGCCCTATGGATAGCCGACAACAGCAATATGGACCCGATTTACCAGGTAGGCTTGGTGTTGGTTGCCGCCTGCCCGGGCGGTGCATCGGCCGGACTACTCAACCACCTCTTGCGTGGCAATGTAGCCCTAAGCATTTCGCTGACCAGTGTAAACAGCTTCATTACCCTCGCCACCATCCCGCTCATCACCAATTTTGCGCTGGAGCGGTATATGGGCACCGAGGCCGCTTTCAGCTTGCCGCTCGGGCATACGGTACGCGAAATTGCCCTCATGACCCTGCTTCCCGCCTTTGTTGGCGTGCTCATCCGGCACTATCGCCCACGTTTTGCACTGGCCGCCGAGAAGCCCCTCAAGTACATCATGCCCACCTTGCTCGCCATCGCATTTGTGGGCATCATCTTTTTCGAACAAAAATCGGGTAGCGACGCCACCCACACCTTTGTCGACCTCATCTTACCCAATTTATGGCTTAACCTCGGTGGCATGTTTGGCGGTTATCTGCTGGGGCTGCTGTTTCGGTTGGGACCTACCTCACGCATGACCATCAGCATAGAAGTAGGCTTGCAAAACAGCTCCCTCGCCATTTTTGTGGCCACCACCCTGCTGCATGCCCCGCAGATGGCCTTGGTAGCCGTGGTGTACGGCAGCTTTACCTTTGTAACTGCCGTAGCCTTTGGTTTGGGCATGTATCGCCTCAACCGCTGGCTGCGGATGCGTTTAAAACGGCTAAACGCATGAGTGGCACCCTCTACCTCATTCCCCTGCCCTTGGCTCCTGAAACGGCTTTGGCCACCCTGCCAGCCAGCATCACGCCACTCGTACAGCGGCTGCAGTACTTCATCGTAGAGAGCGAGAAGGTGAGCCGCCGCTTCCTCAAGGAGCTCGACCGCAACATCGACATCAACATTCGGCATTTCGGTTTGCTCAACGAGCACACCCCGGCCAGCGAAGTCCGCCAGCTGCTGCAGCCTGCCCTCGACGGCCACGACATCGGCCTGATGAGTGATGCTGGCTGCCCGGGCATCGCCGACCCGGGTGCTGCCGCTGTAGCCCATGCCCATCGGTTGGGCATAGCCGTGCAACCCCTCAGCGGACCGTCGTCGATTGTACTCACCCTCATGGGCAGCGGCTTCAATGGTCAGCGATTTGCCTTTCACGGTTACTTGCCTGTAGCCGCACACGAGCGCGAGCGGGCCTTGCGCGAGCTCGAAGCCGAATCGCGCCGCCGCAACATGACGCAGCTGTTTATCGAAACCCCCTACCGCAACCGTCAGCTCCTCGATACGCTCCTGAAAGTGGGCCATCCCGACACCCAATTGTGCATCGGCGCTGGCCTCACTGCCGCCGACCAGCTGCTCGAAACGCGTAGCATCAAAGCATGGAAAATGGCCATTCCCGAGCTCAACAAACGACCTGCGGTATTTGCCATTTATTGTGGCTAGCCTACTGACCCAACGGCCACCCATTTCCCTTATTTTTGCAGCATAAATTCAAACTATGCTCACCATAGGTTTACTCGTTTTAGGCTTTGTGCTCCTCATTGTCGGCTCCGAGTGGCTAGTACGAGGCGCCTCGTCGCTGGCCAAGTCATACAATGTACCCGATATCGTTATTGGACTTACCATTGTGAGTTTCGGCACCTCCATGCCCGAGTTATTGGTAAGCATGTTGGCCGCAGTAAAAGGCAATTCCGACATTGCTATCGGCAATGTATTGGGATCGAACATCGCCAATATCCTGCTCATTTTGGGTATATCGGCCATGATTTATCCCTTACGGGTGAAACGCAAAACCACTTGGGTAGAAATTCCCATATCGTTATTCGCAGCGGTATTGCTCGGTTTATTGGCCCACTTCGGTTTCGAAAGTCTGCCCGGAGCCCCCAAAATTGGGCGTGGCGACGGCATCGTATTACTCATCGGTTTTGCCGGATTTATGTGGTATATCTTTGATCTGGTAAAAAAAGACCAAACAGCAGCCGACGAGCACTTTGTGGCCATGCCCTTGTGGAAGTCGGGTTTGCTGATTCTAAGTGGTATCGCGCTTATGGGTTTAGGCGGCAAGTGGAGTGTTGACAATGCCGTGATCTTAGCCCGCAGCTGGGGTGTGAGCGAGGCACTCATCGGCCTCACCATCGTTGCAGTGGGTACTTCTTTGCCCGAATTGGCCACTTCGGCCATGGCCGCCTGGAAAAAAGAAACCGACATTGCCGTAGGGAATGTGGTAGGCTCCAACATCTTCAATATTTTATGGATACTTGGTGCCAGCGCGAGCATCACCCCCATGCCCTTCCGTGAAGAAATCAACTTCGACTTTGCCATGACCATCGGTGCCAGCCTGTTGTTGTTTCTGTTTATGTTTATAGGCAAACGCCACGAGTTGGGTCGCTGGAAAGGCGCCCTCATGGTGGCCGTTTATATCAGCTACGTCATTTACCTTATCCAACGCGGCTAATGCTCCAGGCAGGGCCTTTGCTCCAAACCATCGACGACCCTGCCCAGCTGCGGCAGCTGCGTCGCGACCAGCTACCCCAGTTGGCCGAGGAGCTGCGGCACTTCCTGCTCGATGCAGTATCGCGTTATGGTGGGCATCTGGGTGCCAGCCTTGGCACGGTAGAACTTACGCTGGCCCTGCACTACAGCTTTAACACCCCGCACGACCGCCTCATTTGGGATGTGGGCCATCAGGCCTACGGACACAAAGTGCTCACCGGTCGCCGCGACAGCTTTCACACCAACCGCCAGCTCGACGGCATCAGCGGTTTCCCTGTGCGGCACGAGAGCCCCTACGACGCCTTTGGCACCGGTCATGCCAGCACAAGCATCGGCGCCGCCTTGGGCATGGCCCTCGCCGCCCGAAGCATAGCGCCGCAGCGCCACCACATCGCCCTCATTGGCGACGGCGCCCTTACCGGTGGCATGGCCTTCGAGGCGCTGAACCAAGCCGCCACCGAAGACGTAAACCTGCTGGTGGTGGTGAACGACAATGCCATGAGCATCGACCCCAATGTGGGCGGCCTGCTGCGGCAGCTCGAACAGCTGCGTACGGGCAGCCATCAGGGCCCCAACTGGTTCGAAAACCTGGGATTGAACTACAGCGGACCCATCGACGGCCACAACACCGATGTGCTGCTCGATGCCTTTGCCAACTACCGTCGTGTAGGCGGTGTTGCCGTTTTGCACGTGGTAACCGTGAAGGGCAAGGGTTACCCCCAAGCCGAAAGCGATCAGGTGCGCTGGCATGCCCCCGGTCTATTCGATAAACTCAGTGGCAACTTACACCCGGTAAAGCCGGCTCCAGGACCCAAATACCAAGATGTTTTTGGCCAAACGCTACTCGAGCTCGCCGAAATAGCACCCAAGCTGTTTGCCATCACCCCCGCCATGCCCAGTGGTTCGGGATTGGTGGCATTTATGGAGAAATACCCCGAGCGGAGCCGCGATGTGGGCATAGCCGAACAGCATGCCGTTACCTTGGCCGCAGGTTTTGCCACCGAAGGCTGGAAACCTTACTGCGCCATCTATTCTACCTTCTTGCAGCGTGCCTACGACCAGCTCATCCACGATGTGGCGCTCCAGCAGCTGCCCGTGGTGTTTTGTATCGACCGCGCCGGCCTCGTGGGAGCCGACGGTGCCACCCACCACGGCGCTTTTGATTTGGCCTATTTGCGCTGTATACCCCATATGGTGGTGGCCGCTCCCCGCAACGAAAGGGAGCTCCGCAATATGTTGTATACCGCGCTGTTTCACAACGGCCCCATGGCCATACGCTACCCCCGAGGCAACGGCAACGACCCCGCTTGGCAGCAAGACTTCGAACAGCTTGCATTAGGACGCGGCGTTTGGCTCAAAGAAGGCGAACATACCCTGGTGCTCAGCGTAGGTACCATGGCCGATACCGTGCAGGAAGCCTTGCAGGGAAGCCCTTATGCGCATGCCGATTTGCGTTATGTGAAGCCCCTCGACGAGGAGTTGCTGCAGACCGCACGCAACTTTGCGCGGGTGGTGGTGGTAGAAGACGGCTGTATTTCGGGCGGCGCCGGCAGTGCCGTAGGCGAATGGTTGCTGGCGCACAACTACCCGGGCCGTTTCCTGAGTTTGGGCCTACCCGATCGTTTTGTGCCCCATGCTTCTACCCAGGAGTTGTATCAGCAGCTCGGCTTAGATGTAGAGGGAATAAGAAAGTCACTGGAAGAATAACGATAAAGTTCATTTTCCATTGGACTTATTTTTCTTGTTTATTGATTGGATTTGGTCTGTTATCGAAAAATGAAATAATAATTATCTTATCAGATTTCAGCCGATATAAAATCCTTATTTGAGAGGTAAGCAGTTAGCCACGGATATCTTTATGTTCTACACCCCCTAAAAGCGGATAATTACTCAAAACTTTGAACGAGTCATTAGTTTTTTGGATAAAAGAGGATGCCGTTTTTTCACCCCACTCCTGTTTTAAATAAGTAATTATTTTATCGAATTCCGCAGCTGCTTTAGGAGTAACGAATACCTGCATCAATAGTGACTCATCAGTTTATTCCAAGCAATAAGCTTTTCGTCATCGTCGCCTTGTTGGTACGAAACATGGAGCTCCGCTTTTTGGCTTTCCGTGAGACTTTCCCAAAACGCACTGGTATCGGCTTCCTTTTGTAGATGCAAAAGGTTGTAGGCCATACGCAATAATTCTTCATTTTCGGTTTGATCAACCAATCGATGAAGATTTGTTTTTAAAGCAGTATTTGCCATGTGCTAATCTTTATATGCACAATTTAATACAATTGTTAAGTCGATGCAAGCATCAAATACACCGAGCGGAATAGCTTACTTTTTACTTTACTTAAATCCATGGAATTTCATCTGAAGCTCACACCAGATTTTACCTAAAAAGTTCGTTCAAATTCCACATGAATAAATCAGATGTTAAACCTTGACAGGCAAAATTTCCATGCTGTTTTTTATGTAAATCAGCTGCAAGCTTTAACCACCTGCAGCTTTGCACAATGTGGTGTAAATCGTATTTTTCGGAAAAAGCAAGCTATGGCGCGTGCTCCTTTCCAAATCGACCCTCGGCTCGGCAAGCGCGGGGAGGTGGCCACAAGGCTCGATAATCTCACCGATGCCGTTTTTGGTATCGCCATCACCTTGCTCATCTTCAGTCAGGCCAACCCCAACTCGTTTGGCGACCTGCTGCGGTTTACCAAAACACTGCCGGCTTTTCTGATTAGCATTGGCTTTTTGATGTTGATTTGGACCGAACACCGGAAGTTTAGCCAGGTGTATGGTTTATACGACACAAGCTTGTTGTGGCTCAACACCCTCTTTTTGGCCATGGTGATTTTTTATGTGTACCCGCTGCGTTTTCTAACGCTGTTTCTTACGCATATGCTTTTCGACTTGGGCCTTGATCTAAGCATTCGATTCAGCGACGTACCGCATTTGATGATGTATTACGGTCTGATGGCCTTTGCCTTGTATTTTTTGCTGTTTTTGTTCTATCACCGCGCCCTCAAAATGGCCGACACCTTGGATTTGAGCGAATACGAGCGTTTTTACACCCGTGAACAGCGCTTTAAGATGGTCCTTATGTTTAGTGTACCCCTATTATCGGTAGCTGTTAGTGCAATTTTGGCACCTTGGTCGTCGTTTTTGGCCGGCATCCTATCGGGGGTCACCTACTTCATTTACACGCCCTTGATGTTTTGGTGGGGCAAACGCCACGAGCGACTTTCGGCAGCGTATTGAGACTATTGGTCAGCTTTTGGTTTAAGATGACCTCCTTTTGCCTAATTAAGCAGCGTCTGCAGTTTCCGACCTACCCTACTCATGGTAATTCCCGAAAAACCAACACCATGCTTCAGTTTATCTGAGGATTACCCCTTTAAGTTCCAGTTTAATTGTGTATATTTCAAAGTAACCCTTAACACGTCCGTATTAACACGGAATAGGCTCAATCAATGTCGGAACAAAGGTCTTTTGAGCATGAACGTTTAGCTGCCTTCAAGTTGCTCGACCGGATAAATCAGGCCGTGCTCATGCTCGACGGTGCGGGCACGGTCGTGCAGCTTAATCTGGTAGCATCCAAGTTCGAAGACCAAAACAACGGTTGGCTCGGAAAAAGCATAGGCCTGCTATTTTTCCAACGAACTCATGAGGTTTCGTTTCCCGAAATTTTGGCCGAAGGCCGCACAGCTGAGCAGGAATACTGCTGGATTATCGACACCAAAAAATTGGGTAAAGTAGAACACCGGGCCTTTCCACATGGAGACGGTTATTTGTGGACGTTTCGGAAACTTGAGCCGCTCGAACACCAGCTCAAAGTAAAAAGCGATTACATCCGTCAACTGGAAGAAAGCGCTGCCTTGGCCAAAGTAGGTTCATGGGAAGTCGACTTCCAGCACGGCACGCTCCATTGGTCGAGAGAGGCCCGCAGAATCCACGGGTTTACCGACGAGCCCACACCTTCGCCCGCCGAAGCACTCAACTTTTTTATCGATGCCCACGCCCGCGACTTGCTGAATGCCGAAACCCAACGTATCACTACCCAAGGTGGGAACTACGAGATAGAAGCCCGTTTGAAGCCCAAAAATGGTCCTGTGCTATGGGTTCGCATCAAGGCCGAGGCGCATCTGACCAACGGCATCTGTACGGCAATGAATGGCTTCATTCAGGACATTGAAGAGCACAAAAAATTTGAACAAACCATAATCGAAACCAAAACCCGGCTCGAACGTGTGCTCGAAAGCACCGAAGTAGGGGCATGGGAATGGAACATACAAACGGGAGATTGTTCGTACAACGACCGTTGGGCAGCCATGTTGGGTTACACCTTGGCCGAACTTGAGCCCTTACACATCAACACCTGGTTCAAACTGTTGAACCCCTTCGATAAACCTATAGCCGAAGAAACCCTGCAAGCCTATATGGCTGGGAAAACCGAGTCGTACAAGGTCGAATTTCGGATGAAGCACAAAGAGGGCCACTGGGTATGGATACAAGACGAAGGCAAGATTTTCAGCTACGACGATGCTGGTAAGCCCTTACTCATGTACGGCACGCACCGCGACATTAGTGCAGAGAAAAAAATACTTGAAGAGCTTCAAGAAAGCCAAAACCGCTCGCAGATTATCGCCGAGAACCTCGAGGAAATGTTCTGGCTCATGAATGCCGAAGGCGACAAGCTGCTGTACATGAATCCGGCATATACCAACTTTTTCGGCCTTTCGTTAGAGGAGTTGTACCGCCAGCCCGAGGCATCCTTGAAGTCGATTCACCCCGACGATCTTGACCGCGTTCTTCAAGTATACCCACATTATCTCGAAACCGGCATTTTTGAGGAGTCGTTTCGGGTAATTCATACCAGCGGCCAAATATTTTGGATTAAAGCGAAAATAAGGCCTATTTACGATGCCGACCAGCAGCTAATATACCGGGTAGGAACCGCACAAGACATTACGGAAATACAGGAACATATTGCGGCTTTACAAGCCTCGAACCGACAAGTAGCGAGCACCAATGCACGCTTGGCCGAAGCACAAAAAGTGGCGCGAATAGGATTCCGGGAAATCAACCACCTCACCGAATCGAGCTGGTGGTCGGCTGAGCTGTACGATTTGGTAGAGGTGGATAAAAACGACAAAAACATTAGCCCTCAGGATTATTTGAAGCTCATTCACCCCGACGATCGGGAGGCGGTGGGCGAAATCATGAAGAAACATTTGGAAGGCGATGTACCCTACGACCTGGGTTATCGTTTGCTCACTGCTTCGGGCAAGGTGTATTTTGTTCGTGAGCGTTGCGAAACCTCCTACAATGCCGAAGGTAAAGCAGTGCGAAGTTTAGCCGTTATTGCCGACCTCACCGCCTTAAGAACCGCACAAGAAAAAGAGCAAGAGATTGCGAGCATCCACCACGACCTGCTGAATCAAGTTGCCGATGCGTTTTTCATGTGCGACATGGACGGCAAGTTTTTGGAAGTAAACAACGAAAGTTGTTCCATGTTGGGCTACACCCGAGAAGAGTTGCTTTCGATGCACCTCAACGACATCGATATCGAGTACGATATAGCGCAAGCAAACAAGCTTTGGGATAGCTTCAAAAGTGGCGACACCCACACCTTCACCACCACACACAAACATAAAAATGGCTATGCCATACCCGTAGAAATACGGTTTGGCATAACCACACGCGAGGGGCAACGTGTGGTGCTGGGCTTAGCGCGCGACATTCGCAGCAGGCTCGAAAAGGATGCTGTTTTAGAACAGAGTCAAGCCCGCTTTAAGACACTACTAGAATCGGCGCCCATCGGTTTAGGCGTCTTACAACCACCCGACGCCGCCATTTTCGTCAACCAACAATTTACCGAACTCACCGGCTATACCATCGACGACACTTCGAGCTTTTCGAAATGGTGGGAATTGTTGTACCCCGACCCCGACTACCGTGCAGAGGTGCAAGCACAATGGGAAGCGGCGTTATCGCAAACACCACCTGGCGAACAAGTACCACCTTTGGTATGTGATGTGCAAACCAAGACTGGCGTAACCAAACAAATGCAGATTAGCGCCGTGGTGGTTGGCAACGAAATCATCATTGCCTTTGTAGACCTTTCTGATTTGATTCAAGCGCGCAAAGAAGCCGAAAAACAAGAGAATTTCATCCGTTTGGTAATGGACAGCTTACCCATAGGCATTGCTGTAAATACCATAGAGCCCGTTGCGTTCAAGTATATGAACGACAACTTTCCGCACTACTATGGCGTAACGCGCGACGACCTCAAGGAGCCCGACAATTTCTGGGAAGCCGTTTATCCCAATAGACAAGAACGGGAGCAGATGCAAAAACGAATACTGGAAGACGTAAAATCGGGTATACCCGAACGGATGCGCTGGAACAACGTTGCCATCAGTAGACCCGGCGAAAAAACACGGTACATCAATGCTTCCAATACGTTTATTCCAGATCAGGGATACCAAATATCTACCGTAGTGGATGTGAGCGAAAGTGTTTACGCAGCACAAAAATTACAACAATCGAACGAACAGATCCGCAAACTGTCGCAAGCGGTAGAGCAGAGCACCGCGAGCATCGTGATTACTGATTTGGACGGCAATATCGAGTACATCAACCCCGCCTTTACCACCATTACCGGTTATACGTTGGACGAGGTAAAAGGTAAAAACCCGCGTATCTTAACCACAGGTCAAAAATCAAAAACAGAATACAAACTCTTGTGGGACACCATTAAATCGGGTCAGGTTTGGCAAGGGGAATTTTACAACAAGCGCAAAGACGGCTCCTTTTATTGGGAAGCGGCTTCAATCTCGCCCATTCGCGACGAAAATGGGCTGATTACCCACTTTTTAGCTGTAAAAGAAGACATATCTCTGCGTAAGAAGTACGAAGAAGAACTACAGAAAAGCGAAGAAAAATATCGACTTCTTGCCGAAAACGCGACCGACGTCATCTGGATCATGAACTTAAACCAGCGGCGATTCACCTATGTGAGCCCTGCTGTGACGCAGTTGATAGGCCATACGGTTGAACAAACCTTGACCATGAACTTCGAAACCATGATGAGCGAAGAGTCGTACGTACGGGCACAGGAGCTCATCGAAAAATCGGTGATGAATTTTCAAGCAAATCCAACCGATTCGGTAACTGGCCGCATAGAAATACAACAATACAAAGCCAACGGCAGCTTGATATGGGTCGAACTTTCGATGCGTTTGTATTTGAATGGAGCTGGCGAACTTGAAGTAATAGGTGTTACCCGCGACATTGCACAGCGCAAGGAGATAGAGGCGCTGCAGCTGCAAAAAGCTGCCGCCTTGCTCGACAGTGAACAACGTTTTAGGGCCTTGTTTAGCAACAACGCCTCGCCCATGTATCTGTTCGATTTCAAGACAGGACAATTGGTAGATGTGAATCCTGCGGCCGAAAGTTTTTACGGCTGGACGCGTGAGCGATTTCTGCTAAGAAACGTACGCGACCAATACGCCAACCCCGAAGAAGTGGAAGACCGTTTATCCCGTTTGTCCCTCGACAAACGCTATCGGTTCGAGACCAAACACACCAAAGCGGATGGAACCCGCTGCGATGTCGAAATTTTCAGCAGCCTGATTGTACTCGACGGCCAAAAACTGGTACACAGTATCGTGCACGACATCAGTAAGCGCAACGAATACTTCGATGCGCTCATCGCACAAAACAAAATCCTCAAGGAAATTGCCCGTGTACAATCACACGAGGTGAGAGCTCCACTGGCGCGGTTAATGGCTTTGATTATGTTGCTCGAAGATGAATCGTTCACCTTCGACCCCAATGCCCACGGCTTGCAAAGCGACAAAGAGGTGCTGAAAGAAATCCTCAATTCGGCCTACGAACTCGACGACATTATCCGCAGCATCTCTGAAAAGACCATGTCGGTGCACCACGAGGCCATTCGGATAGGCCATTAACCCTTGAATTTTTTTAACAGCTCGTTCTGCGGCTATTTTGTTAATTCGCAGTATGCGTATCCTATTTCTCTTGCTTATTAGCACCAGCACCTTAGCACAAACGGCCAATAACCGGCATACTCCCGAAGAAAAAGCCGTACTAGCCACTGTGCAGGCCTTGTTCGATACCATGCGCGACCGCGATACTACCGCTGCCGCAGCCTTGTTGCTACCCGACGGCATGAACTTCATTGCCATCGACGGGCGCGATAGTTTGATGCGTTGGCCCAATGCTGCCTTTGTGGATCAGCTCAAACAGCCAGGCGTACAGGCACGTGAACGTATGTGGGATGCCGAGGTACGGGTTCGGGGCAAAATCGCGCAGGTGTGGGCGCCTTACGATTTATATGTGAATGGAAGTTTTCGCCACTGCGGCATCGATGCTTTTACCCTCATTTTTGAAAACAACCGCTGGCGAATTACAGGCGCCGCTTTCACGGTCGAAAAAAAGGATTGCCCTCCTGGCCGTCCTGAGTGAGTCGTTATTTTAGTTCTTTTGCCATTCGCCCAAACAACATGTATGTTCAAGTCCTTTTATACCGAAAATACCGCTAGTACAGGTATGCTGCTCATAGCGGCATTGAGTTGTTTACTACACGTGGCAGCTTTGCTTGGTTGGGTGAATCCCGATTATTTACAGGGTGGCAGAAGCACCCCACAAAACTTCATACAACTCGAAACCGGAGCACTCACCATCAATGTGGTGATTTTACTGGCCGTACTTTGGCGCGCCGGTCGATTACCGCGGCCTATGCCCACACGAGCAGCCAAGTTGATTTTTGGTTTACTCGCCTTGTTATTTTGCTTGAATACATTTGGCAATTTGTTTGCAAAAACCTGGGTGGAAACCTTGGTTTTTACGCCGCTCACTGCGCTTAGTGCCCTTTGGAGCTTCCGGTTGAGTGGGTTATTTCAACGTTAACGAAATAATAAAGTGCAACTTTTTTGGGTTTGATGTTGTTTCTCCCCATTGTATGAAAAAGTCCCTAACCCGTATCCTTCTCCTTGCAGCAGCTTTGCCTTTAGTGGCTTATGGCGTTTTAGGTGTATTGTTTCTCGACCCAACGCCTTCAATCGTACTCACCCGCGACTTGTTGCAAAGCGGTGTCGACATTGAACAAGCTGGTTTAAGCCATGGAGAGCCGGGCTCGTTCAAGGCCGTTCTTCGTATACCTGCAGTAAATAAACAACCGTTTGTAGATACGCTCATCGGCGAAATGATTGAGTTTGGCTATGGCGACAGCGTCTTGCAGCTCCGTGCTGGTGTAACCAATCACGGCACTTCGCTCATTCAATTATTTAAAGGGAACCAGTTGTTGGTGACCGAAGAAGCCCCCTTGCTCAAAAAGTTGCCGAAAAACAAAGATTTTAAAGTAGAGATCAATTTCTACGACCAAAACAATCGGAAATTCGAAGGTGAAGCCCGTGTAGAACTGCGTATTTACACAGGAAGTGGTTTTTTTGGAGATTTAGGCAGCCAACAACTCGACCTCACACCTTATGGCGACTTCAGCGGACACAAACATTTGCATGCCTACCGAACCCCCGAAGGCAGCAAAATGGAAGTTTGGAAAGACTGGGCCAGCGCAGATTAGAACTAATTTCTATCTTTGATGTTTAAACATCAAAAAGGAAGTTATGTCAACCCGCTCCATCGAACATATTTTTTCGCCCGCTCAACCGCATATGGTCGGCGATGGCTTTAAAGTCCACAATTACATCCCATCGCGCATAGGCGGTTTCGAGCGCATGGACCCCTTTCTGATGCTCGACTACAATGCCCCATGGCAGGTACCGGCAGGTAAGCGCCCGCTGGGTGTGGATGTACACCCACACCGTGGCTTCGAAACGGTAACCATTGCCTACCAAGGCCGGGTTGCCCACCACGACAGTGCTGGCAATAGCGGAGTGATTGGCGAAGGTGAGGTACAATGGATGACGGCAGCCTCAGGCGTTTTGCACAAAGAATACCACGAAGAAGAATTCACCCGCACAGGAGGCACCTTTCAGATGGTGCAGCTTTGGGTAAATCTACCGGCGAAATACAAAATGTCGCCACCCAAATACCAAGGCATCACCCGCGATCAAATTGCCCACTACCAGCTGCCCTCAGGTATGGGTGAGCTCGAGCTCATTGCCGGCAGTTACGCAGGCGTTCAGGGACCAGCAAGTACATTTAGTCCGGTTAGCTTGATCAATGCTAAGCTGAAAGCTGGCGGAACGGCCGAATTCAATTTTCCGGCCCACCACAATACAGCGGTCGTGATAATTTCAGGTACGTTTAACGTGAATGGTAGGGAAGCTCGTGCCAACGATTTTGTATTGCTCAAAAACGACGGCACACAATTTACCCTTGAAGCCATCGAAGCAGGTATTGCGCTGGTCATGAGCGGTGAACCTTTACGCGAACCCATCGCTGCCCACGGTCCTTTTGTGATGAACACACGCCAGCAGCTTATTGAAGCCTTCAACGACTTTCAAGCAGGTAAATTCGGCACGTTGGAGTAAGGCCTCGATTAACCCGCTTGCCAAGGAACAAAGGTTATTAGATTATAAACTTTAAACAACCGCATCGGTCATTGCTCAGCATGTATTTCTGAGAACGATCGATGAAGACGCGCTACCATGTCCGTAAATTGTTTAATTTACAACATCCAAAATCGTATGAAAAAGCTTGTTCTATTAGCACTATTCGGTGTTTTCACCGCTTGCGGCACCAAAATTCCCGAACCCACCCCTGAAGTAGCCAATGCTTCGAAAGTTGAACTTGCGACGCTAGTCGCTGGCAAAGGATTATACACACAGCATTGCGGCAGCTGCCATCCCCACAAAAAGGTGAGTGCATTTAGCAGTAGCCAGTGGGAAACCATCTTGCCGAAAATGGTCAACAAAACCAATAAAAAATATCCCGGCTCGTTGAACAACGACCAAAAGGAACAAGTACGCCAATACGTACTTGCCTTTGCGAAACAACCCAAATAACCTGATCATGTCGCGCAAACTGTTGCGTATTGCTGTCGTTTACGGGCTGGTGCTCTTAACCACAGCCCTGAGTTGCTGCCGGGTGCCACCGGTACGACTCGAGCAAGCCACCCGTTGGCAGCTTGTGCCTGTAGCCAACCGGGAGATAAACTTGGCCAGCGACAGTTACACCCAATCGGAGACTTTTCATCTGGTTATCTTTTTTGGCTACACCCAAGGTATGGCAGCTCGCCCTTGGTCGCCCATACCCTCAGCTCAGGCGTTGAGCTGCCCCGACCCCGAAATAATCAACGAACTCAGCGAGCAAGTGCTTACCCTCGACACGGCCTTTCAGCTCAACGGCCGTTGGCTGCCAGCCAATACCAACATCATTGCCTTACTAGAAAAAAACGAAGGTGGGCGTTACAGCCTAAGCTCTACAAGCCCATTAGATGTGGATCCGCATCTCCGATTGACCTTCGAAGCTGCGCAAAACAGCATTCGCTTTCCGGTAGGAAATCGTAAGTTCCAATTCTATTGCCGTACCAGTCACGGGGTGTTTAGTAGTTTGGAAATTCCGTTCACAATCCGCTGAGGATGCCTCCCGGAATTAGCGATTCTCCAAGTTCGTCGTTGTGCCTTTGAACAGCAATCTTTTTTAGGAAGAGGCAACTTGTTTTCGTCCCTTATGTAACCCGAGTTACACAGCGCTTGAGTAAGATTATCGAACTTCACCTCATGTTGAAGCCCCTATTGCTCCTGGCTTTGCTCCTGTGGGGCAATCTGCTGCTTGCCCAACCGTCATTTCCGTACCGCATTCAACTCGATCCAGTCTCCGTACCCGGCCTGAATGGACTCCATTCCTACGCTTTTGCACAGCATCAAGGCGATTGGCTGATGATCGGAGGACGACTCGACGGTATCCACGCCCGTCAGCCCTTTAATGCCTTTCCGGCCAGCATGAACAATACGTTCATGCGTGTACTCAACCCCTCCACAGGCCAAAGTTGGTCGATGTCGGTCGATAGTCTGCCGGTAGCGCTTCGCGAGCAATTTCAGTCGACCAACCTGAACTACTACCAACATGGCGATAGCCTGGTATTGGTAGGTGGCTACGGCTATTCATCTACTGCTGCCGACCACATCACCCATCCGCGTCTTACCGTGGTGAGCGTATCGGGCCTCATCGGTGCAATAAAAAACAATCGTTCGCCTAACCCACATGTGCTCACCCTCAACGATGCGCGTTTTGCTGTAACCGGCGGACAGCTTGGAAAACTAGGAGAAAATTATGTGCTCGTTGGAGGCCACAGATTTGATGGCCGTTATAACCCCATGAATGGCCCTTCGTTTACACAAACGTACACCAACGAAATCCGTCGTTTTGCCATTCAGCAGAATAACGGACAGCTAAATGTGCTGAAATACCAGGCTCAAAACGACCTGCAGCACCTGCACCGTCGCGACTTCAATCTGGTACCGCAACGTTTTGCCGATGGCAGCATGGGCTATATGCTTAGCACGGGTGTGTTCCAGCAAGCTGCCGACCTCC